>Ga0187781_10001424_pt1 | contig 18137 bp, 14 predicted proteins | sample 0715_SJ02_MP02_2_FD_132447 | JGI IMG/M metagenome (GOLD analysis project Ga0187781, IMG submission 132447) | Tropical peat soil microbial communities from peatlands in Department of Meta, Colombia - 0715_SJ02_MP02_20_MG | ecosystem: Environmental > Terrestrial > Soil > Wetlands > Peat | place... | reverse complement strand
TTGCAGGACCGCCCGAAACCAGTTGAGTGTAAGTTACCGTGAAGGTGCTCGTAGCCGACGATCACGCGATATTCCGCCAGGGTCTGCGTGTCGTCCTCGGCGATCTCGACCCTGCCGTCGAGATATTGGAGGCGGCGGATTTCGGCGAGGCGCTTGCCATTGCGCGCGAGGCACAGAATCTTTCCTTGCTGCTGGCCGATCTGCGCATGCCGCAAATGGACGGCTTCGAGGGCCTCAAGGCCTTGCGCCGCGTTCTGCCCCGCGCTCCCATCATGGTCCTGTCGGCGTCGGAAGAGGCCGCCGATCTGTTCGGAGCCCTGGAGTCGGGCGCCTCGGGCTATCTTCCGAAATCGGCGCCCGCACCCGTTATCCTTGAGGCGCTGCGGCTCGTGCTGGCCGGCGGAGTCTATGTGCCGCGCGAGCTCGTGTCCGGCGGCAGACTGCTGCCGCAAATGCCCGCAGGTTCCGGCCGTGCCGGTATTCTGACGCCGCGGCAACATGAAGTCCTGGCGCTGATCGCGGACGGGCACTCCAACAAAGAGATCGCTTACCGGATCGGGACCAGCGAAGGCACAGTGAAGGTCCACATCACCGCGATCATGCGGGCACTGGGCGTCCGCAACCGGGTTCAGCTATTGTTGGCGGCCGAGCAGCGCGGCATCAGACCTCGACCAGGCGGCTGAGCTCGAAACGCAGCACCGCATGCAGAACGGCCGGCCATACCGGTTTGTGCAGCACGCGGCGGCCGGCGGCGTTCACTCGCTCCAGGTCGCGCACGTCATAGTCGCCGGTGAGGACGAGCGACGGCAGCGGCCCGCCCAGTGTCGTTTCCAGGCGGTTCAGCGCGGCAAAACCATCGCCGCCCTCCCCGAGATCGCGATCGGCGATCACTGCATCCGGCCTGCGGCCGGCGAGCGCACGCAACAGCGCGCCGTCGTCCGATGCCGCAACCGGCGTTGCGCCCCATTCCTGCAGCAGCCCCGTGAGCGCGTCCAAGATTGCGGGATCGTCCTCGAGGATCGCGATCAGCTTGCCGGCGAAAATGGCATCCGGCACCACGGCGGCGGGAACGACGCTCGACGCCGGTGATGGCGACCGTTCGAGACCCATATCCACGGCGAAGACCGATCCCCGTCCCGGCCACGAGCGTATCTCAATACCGTGACCGAGCAGCTTGGCCAGCCGGTCGACGATGGCGAGGCCGAGACCCAACCCGCTGCGCGCGCGGCCGCGCTCTTTGACTTGAACGAACTCCCAGAAAATCTGGCGCTGCTGATCCGCGGCAATGCCGCAGCCGGTATCCCACACCTCGATGCGCGCGCGATCCCCCCGCCTTCGGCAGCCGATCAGGATGCGGCCGCGGTCGGTGTATTTGATGGCATTGGACACAAGGTTGCGCAGGATCCGGCCGAGCAGCTGCGCATCGCTCCGCGTCGCCAGCCGCGTCGGCATGACGGTGAAACCCAGATTCTTCTGCGCCGCTTCCACCGCGAATGTATCGTTGATGACATCGAAGAGATCGCCGATGCCGACGGTGGTGAGCCGCGGCCGCAACGCTCCGGCATCGAGCTTGCTGAACTCGAGAAGCGCGTCCAGCAATTCCATGCCGGACGTCAGCGAGCGCTCGATGGCCAGCAATTTTCTCGCGCCCTCGTTGGTCGCCACCTCGCCCTTGAGCCCGCCCAGCAAGAGCGCCATGGCTTGCAGCGGCTGGCGGATATCGTGGCTCGCGGTGGCGAGAAATTTCGTCGCCGCCGCGTTCGCAAGTTCAGCCCGATCGCGCGCTGCGCGCAAATCCGTGGTGCGCTCCGCCACCATCGTTTCCAGGCGCTCGGCCGCGCGTACCCGATCGGTGACGTCGGTATGCGTGCCGGCAAAGCGGACGGCCCGCCCGCCCTCGTCGCGCAAAACGATGCCGCGGGTCAGAATCGAACGCCATGAGCCATCTTTGTGGCGAAGGCGAAGTTCGGCGCGATATTCCGGCCGCACCCCCGAGCGGTATTCGGCGATGCTTTGCTCGACCGCGGCACGATCGTCCGGATGCAGCCGTTCGATGAACGTATCGATGTGACCGCGAAGCTCACCCGGCAAATAACCGATGAGTTCAAGCCAGCGTGGCGAGTAGTAGACTTCGTCGGTCTCGAGGTCCCAATCCCAAACGCCGTCATTCGTGCTCTGGACGATCAGCCGCAGCAGGCTGCGGCTCGCGGCATCTTCGCGATCCCAGGGAGCGGCGGCGCCATTGGGCAGGTCATCCATGTGCAGATTATAGAGGGGCCCTGGCGCGGCAGCGAGATCGCTGCGCCTAAGCTTTGCTTGGCAGCGGCGAAAAGGACGCCGCCCGCCAGAGCTGATTGCGCCGGCTGATCAGCAAATGCCCGTACTTCGCGGCGAATTGCTGCCAGGCCGGATCGGCAAGAAGCTTGCGATGCCGCTCCTCCCAGTCGGCCGCGTCCGCGAACATCCACAGGTGGCTGACTTCGTCCATGCCGCCAACCTCGGCATACAAGAAAGCGATCATCCGGCCGAGACTGGCCTGGATGACCGCAGATCCCTCCTGCTCATAGGCCGCGACAAGCGCGGGCGCCTTGCCCGGATGCAGGACGTAGGTGATCTGCTCGACCAGCACGCCGGGCCTTCGCGCTCAGGTCTCAGCTGTTAGACTTTGGCGCCCGCCAATTCGGGCGTGCGATGCTTGTTGATCTTCATCCAGACGTGTTCGCCCGACGTCGTCTTGGCGTAGCGCGACGGGCGGCTGGCGTCGGAGCAGGTCGGCAGACACTCGATCAAGGCGTCGTAGTTCGGTTGATGAAAAAACGCCATGGACAAGCGGCGGCTGCCCAGCGCCTTGTCGCGGGGCGGATTGATGACGCGGTGCAAGGTCGACACCCATCGATCGTTAGTCCAATCGGCCATGAGGTCGCCGAGATTGACGATGAACGTTCCCGGCAACGTCGGCACATCGATCCAGGCGCCGTCCTTGCTCAGCACTTGCAAGCCCCCCGGCGCATTGTCCGGCTTGAGGATGGTCAGGCTGCCATAGTCAGTATGCGCGCCGGCGCGGAGCTGGCCCGGTAGCGGCGGCTTCGGCTGCTCGGGATAGTGCAGCACGCTGAAATTCGTGATGTGACGATCGATCTTGTCGTCGAAGTAATGCTCGTCCATGCCGAGGCCAACCGCAAAAATCCGCATCAGCGTGGTCGCCACACGTTCCATCTCGCGATAGTAGGCTTCCCAGACCGGGCGGAAGCCGGACGGCGACTCCGGCCAAAGATTTGGCGCAAAGAATTTTCCGGCACCGGCCGCGCGGTGATAGGCGTCGTCCGCCGGATCGATCGGCCCGATAGAGAAAGACTCCTTGAAATCGGGCGGCGTTTCCTCATCCAAGGAATATGCAAGCGCTTCGCTGCCAAGCGAGATGTAGCCGCGATAACGATCGGGGGGCATGCGCAGCTTCAGCTTTTCCTCAACCGGCCGGTCGAAATAGGCAAACGAGACCTCCCGCATCCTGTCGATCAGGCTGTCGGCGACGCCATGCCCGGAAACAATCAGAAAGCCAAGCGAAGCGCACGCATCCGCGACGTCTTTGGCCACGGCCTGTTGTTGTTCGCGCGAGCCGTTGCGGAAGGGAGCGATATCGATGACGGGGATCGTGTCCATCTCTAACCTCCGGTGCAGAATCTGCCTGGCGGCCAACCGAATTTCGGCGCCAATCATCTGAACGATGCTAGCGGCCGTGCGCGGCAGCCGACAGCTTTCTTTGGTCATATGACTCTAGTCATAGGCGCAGCCTAGAGCGCGGACGCGAACGGATGCGCGCCGCGGGGGCCGGCCACTGATAAGTCAAATGGGCCGCCCTGCTAGGCCGGCAAAAAGGGCGATACCGCTAGGCCGCGTTGAGGTCCGCGGGTCGGCGCGTGTCTTCAAGCAGAACGCCGGATTCGGCGTGCCAGCAGATCGTCTCGCGCTCGCCGATCTTGTAGACGTAATCTTGGGCGTGCCGATGCTGCTCGACATGGACATATTGGCCGGGCGCGACCTCGAAGACGTCGGTTTCCAGCGAGCCGAGGAACTCGCTCGCCACGTATTTGCCTTCGATGCGGTTGGCCATGGCCTCATGTTCGCCGGTATTCATCAGGTCGGCGCGCACCGAGAACCACACCGTCTTGCCGACGGGCACATGCCGGATCTCCGGCGGCACCTTCACGTAGAGCAGCTGGCCAAGCGACTCGACGAACACGATCGAGCCGCTGCGCGACTGGATCTTGCCCTCGAACAGATTGTTGTTGCCGATGAATTCGGCGACGAACTTGTTGCGCGGATTCTCATGGACCTCGCGCGAGGTGCCGATTTGCTGGATGAGCGCGTCGCTCATGACGATGACCTTGTCGGCGAGCGACATCGCCTCCTGCTGCGAGTGCGTGACCATGATGAAGGTCATGTTGAGCTCGCGCTGTACACGTTTGAGCTCGATCATCATCGCCTGGCGCAGATTGAAGTCGAGCGAGCCGAGCGGCTCGTCAAGAAGAAGCACGGTCGGCCGGCTGATCAGCGCGCGGGCGAGCGCAACGCGCTGCTGCTGACCGCCGGAGAGATCGCGCGGGCGGCGGGTCGCGAACGTCGCCAGGCCCACCATTTCCAGCATTTCCCAGACGCGCCGGTCGCGCTCGGTCTTTTCCATGCCCTTCATTTTGAGGCTGAATTCGACGTTCTGGAAAACCGTGCGATGCGGAAACAGCGCAAAGCTCTGAAACATCATCGAGGTGTCGCGCAGGGCCGGCGGCAGATCGGTCACGTCCTTGCCGGCGATGAAGATCTTGCCTTCGGTGGCTTCCTCGAGGCCACCGATCATGCGCAACGTCGTCGTCTTGCCGCAGCCGGACGGGCCAAGCATGGCCACGAATTCGCCATGCCGCAATTGCGCATTGAAGTCGATAACCGCGCGCGCTCCGCCGGGATAGGTCTTCGATACGTGTTCGAGGAGGACGTCGAACTCGCTCATGCCTGGCCGACTACCCCGCCGACTTCGCCACGGCGTTGATCATGGTCCAAACCGAGTCGAAGGGAACGCCGTTGAGCGCGCCTTCCTGATTGAACTCGGACAGGAGCCGGATCGCCCGGCGCAGGTCTTCGTTCTCGCCGGCGTGCTCCTCGAGCTTTGACAACGCCTCGGGGAACGGCACTTCCCGCGCTTTCTTGGTGCGCAGGTGTTCCTGCACCAGCGCATTGAGATGCTCGTAGGTCTGCTTCAGCGAGCCGCCGTTGTAAGGGCGCCCGAGCAGGCCGGAGATGCCGTTGGCGCTCAGCCGCTGACGGAGCCCTTCGGGCAGCGACTGTGCCAGGCCTTCGATCACCTCGCCGATGCCGAAGCCTTGCGTGAACAGGCCACGGATGGTGTCCATGGTATTGTCGCCACCGCCGCCATACATGCGGATCTGCGCCTGCGACAGTGCGCTGCCCATGGCCTTGGCCTGATCGATGTGAACGTCGCGTTCGGCTTCGATCCGCAGCCGCGCGAGCTCGAGGAAGGTCGCCGCTTCGTTGTACTTCTTGAGCGCTTCGGCCTTGGCTTCGAGCCCGACCGCTTCGGCTTCGAGCTGCCGCTGCGCGTTGGCGATGCGCAGCTGCTCGACTTCCATTTCGGCGCGCCCCTTTGCGCCAGCCTCGCGCTCAATGCCCTCGGCGCCGATCTTCTGCGCCTCGGTGGTGGCCCGTGCGCGGGTCAAAGTCGCCTGCGCCTCGAGCTCAGCGGCGGCTTTGCGCGCCTCCGACTGGGTGACGGTGTGCATGCGCATGACCTGCGCCTTGCTTTCCTCGTCGATGCGGCGCGCCTCGGCCTCTTTCGCCGCCGCGATCAGGTCGACCTGACGAGTGCGCTCGGCGTCCGCCACCACGCGCACGGACTCGACCGTGTGCTCGGCCTTCTCGCGTTCCGCCGTGCTGGCGAGACGCTCGGTCTCCGCAACCTCAAGCTCGCGGGTCTTGGCGGCGAGCGCGATCTCGCGATCGCGCTCGGCCTGCTCGCGGGCGAGGAAGCGGCCGATATCGCTGCGCTCGCGCTCGCCCTCCTTATTGATGAGCGCAATCTCGCGGCTCATCTCCTCAAGCTGTCGAGAGAGCGCGCTGCGGATTTCGGCCGCTTCGCGCTTGTTCGCTTCTTCGATGATGGCGACGTCCTTCTGGATTTGCGCGGCTTCCAGCGCCTGCTGCTTGCGGATTTCCTCCTGCTCGACCTCCCAGCGGCGCTCGAGCACGAAGCGCTGCTGCTCGCTCAGGACGCGGGCGCGCTCGTCGGAAATCTCCTTCTCCTGCTTGGCCACCGCCACCGCCTCATCGCGGTCGAATTGCAGAATGCCGAGCCGGGTCTCGAGCGTGCGCTTGCGCACGGAAAGCGCCGTCTCCTCGCTGGCCTGATGACGCTCGTCGCGGGCCCGCTCTTCGGCGGCGGCCACCGCCGTGGCGCGCGCGATATCCGCCTCCTGGCGTTCGCGCTCCTTGCCGGCGAGTTCGATCGCCTTGTCGCGTTCGGCGCGCTCGCGCACGAGGCTGCGCTCGATCTCGGCAACTTCGGCTTCCCGCGCCTTGCTGATCAAGGCGATCTCGCGGTCGCGGCGCTCCTGTTCCAGCGCCAGTTCCTTCTGCACCTGGACGATTTCCCGGCGCTTGGCCTCGGCCGTGAAGGCGATATCGCGCTCGGTACGTAGTTGCTCCAGCGCCTTCTCGTTTTCGATCTCGCGCTGCTCCACCGCCAGCCGCTGATCGAGCACGAAAGTCTGCTTCTCGCGCAGCTGCTTGGCCTGCTCGTTGGCGATCTCCTTGTCCTGATTGGCGCGCGCGATCGCTTCCTGGCGCTCGATTTCGAGTAGTTCGAGCTGCGTGGTGAGGTCCTTGTTGCGGATCGCGACCGTGGTCTGCTTTTCCGTATTGTGCACCTTGCGGCGCGCTTCCGAGGTGATTTCGGTGATCACCTTGAGACCTTCGGCGTCGAACACGTTGTCGGAGCGGAAATACTCCTTGGTCGACTGTTCGAGCGCGACGATCGTCACTTCTTCCAGCATCAGGCCGTTGGCAGCGAAGCTTTCGCTGACATTCTCCTTGATCTCGCGAGCGAACGCGTCGCGATTCTCGTGCAATTCCTTGAGCGTCTTGGTGGCGGCAAAGCTGCGCAGCGCGCCGACGACCTTGGCTTCGAGCAGGTTCCGGACCTTATCCGCATCGAAGGTCTTCTCGCCCAGCGTGCGGCTCGCGGTGAGCACTGCCTGCTCGGTGTGACCGACATGTGCATAGAGTTCGGTGTTCACGTCGATGCGGATGTTGTCGGCGGTCAGCACCGCCTGCTCACGCGCCCGGCTGACCGCGAACTTGATCGTTTCCAGCGAGACCCAGGTGATCTCGTGAAAGACCGGCAGCACGATCGCGCCTTTGCCCAGGCAGACTTTGGTCCCCAGGAAGCCCGTGCGGATGAAGCCCATATTGGAAGGGGCGCGCTTGTATATCCAAATGGAGATTATGTAGAGGATCGCTATGACGATGATCGCGATAACGATGAGACTGATAACGAGCTCAAGCATAGCGCACGCGTCCCATTTCTAGCCGTTCAAGCGTTGATGTCATATCCGCCGCCGTTCACACCATTGCAACGGCGCGGGTCGAAGCATTTGCCCTGCGCTCTCCGAAATCGAACAGCTTCGGCGCTTTTCTATTTCGCCGCATGCTGTCGCGCAGTTCGTCGGTCGCCCGGCGATCGACTTCGAGATTAGGACCGGTGAGCACGACGCCATAGTCCTCGCGCGCCTTTCGCTCGGTCATCAGTCTGCGCGCCACGTCGTTGCGGGTGCGCATCGGATCGCGTTCCAGCGGATCGCCCCAGCCGCCGCCGCCGGCGGTGCGGAAGATGACGCGATCGCCGTTGCGAACCCGCACATTGTCGATCTTGGACGGCAGCGCTTCGCGGCTGCCATCCTTGCGCACCAGCCATTTCTCCGAGCAGGCCGCCGGGCGGCCGCCGAGAATGCCCCAGGGCTGCGTGTCATGGCGATCGTCGTGGATCGAGATTTCGCCATCCTCGAGGAAATAGAAGACCTTCTCGACGCCGTTGCCGCCGCGATGCTTGCCGGCGCCGCCGCTGTCGATGATGGTCGTGTAGCCGTCCACTAGCATCGGATAATAGGTCTCCAGATACTCGCTGGGAATATTCTGGAACAGCGGCCACCAGGAATGGCCGTCGAGGCCGTCGCCGACGGGACGGCCCGGAATGCCGCCATAGAGGATTTCCATCAGCTGGAACGGGCGGCCGTCTTTGTCGACGCCGGAATAGAGGAAGTGCGGGCTCGAGCCGTAGCCGGCCGCGGTCGCCATTTCCGGCGCATTGTAGCTGAGCGCCCCGCCGAGCACGTCGAATTGGCGCGACAAGGTGTGGGTGCGACTGCCGAGCGACGCCGGGAAGTTGGGATTGAGCAGCGAACCTTTCGGCATCGTCACGTGAATGAGATCGTAGAAGCCGTCGTTGAACAGGATCTGGGGGTCGAACACCATGATCATGTAGACCCCGATGAACATCTTGAACATGCCTTCGTGCATGTAGAAGTTGATCGGGCCCGGCGCCTGCGCCGAGGTGCCGGTCCAGTCGAAGAACGCCTGGTCGCCTTCACGCCAGACCGTGAGCTTCATCTTGAACGGGCCGTTGCCGCGGCCGTCGTCGTCGACAAAGTCCTCGAACGATTTCGGCTCCTCGGGTAAATTCTTGACGATGAGCTGGCGCATCGCACGGTTGGTACGATCGAGCAACGCCTCGCACGCCTGCTTGTAGGTATCGCGTCCGAAACGATCGCAAATCTCGATGACGCGCTTTTCGCCGGCGCGGCAACCGGCGATGATCGCCATCAGATCGCTATAGTTCATCTCCGGCGTGCGCGTGTTGTTCATGATCAGGTCGAGCACCGCCTTGTTGAGCTCGCCGCGCTCGTAAAGCTTGATCGGCGGAATGCGGATGCCTTCGCTGAAGATCGAGGCCGCGTCCGTCGGCATGCTGCCTGGCACCGCACCGCCGACGTCCAGCATGTGCCCGAACATCGAGGTGAAACCGACCAGATCGCCCTCGTGAAAGATCGGCACCAGGATCATAAAGTCGTTGAGGTGGCTGATCGCGCCCGAGCAGGCGTAGGGGTCGTTCTGCAGGATCACGTCGCCCGGCTCGAGCACGAAGTTGCTCTGCTTGAGCATGTTGGAAATGTATGAGCCGAACTGACCGACGATCATCTGCCCCTTGGCGTCGCAGATCATCGGAAATTCGTCGTGCTGTTCGCGGATCACCGGCGACATGGCCGAGCGGAACAGCACCGCATCCATTTCGTGGCGCGCATTGCGCAGGGCGTTCTCGATCAGATCGAGCGAGACCGTATCGAGGCGGCGGCCCTCCCGGGGCGCCGGCGCTACCGGTGTCAGTTTGCCGCGCGCGGCTCCGTTTGTAGGAGCGACGACAGTGCGCGAAGCAGCAGGCCGATCGGTGCGCGCGTCGAGCGTTGCCCTATCTGCGAACATGTCGGCGCAGCGCCGCAACGCCGCTTCCGTCGCACGATTGAGGGCCGCGCCTTCGTCGCCGTTGGTACGGGCCGAGCCGAATTGCATCTTGGCGACGCCGTCGACCGTGAGCTTGCACAGCACCGTCACCGACCCGCGTTCGGTTTTGTGCTCGGCGACCTCCGACGACCAGCGCGACCCGAAGCGCTCGTTGAGCGTGGCGTAAAGGTCGCCGGCGGCTCCCCCCGTTTCCGCCGCCAGACTGGCGGAGGCCAAATCCGCCGCCGTGGGCGGGCGATGGGTCGCACCGAGCAAGCCCAATTCCTTGGTCTGCGCCGAGAAAATCTGATCGAACGCCTGCTTGTTGGCTTTGAGCAGGTCGTCAAAACTCACCGTACTGCTCAGTGGGCTGTAGTTCGCCATCTAACAGTCTCCGGGCGTCCTTTAGGACGCCTTATCGGGTCTAATCAGAATACTCAGATACTCGTCGACCTCGCCAGTATGCTGCGGGTGGATGACCGTCGTCGCATCCATCTGGATAATGATCGCCGGGCCGCGCACACGGTTGCCGGCCCGCAGCTTGGCACGATCATAAACATTAACGGAAGCGAAGCTGCCATCGAAATAGGCGCGGTGCTGTTCCACCACCGCGTGTGCGGCGTCCGCTCCGTCTTTTTCGAATTTCGGCAGGCCGATCTTCTGCACCGCGCCAACGCCGACCGCGCGCAAATTGACGAGCTCCACGGGCTGTTCCAGCTTGAAGCCGTAGATCCGCTCGTGCGCCAGGCCGAAGCGCGCCGCGAGGTCGCCAAGCCCGCCCCCGCCGAGCCGGTCGGGGTCGATTTCGAGCGAAAACTCGTAGCCCTGGCGGAAGTAGCGGACATCGGCCTCGTAATTCAGCCGCTGCCGGGACTCGTCGATCCCCTCCTCGCGCAGCCAGGCCCCGGCATCCCGACCAAGCTTGGACAGGATCTCGCCGATCTGGCTTAGGTCGGCGTCGTCAATTGTACGGACAAATGTCTGCGCGAATTCGTTCTTGACGTCGGAATAGAGGAAACCCAGCGCCGACAACACGCCCGGCGTCGGCGGCACGATCACCGGATAGCAGCCGGCCAGCATGGCCATGGCGTTGCCATGGAGGGGGCCGGCGCCGCCGAACGGCACCAGCGCAAAGTCGCGCGGATCGAGGCCTTTTTGCACAGTCACGAGCCGCAGCGCGCCGAACATATTCTCGTTGACGATATCGAGGATGCCCTGCGCGGCTTGATGCAGATCGAGGCTGAGCGCGCGGGCGATCTTGCTGACCGCTTCCTCGGCCGCTTTGGTGTCGAGCACCATCTTGCCGCCCAGGAGCCGCGGCGGCAGCCGGCCGAGCACTACATTGGCGTCGGTAACGGTCGGGCTCTCTCCGCCCTTGCCGTAGCAGGCCGGGCCCGGTACCGCGCCAGCGCTTTCCGGACCGACGCGCAACGCGCCGGTCATCGGCACGTGTGCGATCGAGCCACCGCCGGCGCCGACGCTGTGCACGTCCACCGACGGCACCTTGATGGGATAGTAACCGATCGCCGTCTGCCGCGAGATGGTCGGCCGGCCGTCCTGAATGAGCGAAACGTCGGTTGACGTGCCGCCCATGTCGAAGCCGAGCGCCTGCGGGTAACCGGCGAGCGACGCCATGAAGGCGGCACCGGAAACGCCGCCGGCCGGTCCGGAGAGCATCGTATGCACCGGCGACTGGCTGGCACGCTCGACGCTCATCAAGCCGCCGTCTGAGCGGACGATATTGACGTTGGATTGAAGCTGAACCCGGTGGAGCTTTTCCTCGAAGCCGCTGAGATAGCGCCGCATGCTTGGGCGCACATAAGCATTCATCACCGTGACCAGGGTGCGCTCATATTCGCGGAATTCCGGCAGGATTTCCGACGACAGCGACACGGTCATCTCCGGGGCGATCTCCTCGATCAGCGCCTTGAGCCGCTGCTCGTGCTGCGGATTGGCGTAGGAATGCATCAGCGACACGGTGATCGCTTCGGCGCCGAGGTCGATCAGCTCCTGGATCGCCTTGCGCGCCGTAGCCTCGTCGAGCGGCGTGATGATGTCGCCGCGCGCATTGACCCGTTCGCGGATGCCGCGCGTCAGCTCGAGGTCGGCGAGCGGATCGGGCTTCTGCATGATGATCCAGCCGGCGAGCGGACCTGGCGTCTGCGAGCGCGCGAGATGCAGAACCTGCTCGAATTTCTCGGTCACCAGGAGACCGACTTTAGCGCCCTTCTCTTCGAGGACGATGTTGGTGGACACCGTCGTTCCGTGCAGGAGCGCGCCGATGTCGCTGGCGGCGATGCCGGTCTCCTCGATCAGCTGCTGAATGCCGTTAAGAATGCCGACCGATTGATCGCTCGGAGTCGACGGCGTCTTCAGGAGACGCATCGCGCCCGAGCGCTCGTCGAACAGCAGCAGATCAGTAAATGTCCCGCCGACATCGATGCCGAGGCGGCTACTCATATCATCCCCTGCGTTGGTCGCTTCGAGACCGATTTTTCGCCGAAGCCCGGACCATCCCCCTCTAGCCGCCACTCCCACAGGGTCCGCGCCTTACGGCGCGCACACAGCGCGTTCCGCGCGCCATTTTTCAGCAATAGTCCCGGAGCGGCGCAATAGTCCTGGAGCGGAGCGCCATTGTCAACTCGTTCCGCCGCGGTAGCGACCATCAAAAGCGATTTGCGTAAGCGGGTTTTGACAACACCGAGGAATGATTTACCATCTTACTTAGGGCATACAACAAGACGGCGAATATGGCGGACGATACTACCAAGCAACAGCGGTTCTGGATCTGGCTCGTTGCCGTCGTCATCCTTCTCATCTTCCTTTATTTTTACCGCCCGTTCGAGACGTATCTCGTCGCGCACATCCCGTTCATCCATTTCAGCAACGTGGTGTTCTGGTTCGCCTCGCTTGTCGGCATCGTGGCTTATGCCTTCGCGCACTGGCAGTCGTACCGCAGCGAGATTTTCCGCAGCGTCACCGACTTGAATGTCGACAGCCTGGTGTTCGACACGCTGCAGGCGGCGATTCTGGCGTCGGTCATCTTCTGCGCCGGCGCCACGCTGCAGGCGATCGAGATTTTGAGCGAATACTTCGTCAATCGCGGGCCGATTTTCGACGCTGCATTCGGCGGCAGGCTTCTGTCGATCGTGCTGCTGGTGATCCTGGCGGTGATCTTCTATCTGCTGCACTATGTCGTGCGCGCCTTGCGCACCGGCTGGCGGCCGCGCACCGCGCCGCCGCGGGCCCGTTAAGCGATCTCAGTTCGTTTTTGCGATCGGCTGCGGGGCCAATTCCCGCTCATTCCCGAATAATCGGGGACGAGCCGACGCCGCCGGCTTGTTGACCAAACCATTGAAAATCGCCAGCGAATGCTCGATATCCGTGCGCCGTAATCCGCGCACGATGAAAATGAGCCGCGAACGCCGGTCGGTATCGGGCCATTCTTCAAGGTGGCTCGGCGGATGGACGATGTGCTGGACGCCGTTGATCAGGACCGGCGTAGGCACGCCTGCGACATTCAACAGGCCCTTGAGCCGCAGGATGTCAGCGCCATGGCGATGCAGCAGCATGCTCGCCCACACGCCGAATGCCGTCCAGTCCAGGGGCTCATCGAAAATCACCGCGAAGGATTGCACGTCCGCGGTGTGGCCGTGGGTGACGTGCTCGTCCACTTCCTCAGCCACCCAGTGGCGCGCCTCGCGCGATTTGCCCGCGGCGTCATAAATATCGTCCGTCAGCAATTGCGAGAAATCGGCGCCGATGTCGCGCGAGTCGAGGATTTGCGCCGACACGTTGAGCCGGCGGAGCCGCTGGCGCAGCGCCGCAATCGTCTCCTCGTCCGCCAAATCCGTCTTGGTCACGACCAGCCGGTCGGCCATCGACGCTTGTTTGACGGATTCGGGGAAACTGTTGAGCCCACTTGTGCCGTTGACCGCATCGACGGTGGTAATGATGCCCGACAGCCGGAAATGATGGCGGAGCACGGCCTCCGACAATAGCGTATAGGCGATCGGCGCCGGATCGGCCAAGCCTGAGGTCTCGATTACCGCTCGGCGGAAATACGGCACGTCGCCGCGCGTTCGCCGCGACAACAGATCGCGCAACGCCCGCTGCAGATCGCCGCGCACCGCGCAGCAGAGGCAGCCGTTGCCAAGCAGTACGGTGCTTTCGGCCACGCCCTGCAAGAGGTGATGGTCTAGTCCGACCTCGCCGAATTCGTTGACCAGAACGGCGACATCCTTCAGGTCCGGAGAACGCAGGAGCCGCTGCAGCAAGGTCGTCTTCCCGCTACCGAGAAAGCCGGTGATGATGTTGACCGGCGTAAGCTCGCCGTACTCGGCCATCGCATCCGACCTTCAGTTCGACTTGGCGAGCGTCGCGAGATAGCGCTCGTCCAAAGGATCGATCGGCCGTCCGGCGAGCCTTTCGGCCGCGGGCCAAAGGTCGGCGATCGTGTCGACAATGGCGGTGCGGCCGGTGAGGCTGGTGAGGAGGTACGAACTGCCCGACCAATCCCTCACGACAATACCTTGATATTTCAGCACCGCGTTGAGCAGGCGCGTACGCGCCTGGCGTTCGTGCGCGCGGGTCTGCGGCTCGGTCCGGTTCGCAAACACCGCCGGCGCCGCGGCGCTGTCGCTCCAATGTCCCTTGCCGCCAAGAACGCCGCACAACCCGCACATCGTGAACGCCTATCCGGCGTGCGCCGCCTGGGCCGAAGCACTCTGCCGCGGATGGCGCCGGCGGAAATCGTCGGCGATCTCGTCGAAGGTGCAGAACTTCACGCCCGTATGTTTGGAGATATAGTCGAACACCCGCTCCAGCATGAGCAGCACCTGCGGACGGCCGGAGACGTCGGGGTGGATGGTCATCGTGAACACCGCATAGTCGTATTCGCGATAGACCCAATCGAATTGGTCGCACCAAAGCTCTTCGATGTCGCGCGGCTTGACGAAGCCGTGGCTGTTGGGCGCGCTTTTGATGAACATCATCGGCGGCAGGTCGTCGAGATACCAGCTCCCCGGAATGTCGATCAGGTCGGTTTCCTCGCCGCGCAGCAACGGCTTCATCCACTCGTCCGGATGCTTGGAATAATCGATCAGCGTCCAGCTATCGCCGACCCGCACGTAAAACGGGTGGAAATCGTTATTCATCAAGCTGTGATCGTATTTGATGCCCTTTTTCAGCAGCAGCTCGTTGGTGACGGTGGAAAATTCCCACCAGGGTGCCACGTAACCGGTCGGCCGCCGCCCGCTGAGCCGTTCGATCAGCTCGATGCATTTGTCCATGACCCGCTCTTCCTGTTCGGGCGTCATGGAGATCGGGTTTTCATGCGAATAGCCGTGCATGCCGATTTCATGGCCGGCATCGACGACCAGCTTGCATTGCGTCGGAAACGTCTCGATCGAGTGGCCGGGAATGAACCAGCTGGTCCGGATGCCAAGGCGGTCGAACAGCTTCACCAGCCGCGGCACGCCGACTTCGCCGGCGAACAGGCCGCGCGAAATATCGCACGGCGAATGCTCGCCGCCATAAGAGCCGAGCCAGCCGGCCACCGCGTCAACATCGATACCGAATGCGCAGAGAATCTCTTTCTTGCCGCTGCCGGCGCGGGGCATCGCACGCGCGCTGCGCGCGGTATCGCCGCTGTGCGATGTCACAAGCGAGCGCGGCTGATAGCGCGGTCCGGTCGGCGAACCATATCCCGCGCGAACGCCGCCAAGGGGTGGACGAGTATTGTCATCGGTCATGTTAAAGGCCCCACTCCATCGTGCCGCCAACCGGCCCAGCCCGGAAACGCGCGTCAGCGGACGCTAAGCTGATAACGGTCGCGACAGTCCCACGTTGCGCGTGCACCGGCAAGGGCCCTGCGGCCGCGAGCAAATACCGTTCGGTGGCAGGTTGCCGCCAAAGCTCAGGCCGATCCTGATAAGATGCAAGCATGCGTTGACAAACAGCTCTGGGCGACCCCATCCTTGAAGCGTCCGCGCAATCCGGAGGACGATCATGGGTGACTGGCAACGCGACACACGGGCGGACTATCAGCGCAAAGGCTTTGCGAGCCGCTCGGGCTATGGCCGAAGCCCGGCTTTTGTGATTGTCGATTTCATCAATGGCTTTACCGATCCGACGACGCCGTTAGGCGGAGATTTCGCTTGGGAGATCAATGCAACGCGGCAGCTCTTGAGCGCTTTCCGCGGTGCCAAGCTGCCGGTTTTCTACACCACCGTCGCCTATGCCGAAGACATGCATGACGCCGGCGTGTTCGTGAAGAAAGTGCCGTCGCTCGCGATCCTGCAGCAGGGCTCGCCGATGATCGAGGTTGACCAGCGGATCAAGCCGTTGCCGGGCGAAAAAGTGCTTACTAAGAAATACGCCAGCGCCTTCTTTGGTACGAGCCTCGATCTCGACCTACGGTTGCTCGGCGTCGACACTGTGATTTTGGCGGGTTGCACGACGAGCGGCTGCATTCGCGCCTCCGCCATCGATTCCCTGCAATACGGCTATCACACCATTGTGGTGCGCGAGGCGGTTGGCGACCGCGCCTCCGGGCCGCATGAGGCAAACCTGTTCGACATCGATGCCAAATACGGGGATGTCGTGGAGCTTGCGGACGCGCTCGATTATTTGCGGTCCTTTACGGGGGACGTGGATTTCGCGGCCAAGGCGCAACAGGATTTCGATCGCTGGTGGCCGCGCGCGCAACGCGGTTGAGAATCGAGTGGCTAATAAAATGGCAGACAGGCCGGCAAATACACCACGCCCGCAACTCTCGTCGGTCTTCGACGACATGCTGGCGCAGAGCAAGAAAAGCTTTGACGATCTCTACCGCGGCAGGCTTTCGCGCGCTGGCGAAGCTGCCGTGCAGGCAAGACCGTTTCCCGCTCGGGAGACATCAGTTGGCAAGCCCGCGGGCAGTTCTCTCTCCGCCAAGATCGCTTCGGATTCGGCCGCGGCGCGCTGGCTGAACGAACACTTCGGCAACGACTGGCGCTACGAAATCGCCACGCAAAAGCGCGAGGGCGACGAGGCGATCGTGCTCGGCAAGCTCACCTTCGGCCGTGAAAACGCGGTCCGGACGCAATTCGGTCGCGCCAAAATCACCGGCGATGCGGTGGCCGCGGCGAGCGGCGGCTTGCGCTTCAAACTTGGAGGCGCGGGCTCGGAGCAAGACGAACACGAAGCCTTCCGGCGGGCCGCCGAAGCCGCTCTGTCCAATTGCGTCGATCTCATTTAAATCGATTGAGCGGGGTTAATTCCGGCCGGGCTCTGCAGAGAAATCCAGCCAGGCTGGATCGGCGGCATTCTGCCCACAGCGTATTCGCGCACGCCGTCGCATCAAACCTGCACTCAATGCGCCGCTGAAGCGCTGCGCGGCAACTGCCGGGCGACTTCGCTCTTTTCCGCGTATTCGCCGCACCAATCATTGCCGAATGTGATCGGCCAGGCACCAACGCCGTTCTCTCGCCGGGTAGGCGGAAAACGCCGGCAATACCCGACGGCCTGCTCGGAATCCGGGTCGGCACCTTCGGTCGGATGAAAATGCCACCACCGGCAACCGGAGCAGACGAATTTGGAGGTTACGGCCATCGCACGCATCCCTTTCGATCTTGCCGCACATTCAACCACTATTTCTTCGTTCCCCTCAACTCTCCCGAGTGGCAGGACCACTGCCTCAACGCTGTTAACGCACAAGCCGTTGCAGTCCCGCGCTCTTCTATTTGTGTTAGGGGTTGCGCGGGCGGGACATTGCTGACAAAGTTTCGCGCGAAATCGGTATCACTAAGACGTTGTGCACCCGGGTCTGGCACGGCGGCGCGAAGACGATCGGGCGGATCCATGGCGCGCGTAGGCGTCGATGTCGGCGGGACCAATACCGACCTCGTTCTCGAGGCGGATCACGGCGTTTTTTTCCATAAGGTTGCGAGCACCCCTCACGATCAATCGGAAGGCGTGCTCAAGGGGCTGCGCGAGCTCTGCCAGATAGCGGGCGTTCGTCCGAACGACGTCACGCTGATCGTGCACGGCACGACCGTCGCCACCAATATCACGATCGAGCATAACGGCGCCGAAGTCGGCATGCTCACCTCGCACAATTTCCGCGACATCCTGCACATTGGCCGCCATAAGCGGCCATACAATTTCTCGCTCCACTTCGAAGTGCCGTGGCAACAGCAGCCGCTGGTACGGCGGCGCAACCGCATTGCGGTGACCGAGCGCATCCTGCCGCCTGACGGCAAAGTCGAAATTCCGCTGGCCGAAAAAGAGGTGCTTGAGGCCATCAAGCTGTTCAAGCGCCGCGGCATTAAATCGGTCGTCATTGGCTTTTTGTTTTCATTTCTCAACGACACGCACGAGCGACGTGCTGCCGAGATCGTGCGCGCCGAAATGCCGGACGCTTATATCTGCACGTCCTCGGAAGTCGCCAACGTAATCCGCGAATACGAGCGCTTCTCGACCGCGGCCATGAATGCCTTTGTCGGCCCGAAGACTTCGCTCTATCTCAACAGCCTGCAGAACCGGCTCGCCGAGAACGGCTATCGCGCGAATTTGCGCGTGATCCAGTCGAATGGCGG
>Ga0187781_10001423_pt1 | contig 18137 bp, 14 predicted proteins | sample 0715_SJ02_MP02_2_FD_132447 | JGI IMG/M metagenome (GOLD analysis project Ga0187781, IMG submission 132447) | Tropical peat soil microbial communities from peatlands in Department of Meta, Colombia - 0715_SJ02_MP02_20_MG | ecosystem: Environmental > Terrestrial > Soil > Wetlands > Peat | place... | reverse complement strand
TATCAAAGAACATGGCGACGACGCGAACCTCGCGCCTTTCATCAAGCCGCTCGCGCAAGCGCTCGGCGAGCTTCAGCAGGCGACCATGTGGTTCATGCAGAACGCACTCGGCAATCCGGACAATGCCGGGGCCGGCTCCACCGACTATATGCACCTGTTCGGGCTGGTGGCTCTTGGTTACATGTGGTGCCTTATCGCACGGGCGGCGCAGGCCAAGGGCGCAGCCGCGAACGGCGCCGGCGATCCGATGGCGGCAAAGCTTGTCACCGGGCGCTTTTTCGCCGAACGCTTGCTGCCTGCCTCGACCACGCATCTGGCGCGCATAAAGGCCGGTGCCGCCAGCATGATGGCCTTGCCTGCGGAAGCCTTTTGAGGGCGATCAACGAGGGCTGATCGCCGCCCCGCTGCAATTCCGTGGAACTTGGACTATATGGTTGGACTATATGGAGTGTCCGGTCTTGCGGCCGAGCGGCTTGCCGGCTCTGCGAACATCGGCCGCTCGACCGCCCTGCCCATAGCGGGTCGGGGACATCACAGCGAAGGAAACGCCATGCCCGACGCATTCATCTACGATCACGTGCGTACACCCCGCGGCCGCGGCAAGGTGGACGGTTCGCTGCACGAAGTGACGGCGCTCAATCTCGCTAGCCAGGCGCTCGGCGCGATCAAGAACCGCAACGATCTCGATCCCGCGCTGGTCGACGATGTGGTGATGGGCGTGGTCGATCCGGTCGGCGAAGCTGGCGGCGATATTGCGCGGGCCGCGGCGCTTGTCGCCGGCTATGGCGACAGCGTCGCCGGTGTGCAGATCAACCGCTTCTGCGCGTCCGGCCTCGACGCGGTGAACTTCGCCGCCGCGCAGATCATGTCGGGACAACAGGACATGGCGATCGGCGGCGGTGTCGAATCGATGAGCCGTGTCGGCATTGGCGCTTCCGGCGGCGCCTGGGCCGTCGATCCAACCATCGCGGTTGCGCATTATTTCATGCCGCAAGGGATTTCAGCGGATCTCATCGCCACCAAATACGGTTTCTCGCGCGACGACGTCGATGCTTACGCCGTCGAGAGTCAGAAGCGTGCGGCTGCCGCGTGGCAGGATGGCCGCTTCGACCGCTCCGTCATGGCGGTCAAGGACGTCAACGGGCTGACGATCCTCGATAAGGACGAGCACATGCGGCCGGAAACCAGCATGCAGTCGCTCGCAGCGCTCAAGCCCTCGTTCGTGCAGATGGGCGAAATGGGCGGCTTCGATGCGGTCGCAGTGCAAAAGCACCCTGAAATCGAGTCGGTCAACCACGTGCACCATGCCGGCAACTCGTCGGGCATCGTGGACGGCGCCGCTGCCGTGCTCCTCGGCAACAGCAAGGCTGGAAAAAAGGCCGATCTGAAGCCGCGCGCCCGCGTTCGCGCCTTCGCCAATATCGGATCGGAGCCGGCCATCATGCTCACCGGACCGGTCGACGTTACCAAGAAGGTCCTGAAAAGGGCCGGCATGACGCTCGCCGACATCGATCTGTTCGAGCTCAATGAGGCATTCGCTTCCGTCGTCCTGCGTTACATGCAGGCGTTCCAAATCGACCCCAACAAGATCAACGTCAATGGCGGCGCGATTGCCATGGGCCATCCGCTCGGCGCCACCGGCGCGATGATCCTCGGCACGGCGCTCGACGAATTGGAGCGACGCGGCCTGTCGACGGCGCTGGTGACGCTGTGCATTGGCGCCGGCATGGGAACCGCCACCATCATCGAGCGGGTGTGATAGCCCGCTCCGCGCGTACGCCGGGACTGGGTCAAGAGGGGAGCCGCGCGGCATGCCCAAGATCGACATCACAAGCCTGCCGGTCGACAGCCGCACCAATTACCCGGAGCCGCTGAACCGCGCGGTGCTGGGGCGTTCGCGCAAGCGGCTCGGCGTCGCCGCCGGGCTCGAGCAATTCGGCGTCAATTTGACCACGCTCACGCCCGGCGCCGCTTCGGCGCTGCGGCACTGGCACGAAAAAGAAGATGAACTCGTTTACATCCTCGAAGGCGAAATGGTGCTGGTCGAGGACGGCGGCGAGACGGTGCTGCGGGCCGGCGACGCCGCCGGGTTTAAAGCTGACGTGCCGAACGGGCACCATCTCATCAACAAGTCCGACCGCGATGCGGTCTATCTTGAGATAGGCACCCGCTCGAAACACGAGCGCGCCGAATATCCGGATGTGGATCTCCTGGTCATCCGCGACGAGAAGGGCGCGCGCTACATGCACAAGGACGGGCGGCCATATTCAAAGTGATTTCTCGTTCTCCAGCGGGGGCGAGGCGAAACAGAGGCGACGGAGACGCGTATGACGTTCCAGAATTTCACCATCGACATTGACGCCGACGGCATCGCGCTGGTGACGTGGAACATGCCGGGACGTTCGATGAACGTCATCGACGAGAAGGTTATCGAAGAACTGGCGGCGATCGTCGAACAGGTCGCGACCGACGCCGGCATCAAGGGCGCCGTCTTGACCTCCGGCAAGGATGCATTCTGCGGCGGCGCCGACCTTACGATGCTCGAGGGGCTGAGCCGCACCTTTGCGGAATTGAGCAAATCGCAAGGCGAGGAAGCCGCGAACAAGCGGCTGTTCGAAGAAAGCGGCAAGCTTTCGCAGATCGCCCGCCGCATGGAGACGTGCGGAAAGCCGTGGGTCGCTGCGCTCAACGGCACTGCCATGGGTGGCGGCTTCGAGTTGGCGCTCGCCTGTCATCATCGTGTCGCCGCCGACAGCGACAAGACGCGACTTGGCTTGCCGGAAATCAAAGTCGGCTTGTTTCCCGGCGGCGGCGGCACGCAGCGGATCGCGCGCATGCTGCAACCGGCGGACGCTCTGCAATTCCTGCTCAAGGGCGATCAGCTTCGGCTCAACCGCGCCAAGGCGATGAAGCTTGTCGACGCGGTGGTGCCGCAAGCGGACCTCGTGACCACGGCCAAGAACTGGGTCAAGGCCGGCGGCACGGCCAAGGCTCCATGGGATGTGGACGGTTTCAAGCTTCCCGGCGGCCCGGTCTATTCGAAGAGCGGCATGATGGTATTTCCCCCGGCGAACGCGCTCTACCGCCGTGAAACCTACGACAATTATCCGGCTGCGCGCGCCATCCTGCAGGTGGTGTATGAGGGCCTGCAGCTTCCGATGGATCAGGCGCTGCGGGTGGAATCGCGCTACTTCGCCAAGATCCTGCGCTCGCCGGAAGCGGCGGCGATGATCCGCTCGCTGTTTGTCTCGATGCAGGAGCTGAACAAGGGTGCGCGTCGTCCGGCCGAAGTGCCGCCGAAGCCGATCAAGAAGGTCGGAATTCTGGGCGCAGGCTTCATGGGGGCCGGCGTCGCCTACGTCACTGCACAAGCCGGCATCGACGTCGTCCTCATCGATCGCGATCAGGAATCTGCCGACAAGGGCAAGGCGCATTCGCAAAAGCTGATCACCGACCAGATCAATCGCGGCCGCGCAACGTCGGCCGATCGCGATGCGCTGCTCGCGCGCATCACGGCGACGCCGGACTACGCGGCACTGGCGGATTGCGATCTCATCATCGAAGCGGTGTTCGAGGATCGCAAGATCAAGGAAGAGGCGATCGCCAAGGCGCAGGCGGTGATCCGCAAAGACACGGTCTTCGGCTCCAACACTTCGACCTTGCCGATCACCTCGCTGGCGACGGCGTTCAAGCACACGCCGCGTTTCATCGGCATTCACTTTTTCTCGCCGGTCGACCGCATGATGCTGGTCGAAGTGATCATGGGAAAGAAGACCGGCGACGCCGCGCTGGCGATGGCGCTCGACTATGTGCGCGCCATCCGCAAGACGCCGATCGTGGTCAACGATTCGCGCGGCTTCTATACCTCTCGCGTGGTCGGCACCTACATCCGTGAAGGGCATCTGATGCTGACCGAGGGCGTGCCGGCAGCAATGATCGAGAATGTCGGTCGCATGGCCGGCATGCCGGTCGGCCCGCTGTCGCTCAACGACGAAGTGGCGGTCGATCTCGCTTGGAAGATATTGAAAGCCACTGAAGCCGACCTTGGGCCCGACAAGATCGATCAGCGGCAGAAGGAACTGCTCGAGGACATGGTGGAAAAGCGCGGCCGCTACGGCCGCAAGAACGCCAAGGGATTCTATGACTACCCGCAGAACGGCCCGAAGCGGCTGTGGCCGGGATTGGCCGATTTGCAGGCGACCAAGCTCGATCCCGACACGATCGACGTCGAAGAGCTCAAGCGACGGCTCCTGGCCATTCAGGCGCTCGAATCGGCGCGCTGTATCCAGGAAGGCGTGGTCACCGATGTGCGCGAGGCCGACGTCGGCTCGATTCTCGGCTTCGGTTATGCGCCCTTCACGGGCGGCACGATTTCTTATATCGACGGCATGGGTTCGAAAGCGTTCGTCGAACTCTGCAACCGGCTGACGAAAAAGTATGGCGATCGTTTCAAGCCGGGCAAGCTCCTGCGCGACATGGCGAAAACCGGCGACACCTTTTATCACCGCTTCCCGCCGGAAAAGCGTAAGGCCGCGTGACCGTCGCCACGTTTCAGCCGCCGCTTTTTGATTCCGGATGCCATGGCGCGTGATCAAGTCGACCTGACGCCAATCGAGCGGCGCGACGAGCTCGTCGATTGGATGGCGCAAGGCGCCAAGCCGAAATCGCTTTTTCGCATCGGCACCGAACACGAGAAATTCGCCTTCACCCTCGAAGGCCACCAGCCGGTGCCCTATCAAGGGCGCCGCGGCATCCGCTCACTGCTCGAAGGCATGGAGCACCTGCTTGGCTGGCAGCCGATCATGGAAGGCGACAACATCATCGGCCTGTTCGACGTGACCGGCGGCGGCGCTATTTCGCTGGAGCCGGGCGGCCAGTTCGAGTTGTCCGGCGCCCAGCTCGAAAACGTGCACCAGGCCGCAAGCGAATTGATGGCGCATCTCGCGCAGGTGCGCGAGGTGGCGGAGCCGTTGCGCATCGGCTTCCTCGGCATCGGCATGACGCCGAGCTGGAGCCGCGCCGCCATGCCGAAAATGCCGAAAGGGCGGTACAAGATCATGACCGCCTACATGCCGAAGGTCGGCAAGCTCGGCCTCGACATGATGTACCGCACCTGCACGGTGCAGACCAATCTCGACTTCTCGTCGGAAGCCGATATGGTCAAGAAGCTGCGCGTCTCGATCGCGCTGCAGCCGATCGCGACCGCGCTATTCGCCAATTCGCCGTTCACCGAGGGCAAGCCGAATGGCTTCCTGTCGTACCGGGCCGAAATCTGGCGCGACACCGATGCCACCCGCACCGGCATGCTGCCCTGGGTGTTCGAGCCGGGGATGGGTTACGAGCGCTGGGTCGATTACGCGCTCGACGTGCCGATGTATTTCGTCAAGCATGGCGACGAATATGTCGATGTCGCCGGCCAATCGTTTCGCGATTTGATGGTCGGCAAGCTCCCGGGCATGCCCGGCGCGCGCGCGACGATTTCCGACTGGTCGAACCACATCAGCACGATTTTTCCCGAGGTGCGGCTCAAGCGCTATCTGGAAATGCGCGGCGCCGATTCCGGACCGACGCGAAACCTGCTCGCTTTACCGGCCTTTTGGGTCGGCATTCTTTATGACGACAGCAGTCTCGATGCGGCTTGGGATCTGGTCAAAAACTGGACTGCGGGCGAGCGCCAGAAATTGCGCGACGAGGTGCCGAAAGCGGGTCTTGCCGCCATGGTCCGCGGCCGCACCGCTTTCGAGATTGCCGGCGAGCTTCTGGCGCTAGCCCGCAACGGACTGGCGCGGCGCCGCTATCTCGACGCAAGCGGTCGGGACGAGACGCATCATCTGGAGATCCTGGAGGATCGCCTCGATCGCGGAACGACCCCGGCGCAGGAGCTGCTGGACAAGTTCAACGGGCCGTGGGCCGGATCGGTCGATCCGATCTATACCGAACAGGCGTACTAGACTAGACCTACTCAACGCCGTAAAGCGCTTTGGCTTCCGCGAGCGCTTTCGCACAGGCGGGCGCGTCTCCGGCCGCATCAGCCTTGTGCGCCCGCTCAAGCGCGGCGTCGCCATCGGCAATCGCCATGCGCTCGGCGCTCTGCACCGAGCCCGGCGTCGGCTGGTGGTGCAGCTGGGCACCGATCGATTGCGCAGCGCTTGGCTCGCCGGCACCGCCGGGCCCTGTCCTCGCCTGCGCTTGGCGAATCGCCTGCTCGACCTGCGATATCTGACTGGTGCACGGCCCCGCTTGCGCGGCTACGCCGCTGCCGATGACGCCTACGGTAATTAGCACCAAAATTCGCGATCGGTCCATGACCGGCCTCCCGATAGAAAATTACGCACCGAGAATAATCCCGCGCTGATCCGCCGAGAAGAGCGGCGACGGAAGTTTGCATGCGCAATCTCTCCGCTGCTCATGTGGGAAGGGCAAAGGTTTCGTCAAATGCGATGTTATGCGGGCGGCCTTAACTAAAGCGCAAACAGGCCTGGTGCTCGACCCGCGCGTTTTGGTTTAAAATATCCTTATGGAACAGAGGATCCATGGAATGCGCCTTTGGCGGATGCGGGTCGCGCAGGGTGTTGCCGGCGTGGCGCTGCTGGCGCTTGCCGCCTGCGCAGGCGGTGCGACCGTCCCCAACATTTTCTCTACGACACCGGAGCAGCCGCGGGGGCCGGATCCCGCCTTCGCGCGCACGGTCGTCGCCTACCCCTCCCGCGAGCGGTCAGGCACGATCATTGTCGATCCCGGCAGTCATTTCCTCTACCTCATCCAAGGCGGTGGACAGGCCATTCGCTACGGCGTGGGCGTCGGCGCGGAAGGTTTCGTGTGGTCCGGGCTTGCGACCGTTCACAACAAGCAGGAATGGCCCGATTGGTATCCGCCCGCGGAAATGCTGGCGCGCAAGCCGGAGCTGCGCGAGCACATGGTGCAATTGCAAAGCGGGATCGGCATGAAAGGCGGTCCCGATAATCCGATCGGCGCCCGGGCCATGTATCTGTGGCAAGGCAACAAGGACACGCTCTACCGCATCCACGGCACCAACGAACCTTGGACCATCGGCACCAATGTCTCGTCCGGTTGCATCCGCCTGACCAACGACGACGTCGTCGATCTCTACAACCGTACCCCAACCGGCACCAAAGTCGTCGTGCTCGCTACCGCCAAACCTGCCGCCGCCGCGCAATAAGACGAGCAAAGAAACGCACACAAACGGGTGATATGTCCTGCCGGTGGGCTTTGCGGCGCAATGCGCTAAATCGCGGCCTTGCGAAGGAAGCCATCGACGCTGCCGCGCAACGAGTCGGCGGCCCGCTCGACAGCTTGCGAGGCGGCCAGCACCGTATCCGCGGAATTGTGCATGTTGGAGATAGCATCGGACACGCGCCCCAACACGGCGACGACGGACTTGGTCCCGGAGGCGGCGGCCGCGACGCTTCCCGAAATTTCCTGCGTAGCCGCGTTCTGCTGTTCGACCGACGTCGCGATGGCGGCGGTGAATTGACGGATTTCCTGCATCTTGCCGGCAACGCTGCCGATCGCGCCGACCGCGCTGCGGGTCGAGGTCTGCACAGCGGCAATTTGCGAGGCGATATCGTCCGTAGCCTTTGCGGTCTGCACCGCAAGCGCTTTTACCTCGGAGGCGACGACGGAAAAGCCCTTGCCGGCGGCGCCGGCGCGCGCCGCTTCGATCGTGGCGTTGAGAGCGAGCAGATTGGTCTGTCCTGCCACGCTCTGAATGAGCTTGACGACATCGTCGATCTTGCGCGCAGCTTGCGCGAGACCGGCGATCTCCTGGTTGGTCGATTGCGCTTCGGTGGCGGCGGCGACGACCACCTCGCTGGCCCGGGTGAGCTGCCGGTTGATCTCTCCGATCGATTTTGACAATTCGTCGGCGGCGGTCGCGGCAATCTCGGCGCTGCCGAACGCCTCGTTCGAAGTTTGCACCGCCCCGACCGTTTGCGCCGCCGTCTCGCGGGATGTTGCCGCCAGCACGCTTGCGGTCGCTTGCATCGCCCCTACGCTGTCGGCAACGGTTTTCAGAATGCCCTCGACGCTTGTGTGGAACCAGGCGATTGCTTCTTCGATCTTTGCGCGGCGCGCTTCCTGCTCATCAAGCAGCGCATTTCTGCGTTCGATCAGGCGCCGTTCGGTAATGTCGTCGTGGGTGCCCACCCAATAGATCGAACCGGGTATCGGCCGGTTGACCACGGAGATAGCGCGCCCGTCAGGCGTCTCGTTGACGAAGCTCACCGTCTTTCCGGCAGCGATTTGACTCATGATTTCTTCGCAATATTCATCGGCGTCACGGCTCAGGCTGCCGGTGCTCATGCGATGGCGAATGATGTCGATCAGCGCCGCCCCGGGCTTTACGACGTCCGGCGAAAGCCCGTACATCGCGCGATATTGCTCGTTGCAGACCGAGAGTCGGCCGCTCGTATCGAACAAAACGACGCCTTGCGTCATGTTGTTCAACGTCAGCACCAGAAGCCTGGCGTCAGGCTCTTGTGCCTGCCACCCGATCAACCGACTGAGGACCCCAAGCATGGTGCCTCACGCCTCAAAGTTTCCCCCGGGCAGGCTAGCTACCCGACATCGATTTACGCTTCCTTAATCAACTCAAATACTCATCCCGCCGTCGACCATCAGCAGACACCCGGTGGTGAAGCTCGACGCATCGGAGGCGAGAAACAGCACCGAGCGCGCCACTTCTTCGGGGCGCACATGGCGGTGAAGCGGAATGATCTCGTTGAAGAACTGGGTTCCATCGCGGCCGATCAAGGCACCCAATTTTTGTTCGACACCAAGTTGAAACGAATTGTCGACCGGACCGGGATGAACGGTATTGACCCTGATGTTGCGGCCGGCGAGTTCCTTGGCCAGTACGCGCATCAGTCCCACTTGGGCATGCTTTGCGGTGATGTAGCCGTAGACGCCGGGATCGCCGGTCACACCGGCGACGCTCGAGGTGATGATGATCGAGCCGCCGTCATTCATCTGTGGCACCGCGTGCTTGGCGCAGAGGAAGGCGCCGCGGACGTGGACGGCAAGCACAGAATCGAAGACGTCCTCGGGATAGTCGGCGATCGGCGCCACGGTGCCGAAATTGCCGGCGTTGCTGAACAGCACGTCGATCTTGCCGAACCGCTTCACCGCCGCGGCAATGGCGTTCTTGACCTGATCGGATTGGGTCACGTCGGCAGCACACCAGACGACCTCGCCGCCGATGTCGGCTGCGGCTTTCTGCAGCGCGGCCTCGTGCAGGTCGATGAGCATGACCTTTGCACCCTCGTCCTGCAGCAGCTTCGCCGACGCTGCGCCAATGCTGCCGGCGCCGCCGGTAATCACGCAGACCTTGTTTTGCATTTGGCTCGCCATCGCTTGCTCCCCCCTTCGTCAAAGCGGCGGGAACCTAACACGACGGCGGCAATCCTGTGCAAGCGGGGCGCCCAGATTATCCGTCACCCGACCTGTTCGTGGGCATATGAAACAGAAGCGAAGCTCGCGCCGCAATCGCTGGGGCAATGTCGGCGACCGGCATCAAGCCGGCGTCAGGGTCACGTTGAGGCCGTCTCGCGGATAGGGGATCGGCCACATATTCCAGCCCGGTCGATAATCGGATGCGATCGAGACTCGGAATGTGTTGAGGAAGTGCCGGGTGAAGCACTTGGCCTGCATGTAGGCGAAATTCAATCCCAAGCACATATGGGCGCCGCCGCCAAACGGCACGAAGGCGAATTTATGCCGCACCCGCGAGGCCTCCACGTCGAAACGCAAGGGGTCGTAACGCTCCGGCTCGGGCCAAACTTGCGGCATGTGATGGGTGTAGAGCGGGTTGATGTTGACGCCAGCGCCGGCCGGAATGCGGTAACCCGCGAATTCGAAATCGCGCGCCGCCCGGCGCGGCAGCGAGGGTACCGGCGGCGCAAGCCGCATCGCTTCCTTGAACGCCATTTCAGTCAGCACGAGGTCATCGAGGCGCGCGAATGGCAAGGGCTCGTCGGTGGCGAGGTTTAATCCCTTTACTTCCCCGCGCACTTTTTCTTGCCAAGCAGGATTGGCGGCCAACCGGTAGACAAACGAAGTCAGCGACGAAGTCAGCGTGTCGTGCGCGGCCATCATCAGGAAACTCATGTGATCGACGATGTCGGCATTCGACAGCAACGATCCGTCTTCCCAGGTCGCGCGGCAAAGCTGGGAAAACAGATCGTCGCCGCCGCGCTCGCGCCGCAGTGGAATCTGACGCTTGAAATAGTCGACGATCAACGCCCGCCCGCGCACGCCGCGACCCATCTGCGTGCCCGGGAGAGGCACGCGAATGACCGCGATGGCGGCGGCGACCATCGCAATGAAGGCGCGTTTGACCGCTTCGAGTTCCGGCCCCAGTTCCTCACCGAGAAAGGACGTTGCTGCGAGGTCAAGGGTCAGCTGCTTTACGGCTGGATAGAATTTGAATTCGCGTTCGCGCGGCCATTGCGCCAGCCCTTTGGCGATACCGGCGTTAAGCTGGCTCAAATAAGACTGCATCGGGCCGGACTTGAAGGCCACCGAAAGAGCGCGCCGGTGCAAGCGATGCTCGTCAAAATCGAGCAGCATCAGCCCGCGTGGAAACAGGCGGCCAAGCAGTACATTCCAGCCGAGCGCGGACGAGAACAATTTCTGGCTATCGAGCAGCACGAACTCGTTGGCTTCGGGGCCGAGCAGCGAAATGTTGCTCTGGCCGAACGCGTGGCTGCGGTAAACCAGACCATGGCGCTGCGCCCGCCGTTCGACGAAGCCCTTGGGATCAGCAAGCAAGACGAGCGTGTGGCCGATGAACGGCCATCCGTCGTCGCCGGGAATGTGCGCAAGCGCGCTCGAGGGAGCCGGCTTGCCGGTATAGGGCGATGGATGGCGGGCACTGAACGTCTGCACCGACATTGTCGTGGCCCTCACACTTGACCTTCGCCAACGGGTCGCATCCTTCGGCAAGGATTGCGGCCCGCTGGAATCGCGGCGGAGTATGGCATGAAGGGCGATGTCGGACACTCCCCACGGGACGCCCGAGAGTCAATGTGTGGCTGCCAGCCATTCTCGCAGGTGCGCAAGACCGATCAATGAGACCCGCCATCGGCCATCCATGAATTCACGATGAACAGGTGTTCACAACTGTTTGCACTTCAAGATAGTCTTAAAATTTTCTTCTTCAGGTCACAAAGCGTTTCGCACGCGCGAAGGGTTTGCAGCGATTCGCCCATAGCGCGCCTGCCTGACTGAATCGGCCCGCGAGCTTGATCGCTGCGTATTTGGAATCCACGCTCGGAATCTGACAAATATGTAATCCGCGAGTGCGCTTGCCTAGCGCCCGACCCAAGCGTACGATGATAGTGCTAGCTGTGCTTACCTAAACGATTCCGACTCACACATTCCCGAACGGGAGGACTTCACGATGTCGAATGCTAAGCACGCTCCGAAGCGCAAGCGCGGGGCGAAAGCCGTACCGGTACTGGGGGCTGCCGGTTTGTTGTCGCTAGCAGGCGGCGCCGCCTCGGCCGCAACGAACGGGGCGCCGGTGGCGGACCTGCCCACGCAAAAGACCGCGCCGAACCATGAGATCATCCTCGGCGAGGAAGAGCTTTCCGATGTCAGCCTGTCGACCTTCTATGTCTTCGACAAGGAGAGCGCCAAGCCTCAGCTCGGCGACAAGCTCGCCTGGCGGGGCTGCGGCGGTTGTCGGTGTGGCGGCGGTTGCCGGTGCGGCGGCTGCGGTTGCGGTTGGCGAGGCTGCGGCGGCTGCGGCTGCGGCGGTTGCGGCTGCTGCTGGTCCTGGGGTCGTTGCCGCTACTGCTAAGCGGCCACCCAAACCAGGTGAACAAAAGCAAGTCCTTGTGGCCGGCTTGATTCGCGTCGAGCCGGCCATTCATTTTTTCTGTTGTTCGCGGTTTCGTCTCATTTGCAGTTAATGGATGTGCGAAGCAGCTTTGTGCACGCGCGTTAGCGTATGAGGGATTGGCTTTGCCGAGAAACACCGCTGAAGGAGCTAAGCGCCCGAGCCACCTGCAGGAGTGGTCCCCGCCGCCGGGCCGGGATGGCGCCAAACCGCGCAGCCGCCGTGCGCGGAACGACCGTGAGGCCAGTCCTTCGCTGCGCAACAGCAAGGACGTTCCGCAATTTGCGCCGAACTTCAGTGTCTATCTGCTGCCACCCGATGCGGTGTGCCTCTATTCCGAAGACCGCAAGTTCTTTCTTCACGGCGCCCTCTATTGCGCGCTTGCGTCGGCCATGGGGAGCGGCGGCCGCAGCTTCCGGGACCTCTTCCGCGAACTGGAGCGGAAATTTCCGTCCGACAAGATTCAGGAAGCGTTCACGCGGCTGCTCGATCGCCGTTACCTCGTGCGGACGTCGCGCTTCTCCAACGGGCTCGCTCCCGCGTACTGGGCGAGTCTCGGCCTGCCGCTGGAGACAGCGGGAAAGAACCTGCAGAATTGCCGCGTGAGCATCACGTCGATGGACGTGGAGGGCGCCAAAGAGCTTGAAGCGGCGCTGCGCGAACTCGGCGTCCGGGTCGTGAAACGCGCCGGCGATCTGACGATCACGCTCGTCGGCGATTATCTTGGCGAAGAATTGGCCGCATTGAACAGGGAGCACCTGTCGAAACGCACACCGTGGCTGCTCGTGCAGCCGTCGGGGATTGCCCCGCTGGTGGGGCCGGTGTTCCGTCCGGGCAAAGGCGCGTGCTGGCGATGTCTTGCGGATCGCATGGCCCGCAACCGCGAGGTCAGGGCGATGCTCGACCGCAGCGACGCCCGCTGCGTCGCCGTTTCCCCCCTGGCGCAGCACCCGCTCGGCCGCAGCGCCATTGCGCTCGCCGCCGTCGAAATCGCGAAGGCGATTGCGACCGATTTCCGCACCGAATTGAGCGATCACATCGTCAGCCTCGATCTCACCGGCGCCAACATCGTGAAACACTACGTCGCTGCGCGTCCGCAATGTCCGAGCTGCGGCAGCAAGAAGCTGCGCGATCCGCGCCGCGCGCCGAAAGAGATCGCCCTCAACGCCGGCGGCAAGCTGGTGATGACCAGCGGCGGCTACCGGTCCGTCGCCTCCCGAGACACGGTCGCGCGTTTCCGCAGGCACGTGAGCCCGCTCACCGGCGTGGTCTCGCGGCTCGACCGGATCGAAGCCGATTTGCCGCTGAACACCAATTATTACGCCAGGCACAATTTTGCTGGGAAATCGCAGAACGTCCACGAACTGCGGGCAGGGCTGAGCGGCGGCAGCTTCGGCAAAGGCAGCACGGCCGAACAAGGCGAAGCCAGCGCGCTGATGGAGGCGATCGAGCGCTACTCGGGGATCTACCAGGGCGACGAGATCAGGGTGATGCGGCGCTTCGCGGATTTCGCGCCGGGCGAGGCCATTCATCCCAACGAAGTGATGTTGTTCAGCGACGCGCAATACCGGCGGCGCTTCGAGCCGGTGACCGACCACCAGGCCATGCCGACGCCGGCGCCTTTCGATCCGTCGGCCGAAATCGAGTGGTCGCCGGTCTGGTCGCTGCGCGACGAGCGTTTCAAATACCTTCCAACGAGCTTCCTGTATTTCTTCTACGAAGGCCCCGGGCAGATCCACGCCGATTCCAACGGCTGCGCCGCCGGCAACACGCTCGAAGAGGCCATCGTCCAGGGCTTTTTGGAGCTGGTGGAGCGGGATTCTTACGCCATCTGGTGGTACAACCGTTTGCAGCAGCCGGAACTGGACATCAGTCAGGTGGACGATGCCTATATCCGCGAGCTGCGCACCCAGCTTGCTGAAACCGGACGCCGGCTATGGGTGCTGGACATTACCCATGACCTCGGCATTCCGAGTTTTGTGGCTCTGTCGCACTCGACAGAGAACGGACAGGACTTCGTCGAATTTGGCTCCGGCTCGCATTTCGATGCGCGCATCGCGTTGCTGCGCGCGCTCACCGAACTCAATCAATTCTTGTCCATCGGCCTCATGGGGATGCGAGACCAAAGCGCGTTGAGCGAGGACGGCACCGGTCCGTGGCGGCTGGAGGAGCATCCTTATTTGATCCCGAACGGCCGCCCCTCGACGCGGCCCGATCTCAGCTCGAAATTCGGCGGCCTCGACAAGCGCGAGCAGGTGATGGCTTGCGTCAATCTGGCCAAGCGGGAAGGACTCGACTTTCTGGTGCTCGATCAGACCCGGCCCGATATCGAGGTTCCGGTCGCGCGCGTCATCGTTCCGGGCTTGCGGCATTTCTATCGCCGCTTCGCGCCCGGCCGGCTTTACGACGTCCCCATCAAGCTTGGATGGCTTGACCGGCCGGTCCCCGAAAGCGATCTCAATCCGCTTCATCCCAAGACCTGAGGCTTTCGTTTGCGCGCGCCGGGGAAAAAGAGCATGCGGCGGCCGCCGCCGGCTATCCTTTCCGCCCGGCTCAACAGTCACGTCACCATCGAGGCGCGCGCGACCGGAGATGTCGTTGCAAAGTTTAACGGCATTTCGCTTGCCTTGGGAAAATTCAGTTCTGCCGCCGCCGAGCGCGCGCACACACTGCACACGGGCCTGGCGCTCGCCGCGTTTACCTCCTCCCGCAAGGCTATCGACAAGGAAGTCGACCTGTTGGTCCGCCGTCTGGCCGCACGCGGGCTCTTGGAGTTTCGTCTGGCGCGGCCCGGATCTGGACGCAGGCGAAGCGATCAGGACCTGGTGGTCATCGAGCCGCAGGCGGCGGATTACTGGCCGCAGATGGCGCGGCTTCGCGACACCGATACGCTCGCGCTGTCGCGCTTTGCCTATCTGCGGCGGCGCGCCGAGGAGATGGTGCTTGAATCGCCCCGCGCCCGCGCCTTGTTCAGGATTTGCGATCCCGTGATCGTGGCCGTGTTGGCCGCTATGGCAGTGCCGCAACAGGTCAAAGAGCTGCGTCGGGCCTCCGGTTTCCCCGGCGACGAACTTTTAGGGTTGCTTCTCGACTGCGAAATCCTCTTCAAGGCAACAGCCGATGAAGCGGGTTTGCGGACCGACGAAGGCGACGACCATTTCGTCCTCTGGGACTTTCACGATCTTCTGTTCCACGCCCGCAGCACCGAAGGGCGGCACGCCAACCCGCTGGGCGGAACCTACCTTTATGCCGCAGCGATCGCCCCCCAGCCGGCCGTGCGGCCAAGCTGGCCGGGACAAAGAATCGACTTGCGCAAACTCCCCTCGCCGCCTGCCGAGGCCGCGCGACCGGCCGCGGCGCTCCTGCGCGAGCGACATTCGACGCGCGAGTTCGACGCGGAGCGGCCGATTACGCTGGCCGAGCTTGCGCACTTTCTCGACAGCACCGCGCGCGTGCACTCGACCTTCACCAGCGCCCCCGGCAATGGCGAGCCGGCGCTTACTTTCGCGCCGCGGCCCTACCCGTCCGGAGGCGGCAGCTACGAACTCGAGCTCTATCTTGCCGTCGACGCATGCGAAGAGCTCACGCGCGGCTTCTATCACTACGATGCCGGCGAACACGCACTGGTGTCGATCGACGTACGTCCGCAGGACGTCGAGACAATGTTGAAGCGCGCCCAATACGCCATGAACGCGTCCGCAATGCCGCAGATCGCCATCACGATCACGGCGCGCTTCGGACGGGTCTCATGGAAATACAGCTCGATCGCCTATTCGCTTATTCTCAAAGACGTCGGCGTCTTGATGCAAACGCTCTATCTCATGGCCACCGACATGGGGCTCGGCGGCTGCGCGATCGGCAGCACCAATATCGACCTGTTCGAGAAGATGACTGGGATCGGCTTTCACATCGAAGGTCCGGTCGGCATTTTCGCGCTCGGCCGCGGCGCGAAATCGGATGCTTCCGGTGGAGCCTAACTCGCCGCTTGAAATTTCACCAATACCATCGGCGGCTGCGCGGATCGGAGCGATCGCGCGGCACGGGGCGTTCGAAATATCCAACCGCCTTGCTGAGCCGCGGGCCCATCAGCGCGAACATGGCGCCCTGCGGGTCCTCGCAACGCGCGATCCAGCCGCCCGGCACTTCGCCGGGACCTTCGAGGATTCTGCCGCCGCCGGCTCTCACCCGCTCGGCCGCGGCGTCGATGTCGTCGACGCCGAAGTAGAACAGCCAGAACGGCAGCGCCACCATCGCCGGTTTGGTGAAGATGCCGCCGAGGGTTTGCCCGCCAACCGCGATGAGCTGATAGCTGCCCTCCGCGCCGGCTTCCGTGCCCGCCGTTTGCCAGCCGAAAATCTCGCTGTAGAACGCCAGCGCTTGCTCGCCGTCAGCCGCCAGCAGCTCGTGCCAGCCGACGCGTCCGGGTATTCCCCAGACGGACGGCGGCTCTTCGCGCGGCGTCAGCCATTTGACCAGCGCGATCGTTGTCATTTGCGGGTCGGTGACGACAGAAACACGGCTGACTTGGGGAACATCCGTCGGCGGCAGATAGACGGAGCCGCCGAGTTGCCGCACGCGCGCGACGGCGGCGTCAACATCGTCGACGCCGACATAACCGATCCAGCACTGCGACCCGCCGCGTTTCTTCACGTCTTCCGGCAGGTTCATCATTCCGCTGACCGGCGCCTGGTTGATCGTGAAAAACGTGTAGGCGTTGCCGGGCGCCGAGGCATCTTGCGTGCCCCAGCCCACGACATTGGCGTAGAAGGCCTTGGCGGCCTCCATGTCGGTCGTAAGCAACTCGTACCAGCTAAACCGGCCGTGAGCGTCGGTCACGTCAGCACCTTTGTGAACGTGGCGCAGACATTGGCGCAGCGGCCGAAAACATCAAGCGCTCGTCGCATGATGAGCAAGCGATCCGTTGTCACCCATGGCGGGAGGAAATCTTGAAGCCGATGAAGATCAGCGGCTGGGAAATATGATGGTGCCCAGGGGCGGAATCGAACCACCGACACCTGCATTTTCAGTGCAGTGCTCTACCAACTGAGCTACCTGGGCCCACGCTCACGGCCACCAAGGCCATAACTGGCCTGCCCGAGCGCCGCGGTTATAAATGCTCGATTTCCGCCTGTCCAGGATAGGGACCGACGCAGTCGAAGCCGTAGTCAATGCCGCTCGGCCGGACCATCGTCACGCCGTTCGTCCTCTTCCTCGTCTTCAGTGACCGGGATGACGTAGGCGCCGGAAAGCCAACGGTTGAGATCGACATCGGCACAGCGGTGCGAGCAAAACGGGCGCGACGCCTCCACGGCGGGCTTGCCGCAAATTGGACAAAGACGGCGGGACTCGGCCATAGCTGAATATGTGGGGGCGCCGCGGCGCCGCGCCAATATGTGTTCCTTAAGAAGGTCGGGCGGCAGCTTGAACCGAGCGCCTACACCGCGTTCAGCCAGCCGAAATGGATCGGGTAGCCTTCACCGCCCAACAGCGTCACCGTCTCGTACAGCGGCAGGCCGACAATGCTGGAGTAAGATCCGACGATCTTAACAATAAAAGTTCCGGCAATACCCTGCGCCGCGTAGCCGCCGGCCTTGCCGCGCCACTCGCCGGAAGCGAGGTAAGCTTCGATATCCTGCTCCGACAGCCGCTTGAAGCGCACACGCGTTTCCACATGACGCTGCCGAAACCCCTCCTTCGGCGTCACCAGGCAAATGGCGGTGTGGACGCGATGGTTGCGGCCGGACAGAAGCCTTAAACATTGCGCCGCCTCGTCGAGCAGTTCCGCCTTCGGCAGAATCCGCCGCCCGACCGCCACAACGGTATCGGCGGCAAGAATGAACGAGCCTTTCAGCTCCTCGTCGAGCCGCAGCATGGCGAGCGCCGCTTCCGCCTTGCTGCGCGCGAGCCGGGTAGCGCACGCGCGCGGCAATTCTCCGCGCTTCGGCGTCTCATCGATATCGGCCGGACGCAGCGCGTCGGGCTCGATGCCGGCCTGGTTAATAAGCGCGAGCCGGCGCGGCGAGCCGGAAGCGAGAATGAATTTGGGCCGGCCAATCATTTGAACCGGTAGGTAATCCTGCCCTTGGTCAAGTCGTACGGCGTCATCTCCACCAGCACTTTGTCGCCGGCAAGAACCCGGATCCGGTTTTTGCGCATGCGTCCGGCGGTATGGGCGATGATCTCGTGCTCGTTTTCGAGTTTGACGCGGAAAGTGGCGTTCGGAAGCAATTCCGTCACGACACCGGGAAACTCAAGCAGTTCTTCCTTCGCCATTCGC
>Ga0187781_10001422_pt1 | contig 18137 bp, 18 predicted proteins | sample 0715_SJ02_MP02_2_FD_132447 | JGI IMG/M metagenome (GOLD analysis project Ga0187781, IMG submission 132447) | Tropical peat soil microbial communities from peatlands in Department of Meta, Colombia - 0715_SJ02_MP02_20_MG | ecosystem: Environmental > Terrestrial > Soil > Wetlands > Peat | place... | reverse complement strand
TTGTAGTGCGTGATCGGCTGGCTGAGCGCGGCCTGTACGCGGGGATAGACGCCGGCCGGACCGGTCGCGAGGGTGAATTCCGGATCTCGCATCGCACGCTCACCGCTCATCGGGCTCCCGTTGCGCCACATCGGGCCTGCGGCTGGCCCAGGCCATCGCCCGGCCACGCCAGGCAGGGAACATCGATCCTTCGCGCACGATGCGACTCTCCCTAACCGTGGGCAGGCGCCAGGCCGGTGCGATGACGGTGATTGTTCGGCGTCTTCTAGTCGAGCACCGAGAAGCTACGTTGTCAATTAAAACTATCAGGAAAATAGGAATACCAGCAGGTCGCTACCACCCAGCGTGGGTGTGCTAGTGGTTCGGTGGCTGGGCGTTCGACAGATGCTTCGTCATTGAAGTTCAGTGCCCCGCCGGTCAAGCTGGGGCGTCTGCGTGAGGGCGGCGGGTCCGGAGCCCGTTGGAGTCATGGTGCGGTCGTTGTGCTGGTGCGGCAGGGCCAGGGCGGGGATGATGGCGATGGCCGTGAAGGCGAGTGACCACCAGAACGTGTTGGCGAACGCGGTGGCCTGACCGGTGAGGCCCGCGGCCTCGTGGGCGTGGAGCTCGGTTGCGAGGATCATGGCGAGCATGGCCGTGCCGAACGCGCCGCCTAGCTGTTGCGCGATCCGGGTGACGCTGGTGGCGTGGGGTACCTGATCGGATCGCAGCCCAAGGTAGGCGGTGGCCATAACGGGGATGGTCACGGCGCCGAGGCCGGCGCCTCGCACGACGAGGCTGAGACCGAGGAGTATCTCGCTGGTGTGGGCAGTCACCTGGGTGTAGGCGATGGTGCCGGCCATGGTGAGCACGACGCCGGCGAGCACGATCGGACGTGCTCCGATCCGGTCGGTGAGTGATCCTGCCTTGCTCCGGGTGAGCAGCATCCCGACGCCCTGCGGTGCGAGCAGTAGGCCGGCGTAGAGCGCACTCTGGCCGCGTACTTGCTGGTAGTAGAGAGGCAGCAGCAAGAGTGCTCCGTAGACGCCGAAGCCGGAGAGGAACATCGACGCGGTCGCGGCCGAGAAGGACCGCGCCTTGAACAGTCGGAGATCTACGAGCGGTCGGCGAGTAGAGAGAGCGTGCAGGGCGAAGGCACCGAGTAGGGCGACGCCGACGGCGAGGGGTACGAGCACGATGGCGTGATCGAAGCCCGCCTTGACGCCGACTTCGGTGACCGCGTAGAGGATTGCGGCGAGGCCGGGTGAGAGCAGGACCAGGCCGGTGATGTCGAGGTATGCCCCCTTGCGCGGGCTGCTGCGCTGCAGGCCGCGCCAGGCCAGCGCGAGGCCAGCGAGCGAGAACGGCACGTTGACCAGGAAGATCCACCGCCAGGAGAGGTTGCTGATGATCAGGCCGCCGATCACCGGTCCCGCGATCGGCCCGAACAGCCCGGGGAGGCTGACCAGGGCCATGATCCTCCCGAGCTTGCGTCCGCCTGCTGCATCGACCAGCAGGTTCTGTACGAGGGGCAGCATCAGGCCGCCGCCGACGCCCTGCAATACCCGGAACCCGATCAGCGCTTCGATGTTCCAGGCAGCGCTCGACAGAACGGAGGCAACCATGAACAGGCCCAGCGCCCCCATCCAGACCTGCTTGGCGCCGAAGCGGTCGCTGGCCCACGCCGCGACGGGGACGACCATGCCGAGTGCGAGCACGTAGCCGCTGATCGTCCACTGGGCGGTCGACACCGTCGTGTGCAGGCCTTGCGCCAAGTCGTTGATTGCAACGTTGACGATGGTCGTGTCGAACGCGACGAAGAGCACTCCGACCAGCAGGACCACGGCCAGCTTGATGAACGCGGGGTCCAGCCGCTCCGGCTCGGCTTCTGCTCCCGGTGTCGCCGCGCTCACAAGGAGTCCTCCGTATCTATAAGATGCGCCTAACGCATCTCATGACTGCACTCTAACAGCGGGAGGTAAGATGCGCAACACGCATCTTGTGGTTACGGTACTGCGGTGATCCCCACTACTCGATCGACTTCCGCCACGAAGGGGCAACGTTCGTCGCGGCCGGCCCGGCGGCGGCGGGGGGCTGCGCTCGAAGCGGCTCTCCTGGAGGCCGCGTGGGAGGAGCTATGCGTAGTCGGCTATCCCGGCTTCACGCTTGATGGTGTCGCGGCGCGTGCCGGGACCAGCCGGCCCGTGCTCGCCAGGCGCTGGTCCAACCGGGTCGAGCTGGTCGTCGCCGCACTCCGCCACCGCGCCGCCCTGGCCGCGCCCGACCTGCCAGACACCGGCACGCTGCGAGGCGATGTGCTCGCGCTGCTGCGCCAGCTGTCCGCCAGTGTCAGCGAGGTCGCCGGGGTACTCAGCTTCGTGCTCGCCGACTACTTCGACGCCACCGGGCTCTCGCCCTCGGACCTGCGGCAGCGGGCACTCGCCGGCACGCCAAGCAGGATGGCCGCCGTCCTCCAGCGCGCCGTCGACCGCGGCGAGATCGACCCCGGTCGGCTCAGCCCGCGGATCGTCTCGCTGCCGGTCGACCTCGTCCGCCACGACCTGATCATGACCCGAGCACCCGTACCCGACGACACCCTGACCGAGATCATCGACCGTATCTTCCTTCCCCTGGTCCTGGCCGACCCGCCAAAGCCGAGCGGACGGGCATGATCGAGGCGACCGGACTCGCAGCCAGCAGCAGCGCGTTTGTGGCCGGGCAGGCGTTGCTCGCCCGCCGCAGCGTGCCTCACGACACGCTCCGCAGCCCCGGCTCCGCCCGCGCCGTGCTCGGCGGTGGCCTCCACGCCACTGCCGCCGCACTGTTCGGCCTCGGGATCGGCCTCCACACGCGCTCGACCGCCGGGGCAGTCTCGACGATCTTCGGCGCGCCGAATCGCTCGTGCCGGGGATCGGTCCCGCGTTCCCGAAACCCCTGCCCGACCTCCTCACGAAGTACTGGCTCACCGAGGCCGACGCGAGCATCTTCGCCACCGGCCCGATCCCAAGCTCCTCAGCCCGTTGGCCGGCCTCGGCGTGATAGCCGCGTCCGCCACCGTCTTCCTGACCGCCGCCTTCGCTACGTTCCGGAATCGGGACGTGTAGCCTCGCCCGAGGTTGTCAACGGCGCTGCAGGATCCTGGGGGAACTGGGCGTTTCGTGGCTGGCAGGGCGCCGCTAGCGGTCTGACCAGAGGATCCCGGCCGAGGCCGGGTAGTGAACATGGCTCGGTGGCGCCCGGTCGGGCATGGGGTTAGTAGTCGGTGGCTCCCCTATGGTGTTATAAGCCGATCCACCGGGCCAGGCGGCTCGTGTGCACAGCCACACCTCGTTGGAGTTCTGGGTGACACTCGAAGGCAGGAAAGCCCACAGCAATCGCGGCCACCAGCCAGAGCGGCCCGCCACACCCGCCGAACAGCGCATCGAGAGCATGCGCGACCGCAAACGTGCCGCGGCGGCGCGCAGCAAGAGAGTGCGCGACCGCAAACGTGCCGAGGCGGCCGCCCAGCGCGAGCTAGCCGAGCGGCGTGCGCGGCGGCGCTGGCTGCTGATTGGGATTGCCGTGGTGATCGTGGCGGCGCTTGGTAGCGCCGGGTTCATTTATGCGAACCTGCCACCGTCCATCGCGGTCTCTGGAGCATTCGGCACGAAGCCAACGGTCACGATTCCCAAGATCGACCCGCCAGCCCGCCTGCAGGTGCAGCACCTGATCAGCGGGCATGGCACGCTCGTCGCCAAGGGTGACCTGGCCGTTGCAGATCTCACCGCATACGCCTGGAACGGCACGGCGACCAAGAAGATCAGCGAGTTGTCCACCGGCCAGCCGGAGCCACTGACCGTCGGGTCCACCATCCCTGGGCTGGACAAGAGCCTGGAGGGCAGCCGAGTCGGCAGCAGGCTGCTGATCACCATCCCGCCGAAGGACGGATTCGGATCCAAGGGAGACAGCTCACTTGGGGTCTCCGGGAAAGACACCCTGGTATTCGTTGTGGATGTGCTTGGCGCATACGAGCAGACTGCCAGCGCGCACGGTACACCTGAGGTGGTCAATGAGACGGGGCTGCCAACGGTGGGCACCTCATCCCCTGGCACCACCCCGCCGGTCCACATACCTCAAGCAGGGCCACCGGCCACGCTGCGGGTCCAAACCCTCATCCAGGGCACCGGACCCGTGGTGAAAAAGGGCAATCTGCTTGTTGCCCAGTATGAGGGCGTGATCTGGCGCACCGGCAAGGTCTTCGACTCCACCTGGAAGAGCGGCTCACTGGCCGCTTTCCAGATTGGCACCGGGCAGGTCATCAAGGGATGGGTCGACGGCCTTGTCGGCAAGCGCGTCGGCAGCCGGGTGCTGCTCGTGGTACCACCCGCCGACGGCTACGGCAAACAAGGTTCCTCGCAAGCCGGGATCAAGGGCACCGACACCCTGGTCTTCGTCGTTGACATCCTCGGCACCTACTGAGCCCGCTCTTCACCTCGGCCCTGATCTCCCCGGCAGCTGCCTGCCACCGCTTGGTCCGCTCGTGGTCGTCGCGCTGGAAGGCCAGATCGGCGCCGCGCGCGCGGCCACCCGGCACTTCACCGTCGAGGCGTCCGCATGCCACCCGGTCGCGCCCGCGGTGACGCGGCGAGGACACTCAGTGAACGTCACGCCGTCTTTCCCGCTCTGCCGCGATGTCAACGCCGGCCCCGGCAAGCGGTGCAGCAGACGGCCGGCCCGTACCGGCACAGGCGCCGCTAGCTGGTAGCGGTGGCTGTACGCAGTCAGCGGGCGTAGCAGATGTCGGCCAGGATCTCGCGAAACATTCGCCGACCCAGGGCGCTGTAGGCAGGGTTGGTGACGACGTAATACGGCACGAGGCCGGCTGCCTGGATGATCGCGATACCACGGCCTCGGCGCCAGGTATCGTCGTCGGCCCCGACCAGGTCGCGGAAGAGTGTGCGGCCGACATGGCCGAAGACGCTCCATGCAGGGTTGAGGTCGGTGGCGGGATCGCCGAGTCCCGTGGCGCCGAAGTCGATGACAGCGCGAAGACGCCCGTCCTTAACGAGCAGGTTCGGCGGCACTAGATCGCTGTGGATCCACGCGTAGGTCCCGTCCCATGCTGGGCCACTCAAGGCATCTTCCCATGCGGCAGTAACGGCCGGACCATCGATAAGATCTCCAGCCTGCCCGATCCAGGCCCGGACGGCCGCATCCTGCTCGGCCAGGGAAGGACGACCGCCGTAGGGCGTCTCGTCGTCGATTGGCGGCAGGTCCTTGCGTCGCAGCTCGGCCACAAACTGTGCCAGGTCGGCCGCGGCCCGTCGCTCGTCGTCGATTCGGTCCGGGGCATACGTCTCGCCGTCGATCCAGCGGAAGATCGCCCACACGAACGGGTAGTAGCTAGTTGGCGAGCCCTTGACGACAGGTGCCGGGACCTGGAGGGTCAGGCTTGGCGCCAGGAGAGGCAGCCACTTACATTCGCGCTCCAGACCGCTTGCCCACCGCTGCACCCGGGGCAGCCGAACACACAGCTCGTCACCCAGAAGGTAGATCGCATTGACCGTGCCCGTTGAGCTGAACTCGGTTACCGGCAGATCGTTCAGATGCGGGAACTGCTCCGCCACCAGTCGACGGACAAGATCGGTGTCGATGTCGACCTCATCGTCATGTAGCTTCACCTGCGGCTCACCGTCACTTCCTGGCTGGCGCCCCGAAGCGTAGGGCTGCGCGCCGCCGCGGGGAAACTCATTAAGGTCTGGGATCAGCACGTCATCCAGGGCGCAAGGCTGCCAGCAGGGCATGCCGCTGGCCCAGGACGAACCTGACCGGTGAAGATCTCCCACGAGCGCCCTGGCTGTCCCCACGGACGACGCTTTACATATGTCGATATCAGAATATGATGGCGGGATGGCCCGCGCTGCCACGACTTCGGACGTCTTCAACGCGATCGCTGAGGCTAGCCGCCGCGAGATCCTGGACGTGCTGATGACAGGCGAGAAGGCGGTCGGGACGATCGTGGACGACCTGTCGATGTCCCAGCCCCAGGTTTCCAAGCACCTGCGGGTGCTCAGCGAAGTGGGACTGGTGAAGTGCCGGGCAGAGGGACGTCATCGGCTGTACCGCGCGGAACCCGCGGGCCTCCGGCCGTTCCGCGACTGGCTGGCCAAGTACGAGCAGATGTGGAATGCGCGGCTGGATCGGATCGACGACCTCCTGCACGACCTACAACGACAGGGAGAGCGCAATGACACCTAATCGGCACGGTTCGGCACGGATCGAGTTCCCGAATGAGCTCGAGGTTCTCATCACGCGAGAGTTCGACGCTCCGATCGCGCTGGTCTTCGACGTATTGACCAAGCCCGAGTACGTGAGTAAGTGGGGCGCTACGCCGCCCGACCAGATGAAGGAGTGCTCGATCGACCTGCGCGTTGGAGGGACCTACCACTCCGTCTTCGTGACAGAGGACGGAACGGAGTGCTCGTTCCGCGGAACCTACCTCGAGGTCGAGCCGCCGATCCGGACGGTGGAGACGTGGCTGTTCGACGGCTGGCCGGATGCGGAGGCGGTCGAGACCATGCAGTTGCGCGAAACTGACGGAGTGACGACGCTGACGATGAGGCTGGCGTTCCGCGACAAGGCTGGCCGTGCCCACATGACCAGGTTCGACGGCCAGCAAGACAGCCTCGACCAGGTGGAAGATATCCTCAGGTCGCTACTCGACCTGAGGAGAACGGTCGCTAAGTAGCCGCGGTTCGAAGCCAGGCAGCAGGACGTCGGCGCTGCCCGGCAAAGTTTGACACGCATCGCGGACAGCGACCCGCACAGCGGCACTCAGAGCCACATCGAGCCGCCTTGCCTCGAGCCGAACCTGTCGGACCTCACCGGAGCGGCGCGGCCTCCCGCCCGAGACGGATCGTTCGGTACCGCGGTGGCAAGCGGCCGAGGATCTCGACGGGCACTAGGCCTGCCTTCCGGGTACTCGAACGGCTCGACATTCAGGATGGGCGCCAAGAGGTAGCCTCAGGAGAGCGGCGTGACGAGCAGAATGCACCGTTGGAGCCTCGAATGAAGCTGCGGCACAATCCGGCTGGTATCGAAGCCGGAGACGGGCCGCTGCTGACTAATACTCCTCGCTCGGGTCCTCGAACTGCGGCGACCGACGACTCACCGGTGCTCGGGGACACGACGGACCAGAGCGCCTTGGTAGTCAACCGGCTGACCAAGCGCTTCGGAGAACGGACCGCCTTCTCCGATGTCTCCTTCCAAGTCGCCTACGGCGAGGTATTCGGTTTCCTGGGACCCAATGGTGCCGGCAAGACCACCACCGTCCGCACGCTCGGCACGTTGATCGCACCGACTTCGGGCTCAGCCACGGTGGCGGGTATCCCGCTCAAGCCGGAGAATGGGGTGGAGATCCGCAGGAGCATCTCCGTCATGCCGGAAGCACCGGGGCTCTATCTACGCCAGACGGTGGCGGAGAACCTGGAGTTTTTCGCCGGCCTCTACGGCATTCACCGGGCCGGGAAACGGATCAAAGATGCGCTCGAGGCTGTCAACCTCGGTGATCGAGCGGGGGACCTCTGCGGCGCACTTTCCAAAGGACTGCGCCAACGGGTCGGATTGGCACGAACGCTGCTGAGCGACCCGAAGATCATGTTCCTTGACGAACCGACGTCGGGCCTCGACCCGGTGGCTGCCCGCGAGGCACATGACCTGGTCAATGGGCTCCGCGAGAGGGGAGTGACGATATTTCTCACGACCCATCGCCTCGAGGAAGCCGAAAAGCTCTGTGACCGGGTCGCCATCCTGAATACCACGCTGCGCTCCATCGGTCGCCCCGCAGAGCTCCGGGAACAGCTCTTCAAGAAGAGGCTCCTCGTCACGACCCTCGCGCCGCTCGGCGACCCTGGCCAGCTCTTTTCCTCTGTCCCCGCCGTCGAGGGTTGGCAGTCCGACGCTCCGGGGACCTATGAGCTATCGGTTACCGATCCGAGAGTCGCTGCACCCGAGGTGACCCGGAGCCTCGTCGGCACCGGCGCCGATGTTCTCTCCATCGGAGAGGTGCAGCATTCGCTCGAGGACGTCTACCTTGAACTGATCGACGAAGATGTCGAGGTTCGCAGGCAATGACAGCTCTCGATGCCACGCGCATCTGGGCCGTCGTGCGCAAGGAGCTGCGTGACTATCGGCGCAGGCGTTCCATCGTCGTGACCATGTCAATCCTGCCATGCATCTTTCTACTCAATCCTGTACTCACCATTTTCCTCACCTCAGCATCCACGCCGAGTTCGGCCTTGGATAAGGCAATCAGCATCTCCCTCATCTTCTTTCTCATCATCCCGGTCATCATGCCCTCGACGCTCGCCGCGTATTCCGTCGCCGGGGAGCGTGAGCAGGGAACGCTCGAGCCCGTGCTCACCACGCCCATTCGCAGACAAGAGTTCATCTTGGGCAAAGCCGCGGCTGTGCTGATCCCCACCTTGGCACTGTCCTACACGATGTTCGGGCTCTTTCTCGCTGCCGTGCGACTGTTCGCCAATTCCGTCGTAGCCGCTGCGCTGTTTCACCAGGGTGCGATCCTGCTCGCCCTTTTTCTCTTCACCCCCCTGCTGGCCGGCTGGTCCATCGTGGTCGGAATGGCGATCTCGGTCAGGGCGAGCGAAATCCGGGTGGCTCAGCAACTGGGGATGCTAGCGAGCGTTCCGCTGATTGGCCTCTTTCTGTTGCTGGCGGTCGGGGTGATCCGCCCGACGTTCCTGGTGGCAATCCTTTTTGCCGTCGTGCTGCTGCTCATCGATGTCGGTGCAGCGCGGGTCGTTGCCCGGATGTTCGACCGGGAACGGTTGGTGACTGGAGCCAGGGCCGCGCGACCGTGAATGATTGGGGGCCGGCTCAACCAGGTCCTACGGCTCGGTCCAGGCGGGTTCGCGGGATACAAAGAACTGGCGGGCGGCTGCCGGAGGTTGGTGCCGAGCGTCAGCTCGAACCCGTCGCTGGTGCGGGCCAGCAACCATCCCGAGACGCCGCGCTGTTGATCAGCAGGTCGATCGGGCCGTCCCAGCCGGCGGCGAAGGCCCGCGCGGATTTCAGGCTGGCCAGGTCGAGGCCCCGGACCTCGGCACGGCCGCGCATGGCGGCCGCGGCCGGGTAACCAGCTGCCGGGCTTGATTACGCTCTCCGCCAGCAGGGCCGGTTACCGTCGGTGACAGCCGACGGCTCCCCGACCCGCCCTGCTTGCTGCCGGCTGTCCGCTATATGTCCGCGTCGACCGACCGAAGGTCCTCCGGATGGAGGTGACAATATTCGGATCCCACTGCCGCCGAAGACGACCGAGACATCGACGACATCGGTGCGGCACGACATTGCATCAGCAGCCGGTCGCCGCGAGCAAGACCCGGCAGGCCTGAGACATCCGGGAAGCCGGAAGCTGCGCCACACGACGCCGGAACGCGTCCTTTGGCAGCGTGTGCAGGTTGTCGAAGTTCGCCACGCAGTGCGTCGGCACGCCGTCATCGCCTGGGGTGAGTTCCAGCTCCGACACCAGGCCGCGGACGGTGCGGGTCAGCGCGGCGACCACAACCGCGCCGATCCGATCCGCCGCCGGGTCCCGGGTCAGAACGAGGACCGGCCGGTCCCCACCCGGCGTCGCGGCGAACCAGACCTCACCGCGCCGCATCGGCCCAGTCTGCCCAATCCTCCGCCGGACCCCAGTCGGCAATGGCCGACAAGGCGCGCTCGCCTTCGTCGAGGGGCTGTCGCTGCCAGGCCGCCCCGTCGTCTTCTCCCGCGAGCCGGTTCAGCTGGCGGCGCAGGGCATCCCGCAGGAGCTCCGAGCGGTCGACACCTAGCCGGTCAGCCCATGCCTGAGCCTGTCGCGCCTCCGCTTCATCGACGCGGAAGCTCAGCATTGTCATACAGATAGTGTAATGCGTATGACGGTTCCGCACAACAAGTAGGCGCCAGACCCGCAGCCACGTTCAACCTCGGCCCCTGCCACCAGGACCAAAACCCGGTCCGGCTTGGGCGAGAAGGGGTTGTCGGCCAGTCAGGCTTTGACGCTGGGCTCGTGGAAACGCTCACTTTCCTATTCACCGATATCGAGGGCTCGACGGCGTTGCTGCGGCGCGTCGGGCAGGACGTCTACGCGCAGGTTCTGGCCGAGCATCATGCGCTGATCCGGTCCGCCCTGGCGCCCCATGACGGCCGTGAGCTGAACACGCTCGGCGATGGCTTCTTCGCTGCGTTCCCATCCCCGCGGCAGTGTTCGGCAGCCGTGCTCGCGATGCAGCAGGCCCTGGGGACTCATAGCCCTAGCAGCGCCTTCGGCAGCCCCGCGTCGCCGGTCGCCGCCGGGACGGCGACCTCAATGAGCAGCAGGGTCAGGGCGATGGCGAACACGCCATCGGACAGCGCCAGGATCGGCCCGATACCCTCTTCTTCCGCCGCCTCGCCGTCCTCGTGCCGCGGGAGCTTCCAGACCCGGTCTGGCAGCTTCCTCACTTGATCGCCCCCGTGAAGTCCGAGACCCGGTTTGTCGTTCGCCGACTTCGGCGAGGCCAGTGTTCCGACGGTAGTAGGCGGTCCCGAGTTGGGCTAGCGCACGCCAGACCTCCCCCGGCCGGTGCCATAGCCGGTCCAGCCCAGCCGTGCCTGTCGGCCAGCGACCGCTGTCCGCCGCCGGTCCGGCTTCCTGGGGCAGCGTGCGCCCTGGTAGGCGGATGCCGTGCCCGTCAGAGTTGCCCGCTGTTGCTGTCACCGTTGCTGTCAAGGGTCGTCCGCGCTTAGCTCAGTCGGCGGCTCGGCGTCTAGTTGCGGCCTGCTGACAGCGCCGATGAGTTGGGCTCGGGATCGATCAGCTCGACGAGGTTCAGGCTTCAGCCACATCCGGCCGCGGTCTCGCATTGCTGGACAGGTGTCTCGCTGACAGGTAACCATGCGTGTCGTGCTGGATGTAAATGCGGTGATGAACGACAGCGAACGTGCAGTAGTTACCCATGAAGCGTGCTTCACCGAGATCTTCGAGGCTTGCTATGACCGAGTGCTTGCCTACGCCCGCCGGCGGGTAGGCGCGGACCTGGCGCAGGACGTGGTCGCCGAGGCCTTCCTAGCCGCGTGGCGCAACCTTGAGGAACTGCCACCTGAGCCGCTGCCGTGGCTCTACCGCGCCGCGCACTTCGCTATTGCCAATCAGCACCGGGCACTTGCCCGTCGCGGCAGGCTCGATGAGCGGGCGCGGCTGCTCGCTGATGGCTACGAAGTCGCCGATCATTCGGACCGCGTGGTTGCAGATATGGAGCTTGCTGCAGCCTTCCGCTCGCTCAGCGAGGCCGACAGAGAGCTGTTGCGGCTAGCCGCATGGGAGGGCCTGACAGCCGCAGCTATCGGTGCGGTGATCGGCTGCTCGTCAATGGCCGCTAAGGTCCGGCTGCATCGCGCCCGTCGCCGACTATCCCAACGGCTCAGCGCAGGCACGCCGCAACCGGGCCTGCGCAGTCAAGCCCAAGCCACGCTGAGAAGGAAAGCAACAAATGAATGATCTTGACGATCGGCTGTCCCAGTGGAATCCAGTGCCGCCAGCGGACATATCGGATACCACCAGCAGCGCTGCGGCGGCCGGGCTGCTCCAGATGGTGCTCAGCCAGCCAGCCCAGCCAGCCGGCCGGGCGGCTCAGGTGCAGCGGTGGCCGCAAAGCCAACTCCGACTGGGCAAGATCATTGCCGCGACCGTGGCGGCTATCGGCGGGCTAGCGCTGGGGTTGTTTGTTCTCCACTCCCCGGTGCCAGGCAGGCGAGCGCCCGCCGAGCAGCTAGTAGCGCTCACGATCCGGCACGGTACCGTGACCGTCCTGATTACCAATCCGCTGGCTGCGGCCGGCCAGTTGACTGCCGCGCTGCGTGCTCACGGGCTGAACATCATCGTGCAGACGGTCCCGGTATCACCCAGCCTGGTCGGCACGATCGTGTATACCGACGCTCCGATAATTCGCAGCTTGTGGAAGCCTGCCTGCAGCGTGACCGGGTGTCCCGTCGGCCTGGTGCTCCCGGCCGGCTACACCGGCCGCGCGACCATTGCAGTCGGCCGGCCAGCGCGGCCCGGCGAGGGGTACCAGTCAGCGGCCGACGTGTTCGCCCCTGGCGAGGCTCTGCACTGCTCCGGGCTGCTCGGCGCGCCCGCCACGGCAGCGCTCCCGGTCCTGCGGAAGCTCGGATTGCACGCCACCTGGTGGGCGCTGAACTGGGCCAACTGGCCACTCAGCCCGGCGCCAGGCGCAGACGGCAGCCAGCACCGTGAGCAGCCGGCAGGGTTCATCGTCGAAGGCGACCCTGCCTCAGCTCACTATGTTGACCTAGACACCCTGCCTACGCTGCCCCGCAACCACCAGTTCCGCGAGCTTGTGGCCGAGTGGGATCAGGGCTGCCAGTAGCAACCAGATACAACGCTGGTGTAAGCCTGCTCTACTGCGTCATCCTCGCAGGCGCCGAATCCCCGGCAAGCGGGTGAGGTGTCTAGGCTCGGCGAAGCCGATCGCGTGCGACGCCCGAAGGGCGGCCTAGACGCGGCGGACGGGAGCGGGACAATCGAGCGCGAGGTTGACGCCACATCCGATCCCTCGGCCCGCCCCTCGATGCATGGCGCGCCCGCGCGAGCGGGGCCTCAAGCCGGAGCGAAGCGCGGGAAGCGCCGTCGCGGCGGAGCGCAGCGGAGCCGCGCTTGATCCTAGGGAAGGCCAAGCCACTGCAGAACAGGGCGTTCTGCATCGCGCGGAAGCTGCGGTGGCCCATATGAGTCGCAACACGGAATCGGCGTTCTGGCAGGGCTGACAACTTCCCCGGCGACGCTGGAGCAATGCGTCCTAGCGCTCGACGTCTGCAAGTCCGTGCGTTCATCGGATGTTCTATGCGTCACGGGAGACGCACTGCTTTCGGCGGGATCCTGAACAAGCTCCGGCTGCGGGACCGGGAGCAAGCTATCGTGTACGCCTACGGGCACGGCCTGGTCCGGGCACAGAATGCGCCCGTTGACTATTGCCACGGACAGAATGGCAGGCGCTCAATTTGGCGGGCCTGATCGCGTTTCCGGGCCTCAGAGCTCGCGCGAGGGCGCCTGCAGGCCCCCGCGGTTGAGCCGCTCGAACGCTCGCCGGTTGCGCCGGTAAAGCCCGACGAACTCGCTGAACAGATTGTCGTAGAAATCCTTCAGCGCAGGGTCAGGCGCATAGCTCCGACTGACCGCGACCCGGTCAGGGACCTCGTCGAAGGTCAGGTCGCCGAGGGCGACTGCTCCGAGCAGGCCGGCTCCCCGGGCATTCGCATTCACTGGATCGGCGACCCGCTCGATCGACCGGCCGAGCACGTCAGCGAAGATCTGGCTCCACACGCCAGAGCGAGCGCCGCCGCCGATGAACCTGATCGGCTCCAGTCGGTGTCGGGTGAACCGCTCTACGGCGCCTAGCAGCCAGCGCGCGTTCAGCGCGACTCCTTCAAAGACGGCCCGGACCAGGTCATCGCGACCGGCGGACAGCGAGAGGTTGTGGAAACCGCCACGGACGAACCTGTCCTCGACCGGAGTCCGCTCACCATACAGCCAGGGCGTAAATATCACCCCGCCACTGCCTGGCCGGGCCCGCTCCGCCATCCGGTCGAATTCCTGGTAGGCGGCGGCAGGCGCGTCAGCATCGAACAGCACCTTGTCCCGAAGGAAGGCCAGCGCTGCACCGGCCGTCTCCTGTTCGTCGGCGACGAAATACCGGCCAGTCACCGGCGACGGCAGTGAGGCGATGTTGTGCCGCAGATCGGTCTTCTTGAAGGGCACATGGCAAGTCAGCCACGACGATGTGCCGACGTACAGGTGCGCTTGGTAGTCACGGGTCGCCCCGGCTCCGATTGCGGCCGAGTGCACATCGGGCGTGCCGGCGACCACAGGGATGCCAGCCGGGACGCCAAGCTCATCCGCTCGCGAGGCCGCCAGCGGGCCGAGGATGTCGGTCGCGGCCACCAGTTCCGGCAGCCGCGCCTGCTCGATCCCGGCAAGCCGTAGCAGCCCAGGGTCGTACCTGATCTTGTCCAGGTTCCGGTTGTCGGTCACCCAGTGCAGGGCTATCGAGTCGAACGATGCCGCGGCCCGCCCGGTGAGATGGAGATTCAGCCAGTCCTTCGGTTCGAGGAACACCCGCACCCGACGGTAGGTTTCCGGTTCCACCTGCTTGAGCCACAGGATGTGCGCTATCGAATCCTTGCCGCTTTGCGTCGGTATCCCTGCGGTGGCGCGCACCCAGCGCGTGAGCTTGTCTACCCCGTAGCCCTGGATCTTCACCGGTCCGCCGGTGACGCGCCGCGCGTAAGGCGCGCCTCGGGAGTCCATCCAGATGATCGCGTTGCGGATCGGCTGGCTGTCCGCGCCGACCGGAACGGTTCCCGACCACTGGGCGGTGCAGGACACCGCCGCCACCGATTCCGGCGGGATTTCGGAGCGCGCCATCAGCCGGGATGATGCCTTGACGATCAGGTCCCACCACGCCAGCGGATCCTGCTCGGCGCCGCCATCGGGGAGCAAGATGACGCTGAGGGTTTCCTGCTCAGATGCGACCACATCACCGGCCGTGCTGACTAGGGCGACTTTCAGCGCCGAGGTGCCCAGATCGATCGCGAGGATGTGGCGCAGCATGTTTACACCTCGAACAGCATGTCGAGATAGCCGGTCAGCAACTGGTGGACAACTTCCGCTGGCAAGCTGGCGGCCATCCCGTAGATCGGCGCCATCCCAGTGCTCACGCCGGGATTGGCCCTGACCTCCTCGACCGAGTCGGCCAGATCGGTGAGGAACCGGTCGGCAACCCCCGGCAGCGTATGCCGGAGCGTCACCGCGATATGGACCGCGGGCGGCCGCTGCAAGCCGTTGAGGCTCCAGCCGTGGTGGCTCATGTTCTCCATGACCTGGTACACATCGAGGCCGTCATCGGCGGCGAACGCAGTGACCCACAGCGGATCGCCGAGCACCCGCAGGTTCGGGATGGCAACCACCCCGTCCCTTATGCGAGCCCCGGTCGTCAGGATCCGGCGGGCAGCTTCGAGGTAACCTTCCTCCCCGATCGAGACCATGGCTGCCCAGCAGGCGGCGGACAACGCGCCCGGCCGGCTGCCGGCGAAGGTGGGGGACAGGTAGAGGCCGCCCGGCCAGTCGGCGACCGTGTAGTACTGGAATCGGCGCAGGTCCTTGCCGCGGTAGAGCACGACCGACGAACCCTTGGCCGCGTAGCCGTATTTGTGCGTATCCGCGGACATCGACGTGACCCCTGGCACCCGGAAGTCGAAGGAGGGAACGGGGTAGCCCAGCCTCTCGGCCCACGGCAAGATGAAGCCGCCGAGGCAAGCATCGACATGGCAGCCCACGCCGCGTTCAGCCGCGAGCGCCGCGATTTCCGGGATCGGGTCGATCACGCCGTGCGGGAACGTAGGCGCCGATCCCACCACAACCGCTGTCCGTTCGGATATCGCGGCCGCCATGGCGCGCAGATCGGCGCGATACCCCTCGTCCACTGGGATCCGCACCAATGGCATATCGAAGAACCTGGACGCCTTGTCGAACGCGGCGTGGGCCGTAACCGGCGCGACGATTTCCGGAACGGCAATGCCGCGGCGCGCGCGGGCGAAGTCCCGATAGGCCCGCATCGCCAGCAGGATGCTCTCCGTGCCTCCGGAGCTCACCGCGCCCACCACCGGCGCTTCCGACGAGGCGTGGCTGGCGCCGAGCATCGATGCTGTCATGGCTACGATCTCCGCCTCGAACTTCGTCGCGCTTGGCCAAAGATCGGGATGCAGCGGGTTGCTCTGCGACTGGGCCGCATACACGCCGCTGAGGAACGCCACGTGCTCGGGATCGCCGTGGTACACAGCCCCGGATGCGAAACCGTCCCGCCAGGTGTGGTCCTCGGCTGACGCCATCTGTCCGACCAGGTCGGTCACCTCGGTCCTGGCGAGACCGCGGGCCGGCAGTTGCCGGAACGAGGGCAACTTGTCACGGTAGGGCTTGAGCTGGCGCTCCAGGTCAGCGATCGGGTCGGTCATGTCACTGCGTCTTTCGTTAGCGTTGGGCCGTGTTCGATAGCCCGCTCCGCGCGGGCAGCCTGGCCACGACGGCGAGCCCGAGCAGGCAGCACACCGACAAGGCGCCAAGCGAGATGTACGGGTTGCCGATTGCGGCCTGAACAATCAGGACCAAGACCACGCCGCCGAGGTTCCCGGCCAGTAGCAGGAATCCTGCCGCGCCGCCTGCACGCTCGGGCCCGGCGTGAAGTTCTGACCAGTCGAGCACGACGGGCAGGCCGGCGAGCAGGAAGAGACCCGCGGCGAACAGCACGATACCGCCGACGATCGGGGCGTGGATGCCGGCTATGACGGCGAACGCGACTGCCGAGACCGCGACAGCGACTCCAAGCATGGCTCGGCGTTTGTCACGGGACGCCACGATGCCGGGCAGCAGCGCACCGCCCACGATGCCGCCCACCGTCATGAGCGCGATCAGGTAGCCGCTGGCGCTGCCGTGCCCGAAATGCGTGAGGATCGAGTCAAGCCAGGTCGCGACCGCATTGAAGACGCCCATTCCGATGAACAGCAGGCCTGCTAGCAACCACATCAAGCGGTCGCTACGTAGCCAGCGCAGGGACACGGCGACGGACGGATCGCCAGGGAACGCCGCCGGCGTCCGGATCGCCACGAGCACCCACACGGCGGCCAGCACTGCCACACCAGCCTGGACTTGCAACAGGACCGCGAGGCCACCGGCATGGAGCAGCGGCGTGCCCGTGAGGACAGCGGCGAGAATCCCGATGAACAAGGCCACGCTGCCAATGGAGATGGCCACGACTCGCTCCCTGGACGGGAAGTGATGGGCAGCGACCTTGGTGATCGAGTTCAGCACGAACGGCTGGCCGAGAGCCGCCACAAATTGGCCGGCAAGTGCCCAGCCGTAGGAGGTGGGCCCGGCTAGCCGCAGCACTCCGCCGGCAGCGGTGAGGACCGCGCCAAGGCTGAGCGCTCGGGTGAACTGAGCGTCGAGCCACCGGCCGGCCGGCAGCGCGACCACCACGTACATGAATGGGAAGATTCCGGCAAGATCGCCGACAGCGCCTTGGGATACTCCCATCACATGGTGCGTCTGGGTCGTGATCGGCGCGTAGGCGAGCCAGAGGAACTGAGTGCAGGCGGCGAGCAAGGCATAGCCCGATAGGATCACCCAGCGGTTCATCCGCACCGACTGGACGTCCTGCATTGCCGAGGCGCCGGTCTTTACCTGCGCTTTCCCATGCGAGCCTGTAGCCATCTGCGTCGCCTGCCGCTGCTGATGCGCGTCAACGAGCAGTCCACGGTAGGAACAGTCGGAGGACAAGGTCCTGAAGTCTTGACCGTCCCGGGGCGTTGGTCCCGAGATCGGGGCAGGCACCCATAACGGCTCGGTCCTGGCCGAAGCCCACGACGAATGACAGGTCGCCGACAAGCGCACCTGTCCGAGGGCTCCATGGCGACCCTCACCACCCGCACCACCGACCCGAAGGAGGTAGCCGCACCCGCTCTGCTCACGGCATGATCAGCTACCGCCCGCTGACCAGATCACGGTGAGGAGCGTTTACACCACGCCGCGGGACGTGGCCCCGCCCTGCCCCGACCATGACGCGCAGCATCGCTCGCTGGAGAAGGCAGGCCTACACCTGCGGTCGCTTGACGCTGCGCTTCGATCGAGCAGAGCCGACGTCTCGCAGGTGCCACCTCAGTCCTGATAAGTGCCCCCGAACTGTTGGGGAACCACGTCGGCCCGCTCGGCGCCGCTGCGGATCAGGTCGATGATCGCGTCGGCTAGCAGTAACCGCCGCTACGCAGTGCCCTGCGGTGGCGCTCCACGACACACGCTGGGACAAGACCCAGACGGCCCGTGAGCCCGAGAATGCCCAGGCCACGGGCCGTGTGTGCTGGTGGTGGCAGGTGTTGGGTTCGAACCAACGTAGGCTGAGCCGACGGTTTTACAGACCGCTCCCTTTGGCCACTCGGGCAACCTGCCGTGCGCCGTTCCGGAGAACGGCACTGTGAAGGATAGCGGAACCACTCAGGTAGGTCACATCGGCCGTCCGCGCCGCCACCGGCCCGCGGCGGCGCTCCCGCGATAGCCTGAGGACCGTGGCAGG
>Ga0187781_10001421_pt1 | contig 18147 bp, 15 predicted proteins | sample 0715_SJ02_MP02_2_FD_132447 | JGI IMG/M metagenome (GOLD analysis project Ga0187781, IMG submission 132447) | Tropical peat soil microbial communities from peatlands in Department of Meta, Colombia - 0715_SJ02_MP02_20_MG | ecosystem: Environmental > Terrestrial > Soil > Wetlands > Peat | place... | reverse complement strand
TCTGTTTTCTTCGCGGGGCTGCAGCTTCCGTTGCACCTTCTGTCAGACCACCGCCTTCGCCCCGCATCCCAAACCCATCTCTCTCGAATCGCTGGACCGAGTTCTCCGCTTCTACAAGCAGCACGGCATCCACTTCATCCTGATGCTGGACGAAAACTTCGGCAATCTTCCCTCGCACGCCGAAGAGGTCATCCAGCTCCTCGCCCGCCACCGCTTCCGCTGGATCGTGCAATCTCGCGTCGACCTTTTGCTCCGCAATTTCGATAACTGGCGGGAATCCGGCATGGAAGGCGCCCTTTTCGGCATCGAAAGCTTCCACCAGGAAATTCTCAAGCAGATGCACAAGAACGAAAAGGTGCACGCCGCCTTCGACCTTGTCGAACGTCTCAATCGCACCGGTCTGTATGCCCACGGCTACTACATCATCGGCCTGCCCTCGGAAACTCCCGAATCCATCGCCGCGGATCTCCGCACTCTGGCCTCTCTGGAGCTCGACGTCACGCAGATCACCATCGTCACTCCTCATCCGCAAACCGAAATGTGGCGCGACCTGGAAACCCAGTACGGCATCTTCGAAAAGGACTGGTCCAGGTTCGACACCAAACACCTCGTCTGGAACCACCCGCACTGCGCTCCCGGCGTCCTCGAATCTCTTCTCGAACAGGGTTTCCGCAGTTGCTACGGTGCCAGTTGGCTGAAGCGCACCATGAAGAAATTTGTCGCCAAACGCTGGGCCGAACGCGATTTTGCCGGCGTTCCTTTTGGGCCCATCGCCGCCCGCTGGGCCGCTCCGCACCGCCTGCCTTTTCTGCCGATGCGTCCACAGACCATTCCAGCGGAGCGCCACGAGCGCGCCCACGCCGCCACAAGCTAATCAGCGGTCTTCCGCCAACAAATAATGAGTAACGCAGGTGTGTCTTTCAATAGCGTCGCATTAACACGCCCACGACGACTAGAATGGGAGTCCTCTATGCACAGCCAACGCCTAGCAATCCAAGTGCCGGCACAAGCAGATACTCTGCATGCTGCCGTGATACTTGGTGCTCTCTTCCTGGCGGCTGGCGCGCTCGCGCTGCCAACGCGTGCGCAGGATATTGTTGTCACGGAAATGCGACTCCCGACCCACGGCTCGGGCAAGAAGGGACTCGAAGCCGTGATGGTTCGCCCGAATGATAACGCGCCGCACCCGCTTGCGCTTCTGACCCACGGCACTCCCCGGGATCCGCAGGAGCGCTCGCAGATGACTCCACTTCGCTGGCTTCCCCAAGCGCGCGAGTTTGCTCGGCGCGGCTGGACCGCCGTGGTGGTGATGCGTCGAGGCTATGGCGATTCCGGCGGTGGCTTCGAGGAGGACGCCCACGCGTGCGGCCGGTTTCCCGATTACACTGGAGCCACGAAAGAGTCAGTCAAAGATCTGCGCGAAGCCGCCGAGTATCTTCGTGCCCGTCCCGAAGTCGACCCTTCCCACATGATTAGCATCGGCGTCTCTACAGGTGGACTTGCGATGGTCGGCTTGGCAGCAGATCCGCCTGCTGGGTTATTGGCGGCTATCAGTTTTGCGGGCGGCCGCGGCTCGAACGCTCCAAACCATGTCTGCAATCCGGAAGCTCTGGTCGGAACGTTCGGCGACTTCGGCAAACACGCGAAGGTCCCGATGCTATGGATCTACGCGGAAAACGATCATTACTTCGGACCGGCGCTGGCGCGGGCCTTTTATGAAGCTTTTACCCGTAGTGGCGGAAAGGCTACATTCATCGCTGCAGGTCCGTTTGGTGACGACGGCCACGGGCTTTTTTCTCTTCGCGGAATACCCATCTGGACGCCCATGGTGGATGAGTTTCTGAAGAGTCAAAATCTCGTGCTGCGCGATACTCTGCTGCAAATCCCCGTGCCCTCCGTGCAACCGCCCACGTATCTTTCCGGCAGCGCTCGTGAAGAGTTGCAACGATACTTACTGAGCGCGCCGCATAAAGCCTTCGCCGCCTCACCAGGAGGGGGTGTGGGAATGAATTCCGGACAGCGCTCGGCGCAAGACGCCCAGAAGCACGCCTTGGAGAACTGCAAAAAAGCTGCGCCGAACGCTGAACCGTGCGCCGTCGTTATGATCGACGACGAAAAGAACGGCAATTGACTCTCGCAAGCCGTGTTATCCATCCAGCTGGGCTGCTTCTCCACAGTCCAAGCAGTACGGTGCGGCTTGTTGGGTCGTTATTAGTGGGCCTTAGCAGCTTCCACGGCCAAATGCAGTTCCTTTTCGGCCGCGCGCAGATGTTCCTCGGCCTTTGCACCGTGGCCTTCCATGTCGTAGTGGTTGGCGGCGCGGGCCCGCTCCATTTCGTGGATCGATTCCACCACGTGCTTATGAACTTCATCTAGATCGTGCCAATCGCGAACTTGCCGCGCAACCAGCGCGCCGGCTACAAACGACAATGCGACAGCGGCTACAGCTAGGGGTTTCCTCATTCTCGTTCCTCCGTGTTGGGATCACCGACCGTGGTATGGTACAAAACAACCCGTCCCGGCTCAACCCACATCGTGATTCGGTGCCGCGTGAATTAACCCTCTGCCTCAAAAATACAAGAATGGTCCTCGCTTGCTCGCCCATTCAGAACCTGCCTAGTCCACCTCCTTCACCATTATTTCCGGAAGGCGCCGAAGCCGATGCGCACTTGGATGGTGTTGATCCCAGGATTCGGAGTGCTCAGCCCGGCATTCGAAATGTGCTGAAAGCGCACTTCCACGCTGAAATCGTGTTTCTCCCCGAGGAAATGGGCGCCGAAACCCCCGCTGGTGGTGAAATTAATCTGCGAAGTGCCCTCCGGCACATTGCGCGCGGTGAACAACGTTCCACCTTCAATCTGAAAAAACGGCTTCACCTTTTTCGGTGAACTCAGAATCCATTTGAACGCAAACGGATTGACGCCGGCCCCATAAACGGTATCGGTCTTTTGCGCAATGACCCACACCGGCACTACGTCCAACGCATATTCGAGCTGCCCACGCAAAAACCCCGGCCCGTGCGGCGCGCTCAAAAGCAATCCGTACCGCAAGCCTAGATTCCAGATTCCCGTGCCCGACTGGCTGCCATTAATGCCATGCCCGCCGCCTGTCCACACCTGCCATTCGCTGCTCGAATTCTCCGGCGCCGTTTGCGCGCAACAAACTGAAGCCTGCGCCGCACACACCGCTACGAAAACCAATAGGAAATAGGATGTCCTTTTCACACATGCCTCTGTCGCAGTTCGTTAGCAGCACCATATCCGAAACCTCGCGAAGAGACAATGCGCGCACCATCTGCACAGCTGCTGGCACCAATTTCGAAGCAACGTTGCATGGCCGACCAGCTGCGTCGTTTCCTGGTCCGCTGTTCTAGGTCACCGGCACTCCCCGATCGTGCGCCGCGCCCTTTTCACTGACACCATGCCTTAAGGCAACCCCGGCTTCTCGCCGAAACGGCCACGCTCCGCTTTTCCGGGTGTGGCCCTTGCGCTTTCTTTCCTCGGCATGCTTCTCCGGCTGATTACTGATATCTGATTACTGATTACCGTCAAGAAGGGCCTCCCAACGAAGTAGCAGCACAGGAATATTGGAATGAGGAAAGTCAATTCCCTTGCGCTCCCTCTTCCACCGCATTCTTCTCCGACTGATTACTAATTACCGCCACGAAGCATCCCCCGACGATGTAGCAGCGCGAAAAACATAGCGACCGAGAAACGCTGGTCCGGTCTCGCGCTTTTCCTCTGACTGATTACCGTCAAGAAGGGCGTCCCAACGATGCGGCATCGCAAAAGAATTGGAGTGAGGAAATCGCAGAAAAAGAAAGGGAGGCAGGCCAGGTCTTCCCGCCTCCCTGTGTATCCCCTTTTCAGGGAATTCCGACTAGCCTGACGGAGGGCGGCTAATCGGTCGTGTGTTGGCCTAATTATAAGACCATTCGGCGGAGAAAATAGTTTCAGAAATTCTCAAAAAGTGACTAAAATGAGCCGAATTCTCCCTTCGCTCCCAGAAAGGGACCCGCCTTATGCCTCGCCCCATTCACCTCAGCGTAGACGATGTCCTTCGTTTTCTTAAACTTAGAAACGACCCGGTCTCCCTGCAGGAACTCTACAAGTCCTTCCACCTCAAGAACCACCACCGCCGCCCCCTGCAGCAAATACTGGACAGACTCAAGAAACGCGGGCTGGTCGAGGAACTCACCCATGAGCGTTTCCTTTTCCGCCAGACCCCCCAAGCCCCCCCCGCCACCGAACGCCGCGAGCGCACTCCCGAGCAAACCACCACCGACAAATTCTCTCAGCACAAAGCCGTTTCCCGCGAGGAGATCAAAGGCCGCCTCGTTCTCCACCAGGATGGCTACGGCTTCGTTGTTCCCGATGTAGCCCTGCCCAATGTTGATGGCGACATCTTCATTCCGCGCGACCACACCGAAGACGCCATGCATGGCGATCATGTGCTCGCAAAAATCACCCGGCTCAGCGGCTTGTCCAGCGCGCGCCGTGCCGAAGGCCGCATCGTTCGCATTGTCGGCCGTGCGCATCCCTCCATCGTCGGTCTTTTTCGCTACACCTCGCGTGGATGTGTTGTTGTTCCCTACGACACCCGCGTCCAGCAGGAAATCGAGTTGCTTCCCAGTGACGAGCTGACCCCGCAATTACGCGAGCAGCTTCTTTCCGGCACAAAGACTCCGGTCCCAGCCCGCGGCAAGCGCCTTCCGCACATCGCCAAACTTGATGGCGCGGTGGTGAACGCCGAACTCCTTCACTATGGAAAGGGCGGTGCCGCCCCCATCGGCCGCGTCATCGAACTTCTCGGCCGCCCCGGCGAGCTTGGCGTTGACACGGAAATCATCATTCGCAAGCACCATCTTCCGCACGTTTTCCCCACCGAAGTCACTTCCGAAGCCGAGCGCCTTGCCCAGCCGGTCACCGAAGCCGATCGTGCCGGACGCGAAGACTTTCGCGAGCTCCCCATTGTCACCATCGACGGCGAAACCGCCCGCGATTTCGACGACGCCGTCTACCTCGAGCGCCGCAACGACGGCGGATGGCTCCTCCAGGTCCACATCGCCGACGTCGCCCATTACGTCCACCCCGAAGCCCCGCTCGACCGCGAAGCGCGCCTCCGTGGCAACTCGGTCTATTTCATTGACCGCGCCGTGCCCATGCTTCCCGAGGCGCTCTCCAACAACATGTGCTCCCTGAATCCCCGCGAAGAGCGCCTGGTCATGACCGCGCTCATGCACTTTGACGCCGCCGGCCGCCCTCTCACCGTCGCCATGGTTCCCGGCATCATTCGTTCCGTCGAACGCATGACCTACACCAACGTCAACAAAGTGCTCACCGGCGATGCGGAAATGTCCGAGCGTTACGCGCACCTCCATCACCATTTCCGTGCCATGCGTGGCCTCGCGCTGCTGCTGAAAGCGCGCCGTGAAGACAACGGCTCCATCGATTTCGATCTTCCCGAGCCCATCATCGAGTTTAACGAGCAGCAGGAGATGAAGAGCATCGGCCGCAGCGAGCGCAACATCGCCCACCGCATCATCGAAGAATTCATGCTCGCCGCCAACCGCGCTGTGGCGCATTACCTCCTCGAACGCGGCCTAAAACTCCTGCATCGCGTGCACGAAAAACCCGACGTCCGCAAGGTCCTCGAATTCGAAGAACTGGCTCACGCCTTCGGCTACACGCTAGGCGTTGAAAATCTCTACCAGCGCGAAGTCGTTGTGCGCCACGGCAAAGCTCCCTCGCCGGCAAAGGCAGGCCGGCCCGAAACACGTGGCTATGGCCGCGAACGCCTGCAGCGCGTAGCCCTCCCCGGCGCGGATATCAACATCACGCCGCAACACTACCAGCGTCTGGTCGAGAAACTCACTGGCAGGCCCGAAGAACGCATTCTCTCTTACTTAATGCTCCGCTCCCTCAAGCAGGCCCGCTATTCCGCGGATCCGTTCGGACATTTCGCCCTCGGCTTCCGCGAGTACACGCATTTCACCTCGCCCATCCGACGCTATCCCGACTTGATCATCCACCGCATCCTCAAGTGGGCGGTTGCCAATCCCGATGCCAAACCCCCGGCGTACATTAAGCCCGCGGTTGGCGTGGAAGCCTCTCTCTATTCGCAAAAGCATCTCGAAGAGATCGCCTCCGAAACTTCCGAAACCGAGCGCCGCGCCGCCACAGCGGAACGCGAACTCATCAGTTGGAAGACCGCGCAATTCATGGAGCAGCATCTCGGCGACGAGTACGACGCCCTGATTATCGGCGTGCATAAATACGGCGCTTTCGTGGAACTCTTCGACGAATTCGTGGAAGGGCTGGTGCCCATCGGCGCATTCGAGGAAATGGCCGAGGCTCGCTGCGTGTATCGCGAGCGCGATCACGCCATCGTTGCTGTTCTAGGCGGCGAGGGCCGCCGGGGTGGCGGACGCCACAAGCAGGTCCACGCCCTAACCTGGAAACTCGGTGATCGCATCCGCGTGCGCGCCGAACGCATCGACCCCATGCGCCGCCGCGTCGAATTCGCTCTCGTCTCCAGCGTCGCCGTGCCGGCGTAGGGGCGCCTTCCGCCTGCCCGCCGTAGCCGAACAGCGCAGCCCGGAGGCCATGGACCTAACTTCCACCACGGCTTTTGTAGCGGCCGCCTTCTGAGGCGGGCCGCTTAGAAACTGCCGCCTCACACGATGCCCGCATGGATCAAAACCAAGAAACGCCGTTAAACCTTGCCGCACTGGGCGCCTTTTCTTTCCTGCTCGCCACTCGTCACTCGCCACTTCTGTTATTCTAGGAAGCGGTGTGTCACCGACCACCGGTCACCTGCCGCAAAACTCCTCGAAAGGCTTCCAAAACCGTGAGCACCATCGCCCCTGCGCGCGACATCAAGCGCGCTCATAACTTCAACGCAGGTCCCGCAGCTTTGCCCCTTCCGGTCCTCGAGCGTATCCGCGAAGAGTTGCTCGATTACCGCGGCACCGGCATGTCTGTCATGGAAATGTCCCACCGTTCCCCGGAGTTCGAGGCCATCAACAACGCCGCCGAGCAGAATTTGCGCAAGCTCCTGGCCATCCCCGAAGACTACGCCGTGCTCTTCCTCCAGGGCGGAGGCAGCCTGCAGTTCTCCATGGTGCCCATGAACCTCGCGCTGCCCGGCAAACCTGTGGATGTGCTGCACACCGGCGCGTGGACCGCCAAAGCCATCGGCGAACTGAAGAAAGGCGTGCTGCACCACATTGCCGCAAGCACCGAAGCCGAAAAATTCGTGCGCGTGCCTCGCGCTGCCGAGATCCAGCATTCCCCCGACGCGTCCTACACCTACCTGTGCACCAACAACACCATCGAGGGAACGCAGTACCACGAAGTGCCCGCTAGCGCGGCGCCTCTCGTTGCCGATATGTCCTCGGACATCGCCTCGCGCCCCATCGACGTCCCCAAATTCGGCCTGATCTTTGCCGGCGCCCAGAAAAACCTCGGCCCAAGCGGTGTGATTGTAGTAATCGTGCGCAAAGATCTTGCCGAGCGCGCCGACAAAAACCTGCCAACCACGCTGCAATACCGCACCTTCATTAAGGAAAAATCGCTCTACAACACGCCGCCCACTTTCGCGGTGTACGTTCTCGGCTTGGTGACCGAATGGATGGCCAGCGAAGGCGGTGCAGCCGGAATGCAAAAGCGCAACGAAGCGAAGGCCAGGCTGCTCTACGACACTATCGACAGCAGCAACGGCTTCTACCGCTGCCCGGTGGAAAAACCCTCGCGCTCGCTGATGAACGTAGTCTTCCGCATCGCCGGCGGAGACGAGATTGTAGAAAAGGACTTCGCCAAAGGGGCCGCCGCCGCGAGCCTCGTCGGCACGCCCGGCCACCGTTCCGTGGGCGGCATGCGCATCTCGTTATATAACGCGGTCGGGCAGGACTCCGTAGAAGCCCTGGTCAACTACATGAGCGAATTCCAACGCGCCCGCGGGTAGCATAGCCTTTAGGCTGTGAGCTAAACGCCGGCCTGGCGCTGAAAGCGGCCGCAAGCCGCCGCAACACTCCAAGCAAGACGTTGTAAACTAGCGTCACTATGACCGCTCAAGCGATTGCCTTGCTTTTTCATTTTGTGGGAATGGTCGGTCTGTTCGTTGGCTACGGCCTCGAATGGACCGGTTCCTCGCTGCTCCGCCGCGCCACCACTTCAGACCAGGCGCGCTTTTCCCTCGGCGTTTACCGCTTATCCCTGCCCATTTCCGGGCCCGGATTGCTGCTGCTGATCGTCACCGGCGCCTACATGGCATCGGTGACCGGCGCGATGAGGCAGGGTTGGATCTCCGGAGCGTTGCTCGCCATCGTGTTCGCGCTCGGACTCGGCTTCGTGTTCATTCTGCCGCGGCTGCGCACGATTCGCGCCGCGATTCCCGAGGGAAGCGCTCCGCTTCCCGAAGCCACCCTGGCACGCGCCAATGATCCGATGGCGGCGACGCTAATTCGCATTCGCTTCATGGTGGCGCTGGGCATCGTCGCGCTCATGACCTCGAAGCCGCAAATGCTGTCTACCGCGCTTTTCATGCTGCTCGGAGCCATCGTCGTCGGCTTGCTCGCCGCAGCTGGCGTCTGGACAAAAACGAAAAACTAGAACGGGAAAAAAACAAAGGGCGGGATTGCTCCCGCCCTATTTGCGTGCATCACAAATCTACGATTCTGTCATCCTGAGCCCGCGCCTTTTGTGGGCGAAGGATCTCAACTTCGCAATCACGCAAGATCGAACAGCAGCACTTCGGCATCGTTCACGCCAGTCAGTTCCACGAACTTCTCCGCGGAAATCGCCGCGCCATCGCCCGTTTCCAGCGTCTGCCCGTTCAGTGTGACGCTGCCGCGGGCCACTTGCACGTAAGCGTGGCGATCCTTCTTCAGCGCGTGCTTTATGCTCTCGCCAGGGGCTAGCATCGTGGCGTAAAGCTCGTTGTCCTGGTGGATTTTCACCGAGCCTTCGCGCCCATCCGGTGAAACCACCAGCCGCAGCTTGCCGCGCTTGTCGGTTTCCGAGAAGTGCTTCTGGTCGTATATCGGCGTGTAGTTCTTCTTATCCGGGAACATCCAAATCTGGTATAGATGCACGGTGTCTTTTTCCGAGGCGTTGAACTCGCTGTGCGCCACGCCCGTCCCCGCGCTCATATACTGAACGTCGCCGGGGCGAATCACAGAGCCATTGCCCATACTGTCCTTGTGCGCCAGCGCGCCTTCCAGGACATACGTGACGATTTCCATGTCCCGGTGCGGATGCGTGGGGAAACCGCCCCCTCCTGCGATGCGGTCGTCGTTCATGACGCGCAGGGTGCGGAAATGAACGTGCTCCGGGTCATAGTAATCAGCGAAAGAAAAGGTAAAGTGCGTGTCCAGCCAGCCGTGGTCGGCGTGGCCGCGGTCCTCGCTCTTACGAAGGGTAATCATCGGTGAACCTCCAGGTCAGTCAACAACCGGCATAATACTCGTTATAACGACTATTGTCAAGAGGTATATCACAAAGGCTCTCGAAGCTCCTTAAGTCCTTTCCTGGCAATCAAGCACCTTACTTATAGGGCGGACCAACTCCAAAGATTTGTCTCACCGGCCTGCCGCGGGGTATTTACATCTGTGACGCAACCGTTTTCCCCGCGCAAGCCTTTAGTGTAGAGTGTTAACCCTACCCGGCTACGCTCCGGCCACCCATTTTGAGGTTACCCACATGGATACTGCTTCCACGACGACACAAACCAGATCAACGGATGAGACTGCGGCGCGCCGTGAGACCCTGACGATCACGGACAACCGCACCGGAAAGACTTACGAGCTACCCATCACGCACGACACCATCCACGCCACCGATCTCCGGAAAATCAAGGTAAACGAAGCGGATTTCGGAATGATGAGCTATGACCCCTCATTCGGCAATACCGCGTCGTGCATCAGCCGCATCACCTATATCGACGGAGATCGGGGCATCCTACGCTACCGTGGCTATCCCATCGAAGAACTGGCGGAAAAGTCGACATACCTGGAGACCGCGTATCTGCTGCTGAATGGCGAGCTTCCAAGCGCCCAGCAACTCAAGACTTGGCACCACAACATCACTCACCACACGTTCATTCACGAAAGCATCAAGAAGTTTCTCGACGGCTTCCACTACGACGCCCACCCTATGGGGATGCTGATTTCGACGATCGGAGCGCTATCCACGTTCTACCCCGACGCCAAGCATATCTTCGATCCGGAGTCGCGGAAGAAGCAGACCTTCCGGCTGATTGGTAAGATGCCCACGCTTGCGGCGTTTGCTTACCGGCACACGTTGGGTATGCCGTACGTGTATCCGGATAACGACCTCGGTTATACGGGCAACTTCCTGAATATGCTGTTCCGGACGAGCGAGCCCCATTACAAGCCGAATCCCACGCTGGAGCACGCGCTGGACGTGCTGTTCATCTTGCACGCCGACCATGAACAAAACTGCTCGGCCAATACCATTCGAAGCGTCGGGAGCTCCCACGTGGATCCGTTCTCCGCTTCGGCTGCAGCAATCGCGGCGCTGTACGGAATGTTGCATGGCGGTGCGAACGAGGAAGCTCTGCGCATGCTGATGGAAATTGGCTCGGTGCAAAAAGTTCCGGAATTCATCAAGCGTGTGAAGGCTGGAGAGACCAAGCTGATGGGCTTCGGGCACCGCATTTACAAGAACTACGATCCTCGCGCGCGCATCATCAAAAAGGTGGCCTACGAAGTCTTCGAGCTCATGGGCAAGAATCCGCTCCTGGAGATCGCCCTGGAGTGCGAGCGCATTGCGCTGGAAGATGAATACTTCATAAAGCGCAAGCTCTATCCCAACGTGGACTTCTACACGGGTCTCATCTACCAATCCATGGGCTTCCCGATGACCATGTTTCCGGTGTTGTTTGCGATTCCGCGCATGTCCGGGTGGATCGCGCAATGGGAAGAGATGCTGCTGGATCCCGAGCAGAAAATCGCGAGGCCGCGCCAGATTTACCTGGGATACGATACACGTCCATACGTCCCGATAGAACAGCGCGCGTAAAAGGCTAAAAGTCAAAAGCTCGATCCCAGAGTAAGAAGGGTGCCCTCTTCTTGTAATTCGTGAAGGTGCCAGCAGGCTGCCGCGGTCAAAGCCTAAAGTGCCGTACCATCTGCACCGGGCAACCTCGAACTTCTCTTTCCCTTCATATCCTTTTTGCATACGGCCGCAGGGGTTCATGCTCGACACCCGCGTGCCCCGGCGTATATTGGAGGTGTATGGGCTCCGCACCGAATTCCCCCACGCATTCCAGTCCCAAACGCAGAAGCCAAAGAGTTTTGATGCAGGTTGCAGTGCGAATTCGCGGCAACGATGCGCAAGGAAAACCCTTTGAAGAGGACGCTTCGACCCTGGCGATAAACGCCCATGGTGCTTTGGTGGTGTTGCAAGCACGCCTGACCAGCGGCAGTACCGTTGTCATGCGACACAAAGGTACCGAGGAGGAACAGGAATGCCACGTGGCGTTCCTGGGTCCGGTGCGCTCCGGCAAAGCCGAAATTGGATTGGAGTTTTCCGCGCCGCGCCCGAGCTTCTGGCGTGTGACCTTCCCCCCAGAAGATTGGAGCCCCAAACACCCGGAAGCCCGCGCCGTAATCTCCACGGCCGTCCCCAAGAAGTAGTACGAGCAAAGCCTGCTACACTCGCTTTCCATGAGAATTGTCTTGATTTCCGCGTTGTTGCTGACCGCAGTCACGTATTCATGGTGGACCGTGGTGCCTACGGGCGTGGACGCCAACCTGCGCGGGATTGCCGTTGTGGTTCACCGCAGCGGCACGATTCTATGGGCGACCGGATCCCAAGGAACAATTCTGCGCTCCACGGATACCGGGCAGACCTGGATCCCGGCGCACATTGACGGGGCGGAAAAGCTGGATTTCCGCGGAGTGCAGACCTTCGACGGGAAGACCGTTTACGTGATGTCCAGCGGCGAAGGCGAGCAATCACGCATTTACCGGTCCACGGATAGCGGCATCACCTGGGAGATGCAATACACCGACAGACGGAAATCATTCTTTCTCGACGCCCTAGCTTGTTCTGACGAGACCCACTGTTTTGCACTTAGCGATCCGGTGGACGGGAAGTTCCTGGTTTTAGCCACAAGCGACGGCACGCACTGGAAAGAGCTCCCGCGAGATCACATGCCCGCGGCACTGCCGAATGAAGGTGCATTCGCTGCGAGCAATTCAAGCTTGTTGCTTTATGGGAAAGCGGACATGTACTTCGTTACGGGCGGCGCAGCGGCGCGCGTTTTTCACTCGCGAGACTTGGGACAGACCTGGACGGCAAGCGTCACCCCAGTTCTGAGCGGCGAACCCTCGCAAGGCATATTCTCGATTGTCCGCGCGGGAGATGCTTTGGTCGTCGTGGGCGGCGATTACCGTGACCCGAAGCGAAACGAAAAAACCGCTGCGTATTCCCTCGACGAGGGCCAGACCTGGCACTTGGCCAAGGATCTGCCCGGCGGGTATCGCTCCTCCGTGGACACGTTTGATGCTGGCTTTGTGGCCGTCGGCCCCACTGGGGCAGAAACCAGCCGCGACGGGATTCAGTGGACGCACATCGATTCCCCGAATCTGAATGCCGTCACGTTTATCAGCGGCAAGGGCTGGGCTGTGGGTCCCAAGGGACTAGTAGCCCAGTTCGTGGATCAGACAGAATATTCGGCGAGCGGGGAAGGCCAGTAAGTCTCTGATGGACTTAGGGGTTGTTCACCAAGAGCACTCAGACTCAACCAAGCAGCTGCTCTCGAAAAGTACCTATCTTTTTCATCACAAAATGTCGCGGTCCTATTGCCACAAGCAGCCGCAGAACCCAAGCTGAGTTAAATCCGGTAGCTCCAGGTGTCCCGGTGAAGGGCGAGCTCCGTGTCCAGGTGAACAGATGGCGACGATTAAACGAGAAGAGCTCGACCGGCTCGAGCGACGGGGATTACAGCTAACAATTCTCTCCGCTGTTTTTGTGCTGATACTTGCTAGCGGCTTGGCCGCGTTCATGTATCCGCTGGTGTTTGTGCATCCGGAAGGCAATAAATGGACACTGCGTGTCGCGTTTTTTGGCTTCTGTGCGCTGACTTTGTTGTTCCTGGTGTATTTGGTCGACCGGCATCGCAAATTTACGGAACTAAAGCAGCAGTTGCTGTCTGAGTTGGAACGCAACGTGGCTCTGCAAATCCAGGCGAGCGCGGATTTGCTCAAGTCCATGCCGGACCTGAACCATTTTTGGGACCGCCTGACCATGGAGTTCCGCCGCGCGCGAAGCATGGAGAAGATGCTGTCGCTCGTGGTGGCTAAAGTGAAACACTCGCCTCGCGCCACGGAGAACGATCAGAACGCCGCCTTGAGCGATGCGGCCAAGGCCATGGCCCGGAGGCTACGCCAGACCGATTCCATCTACCGGCTGTCCGACAGTTTGTTTGGGATTGTGCTGCCGGAGACGGATACCTTGAATGCAAAACGCATTGCCGTGCGCTTCCAGGAGGAATTGCAGGGAGTCCGCGCGCACTACGGGTGCAGTTTTGATCTTTCCGCACATAATTACCCCGACCACGTGAAGAGCGAACACGAACTCGAAGACATCGTGAAAGCGCTGCTGCCGGAAGTCGAAGAGTGGCACGAACCGACGGACGCGCCGGTGGCTAGCTGACGCTCGCCTCGCTACGCGAACGATCCTTACACTCAGCTTAGGGCTTGTTGCAGGTCCTCGATTAGATCCTGCGGATCTTCCAGGCCGATCGAAACTCGCACCGTGCCGGGCTCCACGCCTGCCTTGCTCAACTCTTCCTTGCTCAAGCGGTAATGCGAACTGTAGATGGGCAGCACAACAAGCGACTCGACCCCGCCGAGGCTCACCGCAAGAATAAACAATTTGACGCGGTCGCAGAATTTTCGCGCCGCTGGCAGGCCACCTTTCAGGTCAAACGCCAGCATGGAGCCAAAACCCCGCATTTGCCGCTTTGCGAGTGCATGGCTGGGATGAGACTTCAGCCCGGGATAGTGCACTCTCGCAACCTTGGAATGTTTTTCGAGGAATTGCGCGACCCGCAATGCCGTTTGCGACTGGCGTTCTATACGTAAGCCCAGAGTTTTGATCCCGCGTACAAGCAAGAAGGCCACCTCCGGATCCATACAGCCGCCAAGGTCAATCACCATGCGGCGCACTCGTTCAATCAAGTCGGCCCTGCCGGCCGCGACGCCTCCGATGAGGTCGGAATGGCCGCCCAAGCCCTTGGTCACACTCTGAACCACAAGATCGAAGCCGAACGAAATCGGATTCTGGAGCATGGGTGTAGCGAAGGTATTGTCAGCGATGGTGACCAGCTTGTGTTTCCGCGCAAACGCGATGGCCTTCTGCAGGTCCACCAGGAAAAGCGTGGGATTCGTAGGCGTCTCGACATACAGGCACTTTGTTCGGGGCGTAACCAGGTGCTCGATGCCCTCCAACGAGGCATCCACATGCCGGACGGTGATGCCGAGGCGCGGCAAAACGTCCCGCATCAAGCGCAACGTGCCGCCGTAGAGTTCCGCGGTAGAGATGAGTTCATCCCCGCTCGACAGCACGCTCAGCAGCGAGTGCGAAATCGCCGCCATTCCCGATGAGGTGACAATCGCGGCTTCCGCACCCTCCAGCGCCGCGATCTTGCTCTCCGCAATACTCAGCGTGGGATTTCCGTATCTCGTGTAGATGTACGCCTTGCTCTTGCCTTCCGCCCAACGCTTGATCTCCTCGCTCGAGGAGAACGTGAACGTGGAAGAGCGGACAATCCCCGGGTTTACCGGCGCATCGACGCCATGGCGGGACGGCTCACCGGCATGAATAGCGCGGGTCTGCGGGCGGAACTTCAGCTGGTCGGATTTTTTCATGATAACGATTATTTATGCGCGCAAGGCTTGGCGGCAACCTCCAAATTGGCGAAAGCAGAAGACAAAGGGATAGGTGTCGGAGGCTAAAAGCAAGAATTTGGCTTCCTCCGGCGCGATGTAAAGGCATACTGTTGACACCTCTGTTGAAGTAAACGCTGCGAACTGGTACGGGAGGCACTAATAGGGTGACCGCAGATTCATATTACTGGTTGCACTGGGCGGCGACAGCCTGGGTTGTTTTTCTGTTGTATTGGTTCGTTTCCGCATTGCGACTCAAGGCTGCCAAACGGCGCGAACCAGCCGGGGAACGCCTCGTGTACGTGTTGCTCATGGCGGCCGCGTATGTGCTCGTCTTCAATGACGCGCTGAGCGTGGGCTGGCTAGGCAAGCGCTTCGTACCCGAATCTGCACGGATTGGGGCCGTTGGGGCTGCCGTCGCGTTTGCCGGGATTGCCCTGGCCATCTGGGCGCGCTGGCATCTAGGACAGAACTGGAGCGCCACCGTCACTTTGAAGGAGGGGCACGAATTAATCCGCACCGGACCCTACCGCCGCATCCGTCACCCCATCTACACCGGCATGTTGGTGGCGTTGGCGGGAACGACGTTGGCGCTGGGGGAATATCGCGGGTTGATCGGGCTGGGAATTGCGGTATCCGCCTTTTTTGCCAAGGCGAAAAAAGAAGAGCGTTATTTGGTGCAGGAGTTTGGCGAGCAGTTTCAAGAACATATGCGGCAGACGGGCATGTTCCTGCCCAGGCTGAGCTAACATCCTGAAGAGTAGCGAGATAAACGCGTTCTTCGAGGCGCCGCCCATGTTGCGAACTGGGAATTAACCAATAGAAAACAAAAGTGTTAAAACTCGACACCTGTCCCTTTCCTAGACTTGTGTCCCCTGGGGCTGCCTTCCATAATTTAGCTTCCCGACCCCCGCCTGACCTGCCCAGGCTCAGCTGAAAGGCAGCCACGACTGATGTGGTCCAAGACGGAGGCGAGGAATAAATGACTTCCTCGGTAGGCCCGATGAAATTAGTTTTGCGACTCTCACTTCTGCTGCTCGCGCTGAGCCCGGTGGCCCGTGCTCAGGGTCCGAATGGTCCGGTGTTCGCCGGCACGGGACCCGTTTATGAGGGTGGAATCGGGTATTCGTACATGGGCACGAGCATCCCCTCGAATGGCTCGTCGTTGGGCATGAACGGGATCCTGCTCTCCGGCGATGCGGACTTTACCTGGCACCTCGGCGTAAAGCTCGAGGCCGGGTACTCGCGGGCGTTTGATGCCTTCAGCAGTGGGCACAGCGCCGATATGTTGACCTATATGGGCGGACCGGTTTTTTTCCCCGTGCGGCATCGGAATTTCAGCGTGTCCGCTCAGGCGCTGTTCGGCGGGGCGCGAGAGACTGGGGTCAATGCGAACAACAACGGAGGAATCCTGCTGGGTTTCGCGAGCAAGTTCGCGTGGTCGGGGGGCGTGGGACTTCAGTACCGCTTCACGCCGGCACTTTCCTTCCGCCTGGAAGGCGACTATCTGCGCACCACGTTTTACAACACGAATATGGTCTTCGTAGGACAGAATAACGTGCGGTCGTCGCTCAGCGTGATTTACACCTTTGGGCATCGCGAGTAGACGTAACCTCCTCCTCGAATTCAACATCCCAGGGCAGAATCTGTGTGTGGCAACCGTAGAAGCTCATACCTATTTACCCTCGCAGTAACTAGCTTTCCGGTACTGTCCATGTGTGTTTCCGCGGCAGAACAACCGCCGGCCTGCTGCGCCCGTTAAAACCACTTGCAGATGGGGCGCGAAGTGAGTAGTGTTCGGTGGGAATTCCCAATGACAACTCAACTTTCTCGACAGCCGCTAACGCGCAACCAGTGGCGTGGGTTTTTCGCTGCATGGGGCGGCTGGGCCCTCGATGGCATGGATTCGTATATTTTTGCGCTGGTGATGGTGCCGGCGCTGAAAGAACTGTTGCCTAACTCCGGCCTGCGGAACGATGTCGCAGGCGTCGGATTTTACGGCGGCTTGCTGTTCGCCTTTTTCCTGGTGGGCTGGGGCTGCGCGTTTCTCTGGGGCCCTGTGGCGGACAAGTACGGCCGCGTGCGCACGCTGATGCTGACTATCCTCTGGTATTCGGTGTTTACGTTTCTCTGCTGTGTGAGCACCAAAGTCTGGCAACTCGGATTGTTCCGTTTCCTGGCCGGCATCGGCATCGGCGGGGAATGGGCCATGGGTGGAACCTTTGTCGCCGAAGAATGGCCGGAAGACCGGCGTAAACCCGCAGCCGGATGGATGCACACGGGCTACTACGTGGGATTCTTCCTGGCGGCGCTTGCCAATTATTCGGTTGGCGCGCATTACGGTTGGCGCGCGATGTTTGCCTTAGGCGGCGTGCCCGCGCTGCTCGTGGGTTTCATCCGCTACGGAGTCAGCGAATCGAAGAGGTGGCAGAATCGCGCGGTGCAAGTCAAGACTTGGTCGCTGTTCCGGCCCATGGGTGCACTGTTCACCGCGGAATACCGCAAGCGAACGCTGCTGAATGCCACGTATGTGCTGGTCTCGATCATCGGGTTGTGGGCAGGTTCGGTGTACGTTCCCGCGGCAGTGACGGAGATTGCGGGACGCAGTGGCCTGAAAGGAGCGCCGGTAACGCACCTGGTATCGCGTGCAACCATGCTCCTTTCGGTGGCCACCATTCTGGGGTGCATTGTTCTCCCGCGCATCGCCGAATGGCTGGGGCGGCGCCTCACCCTGGCACTATATTTTGTGCTCATGCTGCTCTCCATCGCCGTGGGATTCGGGTACGTCTTCTACCTGCCAAACGACCCCATGAATCTTTTCTTTGTGTGCCTGTTCTTTTTGGGTCTGGGCGGCGCAAACTTCGCGATGTACACGCTGTGGCTCCCGGAGCAATATACGACCGACTGCCGCGGCAGCGCGTTTGCCTTCGCCACGTCCGTGGGCAGGTTCCTCGGCGCGGGATTCACATTCTGGGTTGGCGCAGGCGTGCGGCATTACCACAGCATCGGCACGCCTGTGGCACTGACGTCGCTGGCGTTTATTGTGGGCTTGCTGTTAATTCCATTTGGCCACGAGACAAAGGGCCAGGAACTCCCAGCCTAGACAGTTTCACAACTCAATCTGAATTTGAGAGAGTCAAGGTCATCCCAGGGCACACAACTGGCGTATACGACGAAACACCAATTCCCAGATGCAGGCCGTTTGGCAGGAATCAGCCAGCCGCTTAGGC
>Ga0187781_10001420_pt1 | contig 18155 bp, 15 predicted proteins | sample 0715_SJ02_MP02_2_FD_132447 | JGI IMG/M metagenome (GOLD analysis project Ga0187781, IMG submission 132447) | Tropical peat soil microbial communities from peatlands in Department of Meta, Colombia - 0715_SJ02_MP02_20_MG | ecosystem: Environmental > Terrestrial > Soil > Wetlands > Peat | place... | reverse complement strand
CGGGAGAGCCGCTCGATCGGCCGGCCGATCTCCGTCGACAGACGTTCGAGCGTGCCGGGCGGCGCGATGGCCGTGTACTCCTCCGCGAAGACCACGCCGCACGAGCCCAGCACCTCGAGCGCGGCCCGGGAGAGCCCCCGCTCGTCGCCGAGACCGAGCCCGACGAACCAGAGCTCGCCCATCGGACCCGCCGACGCTAGCCGCGCACGGCGACCATGGGACACGGCGCCCCCCGGAAGAGCTCCTCGAGGAACCGGCGGGTGAGGAGCGGGCCGCCGAGCTGGTCGGGGGAATCCCCCACGACGACGAGCCCGTAGCGCTCGCGGCTCGCGGCCTCGAGGATCAGTTCCGGCAGGCGGCGGCGGCGCCCGAGGAGGGCGGACGGGAAGATCGAGCGACGGCGGGTGATCGAGGTCCCGAGCGGACCCTGGCCATCGGGACCCGCGCCGTCCGCGCCCGGGCTCGGCGCGCCGGGGCCGATCGCGAGCGCGACCACGGGCGCGTCGGGCACGTGCGCGCCGATCGCCTCCGCGATCCGCATCGCCTTGGGGGTCGGGTTCTCGCCGAGCGTCGGGAGGAGGATCCGCGGGATGCGGTCCGTCGCGAGCGCGAGCCGGTTGAGCACGAGCACGTCCTGGGTGGCGTGGTGGAGCACGCCGGTCGCGGTGTGCCCGACGAACGGGTTGCGACCGCGTCGGCTGCCCGAGAGCGTGAGGAGGATCGCGTCGACGTCGTGCGACTCCGCGCTCTCGAGGATCTCGCCCGGGACGTCCGTCGCCGCGCGGACCTCGGGCTCGACCCGGACGTCGAGCGCCGCCCCCGCCTCGTGCGCGGGCACGACCAGGTGGACGGACGCGCGCCACTCGCGCGTCACCTCGGGCAGCGTGATCGTCGGGATCACGTGGAGGACCCGGATCTCCCCGTCCGCGTCGAGGAGCATCGTCGCGAAGCGGATCAGCGGCTCCACTTCGGCGGGCTTCTGGACCGGGACCAGGATCGATCGATACATCGACTCACCGGCCGATCATCGGCAACAGCGCGAGGTCGAGCTTCAGGACATCCACGTAGGGGACCCCGACGCCGGGCACAACGGGGTTCACGATATGAGCGTTGACGAACGCCGTGAGCGTGGGGATCGAGAGGTTCGTCGCGTCCGCGACGCGCGGGATCTGCACGAGCACCGCCTCGGGGACGAGGTCCGGATCGATCGACGAGCCCGACGGGGCGACCCACCAGAACGGCAGGGTCGCGTTCACGGTGAAGTTCCCGTACTCCTGCATGTAGGCGATCGTCTCGTTCAGTAACGCGACGAGCCCCGGTTGCGTGGGCCCGGGCGGGGTCGGCGCGCCCTCGGTGAAATTGTAGTCCGAGAGCGACGGCCGCTCCCAGAACAGGTACGGCGCGTCCGTGTTCTGCGCGACCAGCGCCGAGCCGGCGAGCGTCCCGTTGTTCGGGTAGTAGAGCAGCGAGCCGTTCGCGGCCTCGGGGTCGATGAGCTGAGCGATGCCGGTGACGACCAGGGGGTAGGCGAAGCCCGCGACGAGGATGATCAGGACCATGAACACGATCGTGGCGCGGACGTGCCCGCCGATCGAGTGCGCGTTCGGCGGGGTCGGCCGGGACCCCTCGTCGACCCGCGCCGCGCTCATAGGCCTCCGAGCGGCAAAACGTGCCCGACGGCGGTGCCGAGCGCCTGGTAGACGGGGAACGTCGCGACCCACTCGAGCAGGAGATAGATCAGCTTGATCCCGACGAACGCGCTCACGAGCCCGCCGAAGCCGTAGACGAGCAGGTTGCGGCGCAGAAGATCGATCGCCGAGCGCGGCCGGAACGGCACGCCGACCAGCGCGAGCGGGATCAGGAACGGGATGATGATCGCGTTGAACAGCAGCGCGGAGAGCACCGCGAGCTGCGGGTTCGTGAGCCCGAGGACGTTCATCAGCTCGATCCCGGGAAGCGTCGCGACGCCGCTCGCGATGAAGATCGCCGGGATGATCGCGAAGTACTTCGCGACGTCGTTCGTGATCGAGAAGGTGGTGAGCGCTCCGCGGGTGATCAGGAGCTGCTTACCGATCGAGACGACCTCGATCAGCTTCGTCGGATCGTTGTCGAGGTCGACCATGTTGCCGGCCTCCTTCGCGGCCCCGGTGCCGCTGTTCATCGCGAGCCCGACGTCGGCGCGGGCGAGCGCCGGGGCGTCGTTCGTGCCGTCACCGGTCATCGCGACGAGCCGACCCTTCGACTTCTCCCGCTCGACGAGCGTGAGCTTGGTCTCGGGCTTCGCCTCCGCGACGAACTCGTCGACCCCGCTCTCGCGCGCGATGGCGGCGGCGGTGAGTCGGTTGTCGCCCGTGCACATGATCGTGTGGATGCCCATCAGCTTCAGCTCGCGCAGGCGGTCCTTGATCCCGGGCTTCACCACGTCCTTGAGGTAGACGAGCCCGAGCGCGCGCTTTCCCGACGTGATCGCGAGCGGCGTCATGCCCTCGCCCGAGGCCCGGGCCGCCGCCGTCCGCAGCTCGGGGGCGATCGACGCGCCGTACGCCTCGATCGTCTTGAGCGCGCCCTTGTAGATCTCGGTCCCGTCGGCGAGCACGATCCCGCTCATCGGACGCTCGACCGTGAACGGGAGCACCTTGAACTGGCCGGGCTCGAGGCGACGCGTCGGCGCGTTGCGACGCGCCGCGAGGCGGACGATCGAACGCCCCTCGGGCGTGTCGTCGAGGCTCGACGAAAGGAGCGCGGCCTCGACGAGCTCGCCGGCGGTGACCCCGGGGGCGGTCACGAACTGCACGGCGAAGCGGTTCCCGACCGTGATCGTGCCGGTCTTGTCGAGGATGATCACGTCGAGGTCGCCGGCGGCCTCGACGGCCTTGCCGCTCTTCGCGATGATGTTCGCCTCGGCGGTCCGGTTGATCCCCGAGATCCCGATCGCGGGCAGGAGGGCGCCGATCGTCGTCGGCATGAGACAGACGAAGAGCGCGACGATCGTCGCGAGGTCGATCGTGACGATCGTCGTGTAGTTGGCGAGGTAGATGAACGAGATGACGACGATGAAGAGCGCGATCGTCAGCGCGGAGAGGAGCACGAGGAGCGCGAGCTCGTTCGGCGTCGGTTCGCGACCCTGGCCCTCGACCAGGCGGATCATCCGGTCGAGGAAGGACTGGCCCCGGGCCGCCGTGACCCGGACCCGGGCCGTCCCCTGGAGGACCCGGGTGCCCCCGAGGACGCTCGTCTTGTCGCCTCCGCTCTCGCGGGTGACCGGGTCGGACTCGCCGGTCATCATCGACTCGTCGATCAACGCGGCCCCGCGGATCACGTCGCCGTCCATCGGCACGGGCTCGCCGGGCCGGATCTCGACCGTGTCCCCGACGTGGAGGATGTCGGAGGAGACCCACTTCTCCGTGCCGTCCGGTAGGATCTGGCGCGCCCGGATCCCGCTCCGGATCTCCCGGAGCGCGTCCGCGCGGGCCCGGCCCTGAGCCTCGGCGATCGCCGTCGAGAGGTTCGCGAACCAAAGGGTGAGGAACAGGATGATCGTCACCCAGAGGAAGTAGTTCGCGTTGTACGTCTTCGCCAGGTCGGGGAAAACGCTCGGGAAGAGTGTGAGCACGAGCAGGAACCAGAACAGGACGTAGACGCAGAACATCACCGGATAGAGGACCTGCTTACGCGGGTCGAACATCGTGAACGACTCGACCAGCACCCGCCGAGGGGAGGTGTGGGGGATCCGCCGGACCGAGACGCGCGCCCCCGGTTCGCTCACCGAGCCCATCGCGACCCGCGCCGCGGAATCGCTCACTTCGCCGATCATTCCTCGCGCCCTCCTAGATGATCTGGGCGAGCGGCCCGAGCGCGATGACCGGGAGGAAGAGGAGGACCGAGACGATGATCAAAAAGAGCGTGATGTAGATGGTGAACGTCGCGCTCGACGTGCGGAGCGTTCCCGAGCTGGGCGGCAGGACCTCCTCGTTGGAGAAGATCCCGCCGACCTTGAGCATCGCATAGATCGGCACGAAGCGCCCGACGAGCATCACCGTGGCCCCGGCGATGTTGAAGAACGGCGTCGCATCGTTGAAGTAGCCGTCCGAGAGCGCGCTCCCGTTGTTCGCGGACTCCGACGTGAACTCGTAGAGGACCGACGTGAAGACGTGGGCGGACGACGGGATCGAGCCCGTCGCCGTCGAGACGAATCCCCCGGCGACGGCGATGACGAACGGAAGGAGGATCGTGGCCGGGTGGATGAGCAGGGCGAGCGCGGCCCACCGGACGTGCCCGGTCGTGATCTTCTTGCCCAGGTACTCCGGGGTCCGGCCGACCATCAGACCGCCGACGAAGATCCCGAGGACCGCGAACAACAGGAGCGTCCCGAACCCGGTGCCGACACCGCCCGGGGTGCTCTGCGTGAACATCCCGAAGAGCAGGACGAGCTGCGCGACCGGCGACAGCGCGCCGATCATCATGTTGTTCGCGCCGACGTTGCTGTAGACGCTCGTGACCTGGAAGAGCGACGCCTCGGGCAGGCTGAACCGCGTCTCCTGGCCGACGGGGTAGCCGTTCGTTTGAGGTCCGAGGTTCGTGATCACCGCGAGCGCGGGGTTCGTCGCGGCCTGGTAGGCGATGAAGAGACCCAGGGCGATGCAGAACACGATCAGGATCGTGCCCATGAACGGCCAGGCCTCGCTGCGCTTGCGGATGATCTGGCCGAAGGCGAAGGGCGTCGAGAACGGGATGAGCATCATCACGAAGATCATGAACATGTTCGAGAACGCGCTCGGGTTCGCGAGCGGGCTCGCCGCGTTCGCCGAGTAGAACCCGCCCCCGTTCGAGCCGAGCAGGCTGATCGCCTGGAACGAGGCGACCGGTCCGAGGATGATCTCCTGCTGCCCGCCGGTGATCGGGTGGGCGATGACGTAGTTCGTGAACGTCTGCGGCACGCCGAACAGGACGAAGACGACCGCGAGGAGGATCGCGAGCGGGAGCAGGACCCGCGTGATCGAGCGGACCAGGTCGACGTAGAAGTTGCCGAGCGTCCCGTCGCGGCGGACGAAGCCGCGGATCATCGCGGCCATCACCGCGAGCCCCGTGGCCGGGGAAACGAACAGGGCGACGGGCCAGGCGATGACCAGCGAGGCGAGGCTCATCTGGGTCTCGTTCGTGAAGTGCGTGAAGTCCGTGTTCGTCGTGAAGCTCGCGGCGGAGTGGGTCGCGAGGTCCCAGCTCATCCCCGGGGCGCCCGTGGCGTCCATCGGCAGGAGGTTCTGGTAGAGGAAGAACAGGTAGAGGAAGGCGAAGACCGCGGCGCTGACGAGAACTACGGCCAGGAAGTACTCGTTGGCCCGCATGGACTTGCGGGGCGAGGTCCCGAGCAGGCGGTAGATCGCGTTCTCGATCGGGGTAAGGACCGCGTCCCCGAGGATCGGCCGGTCCATGTAGACCTTGCCGAGGTAGGCGCCGAAGAACGGCGCCATCGCGATGACGAGTATGAGAAGTACGATAACGTCGGAAAGCGAACTGAGATCGAACACAGACCTCGGCGCGACTCAGAATCGCTCGGGATGGAGCATCGAGTAGACGAGATAGATCGTCAGGGCCGTGCCGATCAGCGTCAAAACGACGAGCCCGAGGTGCTGGCCCATGGCCGCGAGGGTCCCCATGGAGGTCGCTTGGGGCGGTCGAGCCGGGAGGGGCTATTTAGCCTCGGTGACCGAGCGGCAGGCCGTAGCACGCGAACGCAGGGTTTAAACGGGGCTCTCGCGCGCCCGGGTCGGCTCCGTCTTCCGGGGCCGGGACCCGTCGGGCTCGGCTCCGGAACGACGGCGCGCCTCGGCCGAAAGCCGTCGGACGATCCGATGCATCGCCTTCTCGCGCCGGACCTCGGCCGTCTGGTAGCGCGCGTCGCGCGTCGCCCGGGTGAGCAGGAGGACGACCCGTCCGAGGGAGCTCCGGCCGGTGCGGCCCCGCCGCTGGATCGCCCGGATCTCGCTCGGCACGGACTCGAAGAACACCACGAGATCGACATCCGGCACGTCGAGGCCCTCCTCGGCGACGCTGCTGGCCACGAGCACGGGGAACCGGCCGGCGCGGAACGCCTCGAGCACGCGGCCCTGCTCCTTCTGGTTCATGCCCTTGTCCTCCTTGTCCCGCGTCGCCTGCCCGACGAACCGCCCGGTCGTCCAGCCGTGGAGCTCGAGGGTGGACTGGATCGTCTGGATCGTGTCCCGGTACTGGGCGAACACGAGGATCCGGGGCGGGTGATCCCGGGGCGCCCCAAGCGTCTCCCGCACCAGGATCGTGAGGGCGTCGAGCTTGGGATGCGACGGCTCGCGGGAGGTGTCGAGGAACGCCCGGGCCTCGGCGCGCGCCGCGACGACCTCGGGAAGCTTCAGCACCGCGCGGTCGCCGCGGGAGGGCTTCTCCTTCGCTTCGAGGCGTTCGAAGTACTGGAGGAACGGGGCGATCCCCTGCGTTTCGAGGCGTTCCTGGGCGTGGTGGAGGTGCAGCAACACGAGCTGGTGGAAGAGCGGACCGAACCGGCGGACCATCGGACCGGGGCGGGCGAAGATCTCTCCGCGCAGCGCGATCAGGTCCTTGACCGAGAGCGAGGTGATCGGCTTCTTCCGAAGGTACCCCATCTTCTGCAGCTTGCGGGCCGTGTCGTGGGAGGCATTCGCGAGCTGCTCCTGGATGCGGACCGCCGTGGGCGAGAGGTCGACCCATCGGGTCTCGATCTCGACCGGCTGGACGTACTCCACGACACCGGGATCGTCGCGGCTGCGGGCCTCGATCCGCGCGACCCCGAGGGCGCCGACGACCTCCTCGATCCGCTCGTCCTTTCCGCCGGGGGAGGCGGTGAGCGCGAGGACCCTACCGTCCGCCGGACGCTGGACCCGGTACGCGGCGGCGATCGGCACGTAGGCGTACTTGCCGACGGCGTGGTGGGCCTCGTCGACGACGAGCAACGCGACGTCCTCGAGCCGGTACCGCTCGGCCGCGAGGTCGTTCTGGACGATCTCGGGCGTGGCGAACACGATATCGGCGGTCTCCCACGAGCCCTCGCGCACCGGGCGTCGGACCGTCCCGGTGAACCGGGCGGACCGTAAGGGTACGAGCCAGCGGGCGAAGGCGTCGGCGTGCTGCTGGACGAGGGGACGTGTCGGCGCGAGGACCAGGACCTTCCCCTCCGAGCGCCGGAGGACCTCGGCGGCCACGAGCGCGGCGATCACGGTCTTCCCGAGGCCCGTGGGGAGCACGACGAGCAGGTCCTCGTCGAGCCCGACCCGGGCCAGGTCGAGCTGGAACGGCAGCGATCGGATCTCCCCCGGACGGATCAACGGGTGCTCGACCCTTCCCTCCGCGACGCGCCAGGTCCCGGGGAGCGCGTCGGGATGGGGCCGACCGACCGCGAGCGGCGGGGGAGCGACCGCTCCCTCCGGCGAGAAGTCGTCGAGCAACCGCTGCCTCGTCATGCCCGGGTGGGGAGCGTGACAGCGGCCGGGCCAACATAGGGGCTTCGACGGGCGCGCGCGGGGAGCGCGGGTGGCGGGATACGGCGCCTACTTCGCCTCGGGCGTTCCCTCGATCCGGGTGAGGTCGCGCATGTACGGACGCAGGACCTCCGGGACCGTGATCGTGCCGTCGGGTTCCTGGTACTGCTCGACGATCGCCACGATGGCGCGAGAGGACGCGACCGCCGTGCCGTTCAAGGTGTGGGGAACGGTCTTTCCCGGCTGGCCGGCCTTGCCCATGCGGATCCCGAGCCGCCGCGCCTGGTAGTCGGTGCAGTTCGAGCAGCTCACGACCTCTCGGTAGGCCTGCTGTCGGGGGAACCACGCCTCGATGTCGTACTTCTTCGCCGCGACGGTGCCAAGGTCGCCGGTACAGACGTTCACGACCCGGTACGGAATCCGGAGCCGCCGGAAGACCTCCTCGCCGTTCGCGCGGAGCTCCTCGTGGAGGCGGGGGGAATCCTCGGGACGGGAGAACGCGAACTGCTCGACCTTCGCGAACTGGTGGACGCGGAAGATCCCCTTCTGGTCGACCCCGTGCCCGCCGATCTCCTTGCGGAAGTTGTAGCTGAACCCCGCAAAGCGGTACGGCAGGTCGTCGCCGTCCAGGATCTCGCCCTGGTAGAGCGCGGCGATCGGGTGCTCGGACGTGGCGATGAGGAAGAGGTCCTCGTCCTCGACCTTGTACATCACGTTCTCGAAGTCCGCGAGGTCGGTGACGCCCTCGTACGGCTCACGTCGCAGTAGGAACGGCGGAACGATCGGCGTGAATCCGCGATCGAGCAGCAGATCGAGCGCCATCCGCTGGAGCGCGAGATCGAGGAGGACGATCGGGCCCCGGAGGTAGTAGAAGCCGGCCCCGCTCGCCCGATGCGCCCGGTCGAACTCCGCCAGCCCGAGCTTCTCGAGCACCTCGGCATGCGGTCGCAGGTCGTCCCGCGGACCCCCGGGTTCCCCCCAGGTCGCGACGACGACGTTCTCGGAGTCGTCCTTGCCATACGGGACCGAGTCGTCCAAGAGGTTCGGCAGCCGGCGGGCCGCGGCGTCGCGGGCGTGCAGGAGCTCGGCCTCCCGGGCCTCCACCGCGCGGAGCCGTTCGGGGATCGCCCGGGCCTCCGCCTCGAGGGCGGGGTCCACTGCGCCCGTCGCCCGGGCAGCCCCAATGCGGCGGCTCAGCTCGTTGCGCTGGCGGCGAAGGCCGTCCGCCTCTTGCAGGCACGTCCGCCATTCGGCGTCCTTCGCGCGAGTCTCGGCGAAGAGCGCGAGGTACTCCGGGCGCCGCCGCCGGGCGAGGTTCGCCTCCACCGTCTCGGGGTCCCGGCGGAGGAGCTCGAGGTCGATCACGGCGGTGCCAGCACCCCGCGGGGATGAACCTTTTTCCTCGAGCGCCCGGCGAGGTTTTGAGCGGCGTGGATTGTGCGCCGGTCGGAGGATATCGGACGATGCCGTCGCGCGCACCGAGCTACGGTCTGTTCATCGGGGGAAAGTGGGTGGCGCCGACCGGCGCGAAGCGGTTCGAGAGCGTCAATCCCTCGACCCGGGAGCCCGTCGGCTCCTTCGTCCAGGGGACCGCGGCGGACGTCGGACGGGCCGTCGGCGCCGCGGAGCAGGCGTTCCGCGGCTGGAAGGAGACTCCCGCGCCGAAGCGAGGCGAGATCCTCCTCGAGGTGGCGCGGCTCATGAAGCGTCGCAAGGACGACCTCGGCCGGCTCGTCTCGACCGAGATGGGCAAGGTGATCAGCGAAGGGCTGGGCGAGGTCCAGGAGTCGATCGATTTCATCGAGTACATGGCCGGCGAAGGGCGACGGCTCTTCGGCGAGACCGTCCCGTCGGAGCTGCGTTCGAAGTTCTGCCTCACCGTCCGGCAGGCGAAGGGGGTGGTCGTGTGCATCAGCCCGTGGAACTTCCCGACGGCGATCCCCAACTGGAAGATCGCCGCCGCGCTCATCACGGGCAACTCCGTCGTCTTCAAGCCCGCGTCGGCCACCGCCCGGTGCGGCGCGGAGGTCGTCAAGATCTACGAGGAGGGCGGGGTGCCCCCCGGCGTCCTCAACCTCGTCACCGGCTCGGGGGGGGTGGTCGGGAACGCGCTCATCGAGGACCCGCGGGTGCGGACGGTCTCGTTCACCGGCGGCGTCGAGACCGGTCGGGAGGTCTACGTGCGGGGCGCGAAGGGCCTCAAGATGGTCCATCTCGAGCTCGGTGGGAAGAACCCGGTGATCGTGATGGACGACGCGGACCTCGACCTCGCGCTGGACGGTGTCCTGTTCGGCGCGTTCGGCACGGCGGGTCAGCGGTGCACCGCCACGAGCCGCCTGATCGTCCAGGCCAAGGTCTACGACCCGTTCCTTCGGCGGCTCACCGAGCGTCTCGAGGACTTCCCGGTGGGCGACCCGCTCGACCCGAAGACCGCGATGGGCCCGGTCGCCTCGGCCGACCAGGAGAAGAAGATCCTCGAGTACATCGCGATCGGCAAGAAGGAGGCGAAGCTGCGCGTCGGCGGAGAGAAGCTGACGGGCGGCGCCTACGACCGGGGCTACTTCCTCGAACCGACGATCTTCGAGACGAAGCACGGCAGCCGGATCTCGAAGGAGGAGATCTTCGGCCCCGTGCTCTCGGTGATCCGCGTCGCGGACTACGCCGAGGCCGTCCGGGTGGCGAACGACGTCGAGTACGGTCTTTCGTCCGCGATCTACACCCGAGACGTCAACCGCGCGTTCCGCGCGATCGACGACCTCGAGGCCGGGATCACCTACATCAACGCGCCCACGATCGGCGCCGAGGTCCAGCTGCCGTTCGGCGGGGTGAAGAACACCGGGAACGGGGGGCGCGAGGCGGGGAGCGCCGCGATCGAGGAGTTCACCGAGATCAAGAGCGTGTTCGTCGACTTCTCCTCGAAGCTCCAGAAGGCGCAGATCGACAGCGAGACCGCCGCATGAGCCCGTTCCGGGGCTCGGACGAGGTCCTCGACCGCGAGATCGCGACGCTCGAGAAGATCTCGAAGGTCCGCCTGCGTCGGGCGACCGCGGAACTGCGCGAGCTCGATCGCGACCTGCGGGAGTTGAAGCGCGAGCGCGCCCGCCGACGCTCGGCGGTCCCGGAGCCGACCGTCGAAGGTTCGCCCGTCGAGGGAGTACCCCCCTAGCTCGCGCGCGGGGCTAGAACGGCCCGGTGCGGTTCGGGTTGTCGAAGTTCGTGAGCAGCATCTGCCCGCGGGAGCGGGGCCGGCCGACCGGGGCGAGCAGCGGATCCTCCTCGAGGGCCGGCATCGTCTCGGTCAGGGGAACGTCCACGATGATCTCCCGCGTCCGCCCGCCGCGGCCCCGCGAGACGATCGTCGCGCGGATCAATCCGAGCGACTCGAGCTCCGAAACGTAGTTCGAGATGCTGCGGGCGTGCAGCGGCTGCAGGCCGAGCCGCTCGGCGAGCCGCTTGTAGCTGTCGTAGACCTCCCCGGTGAGGACGCCGTTGCGCCGGCGCTCGTACGATTGCAGGATCGCGTAGAGGAGCACCTTGCAGTGGGGCGGGAGGGTCCGGACGCACTCGACGATGATGTCCTGCTCGAGGCGGTTCTTCGCCTTCACCACGTGGTCCGGGGTGATCCGCTTCGCCTTGTCGCGCTCGGCCATCTCCGCCGACAGGCGCAGGAGCGCGAGCGCCCGGCGGGCATCGCCGTTCTCGAGCGCGGCGTAGGCCGCGCACCGCTCGATGACGCCGGGGTCGACGATCCCGTCCTTGAACGCCTCCTTCGCGCGCTCGCGCAGGATGTCCTGGAGCTGGACCGCGTCGTACGGCGGGAAGAGGATCTTCTCCTCGTTGAGGCGGCTGCGGACGCGCGCGTCGAGCTGGTTCGTGAACTTGAGGTCGTTCGAGATGCCGACGAGGACGAGCCGCGCCGTGTCGAGCTCGGTGTTGATCTGGCTCAGCGTGTAGAGGACGTTGTCGCCGCTGCGCGCGACGAGCCGATCGATCTCGTCGAGCACGAGGAGGATCGTGCCCCCCTTCTCGTCCATGAGGCGGCACATCGCCGCTTGGACCCGGTCGAGCGACCAGCCCGTCGGAATGCGCTCGGATTCGGCGTGCGCGAACGTGTTGCCGACCGTCTGGAGGAGGCTGTACGGGAGGTCGATGTTCCCGCAGTTGACGTAGATGAAGGTGAGATGGCTCGCGAGCTCGGTGCGTCGGAGCATGTCGGCGCGGACCTGGGCGACCACGGCGGTCTTCCCCGTCCCGATCTTGCCGTAGATGAGGAGGTTCGACGGGACCTCGCCGCGCAGCGCGGGGGCGAGGACCTCGGCGACCTCGCGGATCTGCTGCTCGCGGTGCGGCAAGCGGTTCGGCACGTAGGAATCGCGGAGCACCTCGCGGCTTCCGCGGAAGAGCTCGCTCTTGCTCTGCAGGATCGAGTCGAGGAGCTCCCCGGCGGAGCTCGGGGGGCCGGCCGGGGAAGGAGCGCCTCCTGACGTGGAGGCGTTCACGGATTCCCCGGCCGGATGGCGGTCGCCGACGGGCGCGACCGCCGGGTTGGCGGCGTTCGCAGTTCCGGACCGGACCGGCGTGTCCGCCGTCGGGTCCTCGACAAAATTGGGCACCGTCTGAGCCTACCCGGGCCTCGGGCGGGGGGTCGCAGGAAGCTGGCGCATATGTACCTTTTGCCGATTTTTTCGATTTTCGAGAGTGCGCGACGTCGCGACGACCGGTCGACGCGCGCGACGACCCGACCGAACCCATTTGAAGGCGCCCGGCCCTTTGCGGGTCGATGTCGGCCGGTACCGCCGGACACCCCGCCTCGTTGGGAAAGCGAACGTACTACGTCGAACTCCTCCTCACCGCCGGGGCCGCGCTGATCTGCGGGTTCGGAATCTTCGGCACATTCCTCTGGCTCTACAACTTCGACGAGTGGATGTGGTTCCCATCCGTGATCGTGCTCGCCGTTGGCTGCTACCTCCTGTTCACGCGGATCACGGGACCGGACCACGCCTGAGCTCGGGCCGCCGACCATGCCGGGCGAACCGTCCCCGGTTGTCGTCAAGCTCGGGGGCAGCGTCATCACACGGAAACGGGAGGTGGAACGGCTCCGACCGAAGATCCTCGCCCGCCTCGCGCGCGAGGTCGTCGCGTCCGGCCGCCCGCTGGTCGTCCTCCACGGCGCCGGATCGTTCGGGCACCCCGGGGCGAAGCGATTCGGCCTCGCCCGCGCGCCCGAGACCGACGCCGATCCCCGACGGCGGGCGCGGGGGGCGGCGATCGTGGCCGCCGAGGTTCGGCGCCTTCACCTCGCCGTGCTGCGGGCGCTCGTGGACGCCGGCGGCGCCCCGTTCTCCGTCCCGATCGCCACGCACGCCCGCAACCGGGCCGGAGAGCTGATCCATTTCGATCCGGGCCCGTTCGCGCTCGCCCTCGGCCGGGGCATGGTCCCGGTCTCTTTCGGCGATGTCGTCCCGGATGACGCGTGGGGCTCATCCATCCTCAGCGCGGACACGATCGCGCTCGCCCTGGTCCCCGAGCTGCACCCGTCCCGCGTCCTCTTCGTCAGCGACGTCCCCGGGATCCTCGGGGCCCCCGTCGGGGGTCGCCGCCCGGTCGTCGCCGAGCTGACCGACGCGGCGCTCGCGCGCCTACGGCCCAGCCCCGGCGCAGCGGACGTCACGGGCGGGATCCGGCGCAAGGCGGAGGTGATGCTCGCCATCGCGCGCGCCGGCGGCGAAGCAGGCCTTATTAGCGGCCTCTCGGATGGAGCGCTCCGGCGAGCCATTCGGGGGGATTCCGTCTACGGCACCTGGGCGCACGCGGCCGAACGATGATGCGCCGGATTCCTCGGGCCTCGACCTGAGCCACCGAAAGGCCGAGCACGTCAAGGTCGTCCTCGGCCGGGACGTCGAGGGCCACTACCGCTACTGGAACGACGTCCAGCTCGTTCACCGGGCACTTCCCGAGATCGACTTCGGCGAGATCGACACCTCGACCACGCTCCTGGGCCATCGGCTCAAGGCACCGCTCGTGATCACCGGCATGACCGGCGGCTTTCCCGACGCCGCGAAGATCAACGAGAACCTCGCCCGCGCCGCCGCCGAGGTCGGGATCGCGATGGGCGTCGGGAGCGAGCGCGCCGCGGTGCTCAAGGGACAGTATCCGGAGAGCTACGCGTGCGTCGCGCGCCATGCCGTCCCGCTCAAGTTCGCGAACATCGGGGCCCCCCAGATCATCCCGCAGAACCCCGGCGACCCCGTCGTCGGCGCCGATCTCGTGCGCGCCGCGATGGAGCTCATCCACGCCGATGCCCTCGCGATCCACCTCAACTTCCTCCAGGAGATGGTCCAGCCCGAGGGAGACCGACGGGCCCGGGGGAGCCTCGAGCGTATCGGGGAACTGGCCGCGCAGTTCCCGGTGCTCGTCAAGGAGACCGGCGCGGGGATCTCCCGCGAGGTCGCCGAGGCGCTGCGCGAGCGCAAGGTCCGGGCATTCGATGTCAGCGGGACCGGTGGGACATCGTTCGCCGCGGTCGAGCACTACCGCGCGGTCGACCAGGGGGCCGAGCGCGAGGCCCGGGTCGGCAAGACGTTCTGGGATTGGGGGATCCCCTCCCCCGTCTCCGTGCTCGAGGTCGTGGGCGTCGGCCTCCCGGTGATCGCGAGCGGCGGGGTCCGTTCGGGCCTCGACGTCGCTCGGGCCCTCGCGCTCGGGGCTTCGGCCGCGGGCACGGCGGGCGGGGTCCTCAAGGCGGCCGCGGCCGGCTACGACGAGACGCGACGCGAGATCGAGACGATCGTCCACGAGCTCAAGGTCGCGATGTTCCTGACCGGTTCTCGGACGGTCGCCGAGCTGCAGAAGGCGCCGTACGTGATCACCGGGGAGACGCGCCTGTGGCTCCACCGGTGAGCGCTCCCGCGAGCACGCCCGAGGAGATCCATCGGGCGAAGCTCGCCTGGATGCATGGGGCGCCGGGACGCGCGCTCCCGACGAACGTTACGTGGGTCAACAGCCTCCCGGCCCAGGAACGCGCGCGGTACGCGCGGAGCGTCCGGCGTAAGCCGTCGCGCACACTTTCCGGCGTCGCGATAGTGGCCGTCATGACCGCGCCCTCCCGCTGCCCGCACGGTCGCTGCACCTACTGCCCGGGCGGCGTCGAGAACGCGAGCCCGCAGAGCTACACCGGCGAGGAGCCCTCGGCGCTCCGCGGCGCGCAGTTCCACTGGGACGCCGCCGCGATCACCCGGCATCGGGTGGAGACGCTCGAGGCGATCGGCCATTCCACCTCCAAGGTCGAGGTGATCGTCATGGGGGGGACCTTTCCGTCGCGTCCCCGGGCGTACCAGGAAGGCGTCCTGAAAGGGATCTACGACGGGCTGAACGGCGGGTCATCCGCTTCTCTCGAGGCCGCGCAGGCGACGAACGAGCACGCCGCGCGGCGCATGGTCGGGCTGACGGTCGAGACCCGACCGGACTGGTGTGACGGGCGCGTCCTGCCGTTCCTGCTCGATGCCGGGGTCACCCGGGTGGAGATCGGGGTCGAGTGCCTGACCGAGAGCGTCCTCCGGGCGGTCGGCCGGGCCCACGGGGTGGACGACGTGGCACGGGCGACCCAACAGGCCCGCAGTCGCGGACTCAAGGTCTGCTATCACTGGATGCTCGGGCTTCCCGGAATGGACCCCGACCGGGACCTCGCGGATTTCCGAACGCTCTGGGACGACCCGGCGTACCGACCGGACATGCTGAAGCTGTATCCGACGCTCGTCCTGCCCGGGACGGAGCTCTACGAGGACTGGAAGGCGGGGCGGTACGTTCCGTACGATACCCCTACGGCCGCGCGGGTCCTCGCCGAACTGAAGGAGATCCTTCCGCCGTGGGTCCGTATCCAGCGGGTCCAGCGGGACATCCCCGCCCGGCTCATCGCCGCGGGGGTCCGGGCCAGCAACGTCCGCCAGATCGCGCTCGCACGACTGGCCGCCGAGGGGAGGAGCTGTCGCTGCCTTAGGTGCCGTGAGGCGGGACGCCGGGCGACCCCCCCGTTCGAAGCGCTCCGGCTCACGCGGACGTCGTATCGGGCGGGCGAGGGGACGGAGCTCTTCTTCGCCTGGGAGGACGCCGAGACCGACACCGTCGCCGGCTTCCTTCGGTTGCGCCTGCCGTCCCCCGCCTCCGCGGAGGGGCTCCCGGCCCCGGTCATCCGCGAGCTCAAGGTGGTGGGCACGGAGGTGCCGATTGGCGCGCCCGGGGATCGGCCGAGCGACTACCAGCACCGGGGCCTCGGGCGCGGGTTGCTCGAGGAGGCCGAGGAGGCCGCGCGCGAGGCCGGGCACTCCCGGGTCTACGTCACGAGCGCGGTGGGAACCCGGGAATACTATCGGTCGCGCGGGTACGTCCGGGACGGACCGCACATGGCGAAGGTCCTTTGCGCCCGGCACAACGCCTGACCGCCCCCGAGCCCTCGTCGCAACCGCGCAACCGTTAAACCCACCCCCCGCTCCGCCGACCGCTGGGACCCCCATGGACCGCAATATCGTCGTGGAGCCGCTACGGACCGTGCACATCGCGGACCAAGAAGTCGAGCTGGTCGAGCGCAAGGGACTCGGACACCCCGACTCGATCGCCGACGGGGTGTCGGAATCGGTCAGCCGGGCGCTGAGCCGGTTGTACCTCGACGAGTACGGCAAGATCCTCCATCACAACACGGACGAGACCCAGGTCGTCGGCGGCGGCTCCGAGCCGAAGTTCGGCGGCGGGCGGGTCACGAACCCGATCTACATCCTGCTCGTCGGCCGGGCGACCACCGAGGTCAACGGCGAGAAGCTCCCCTACCGCGACGTCGCGGTGGAGGCCGCGAAGAAGTACGTGAGCTCGGTCTGTGCGCACCTCGACATCGACAAGCACGTCGACTTCGATTGCCGGATCGGACAGGGCTCGGTCGATCTGCGCGGGGTCTTCGACCAGAAGGCCGTCCTCGCGAACGACACGAGCTTCGGCGTCGGCTTCGCGCCGTTCTCCGATACGGAGCGGGTCGTGCTCGAGAGCGAGCGGTTCCTCACGTTGAAGCTGAAGAAGAAGCTCCCGGCGCTCGGCGAGGACGTCAAGGTGATGGGCTTCCGCCGGGGCCAGCAGATCCATCTCACGGTGGCAGCGGCGCTCGTCGACAGCGAGATCGCGAACCCGCAGGAGTACGATGAGGTCAGCCGCGAGATCCACGACAAGCTGATGGACCAGGTCGTGAAGCTCACCCGCCACGACGTCACGATCGACGTCAACACCGCGGACGACCCCGAGCTCGGTCGGTACTACCTCACGGTCACGGGCCTTTCCATGGAGGCGGGCGACGACGGCTCCGTCGGCCGCGGCAACCGCCAGAACGGGCTCATCACGCCGTGCCGGCCGATGAGCCTCGAGGCCTCGGCGGGCAAGAACCCCGTCAACCACGTCGGGAAGATCTACAACATCCTCGGGAACCTGATCGCCAACGACATCGTCAAGGAGACGGGCGGGAACGTCAAGGAGGTCCACGTCCGCATCCTGTCGCAGATCGGAAAGCCCGTCGATCAGCCGCAGATCGCGAGCCTGCAGATCCTCCCCGCGGACGGCGTCAAGGTCGCCCAGGTGAAGGGCAAGGCCGAGGCGATCGCCCAGGGCTGGTTCGACAAGATCGACACGATCCCGCGCCTCCTCCTGACGGACAAGATATCGGTCTTCTAGGCGTCGGGCGCGCCCGGGAGGGGAGGTCCCGGTCGTGCGGGTCTACGTCGAGTCGTTCGGCTGCGCCCAGAACCGGGGCGAGGGCGGGGCGATCGCCCGGGACCTGGCCGCCGCCGGCCACGACGTGCTCGCGGGACCGGACGGGGCCGACGTCGGGGTCCTCGTGACCTGCGCGGTCATCGGGCCCACCGAGGCCCGGATGGCCCGTCGGTGGCGGGCGCTCGCGGACCGCGTGCCCCGCGTGGTGGTCACCGGTTGCCTCGTGCCCCTCCGGACCGGGATCCTCACCGGCCGCGGCCGGGAACGGACGACGTTCGTACCGATCCGCGAACAGGCCGCGATCCCGTCGCTCGTCGCCGCCTGGAGCGCGACGGCGCACCTCGAACCGTCGCCGGTTCCGCTGGCACCGATCGCCACCACCGCGCCGGCGTCCGAGGAAATCGTGATCGCCCAGGGGTGCACGAGCGCGTGCACCTACTGCTTCAGCCGACTCGCCCGCGGCCGTCTCGAGAGCGTGCCGGCGGTTACGATCGTGCGCCGCGTTGCGGCCGCGGTCGCCCGGGGCGTCAGCGAGGTCCGGCTGACCTCGCTCGACACGGCCGCGTGGGGAGCGGAGCGTCCGGGAGGAGAAGGACTGCCCGACCTCCTCGGCCGGATCTCGGACGTCCCGGGAGACTTCGAGGTCCGGGTCGGCATGATGAGCCCGCAGACCCTCGGACCGATCGTCGAGCCGTACCTCGACGCCCTCGGCTCCCGGCGGTTCTACAAGTTCCTCCACCTTCCCGTCCAGAGCGGATCGGACGACGTCCTCCGGGGGATGCGCCGCGGGTACACGGTCGCCGAGTTCCGTCGGCAGGTCGCGCGGGCGCGAACGCGATTTCCCGAGCTCCTGCTCTCGACCGACGTGATCGTGGGTTTCCCGGGCGAGACCGAGGACGACCACCGGGCGACCGAGCAGCTGCT
>Ga0187781_10001419_pt1 | contig 18156 bp, 23 predicted proteins | sample 0715_SJ02_MP02_2_FD_132447 | JGI IMG/M metagenome (GOLD analysis project Ga0187781, IMG submission 132447) | Tropical peat soil microbial communities from peatlands in Department of Meta, Colombia - 0715_SJ02_MP02_20_MG | ecosystem: Environmental > Terrestrial > Soil > Wetlands > Peat | place... | reverse complement strand
GTCAGCTCCTCGCCGATGATGAGCTCGGTGCTGCCGCCGCCGATGTCGACCACCAGGCGGCGGCCGGGCTCGTTCGGCATGGTGTGCGCGACCCCGGAGTAGATGAGGCGCGCCTCCTCCATGCCGGCGATGATCTCGATCGGGTGGCCGAGCGCTTCACGCGCGCGCTCGAGGAACGCCTGCTTGCGGTGTGCCATGCGCAGCGCGTTGGTGCCGACCACACGCACGCTGTCGGCGTGCATGTCGCGCAGCCGCTGCCCGAAGCGCTCGAGGCAGGCGAGCGCCCGCGCCGCCACGTCCTTGTCGATCCGGCCACTCTCCTCGACCCCGGCGGCGAGGCGCACCATCTCGCGCAGGCGATCGATGATGACGAGCTGGCCGTGCGAGTAGCGCGCCACGACCATGTGGAAACTGTTGCTTCCCAAGTCGACCGCCGCCAGGACATCGGGGACCGGACGGAGCGCTGCGCGTACGGCGGATTTGGCTTCGGCGACTCTGGCGGTTACGGCGGCCGGGACTCGCACGCGTCAGGCCGCGAAGGAGGACCCGCAACCGCAGGTGGCGGTGGCGTTCGGGTTGCGGATGACGAACTGCGCGCCCTCGAGCCCCTCGCGGTAGTCGATCTCGGCGCCCATGAGGTATTGGACGCTCATCGGGTCGACGATCAGCTTCACGCCGAGATTCTCGATGCAGGTATCACCGTCCTGCAGCTGCTCGTCGAACTCGAAGCCGTACTGCAGCCCCGAGCAGCCGCCGCCCTGTACGAACACGCGCAGCATGAGCTTCGGGTTGCCTTCGCCGCGGATCAGATCAGCGACCTTGCGGGCCGCGGCATCGGTGAACGCAAGCGCCGGAGGAGCGTCCTGAAGAGTGTCGGTGGCGGTCATAATCTCCTTGCAGAAGCGAGTCTAGGAGCGGGCACGGACTCACGTCAAAGGCGCGCTGCACGCCGTCTCGCCCGAGCGCCGTTAACCCCCTCATTAGGGTCTGGCGGCCTGCTTCTCAACCCTTGGCCGCGGCTGGGGCGGCGGGCGCGAGGCGCACCAGCTTGCCCGTGATCTGCGCGCCCAGGGTCATCTCGATGACACCGTAGTAGACGTCGCCCTCGACGCGCGCCGTGGCCCCGAGCACCACACGCTCGGCGGCGTGGATGTCGCCGCGCACCTGGCCCTGAAGAATCACGTTGGGCACCTCTACCGAGCCCTCGATCGAGCCGCTCTCGCTCACCGAAAGCGTCGAGCCGGGCGCCGCGTCCGAGCGCACGTTGCCGGCGATCGCCCCGTCGAGATGCATGCCGCCGAGGAAATCGATGTCGCCCTCGACGCGCACGCCCTTGCCGATCAGGGTATCGATGTGGGGCGGGCGGGAATCACGGCTGAACATGGCTTCCTCCGATGGGCCGATATTCTACGGCGAAGCCTCGATGCTCCACAGAAAGGTCTGCGAGAGCGGCGTCACATCTCCGCGGCTCGAATGCACCTCCACCACCAGGTGCGCGGGCTTGAAGCCCGCCGGCAGGGACAGCTGCTGGTCGAAATCCTGGAAATAACGGAAGTTGTAGCGCAGCGTCTGCTGGCGGCCGCCGGTCAGGGCCGCGAGGTCGAGCGTCTTCTCCCCGCCCGCGAGCTCGCCATCGACGGAGAGCAGCAGGGTCCCGGCCGCGACCGTCTCGGCGCGCCCGGAGCGCACCAGCGCGAGGTGCGCCACGTAAGAGTTCGCCTGCGGTGCGGCCATGATGCGCAGGTCCTCGATCTTCAGGCCGAGATTCGCCGCGCCCTGCGCCACCACGCCCCGATAGAAGGCGAGCTCCTGCGACTGCTTGGCGACCTGCGCCTGCAGGTCGCCCAGCGCGCGCGCCACCTCCGCCTGCTCGCGCGCGCGGCCCAGGCGGATCGTGTCGAGCTCCGCGAGCCGGGTGCGCAGCCCGCGGTTCTCCGCCTCGAGGTGCTCGATCTTCACCTCGAGCTCGGTGCGCTGCTGTGCCACCGACTGCCGGTCGTAGCCGGCGTCGTAGCGACCGAGCTCGTAGACCACGTACAGGCCGAGGACGGCAATCAGCGTGATGAGGAAAGCGACCAGAATGCGGCGCGCCCGCGAGCGCACATGCACGACCTGCGGCACACCGTCGCCCTTGCCGAACATCGCGCGGATGAAGCCGAGCGGCCGCATCTACTGCGAGGCGGAGGCCGTGGCCCGCCCGTCCGGCGCGATGACCTTGTCCCACCAGTCGGGGAGCGGCGGACTGCCCTGCGGAAAGGCGATCACGGCGAGCTCGGTCAGCGCGCTCGCGTACACCGGGCGCTTGAAGTAGATCACCTCCCGCACCGGCTCCCACCAATCCGCCCACCGCCAGCGGTCGAACTCCGGCTCCGCGGTGCGCCGGAAATCGAACTTCACCTCCGCGGCGGTGAGGCGCAGCAGAAACCAGCGCTGCCGCTGGCCGACACAGAGCGGCTGCTGGTTGCGACGGATGTAGCGCGGCGGCAGCCGGTAGCGCAGCCACTCAGCGGTCGAGCCGAGCAGCTGTGCCTCGCCGCGCTCGATGCCGATCTCCTCGGCGAGCTCGCGGTAGACGGCCTCCTCGGGCGTCTCGCCCGCTCGCATGCCGCCCTGCGGAAACTGCCAGCCGCGCCCGCCGGTGCGGCGCCCGAGGAACACTTTCTGGCCATACATCAGGACGATCCCGACGTTGGCACGAAAACCGTCCGGATCGATGACGTCGCTCATGATTGAGGGCGAGTCTGCCACAAGGCGCGCCCGCCGTGAGCCTCCAGACACATGGATGTGTCCGCCGCCGCAGGCGGCGAGCGGCGCGCCGAAACCCGTGCGCCAGCATTGCCACGAAGTGCTCGGCTGCTGAGGCGATCTAGGCACACGCGCATCGAGCCCCGCTTTTGGCGCGCCGCTGCGAGCATCGTGACAGGGCGAGGCGCGCAGCGCCGAGCGGGCGCACAGGGATGTGCGCCCAGGGCTTACGCGCAGCAGGACAGCGCAGCGTAATGTCCGATGCGAGCTTTCGTACTAGGCTAGCGGTCCTATGGCCGCGGACGCGCAGCAGTCGAGGGTGTTGGCGCAGGCTCGACCCTCCGAGCGGGCGAGCGCGCGCGGCCTCGCGCTGCTCGCGGTGTTGGCGGCCGGGGTGTTCTGCGTCTCGCTGCTCGTCGGCAGCTCGGGCCTGGGATGGCGCGGCGTGCTCGCCGTGCTCACGGGTTCAGGGGACGAGGCGACCCGCACCGTGCTGCTCGCCGTACGGCTGCCGCGCGTGCTCGCCGCCTTCGGGGTCGGCAGCCTGCTGGCGCTCGCCGGCGTGCTGCTGCAGGCGCTGTTTCGCAACCCGCTTGCCGACCCGTACGTGCTCGGCGTGTCCGGCGGTGCCGCCGTCGGCGCGCTGCTGGCGATGATGGCCGGCGCCGCGGCGTTCGCGGTGCAGTCGGCCGCCATCGGCGGGGCGCTCACCGCGGTGGTTACGGTGTATCTGCTGGCGCGCAGCGGCGGCACGCCGCGCCTGCTGCTCACCGGCGTGGTGCTGGCGAGCGCCTGCGGGGCGCTGGTGAGCGTGCTGCTCGCGCTCGCCGACACCTCGCGCGTGCGTGGCATGGTGTTCTGGCTCGCCGGCGATCTCGAATGGGCCGTAACACCCTGGGCGAGCGCCGCTGCAGCGCTCGCCGCCGTGGTGGCCGCGGTGCTGGTCGCGCGTCCCCTGAACGTGCTCGCGGCCGGGGAGCTGCGCGCCCGCAGCGTGGGGCTCGCGCTCGAGGCGTGGCGCACGCTGCTGTTCATCGGCTGCGCCGCGCTCACCGCCGTCGCGGTGGTGAGCGCCGGCACCGTCGGCTTCCTCGGGCTCATCACGCCGCACGCGGTGCGGCTCGCGTTCCGCACCAGCGATCACCGCATCGTCGCGCCCGCCGCCGCGCTCGCGGGCGGCATGCTGCTGGCGCTCGCCGATCTCCTGGCACGCACGGTCGCGAGCCCGCGCCAGCTCCCGGTCGGGGCGATCATGGCCCTGGTGGGCGCACCGCTGTTCGTGGTGCTGCTGCGCGGGCGGGCGAAATGAGCCGCCGCTCCTAGCTCTCGGTCGGCTCCTTCGGCGGCCGGGGCCTGCGCCCTGCCGGCCGCGTGCGCGCCCGGCGCGCGCTCGGCGCGCGCGGCCCTTCAGCGCCCGGCGGCAGCGAGCGGCCCGCCAGGGAGATGCGCCGCGGATCGTTCAGCACGCGCAGCATCCACTGCGGGTCGAAGAATTCCTCGCGCCGGGGCCCGCTCGGGTAACGCAGGCCGAGAAACGCCGCCGAGCCCTTCATCTCGGGCTTCATGCCGAGGTCGCGCGCGGCCTCGAGAATCTCCGCATCGGTCGCTTCGAGCAGCTCGCGCTCGAGCGCTTCCAGCACCCGCTCGAGGGCGGTCTCGGGAAACAGCTGGGTCACTTTGGTCTGCATGTGAGCCCCTCCCGCAGCAGGCAGCGGCGCATGCGCTTGCGTGCGGAGTCGTAGTCGGTCTGCGAGAGTCCCTGCGCGGCGCGGATCTGCCCGGCCGACAGCCCTTCCCCGAGCGCGTCGATGATCCCGAGCACGATCGGGTCGTCGGCAAACAGCCGCTCGATCGCCTTGAGCTCCTCGATGGCGATGAGCGAGCGCTCGGGATCGGGCGCGGTGTCCTTGAGCGCGAGCTCGCGCGTCCCGCGGGCGCGGTAATCGCTCGCGGCGTACCGCTTGCTGGCCTTGCCGGCGCGCCGCCAGTGCTCGGAGCGCAGGCTCCGCATGACCCCGGCGATGAAGGCGACCGGCGCGATCTGCTCCGGGATCCGGCGCGCGCCCGTCAGCACACGCGTCAGTGCCTCCTGCAGCAGGTCTTCCCATCCCATGTCGGGCGGCAGCCCGCGGGCGTGCAGCCGCGCAATGGTCTTGAGGCGCAGCAGGTCCATCTCGGTGACGAGCTTCAGCGCCAGAGCGACTTGCGTGGGCCGAAGGACCCGGGCATCGGCCAGCGGTTGCATACGATGGGTTATGCGCAGCTCACGGCTCCCCGCGGACACGGCGGCGAAAATATTTTCGATCGGCAAGGCGATTCCGGGTTCAACCGGCGCCGAGCCTCACTTCTGCGGCTTGCCGTCCTGGTCCTCGGGCGTCAGGCCCTTCGGAATGCCGAACTTCCCTTCGAGGCGATGGAGCCTGGCGAGGTCGATCGAGCCGACGATGTTCACGATGGTGAACTCGCGCGGCTCGCTGGTGATGATCGCGAGCCCGTTGGCGACGCCGCGATCGACCGAGACATAGATGTCGACGCGGGTGTGGTCTTTGGTGTTATTGGTCTGGACCAGCCGCTGCCAGCCGGGTGCGGCGAGCTGCCGGCGCACCTGCTCGACCTGCGCCTCGGGGTAAGCGAAGTCCTGATCGAACGTGAAGCTGCGGACGTAAATGCCCTTGAGCCCGGCGATCAGCTCCTTGGTGGCCGCGTCGTCCGGGTTGCTCGAGTCGAGGAAGCCGGCCGCGAGCCCGAGGAGCGAGGTGTCGAGCGAGATGTTGACGGACTCGGTGGCCTTGGCGGCGAGTGCATCGAAGTCCGGGAGGCTGAGCAGCGCCGCAGGCGCGGCGAGCGCCACCGACGCGCTCAGCGCCAGCAGCGGGGCGAGCAGCCGGTGCCATCCTGAGCAGCCTGTCTTCATGACCTATGCACCTGAGTGCTGCGCAGGCGCAGCGCCCTCCCGGGCATTCACCGCCCGGTACGCGAGGTTGAGCTTCTCGTCCGTGACCCGCAGCGCCTCGAGCAGCTGGCGGCGCGCCTCGCGCCCCTGCTCGAGGCGGCGCACCTGCCACTGGTGGGCGAGGATGACGGCGAGCACCACCGAAGCTGCCAGCCCAAAGGCGAGCCAGCTCGCCGCCGTCGCGGCGCGTGCCGGGCGCGCGGTCCGCGCCGGCTCGGCTGCAATGCGCGCCATCAGGCGTGGCGCAAACGCCTCGCCGGGATCGACCGCCCGCAGCGCGGTGCGCAGCCGCTGCTCGAGCTGCTCGTTTTCCTGGTTGTCACTCATGTCAACGCAACCGCCGTCTCACCCAGCCGCGCACGCAACTGCGCCAGCGACCGCCTGAGGTGGCTCTTCACCGTATTGAGCGGCATCCTGAGCGTACGCGCTATCTCCACCGGATCGAGATCCTGCTGGTATCTGAGCAGCACTACCGCGCGCGCGGCGGCCGGGAGCTCTGCCACCAACGCGCGCAAGCGGCGCGCGAGCAGCGGGTCGGCGGGCTCGGTCTCGCTGGCCGCCGCGGCCAGCTCCTCGGGCGCGGCGCTCTCGAGTCGCGGCGCCCGGCGCAGGCGGTCGATTGCCCGGTGCATCGTCACCTTCCTCAGCCAGAAAGCAAGATGGGCTTCCGAGCTCACGGCGGAGAGATTGCGATAGAGCTGCAGAAACACCTCCTGTGCCAGATCCTCGGCCGCGTGGCGGTCCGAGAGCATGCGCAGTGCCAGGCTGTAGACCGCGCGCTGATGCCGGCGAACCAGAGCCGCGAACGCCGCCCGCTCGCCGGCCAGAGCCTGCGTCAGCAGATCGCCACTGGTACATTCCTGGTCCCCGCTCACATGCCGGCTGCACTTGAGGGGAGTCGAGCCATCACGCCTGGGGCGGGAGCTGCGCGATCCCCTTGGCGGGGGGCACGAAAGCCTTGCGAAGGCCCGCGATCTGCTCCAGGTCGATCGTGCCGATGATGTTCACGACGGTGAACTCGCGGGGCTCGCAGGCGATGATGACGAGTCCCCTCACCTTCTTATCCTCGAGTGCGACGTAGATGTCGACATTCTCCTTCTTCCTGCCCTGCTGGTCGCCGCGCTGGCGCACCTGTACCAGCGGACTCCAGCCGGGTGCCGCGAGCTGTGCCCGCAGCTGATCGATCTGCGCCTGCGGATAGGCGTAGTCGGTGCTGAACTGGAAGCTGCGGATGTGCACCGACTTGAGCCCCTCGAGCGTCTTCCTGAGCGCGGCGCTGTCCGGATCGCCGTCGTTCATGAGCCAGCCTGCGAGGTGCAGCGGCATCCAGCCGAGTGTCAGATCGACCGACTCGGTCGCCTGCCCCTTCAGGTCCGTGAACGACGGCAGCTTGAGCTCTGGGCTCTGCGCGCTGGCGAGCAGCGGCAAAGTGAGGCAGACGGCGGCCACGGCCAACAATCGGGCGCTCCTGCGAGGGGGGTGCATATGCGGGACCTCCGGTTTGGTGTGCTTGCGTCTGAAAATACGCACGCCGGAGCTCCGGAGAATGCACCTCGAGGGGCGGCGGCGCGCGCCGCTCGTCCCGCCGCGGCAACGCCTGGTCGCGTTTCTAGACGACGATATTGGGCGAGGTCGCGACGCGGTTGCGTCCGGCGCTCTTGGCCCGGTAGAGCGCTGCATCGGCCTCGGCGATCAGCCGCTCGGCGAGCGCCTTGTAGTCGTGCGGACCCGGGCCGGGATTCGCGGCGGCGACGCCGATCGAGAGCGTCACCGTCTCGCTCGGGTCGTTGGCGCCGCTGCCGACCGGTATGGGCTGGGCTCGCACCGCGCTCAGCACCCGCCTGGCGACCCGCTCGCCGTCGGCGATGTCGGCCTGCGACAGCACCATGGCGAACTCATCGCCGCCGAAGCGCGCGCCGGTGTCGCTGATGCGCATCTCGGCATCGATGCGCTGCGCCACCTCGCGCAGCACCGCATCGCCGGCCAGATGCCCGTACTGGTCGTTGATGCGCTTGAAGTGATCGACGTCGATCATCAGGCAGACGATCGGCAGCCGGGCACGCTGCGCGCGCGCCAGCTCCTCGCGCAGCCGCGCGTGCAGGTAGCGGCGGTTGTGAAAGCCGGTGAGGAAATCGGTGAGCCCGCTGCGCAGCAGCCGTGCGCGGTTGACGGCGTTCTCCACGCAGATGGCCGCCACCAGGCCCAAGTGCGCCAGGAAGTCGCTGGCGAGCTCCCGGGTGAAGCGCTGCGCGTCGTTGCTGGTGAACACCAGTACGCCGTCGAGCTCCTCGTGCCGGCGCAGCGGAATGAGCGCGAGGCTCGCGGGATGGTCGGCTCCGGGGAGCAGCAGCTCGTGGTCGGCGCGCCGGTACGGCCCGAGCCACGGCCGCTCGAGCGCGGCCAGCTGCGGCGCCACGGTCATGAGCGCGTCGACGAACATGACGCCCGCCTGCGGGCCATGCGCCAAGTCATCGCCCGAGATCAGGTGGCGGATCTCGTGCTGCGGGTCGTTGAGCACCAGCATGACGCCGTCGAGCTGGTAGGAGGTCTTCAGCCCGATCAGCAGCCGCTCGAACAGCTGTGCCAGGGAGCCGGCGCGCAGCAGCTCGAGCTCGCGTTCCTGCGACTTGCGCAGCAGCGCATCGTTCCGGCCCACCTCCTCGGTGAGCGTGGTGAGCCGCGCCCGCAGCGCGCTGTTCTCGCGCTCGAGCGCTTCGATCGGATCGGCGGCTGCGGTGTTGTGGCGCGTCCCGGTGCTCGGTCGGCTCATGATTCCTGTTCCCTCAGGCGCGGCGCTCCGTCACCGTGCGCCGATCCTCGAGATAATCGCGCCCGCGGCGCATCAAAGCAACGAAGGTGTCGTGATCGTGCGAGAGCACCGCCGTGCGCAGGCGCTCGACCGCCTGCGAGAGCGCCTCGAGCGACTCGGCGCCGTAGTCGTTGAGACTCTGTATTTCATAATACAGCTCGGGACTGTCCTGGGCGACGCGCGCGGCGACATCGAGCTGGGCGTCGAAGGTGGTGCTCGACATGCGGGCGAGCCTGGGCGCTGCCTCACCGCTTTCGGCGAGCGCGGTGAAGAAGGCGATGTTGAGTGCGTGCGACAGGCCGAGCACGTAGGCGATCAGGCGGTCGTGGTCGTCGAGGCTCATGACCACCTGCTCGGCCATGGTCGAGGAGAACAGCTCGCGCGCCGCGGCCAGTGCGGCGGCGTGACCTAAGTCGACGAAGATGACGTGGCGGCCCGACAGCAGCTCGGTGTCCGGGCCGAACATCGGGTGCACGGACGTGACCTTGCAGCCGTGGGACCTGAGCGCCATGAGCCCGGCGCGCAGCGGCGACTTGAGCGAGCCGACATCGAAGATCACTCCCGGCGGACGGCGCAGCGCCAGGTCGCGCAGGATCGCGTCGGTGACGCCGAGCGGGGTCGCAAGCACGATGAAGTCGTGCTTGAGGTCGGTGGCGTGCCAGTCGGGGACCCGCGCCGCGCCGGCTGCGGCCTGCACAGGATCGGCGATCTCGACCGTGAAGCCCTGGGAGGCGAGGAAATTCACGAACCAGCCGCCCATCTTGCCGGCGCCGCCGATGACCAGCGCCCGCCGCCCGGTACCGGCACCGCGCGCCACGACGCTCGCCTGCTCCTGCGTGGTGAGCGAGGAGCGGATCAGGAGCCGCAGCAGCTGCTCGGCGAGCGCCGGCGACACGCCACGCTGCTCGGCCATGGCGCGTACGCCGAGAATCACCTCGCGCTCGCGCTCGTAATCACGGGTCGAGCGGCCCGTGGCGCGCTTCACCTGCGCGACCTGCTCGCTCACGGCCTTGCGCTCGGCTACCAGCGTAATCAGCTGGCGGTCGATATCGGTCACTCGCTGGCGCAGCTCCTCCAGCGTCACGGTCTCACGGGTCATGGGAGCGGGTGCCTTCTCACCGGAAATCCGCCTCCTTTCTATCGGGGCGGCGCGGGAGGCGCAAGGGACGCGCGGAAATCTGCGGCGCACCGCCTTCAGCCCGGCGTCTCGCCCCCCGCGGGCGGCGCCTGCCAGACACGGATCGAGAAGCGCCGGCCCTGCGGCTGCTCGCCGATCGTCTGCACGCGGATCTCGCCGCTCTGCGGCAGCCACAGGAACGGGCGTCCGTCGCCCGGATGTGTCGACCACTCGGGATGCTGGGTGAGAAAGGCGGGGATCTGCGCCGGCGCGATCCGCTGGCGGCGGATCTCGTAGCCGGCGCGCACCAGGCGCTGCAGCGCCGCCGCATCCCAGGCACGCAGCGGGTAGGTGACGCCCGCGGGCGCGGCGATGCCGGCGAGCAGCTTGCCGATCGGGTTGTAGGCCCCGACGAGGCTCCAGGCCGAAAGGCTCGAGTCGGCGAGCTTCTTGTCCGCGGCCGCAACTCCGGGCCCTGGCGTGACAGCCATCAGCCGCCCGGCCTGCGCGGCGAACAGATTCACGGTCGCGTTGAGCTTGAAGAAGTGTCCGCTGAGCTCGGCACCCAAGCGATCAGTCCAGCTGCGCGGCGCGCCGGTGCGCGCCGGTGCCGGATTCCAGCCGATCGTGTAGAGGTACTGCGTCTGCTCCAGAAGCGACGCCTGCACGCGAAACTCCGCGGCGAACGCCGCACCGAGGTCGAAGTCCCTGAGCGCGAACAGCGGCGCGGCGTTGTCCGCGTCGTCGGGGCCTGAGGGCGTGGCGGACTGGGGGTCGGCGATCATGTCGCCGAGCACCAGATAGTCGGACTCGAGGTAGGCGAGCGCCAGCATCTTCGAGATCAGCAGCCCCTGCCCCGTGAGCACCCGCCGCCACAGGCCGATGTCGGCGATGAGATCATCGAGCGCTGCGCGCTGCTCGCTGCCGCTGCCGCCGCGCAGCCGCAGCACCGTGGCCTCGAGGAACAGATAACGCACCTCCGTGGGCACGAAGATGGCCGGCGCCAGATAGCTCGGACGCGCGGTCTCGAAGTAACCGGGCAGCCGGTACAGGGCGAGATAGCGCTGATAGAGCTCGCCGTTCTGCACGGCGAGCGCCTCGATCTGCTCACGGTGCGGGGGCACCTCCTCCCACAGCGAGCCGGACAGCGGCTGGACGAACTGCGCCTGACCCTGGAACTCGAGCACCTGCGGGTCTTTCAGCGTCAGCGAGTCGATGGCCTGTGCGGAAGGGTCGTGCAGCACCGCCTCGAGATGCTCGTTGTAGTGCCCGATCCGCGCCTGCCCCGCCGCGATCATCGAAGTCCCCGACGGCGCCGTGAACCCGGCCATGGCGAGGTAGATGTTGTCGTCGGGCGCCAGCGGGTTCGGTGGCGGCGCAAGCAGCGCGCGCGCCCCCGGGGTGAGCGGCTCATCGCGCCAGTTGACGGCGAACACCAGCGCAAACAGCAGCAGCGCGATGAGGGCGAGGCTCCCGGCCACGAGTCCGACCCACCTGAGGATGCGGCCCGCGATGCGGGAGAGCGCTATCATGCGCCGAGCCTACCATGGGTGAGCACACCGAACTCCTCCCCGAGCCGCTGCCCGCCGAGCCGCTGAGCGCCGTCGCGCGCTGGCTCGCGGACGCCTGGGCGGCACGCTGCCAGCCGAACGCCAACGCCATGGTGCTCGCCACCTCGACCCCGGACGGGCGTCCGTCCGCGCGCGTCGTGCTGTGCCGGGACATCGCGCCGCAGCCTGGGTACGTCGTCTTCTATACCAACTATCAGTCGAGCAAGGGCCGGCAGCTCACCGACAACGCGCGCGCCGCCGCGGTGCTGCATTGGGACGCGCTCGGCCGGCAGGTGCGCCTGGAGGGTGCGGTGGTGCAGAGCCCCGCGGCCGAGAGCGATGCCTATTTCAACTCGCGCTCCTGGGACAAGCGGGTCGGCGCCTGGGCCAGCGCGCAGAGCGAGCCCGTGCCCTCGCGCGCAGCGCTCGAGCGCGCCGTGGCGGCCGCCGCGCAGCGCTTCGGCACTCCGATCCCCGGAACCCCCGGCGTGGATGAGAACCTGAAGGTCGAAGTGCCCCGCCCGCCGCACTGGGGCGGCTATCGCCTGTGGGCGGATGCGGTCGAGCTGTGGGTCGAGGGCAGCCAGGGCCGCATCCACGACCGCGCGCGCTGGAGCCGCACGCTCAGGCCCGCGGCCGGTGGCGCCTTCGAGGCGAGCCCGTGGCAGGTCACGCGGCTGCAGCCCTGATGCGTGGCCGCCGCCCGCACGTGGCGCGCCAGCTTCGTCCCTGACGGTGTGGAGAAACATCCGCATCCTCGCTCTGCTGCTGGTGCTCGGCGCGGTAGCGCTCGAGCAGTTGCTCGAGCGCGTGCACACCCAGAGCTGGCGGGAGACGCTCTGGGTAGGTATCTACCCGCTCAACGCCGACGGCAGCCGCGTCGCGCAGAGCTACATCGAGGCGCTCAAGCGCGAGGACTTCATCGCCATCGAGAGCTTCTTCGCGCGTGAGGCACATCGCTATGGAGTGCGGGTCGATGAGCCGGTGCACGTCGAGCTCTATCCACAGGGGAACGAGCTTCCGCCCGAGCTCGCGCCGGGCACGGGGCCCTTCGGTATCGCCTGGTGGAGCTTGAGGCTGCGCTGGTTTGCCGCGCACGCGGCGGGAGTGGCGGGACGCGTGCCGTCGCGGATCCGCCTGTTCGTCCTCTATCACGATCCCGCGACCCTCGAGCGCGCGCCTGACTCGCACGGGCTGCAGAAAGGGCTGGTCGGCATCGTGCATGCCTTCGCGACCGGCGCGATGACCGGCAGCAACGACATCGTGATCGCGCACGAGCTCATGCACACGGTGGGCGCGACCGACAAGTACCACCTCGCGAGCGGTGAGCCGGTCTACCCCATCGGCTACGGGGATCCGGCCCAGCAGCCGCTCTACCCGCAGGCCGAGGCCGAGATCATGGCAGTGCGCCGCGCGCTCAGCCCGCAGGAGTCGGAGCTGCCGCGCGGCCTGCAGAGCGTGGTGGTCGGACCGGCCACCGCGCTGGAGATCCGTTGGACGCACCCCTGAAGAGCGGCAACGGTGCGCCGGCGCGGCCGGTCACCGGCGCGCGGCTCGCCGCCCGCGCGATGAGCGTGCACGCCGGGGCGCGCGAGCTGGAGCGTACACTCTCGATCGAATTCTCGCCTGGCGAGCTGGTGGCGATCCTCGGGCGCAACGGCTCGGGCAAGACGCTGACGCTGCACACGCTCGCGGGCCTGCGTGCGCCCGTGGCCGGGGAAGTGACGCTCGACGGCGTGCCGCTCGGCGAGCTCAAGCGCCGCGCCATCGCACTGCGCTTAGGCTTACTGCCCCAGGATCTCGAAGACGCCTTCGTTACCACGGCGATGGAGACCGTGCTCATCGGCCGCCACCCGCATCTGGCGCTCTGGCAGTGGGAGACGGCCGCAGACGAGCGCCTGGCCCACGAGGCGCTGGCGGCGGTCGACATGGCCGGCTTCGCCGGACGCCGCACCGATACGCTCTCGGGAGGCGAACAGCGGCGCGTGGCGGTGGCGGCACTGCTGGCGCAGCAGCCCTGCATCTTCCTGCTCGATGAGCCCACCAACCACCTCGATCCCCATCACCAGCTGGTGGTGCTCGGACTGTTCCGCTCTCTCGCGCGCTCCGGCCACACCGTCATCACGACGCTGCACGATCCGACACTCGCCGCGCGCTTCGCCGACCGGGTACTGCTGCTGCACGGCGATGGCCGCTGGACGCTCGGCGCGGTGAACGAGGCGCTCACCGCCGCGACCTTGAGCGAGCTGTATCTTGCACCGATGATAGAGCTGCGCCAGGACGGCCGGCGGGTATTTGTTAGCGCGTAAGGGCGTCTAGCACCGCCTGGTGCAGTGCCCCGTTGGTGGCGAGCACGCTGGTGGTCGCGAGCCCGACCGCGCTGCCCTCGAGATCGGTGAACGTGCCGCCCGCCTCGCGCACGATCACCGTGAGCGCGGCGATGTCGAGAATGTTGACGTTGGATTCGATCACGACCTCGAGCGCACCGCGCGCCAGCAGGTGGTAATGCACGAAGTCGCCGTAGCCGCGCAGGTAGGCGGCGGCGCCGATGAGCTTGCCGAAGCGCTGCCAGCGCCCCGAGGCGGCCAGGCTCTTGAGATTCCCGCTGGAGATCGCCGCCTCGCCGAGCGCGGCCACCGTGCTGACGCGGACGGGGGAGTCGTTGAGGAGAGCGCCGCCGCCCTCCTCGGCCCAGGCGAGCTCGCCGTATACCGGGGCGCTCGACACCCCGAGCACCAGCCTCCCGCCACGCATGAGCGCGATCTGCGTCGAGAAAAAGGGGATACCGCGTACGAACGCCTTGGTGCCGTCGATGGGATCGACCAGCCAGACGCTCTCCGCCCCCATGGCATGCTGGCCGGTCTCCTCACCGTAGAAGCCGTAGCTGGGAAAGCGCTCGCTCAGAGTGGCGCGGATCACCTCCTCCGAGCGCACGTCCGCCTCAGTCACCGGCGAGGCATCGGCCTTCAACCGCACCCCGGGGTTCTTCTGATAGTAGGCGCGGATCACCTCGCTCGCGGCGCGCGCGGCCGCCAGCGCCGCTTCGAGTTCTTTGGATGCCATATGGCTTAGGATACGACCAATGGGAAACCGCCTGAGCAAGATCTACACGCGCACCGGCGACGACGGCAGCACCGGTCTCGGTGACGGCAGCCGCGTACCCAAGGACGGTGCCCGGGTCGAGGCCTACGGCACCGTGGATGAGCTCAACAGTGTGGTCGGGGTCCTGCTGGCGGTCCCCGGCCTGCCGCCGGAGGTGGCCGAGTGCCTGACCGAGGTGCAGCACGAGCTGTTCGATCTGGGCGGCGAGCTCTGCATCCCGGGCCACCAGATGATCCGTGCCGAGCAGGTTACGCGTCTCGAGCGCTCGCTCGATGGCTTCAACGAGGCGTTGCCGCCGCTCAAGGAATTCATTCTGCCGGGAGGCGGCCCGGCCGCCGCCGCCTGCCACCTGGCGCGCACCGTGGCACGGCGCGCCGAGCGGCGCGCCTGGACGCTGGCGCGCGCCGAGCAGGTCAACCCGGAGCTGCTGAAGTACCTCAACCGCCTGTCGGATCTGCTGTTCGTGGTGGCGCGCGTGCTGGCGCGGCACGAGCGCGGCGCCGAGGTGCTGTGGAAGCACCAGCGCGGCAAGCAGGCCTGAATCAGCGCAGCGCGGTGCGCTCCTCGACCAGCGTCCGCAGGCGCCGCCAGTTGAAGAGCGGCCCGGGATCGGTCTTGCGCTCGGGCGCGATGTCGCTGTGGCCGACGATGTGCTCGGGGCCGAGCGAGGGATAAGCGTCGAACAGCGCGGCGGCGAGCCGGGCGAGCTCCTGGTACTGCGCGTCCGTGTACGGGGTCTCGTCGGTCCCCTCGAGCTCGATCCCGATCGAGAAGTCGTTGCACGAGTGGCGGCCGTCGTACTCCGACTGCCCGGCGTGCCAGGCGCGCGCACCGAAGGGCACGTACTGGACGATCGCGCCGTCACGGCGGATGAGCGCGTGTGCCGAGACGCGCGAGCCGGCGATCGCGCGGAAGTAAGGATGCGCATCGAGCGGCAGCGTGCCGGTGAACAGGCGATCGATCCACGGCCCGCCGAATTCTCCCGGCGGCAGACTGATGCCATGCACCACGAGCAGATCCGGCTTGACGCCGGAGGGGCGCGCATCGAAATGCGGCGACAGCACCTGGCGCGCACCCACGAGCAGGCCGGTCGCAGCGTCGACCCGAAGAGGCGCGCTGTCGGGGATGGTGGCGGTGGTGATGGTCATGCTTTGGCGGCCGATTCTGCCACAATTCCCCGCATGGCCTCCGCCAACTCGCCCCTGGTGACGCGCGACCTCGCCCACGTGTGGCACCCGTGTACGCAGATGAAGGATCACGAGCAGCTGCCGCCGATCCCGATCCGCCGCGGCCGCGGGGCGTGGCTCGAGGACTACGCCGGCAAGCGCTACCTCGACGCGGTGAGCTCCTGGTGGGTGAATCTCTTCGGCCACGCCAACCCGCGCCTCAATGCCGCGGTGCGCGCGCAGCTCGATGAGCTCGAGCAGGTGATCCTCGCCGGCTTCACCCACGAGCCGGTAATTGCGCTCTCCGAGGAACTCGCCGCGCTCGCGCCGGCCGGTCTCACGCGCTGCTTCTACGCCGACAATGGCTCGTCCGCGGTCGAAGTGGCGGTGAAGATGAGCTTTCACTACTGGCGTAACGTCGGCCGCCCGGACAAGTGCCGCTTCATCACGCTCTCCAACAGCTACCACGGCGAGACCCTGGGTGCCCTCGCGGTCGGCAACGTCGAGCTCTATAAGGAGATCTATCGCCCGCTGTTGATGGACGTGATCACCGTGCCCTCGCCCGATTGCTATGCGCGCGCCGCCGGCGCGAGCTGGGCAGAGCACTCGCGCGCGCAGTTCGCGCACATGGAGGCGGCCCTCGAGCGCCACGCGCACCAAGCGGCGGCGGTGATCGTCGAGCCGCTGGTGCAGTGCGCCGGCGGCATGCGCATGTACGACCCGGTGTATCTCGCGCTGCTGCGCGCGGCCTGCGACCGCCACGCGGTGCACCTGATCGCGGATGAGATCGCCGTGGGATTCGGGCGCACCGGAACCTTGTTCGCCTGCGAGCAGGCCGGCATCCGCCCCGACTTCATGTGTCTGTCGAAGGGTCTCACCGGCGGCTACCTGCCGCTCTCGACGGTGATGACGACCGAGCCGGTCTATGCAGCCTTCTATGACGAGTACCTGAAGCTCAATGCCTTCCTCCACTCCCACAGCTTCACCGGCAACCCGCTCGCCTGCGCCGCCGCGCGCGCCAGCCTGGCGATCTTCCGCGAGGACCGCACACTCGAGCGCAATCGCACGCTGGCCGCTCACCTGGGCGCCCGCGCGCGCGAGCTCGAGGACCTTGCGCACGTCGCCGAGGTGCGCCAGCGCGGCATGATCGTCGCGATCGAGATGGCGCTCGAGAAGGGCAGCCGCGCACCTTATCCCTGGCAGGAGCGCCGTGGCCTCACTGTCTACCGCCACGCGCTCGAGCGTGGCGTGCTGTTGCGCCCGGTCGGCAACGTCGTGTATTTCATGCCGCCCTACGTCATCACTCCGGAGGAGATCGATCTCATGGTGGATGTGGCACGAGAAGGCATCGGGCTCGCAACATGCGCCTGACCCGGGTCTACGTCGAGGGTCCGCTGCTCTCCGGCAAGCGGGTGAAGCTCGAGGGGAGTGCCGCGAGCCACATCACCCGCGTGCTGCGCCTGCGCGTGGGGGCCGCTCTCATCCTCTTCGATGGCGCGGGCGGCGAGTACCAGGCGAGCATCGACAAGGCACACGGCGGCGAAGTGATCGTCGCCGTCGGAGCGAGGGAGGCGATCGAACGCGAGTCGCCGCTCGCGCTCACCCTCGCGCAGGGCGTGTCGCGCGGTGAGCGCATGGATCTGGTCGTGCAGAAGGCGACCGAGCTCGGCGTGGCGCGCCTGGTGCCGGTGCTGACCGAGCGCAGTGTCGTGCGGCTCACCGCGCAGCAGTCCGATCGCAAGGTGAATCACTGGCGGGCGATCGCGATCGCCGCCTGCGAGCAGTGCGGGCGCAACCGCCTGCCCACGGTCGCAGCGCCGCTGGCCCTCAAGGATTTCCTCAAGGCCGCCGCAGGCACGCCGTCCGAGACGCGGCTGCTGCTCTCTCCGGTCGGCACGGCGGCGCTCAACGACGTGGCGCGCCCGGATGGCGGCATCACGGTGCTCATCGGGCCCGAGGGTGGGCTCACGGACGAGGAGGAGCACGCGGCGGTCACGGCCGGCTTCACGGCGCTGCGCTTAGGACCGCGCGTGCTGCGCACCGAGACGGCGGCGATCGCGGCGCTCGCGCTGCTGCAGCGGCAGTTCGGGGATCTGTGACGCGGGGGGCCGAATGGAACACCCACAGCGACTGATCTTCCTCGCGCTGGCCGTCGGCTGGACGCTCTTCCGCCTGCTGCGCTATGTGCGAGTGGCGAACACCAAGCGCGCCGGTCCGGCGGTTACGGTTCCCGCGGGCGTCGTGGCGCCGCGGCCCGCCGATCCGCCCGCCGTGCCGGCGACCGTGCAGTCGCCCATTGAGCCCGCGGGCGGCACGGGCAGCGGACTCGCGGGATTTCTGGCGGCGGCCGGCATTCTGGTTGCGGGCAACGCGGTCATCTGGCCGGTCCTGTTCCTGGTGCCGGCGTTCGAGGCGGTGCCGGCAGTCTGGCGGCTGACCGCCGGCATGCTCGCCAACCTGTTCCTGATCCGGGCCGCGAGCAAGGCCGCGGCACGGGCCGGCAGCGGCTCGCAGCAAAACGCCGACGACGACCGCAACCCGATCAGGTAGCTCTGCGTGTCTGGGTCGGCGGGCATGTGAGGTCCCCTGGAGCGAATATAAGGGAGTTCCCCTTCCCTGATTCGACGTGAGTCGAAGTGCGGCATCTAAGTGCCAAGATTGAGGTGTGACCCGTCAATCTGCTCAGAAAAGGGGAACTCATGAACGAGATTACT
>Ga0187781_10001417_pt1 | contig 18159 bp, 15 predicted proteins | sample 0715_SJ02_MP02_2_FD_132447 | JGI IMG/M metagenome (GOLD analysis project Ga0187781, IMG submission 132447) | Tropical peat soil microbial communities from peatlands in Department of Meta, Colombia - 0715_SJ02_MP02_20_MG | ecosystem: Environmental > Terrestrial > Soil > Wetlands > Peat | place... | reverse complement strand
GGCTGGTTCGGGTACTGCACGCCGGGCTGCTGCACGCTGCCGCCCTGCACGCCGATGGGGATTTGCCCCTGCGGCACGAGCGCGAGCGGCGAGCCGTCGTTGCACGTGAACGTCGCGCGGAGCGTGCCCATCGCGGCGCACTGGCCGAGGCACGCGCGGATCAGGATGAACGCGGTCGGGTTGGCCGAGCTGGTGTCGGACCTGCTCGCGAGGCCGCCGAGCACCGACGGCAGGAGGCTGAAGAACACCTGGAGGTCCGTCGGCCTCGGGTCGGTGAACTTCACTCCGGGGAGCACGTCGCTCGTGAGTTCTTTCTTCTCTTCCATGGCTTCTTCCTCTTCCTCTTTCACTCGTAGAAGTACCCGCCGGTGCGATCGTCGCCCGGGTGATCCTGGTAGTAAGTGGCCTGCTCCGCGGCCGCGGCTTCCGCGTGCATGCTGTCGTAGACAACAGGCTGGGCCCCGCCGAGCGGATGCGAGGAGGGCCGAACCTGGTCCGGCGCCGGGACGGTCTGGCCGGGGAGGCTCCGGTAGAAAGCCACGAGCCACTGAGCCTCTTGGAGCGTGAATCCCATCAGAAGTGGTCAGAGGCCGTGGCCCCAGCCTCCGAAGCTGCCCCAGCTCCCGTAGCCGCCGAGTCCGCCCAGGCCGCCCTCGCCGATCCAGCCGTAGCCGCCGTAGTCCCCCGTGGGTTGCATCGGCCAGAACGCGGTGCCGCCCGACGGCTCGTGCGGCGGGTAGTACGCCGCCTCGCCGCGCGGGGTCATGTGCAGACCCTGCTCCGGGAAGAACGAATACTCGTCGCCGGCCCCGGGCCACCAACCCTGCGCGGCCTCGGTGCTCGCGGCTGCGTCTTGGGTCCCGGCGTCCTGCGCGGCCGCCTGCTGCATGGGCTGCATGATTTGCTCTTGCATGGGCTGCTGCATGGGCTGCTGCATTGCCATCTCCTCCATCATCATCGGGTGCCGATGATGGTGGCGGTGATGCCGCCACGGCGGCGGGGGCGGCGGCATCATCTCTTGCCCGTAGAAGGGTCTCGGGTGAGGATGGAAACCGCGCTCGAATGGGCGCTCGAAGCCTCTGTGCTCGGGACGCTCGAACCCAGGGTGGCCCCAGAGCCCGTGCTCGAACCCGTGGCGCCAGGGATGTTCGTGACCGTCCCATCCCACGATCTGGCCGACGATCTGCGGACCCGTCGCGCCCGCGAGGGCCGGCCCCCAGGCCGCAACATGTTCTGGCGCGTGGGGCGTCGCGTGCGCGGGCATGCCGAGCACCGTCTCGCGGAGCCTCTGGGCGGTCGCTTGGTCCATGATGCCGGTGGCCGGGAGCTGCACCTCGGACTGGAAGACGCGGATCATGTGCGTCGTGTCCGCGTCGAACGCGTTCGTGATCGGCAGCGGCATCAGGATGCCCTCGACGTCCGCGTGCCCGTGGGAGAGCACGTTGAGGAGCACCTGCGCCTCGCAAGCGGGCATCGGCGCGTCGATCGGCACGGGCGCGTGGCCCGCGGGCGCCTGCGCCGCCGCCTCGATCTGCTTTCGGTGCACGTCGACGTCGGTCGCGCCCATCGCCTTCGCCTCGCCGACGGCGTTCGCCTTCGCGGCGAGCGCGAACGCGCTGTTCGTGTGGCCGGCGGCGCCCGAGGCGACCGCGTGCGCGGCGATCTTCTTCGGGTCGGTCTCGGTCGTGAGCGTCTGGTTGACCTGCTTGACCTGGTCGGTCGTCATGTGCGGGTCGAGGGCGACGGTCGGGCCCGGCGTCGGCACCGACGTGACCTTCACCTTCTCGAGCGCGACGACCTTGTCGGCCGGCGTCGAGAAGACCTTCGCGAAGGGGGACCACGCGGGGTTCTTCTGCTTCTCGTAGATGTAGTAGGCGACGCCGCCGATGACGATGATCGCGAGGGGTCCCATGTGTGCTCAGCGCCTCCCGAAGTGTTGTGGGTGCCCGAAGGAAGGATGTCCGCGGCCCATACCCATCATCCCGGGGTGTCCCATCATTCCCATTCCTTGGGGAGCTGGACCGCCGCCGGGCATGCCCATGCCGCCGTAAGCGCCGGGCATTCCTTGGCCGCCGGGCATTCCCTCTCCGCCTTCTCCACCCTCGCCGCTCCCGTCATCCTGCCGTTGCTGCTGCTGCTGCTGCTGGCGCCTCCGGAAGCCGCCACGTCCGCCGCCGCGTCCCACGCGCTCGGTCGCCATGTAGCCGGCGTACGGCGGACGGATCGCGCCCGGCACGTTGCACGGGCACTTGTAGACCGGGAGCTGCGGGTCGAGCGGGTCGAGACTCATCGGGCAGAGACAGTTGCGCGGGTCCGGGGGTGGAGGTGGCGGCGGGGCGCGGCCGTCGCCGGCGTAGTACCCGAAGTGACTCCCGTAGTGCCCCGCGTAGTCGGTCGTGGGACCGGCGCCCACGATGGCGGGGCCCGACTGGACCCCGGCGAAGTAACCGCCCACGTGCGCGTCGTGGAGGTTCTGCTTCTCCTTCCTCCGCCAGTGCCCGGGCTCGTGGTCCGGGTTGAGCCAGCGGTAGAGCGCGTAGCCGCCGACGCCGACGACCGCGATCGCGAGGACTGTTCCGAGGTCAGACATGGTTCATTCTTTCGGTCATCCGCGGAGCTGGTCGTAGGTGACGTGTTGGGGCATCCCGAGGATCGCCGACGGGTCCTCGATCTGCTCGTGGATGCGGACCTGGATGTGGTAGACGGTCATCGGGGGCTCGAGCCCGCGCGGGTCGGGGTGGTAGGTGACCTTGATGTGCGGGTAGACGTCGTCGTACCCTTGGTGACGCAGCTCGGCGATGCGCCAGCACGCAAAATCCTTGCAATCTCCACTACCTAGAGCGATTGTTTGAGGTATATCCTGCCATGAATCCAGACCGGACGGTCGGACCTTCAGGATGTACTGCGGCGCGAAGTCGTAGAGGCTCGGCAGGCCCGGGTTCTCGATGATGTAGTTCCAGTCCGCCACGATCAAGAATTCGAGCGCCGCACGCAGGACGATCTGCTTGCGCTGCACGGGCAGCGACGAGAACGAGAGCAGCTCGAACTTCGGCATGTACATCGCTATCCCTCGCTCCGCTCGGTCAGCGCCGTCGTTCGCTCGCCCATTCGCCTTCGGCTCATGTCCGACCTCGGATTCATCGCGGGCTACTTCTCCCCGCCGGAGATGCCGGCCCCGATGGTCGTGTCCCCCGGTTCGCCTGCCGTCGGGTGCCCTGCCTTCGCGCGCTCGGCCAACTCCTGTTCGTACTTCTTCTGGATCTCGGCGAGCTGCTCCTCTGCGTTCTCGAAGACGAGGCCCCCGCCGAGGACGATCTCCTCGCCCGAGCGGCTCGAGAAACTCGCCGTCACGATGATGCCGGGGACGATGACGTCCGGGATCTCGATGGCGCCGGGCTCCGACGCGACCGGGAGCGGGACCGGGGTGTTCGACATGAAGAGCGAGTCCTTGCCGAAGCGCAGGTCGTTCAGGAAGAGCTGGTTCATGTCGCCGAGCGCTTCGAGTGCGAAGCGCTTGAAGCGACATGCGACCTCGGGCATCCACTGGACGATGAACGTCGTGCCGGGCGCGATGGCGAGCTTGCTCGGGATCTGTTCCTTCACGATCCGCGCGCCGAGGGGCAGCTTCCACGAGGAGGACTTCGCCCCGTAAAACGAAGGCGGCGCGAGGACCTCGGTGAACATGCCGCACACGGTCCCCTCGAGCCCGTCGGGCGCGAGGCGGTCCTTGCCGGCCCGGGCCCGGAGGTCGGGGCGCTCGGGCACCTCGAACCGCGCGTGCTGCCCCGGGACGACGGTCTCGGGCTCGGCGAGCCTGAACGTCTCGCCCCCCACGTAGAAGCCGGTCACCCTGCAGGGCATCTGCGGCATCGCCTCGACGAGGAGTTTGGCGTCCGCGCGCCCGCTCTCGCACGTGGCGATCGGGAGGAAGAACTCGCCCTTCCTTCTCTTGCCGCCGGAGACCATGCTCGTGTGGACGAGGACGGGCTCGGGGCCCATCCCGACCATGCGTCCGAGGTTGCCGTAGCTCATGCTCGCGTGCTCCTGCGTTGCCGAACCAATTTCCGAAGAGCCGAAAAACCGAGAACGCCCGCCTCCTCATCCCACGATGAGGGGGAGAGGAGGCGGGCGTTTCGGGCCAGTCATCCGGGCCCTCTGGCCAGGGCTAGGTGGCGGAGAAAGAGTGAGAAAGCCGCCAACCGGATTCTTCTGCGCGGACGCCTCCCCGGCCTCGCGGCCAGGGAGGGCACCGTGCTACCTCACTGCATCGAGGTGCCGATGAGCGCCGCGCTGAACGTCTGCTGGGCAGCCGTCGTGTTGCTCACCGAGATGGTGATGATGATCCCGGGCGTCGCGGTGTCGAGGCCGAGGTTCACGCCGACGGCCAACTCGCTGAACGCCGCCGCGGGGATCGGGTTCGCGCTGACCGCTTGCGAATCCTTGCCGACGCGGATGTCGTTGATGCTGAAGTTGTTCGCGAGCGCGCTCGGGACGATGAGGCGCGATCCACGGAAGATGAGCTGCGGCTGCGCCTGGAAGATCGCGGTGCTGTTCGCGGCGATCACGACGGGGCCGAAGCCGATGACGAACTCGCGCACCTGCGTGGGCGGCGTGTTGACCACGTGCGGGTAGCCCGAGTACGGGTACGGCGTCGAGGCCGCGTAGCCGTAGGGGCCGTAGCCGATCGGCGACCAGGGGAAGCCGGGCGGCGCCCACGGGTGGCGACCACGTGCCGGGTGCCCAGGGGGAGGGCCGGCCATCGGGCCTCCGGGGCCGGGGCCCATCATGGGTCCTGCGCCCGCCGGGCCTGCGCCGACGATCGCCGGGCCCGACTGCACGCCGACGAGCTGCGGGCCGAAGCCGACGCGGTCGTAGCCGCCTGGGGCTGCGCCGTAGCCGACTCGATCCAGATTTGCGAATTCGTACATGGTAACCGCGCTTCCTTCTTCTCGAACGCGCGCGACCACGATGGTCGCCGCGTTGAAACATCGGAAAGCTTCAGCGGCACCTATTCCGCATTCACCTTCACTGGTTGTGGGCTCTTTCGTCTAGTTCTTGGGGGAATTCCTCGTGTGTGGTTCGGACGGGATCGGGGAAGTCATTGCCACGGGTAACCCGCGACTTGGGGTTGCTGCTGCGGCTGCATGTAGGGAGAACCCGGGGGCGCGAACGCGCCGCGGACGCCAATCGGGAGCGTGTCTTCCTTGCCGCCCCTCGCGGCCGCGCCCCACATCGTGCCCATGCGGCACGCGTACGCCGTGAGGAAGCCAGAACCGACGTTGTTCACGTGGCCGGCCTGCTCGCCGAAGTACCCCGTGAACGTCGCGAGCCCCGAGAAGAGCAGGCCGAGCGCGAGGTCCGCGGGGACGCCCGCGACCTCGTAGGCGTGGCGGCCGGCGGCGGCGTGGCGCGAATTCAGGTAGCTCATGGTGCCGGCGACGCCGACGACCTCGATCACCTCGAGGATGTTGCCGAACACCTTCTCGCCGCCGCGCGTCTGCGCCACGTGCGCGAGGCGCGGGAAACGCGACTGCCAGTCGTTGATCGTGCTGTCGGACAAGATCATCGGGTCTCCATCAAGAGCTACCACCAAGGATCCGCAGCAACAAATTAGGGAAAATCCTAATCAGCCGCACGGAAGACCCCTGGAAACAAAGGGTTTGATCGATCGGCCCTGCGCCCATCAGCACCGCTCCGCGCCGCATTCGCGGCGGGACCCTGACTCGTGGTGTCGAGTTTGATGAACTACGTTCATCATGCCCACCAGCACCACTCCGCGCCGCATTTGCGGCGGGATCCTGACTCGTGGTGGTGAGGCATGAGTTTCACTCAAGCCCACCAGCACCAGTTCGGAGGCACGGGGAGCACCCACGCGCCGTAGCTGTCGGTGTAGTGCGCCTCGGGCCAGTACATCGAGGTCGACTGGATCCCGGTGCGGAAGGAGCCGAGCTGCGCGGGCGGGATCGCCTCGATCGCGGTCCACCTCGGGTCGGACGGCACGTACGTCGTCGGCTGCGGCATCGCGCGCGGCGTGTACGTGACGGGCTTGCCTCCGAGCGGCGCTGGCGGGATCGCCTCCATCGCGGTCCACCCCGGGTCGACGGGGACGTAGCGCGGCTGCGGCATCGGGTACGGCGTGTACGTGACGCCGGGCGACACCGCGGCGAGCTTCCTCACCGCGGGGTACGGCGACGTCGCCGCCGCGAAGTACGCGAGCGCGTTGCCCGTCTCCTCGTCGATGGTGCCCGTCTGGGGCAGGCCGTTGCCCGCCTGGAACGCGCGGACGGCGGCGGACGTCTTGGTCCCGAGCACCCCGTCCTCGGCGAGGCCGGTGCCGCCCTCGCGCGGGGACTTCTTGTTGTTGATGGTGTTCAGGTACCTCTGCGCCGTCGCCACCGGGAGGTCGGCGCCGACGTCGATGCCCTGCTTGCGCGCGAGGTCGGTCCAATATCCGGAGACAAGAACTACCTGCTTGCCCCTCCGGCCGATGGCCCAGAGGAGGACGGCCGCCGCGGCTCCGAGCGCGAGGGTCCCCTTGTGCTCGGATGCCCAGCGCCGGGCCGCGCGGCCCCTGTCGTACCCGCGCTCGAACTCCGGCGACCTCACCCACTCGACCATGCGCTCCCTCTCCGAGGGGGTCATCGCCTCACCATCCTCCCCAGAGGCCGCTCGTGGCTTCCGAGTCGTCGCTGGTGCTCGTCACGTGGTACGTCTCGGCCGCGGAGATGCCGCGCTTGGCCTGCTCGACGGGCGAGAGCATCCAGTCCGGGACCCTGGCCTCCTCCTCGGGCGCGGCGTGGAGTCCGCGCTCGCGGAGCGCCGCGTTCAGCGCGTCGCGCGTCGCCGCGTCGGCCTCGCCGGTCTGGGGGACGCCGCGCAGGCCCTGGAAGTGCTTCAGGATCCGGTGGGTCTCGCTGCCCATGACCCCGTCGTCCTTCAGGACCTTCGTCGCGTAGTATTCGTTGAGGAGCTGCTGCACGGCGCGCAGGTTCTCGTCCGGCGCCTGCGGCGCCGTCGCCCCCGGGCCGCCCATCATCTTGGAGACGAACTTGCCGACCTTGCCGGGCTTGAGGGCCTCGTCGCGCTGCGGCTGCGGCATCGGGTAGGGCCGGTACGTGACTGGTTGGGGCATCGGGTAGGGCTGGTACGTCGTGGGCTGCGCCGGCGGCCTGCGCGGCCGCGGGACTGGCCCACGATATCCTTGATAATCAGAATAACCTGGCGGCGGTCCGCCGTGCTGCCCGTACTGCTGCGGGGATGGCACGTACGCCGGGTATGAGGGCCTGAGGTGGAGGTCGGGCAGGTGGATGTCGAAGCTCGGGCCGCCGTATGGGCGACCGCCGTACGGGCCCCCGTACGAACGAGGGCGCGACATGATGGGGCGGTGCGAGAACGCGCGCCCGAGGGAAGCCTCTGCCTCGCCGAGGAGATCGCCGAGGTCGCCGGTGAAATGATCGCCGGTCGTCGCCGTCGCGGTCGCGCCCCCGCTGTTCTTCGGCGCCATCATCTTCTGCACGAACGATCCGACGTCGGCGAGCGTCGTCTTGCCGCTGTCGGTCGTGGGCGTCGCGGACGTCGCCGCCGCGCCAGCGCCGCCGCCCCCTGCGGGTGCCGGCATGCCGTACTTTTTGGCGAGGTGCGTGAGGACGAGGTTCAGGCGCGTCTTCGGGTCGACGGCGTGCGCCTGCCTCGCGTGCGTCGCTTGGCGTTGTGGCTGGGGCTGCGGCTGTGCCTGGGGCTGGGGTTGCGTGGGTGGCGTGACCGGCGCTTGTTGCTGCGCCTGGGGATGGGGCTGGACAGCCTTCGTGATCGCTTGCGTCGCGATGGGGACCGCGACCTTCGCGGCCTGCCCGAAGATGTCCATGGCGGCGGCTCCCGCGTCGCCGCCTTTGTCCCCGCCGCCGAAGAGCGTGCCGAAATCCTTGCTGACGGCGCCGAAGTCGAACCCTCCTCCGCCGCCTCCGCCGCCACCGCCACCGCCGCTGCCGCCGCCGAAGGCGCTGCCGAGGGCGCTACCGATGGAGCTGAGCGCGCTCCCGAAGTCCTGTCCGACGAAGTCGTATTGGTCTTCTGAAGAATATTCGAACGCGTCCAGCGGGTCGTAACCCACCGCAGGACCGTCGCCCTCGTCGTCGTTCAGCGTGCCGTCGTGGCCGACCCATATCGTCATGTGCTCCTCGTAGAATGTAGTCCCTTCCGGCGCCGCAGTCGTATTTCAAGAAATTCTGGAGGACCCCGATCACGTCTTCTTCGCGCGGTCGCGGCGCAGCCGCAGCTTCGGGATCGCCGGGACGGCCGGGACGGACGGCGTGGGCTTCGTCGGCGGGGCGGCCGGCCTCGGGATGCCCGCGCCGAATTTCTTGAGCGCGTCGCCCGACGGGACGCCGGTCCTCGCGGCCGGCGCGGCTGGCGTGTGCCCCTCCTTCGCTGGGTGGCCCTTGGCCTTGCCGCACACCATCGGTGCCGCGATCCCGTTCACCACGATCTTGCCGAGCACGAATCCACAGATTTCTGCGACTGCCATCACCTCTTCCTCCTCTCCTTCACTGCACCGGCAGCCGGATCTTGCACCACCCCGTCGAACCCGTGGCGCCGCTCCCGCCCGCGTCGGTGTTCGACGTGCCGCCTGCCCCGCCGCCGACTCCGGCGCCCGTGTTCGCGGCGACTCCCACGCCGTTGCCCCCGGGGGTCCCCGCGGGCTGTCCGGCTCCACCCGCTCCACCCGACGCGAAGGGCCCGGCTCCTCCGCCGCCTCCTCCTCCACCTTCGGCTGGGGTCGTCGCGCCGCCTGCACCCCCGGTCCAGCGCGCGGGTGGGACTGTCACGTTGAAGTTCTGGTACGTGCCCTGGCCGTTCGTGCCGTTGCTCCCTGCCAGGCCGCCTTCCCCGCCGCCCGCGGGGAAACCGTTGCCGTAGGGGGCGAAGGCGTCGGTGATGCGCGGGACGACGACGCCGCCCGCGTAGTTCGCGCCGCCGCGGCCGATGAACGAGCCGCCGGAGCTGCCGACGAACGACGCGAGGACGACGGTCGTCGTCCCGTCGATCGCCTCGGTCGCCCCTCCGTCGCCGCCGGTCGTCCCCAACCCTCCTCCCGCCGCGCCGCCCGCGCCCGGCGTGCCGCCCGCGCCGATCACGATGTTGAGCGGGTCGGCGAGATTGCAGTCGAACGTCCCCGTCTGGTACATGGCGCCTCCCGACCCGCCTGCGCCTCCCCCTGGGGCGGCGTTCGTCCCGCCCGTCCCGCCGCCGCCGCCGCCCGTGCCGCCGAAGCCCTCCATCGTGATCGGGATGGTGCCGGTCGACGGGATCGTGCCTGCCGACTGCAGCGCGGAGAGCACGTTGTTCGCCGACGCCGTGAAGATCATCTCGACGTAGAGCGGCTGCACGACGGCGGGCGACGCGCTGTTCGATTGGATCACGTCGGCGGGACGCAGGCCCGCGATCTTGGCCGACGAGCTTGCGCCGTCGAGGTTCACCTGCCCCACGCAGTTGGTGTTGTTCCAGTCGAGCGCCGAGAGGAATACGGCCGGCGTCGGCGCGGCCCACAAGACGTGCACGTTCGTCGGCGAGAACGCCGAGCCGACCGCCGTGTTCTGCGCGAGCCACGTCGTCGATTCCGTCGCGCTCGCGCTCGGGGCCGCCTGGATCGTGACGGTGCCGCCGAGGAACTGCGTGCCGCCGACCGTGAAGAGGAACTGGACGCCCTGCGCGGTGCCGCCGTCGTAGACGAGGCAGTTGTCGAGCGTCCAGTTGTCGACGCCGCCGGTGCCGGCGCCGATGAAGGAGAAGCCCCCGTTGAAGTCGACGTCGAAGAACGTCCCTTGGATCTCTTGGTTCGCGCTCGCGGAGTAGTTGAGCGTCAGCGCGTTCGCGAGCACGAGGTGGCTCATCCAGAAGACGGAGAAGCCGGAGGTAGCGAACGACCCGTCGAACCCGATGCTGCCGGCCGCCGCGGTGATCTCCGTCACGCCGTCGAAGCCGGAGCTGTTCGGGTGTCCTTGGATCGCGACCCACGGCTTGACGTTGAACGCGGCCGGGTACTCGCCAGGCCCGACGTCTACGACGTAGCGCTTGCTCGTCGTCGCGTCCGTGATGCCGTCGAGCGCCTTCTGGATCGTGAGGAAGGGGAAGCTTTGCGAGCCGTTGCCGCTCGTGTCGCTGCCGTTGGCGGTGACGTAGATCGTCTGCGTCGGCGTGAACGCCGTCGGGTAGGCGACCGTGTTGCCGTCGACGGGGATGGTTATGTTCGTGGCGGCGTTCGTGAACGCGACTCCGGGCGCGAGGACCGGGCCGCCCGCGTTGTTGTTCGTGTAGCCCGCGGTGCCCGCGTCGAACGAAAGTAAGAACCGGCCCGCGCCTTGGACCCACGTGGATGGGATGGCGCCCGTGAGACCCTCGAAGACACTGTTGCGCGCGATGAAGAGCAGCGTCGTCGATGCGGCGGCGAGCTGGAACACGGCCGATGCCGACAGCGCCGCGATCATCGAGAAGTCGTCCATGAAGACGTAGAGCTGCTCGTTGGCCGGCACGACGCACGCGGGCGTCGTCGCTGTCGTGGCTGTACCGAGCGCCGCGGAATCGGCGAGGAAGAGGATCGGCCACGGCGTGCCGACGACGTTCGCGGAGTAGTCGAAGTCGAGGGATGGCGTCGCCGTGGTCGGGTTGCACTCCAAGAAGACCGTTCCCGAGAGCTTGTAGATGGATTTGAGCGTCGCGCCCGCCTCGATCGTGAGCGTCGAGAAGTTCTGCTGGTCCGGGCGGTACGGGCGGATCTCGACGCGTCCCTGGCAGTCCGTGACGCCGCTCGCGCCTGGCACCGTGCAAGGCGCGAGGCTGTCGTCGACGTAGACGATGACCGCGCCGTCGCGTAGCGCGATGAACGCCTGCACCTCGGCCCACGTCGTCGCGACGAGGTCCTGGCCGGGCGCGCCGCCGGGCTGGAAGATGATGCTTGGTGACCTCGCGAGGATGCTGTCGAAGCTCATGTCTGTCCTTTTCTAGTTGGGTGCCTCGAGCGAGTAGCGCGCGAAGCCGACGGTCGTGGTGCCGGTCGCCCCCGACGCCCACCCCGCGGCGCCCCATAGGCCGAGGAACGTCGTCGCGGGCGGGAGCGACGCGCCCGTCGCGAACCCGGAGAAGACGTGGTTCGCCGAGAGGTCCGTGAACCGGTAGAAGATCTTCGTGTCGTTCGGGTTGCAGAAAAGCTCGAGCTGCAGGAGCGACGTCGTCGTGATCGCTATCCCCGTGTTCACGAGCGTCGGCGCGGTCGACCCGTTCGAGAAGATGAGCTGCCAGTTGCCGTTCGGCGTGCCCGTGAACGTGGTCGTCGCGAACCCGACGCCGATCGAGGCGAGCGTCGTCTGCGTCGTCCAGTTCGTCGACGTGGCGAGGACCAAGCCCGCCGACGAGATGAGCCCGAAGAGCGTGTTGTAGGTCGCGGGGTTGCCGGCGGCGCCGCCCACGCTCTCGATCGAGAAACGGATCACGAACCGGAAGCCCCCGAGGCCCGCTGCGTTCCCGCGCCACACCGAGACCGCCGACTCGTCGAGGATCCCGTACTGCGCGAGGCCTGTCGAGCTGATGTGGCTGCGCTTGGTCGATGTGAGCAGCGACGCCGAGGTGAGCACCGCCGGCGCCCCGCCGCCGGCAGACTCCAGCGAGCAGCCGTACTGACCCGTCGGCTGCGTCGAGAGGACCTCGCCGTCCCAATACTCGTGGCGCGTCGAGCCGAGCCACTGGCTCATGGGGACGTAGTTCGTGTTCCAGTTCGTGCCGTCGCTCGTGAACCAGACCTCCTGGTTCTTGATCGAGAGCACGAGGTTGTTCGGGATCTCGTCGATGTCCTCCGTGGAGAACGGCTCGACGGTGCAGTTGAATATGTCGAACGACGAGGCCTGGTCCTTGACCATGATCGTGCGTCCGACGTTCGTGGCCGGGTTCGGGAGCTGCAGGATGACGGCGCCGCCCGAGGTGTTGACCATCGCGACGGTGGTCTTGCTGCCGACCGTGTCGATCGGCTGCGTCGCGGGCGATGTCGTGAAGATCGTGGTGCCCTCGTACGCGACGCCTCCCTGGACGTTCGAGACGGTGCCCGCCGTCCCGAGCCCGTACTCGAGCGTGACGAAGTCGTTCGGCCCGACGGGGTCGGCGCCGCGCGCGTTCGCGAAGGCGCTGTTCGAGGAGTTCTTGGCCTCGAGCGCGCCAGCGTTGTCGTTCCAGCCGGGCCCCCCCGGCCCCCCGACCTGGAGGAACGAGGCCATCGTGCCCGCGAGCTGTTTGAAGAGTCCCATCGCCGGCGCCTCAGTTGTTCGGCGACGCCGAGTACGTGACGTAGGCGAAGCCGGCGCCGGCGGAGGCGCCGGTGATCGTGGCCTGGAGCGTCGCGGGGGACGAGTTCACGACGGTATCCTGCTCCTTGGTGTAGAGGTTCACGGCCTGCGGGTCGTTGTCCGACGTCGTCTGGAACTGGCTCACGACCGCCGGGGTGCCGAGCGCGATCGTCGCGCCGACCGTGTACGGCGCCGTGATGTCGAGGCCCGCGTCGATCACGACCGCCCCGACGGGCATCACCGTCGCGGAGTTCACGGTGGCCGTCCCGATCGGGATCCGGATCATCTGCACGGCGCCCGTGATGCTCGACGCGGTGCTCACCCACGCGCTGCCGCTCCAGGTGTAGATCGTGTTCGCGGCGAAGCTGATCGTCCCTCCCGAGAGCGCGTTCGGCGTGACGATGCACCAGCCGGCTCCCGCGCCGAGCACCGTCACCGTCCCGACTCCCGAGCCGTCGTCCCAGAGCAACTGCCCTATCGACGCGTTTGCCCCCGAGGTCGTGACGACGTAGAATTTTTCTGTGGCCGAGTTCGCGGGGAGCGCGCTTCCCCCGTTGAACTGGACCGAGGCGATCAGGGGCTTCGGCTGCGTGTCGACGTAGGACTTGACCGCCGCGTCGTTGTCGCCGACGGGCGTCGCGGCGCGGAGGATCGCGAACGCGGAGTTCGACGAGTTCTTGGCCTCGATGGCGCCGGCGTTGTCGTTCAGGCCCGGGCCGCCGGGCCCCCCGATCTGGAAGAACGAGGCCATCGTGCCGGCGAGTTGCGAAAAGAGTCCCATGGTGCTGTCTCGTCCCTTCTTGGTGCTGTCAGGTGGTCCTGATTTCGTAATAGAGGATGCCGGTCCCCTGCGTGGAGGTGCCCGGGGTGATCGTGAGCTGGAGCTTGTCGTTCGCCGGGATGGTCACCATGGTCGGCTGGTCGTAGGTGCCCGAGACGTCCGGGTCCGAGTTCGACGCGGCCATGATGAGGTTCGGGGTCGCCGACGTGCCGAAGAGGAGGGTCGCCGCGGGGTCGTTGAACGGCGTCCCGATCTGGATCTGCGCGCGCGTCACGATGGAGCCCGCGTTGACCGGGATGAGGACGAGCGGCGAGGCCGTGTTGAACGCGAACCCGACCTCCAGGACGATCGTCGTCAGGCCGTTGCGCTCGGTCGTGTACGTGCCCGTGAGCGCCGGCAGCGCCGGCGGCGTCGCCACCGGGAAGAAGAACGACGCGCTCGAGTCGTCGTACTCGAGGAGCGCGTTGCCGGCGCCCTCGGCGAAGTTCGGGAAGATGTCGGAGTTGTTGTACGCGGCGACCTGGAAGTCGCCGCCGGCCGCGACCGTCACGATCGGGACGGTGATGTCGTTGAAGTCCTGCCCGGCGATGGTCCCGTTCATGTCCGCGGTGATGAGGACCGTCTGGCCCGCGGCGACCGCGATGCCGGGCTGCGTCGCGGCCGTCGCCTGCGAGAGGTAGCCGAACTGCCAGAGCAGGAGGAACCCGCCACTCGGCGTGCCCGTCCACGTGAGCGACTTCGTCGCGCTCTGGCAGTTCAGGCGCAGCTCGAGGTCCGTCACCTGGTAGAGGTTCGAGAGCGTCGCGCCGTCGGGGATCTCCAGGACGGAGTAGTTGATCGAGTCGATCTTGAACGGCCGAAGCTCCACGCGGCCGTAGCACTCCGTCACGCCCGCCCCGACGAGCGCGGGGGACGTGAACGAGTCGTCCACGTAGACTATGCACGCGCCGCCCTTGAGCGCGATGAACGACTTCACGTCCTCCCAGGCGTTGACGAAGAGGCCGCCCGGCGTGCCGCCTGGCTGGTAGACGATGTTGTTGTTCGTGTAGTCGAGGAACGTCAGCGCCGTCGCGCCCGGCTGCTGGAACGGGTCGAAGCTCGCCGACGGCGACGTGATGACAACGGTGAACGCGCCCGCGCCCGTGACAGTGTTGTCGTCGATGCCGGAGAAATCTCCGACGATGACGCCGGCGCTCGTCGCGCCCGCGTCCACTTGGATGACCGGCGTGCCGCTGTCGTTGATGTATGAGCCCTGCTCGAGCCAGAGCTGGAACGACTGGCCTGCCGAAACGTGGAAGAACGGCGCGGTGCCCTCGTTCGTGATCGTCGAACCCTCCTCGATGAACAGGTTCACCGCCGGGTCCGCCACGACGGACGAGCTGGACTGGCCCTCGACGAAGAGGTAGCCGGTAATGCGCGAGAGGTTCTGGAACACGGCGCCGTTGAAGATGCCGAGCGTGACGCCGCCCGTCGTGAGCCCCGCCGCGGGGTTGCTCGTGAGCGTCGCGTTCAGCAGGTTCGTCGTCCCGGCCATCGTCGCGTCGGTCGCGGGCGAGACGACCGAGTCGTCGACCACGACTGTCGTCGGGGTGCCGGCCTGGGCCGCGAGGAACGCGCGGACCTCGGCCCACGTCGCGACGTGGTTCGTCCCGGACGGCGTGCCCGGGCGGTAGATGATCGCCCCCTCGGCCTTGGGGGCGTTCGGGCCCGTCGTCCACTCGGGACCTACATAGATCGGGACGTCGCCGGGGTTGGGCATCGCTCAAGCTCCGAATTGGTTCGTGTAGGCGGCGCCGCCGACGTTGATCGCGGTCCCGCCGAACCCGCCCGACGCGTAGGCGAGGTCGAGGTTCGCGGCGGTGATGGGGATGAGCGCTGACCAGAGCCCCGAGGTCGGGTCGAACGCCGTCGCGCTGCCCTGGCTGTTCAGCTCCAGCGCGGCGATGTTGCCGAAGATGGCGACCGCCGTCGCCGCGTTGTAGTAGATGCGCGACATGCCCACGACGTCCAGCGTCCCGGGGCCCCATGGTCCGCTGAGCCCCGACGCGGTGTCCGGCGACCTGAAGCCCTGCGTGCCGCCGAGGCGCAGGGTCCCCGTGAGGTAGAAGATCCCCTGCGTCGGGGAGTCGTTCTCGGAGAAGAAACGCGCGAAGTCGATGTTCGCGACGACCTCGGCGTCGATGATGGCGTCGAAGTCGAACTGCCACGCGACGATCGACCCGGTCACCGAGAAGAGCGCGCCGCCGTAGAAATAGTTGAGGTTGTTCGAGCCCGTCGACGACACGGCATCGTTGTTCACGAAACAGTTGTAATAGAATGTCGCCTCGTCGTTGAGCGACGAGGTGTCCACGAGGACCGGATCGAACGAGCACAGCGTGGGCGTGACGTCGCTGCCGATGTAGACGTCCGAGCCGGCCGGACCGTTCGCCGACAGGACGTGGAGCTGGGCGAGCTGCACCTGCGCCGGGAAATCTGGCGACTCGTACTCGGCGATGGTCGGTTCGACCTTCACGAGGTTCACGCCGATGGGTGCGTACGCGACGAACGTGTCGCCGTTCGCCCACGTGTCGACGTTTGCAGGTGACGGGATGTTCGTGCCGCTGAGCGGCAGCGTCGCGGGCACGAGCGGTTGCGTGAGCGCGAACACCGTGCCCGAGACGTTCGCGTACACGTACGCGTAGGAGGATTTTCCGCCCGTCGTGTTCTGGATGATGGTCCCGATCGGGGCCGCGAAGCCGAGGTCAGCCTGGAGGAGCTGCTTCGTGCTGCGGTTCTTGGGCGTCACGCTCGCGAGCGAGCCCGACCCGATCTGCTGTCCCGCGCCGAGCGGCGCCGTGATCGTGGCTACGGCGCCCACCATGATAGGGTTGAAGATCACCGGGTCCGCGTTGCCGGCGGGCTGCGACGAGAGCCAGGTGAGCGTCGTGTCCTGCCGCAGCACCGGCGAGTACGTGGTCCATTTGCGGGCGACCCCGAACTGGTAGGTGAGGACCGGGTGCGCGGCGTCGATGCCGCTGTTCGTGTCCCTCGCGTTCCCCGTCGAGTTCGCCGGGTCGATGAACCAGGTCGCCTGCGCCTGCGGGCCGGGGTTCGGGAAGATCGCGTCGAGGTTCGTCGGGAGGTACAGCCCCGAGAACCCTGGCTGCGTCGGGGGGACCCCGGGCGTCGGGAAGAGGGACCCCGAGGCGTTGTCGTAGACGAGCGAGAAAGTTCCCGCGCCGGAGACGAGGCCGCTCGGGACGCCCGTCCCATCGAACACCTCGAGGTTGAAGACCGCGGTCGCGGGGATGGCGACGAGCGGGACGGCGGGCGCGTTGAGGATGAAGAAGCTCGTGTCCGAGAGGAGGAAGAATTGCTTCCCCGCGGGGACGCTGATCGCGGGGATGGTCGCCGTCGACGCGTTCGAGAGCGCGGCGAAATCGAAGAGGTTCAGGTCCCCGCCGGTCGGGGTGATCGTCCACGTGAGGCTTGGCGTCGTTTGGCAATTGCACCGAAGCTCCATCGCCCGCACGGCGTAGAGGTCCTGGAGCGTCGCGCCGTCCTCGATCTCGAGGATCGCGAACGTCGTCCCGTCGATGGCGTAGGCGCGAAGCTCGACGCGGCCGTCGCACGCCGTCACCCCCGACGCGGCGGGCACGGGGGCGGGGCTCGTGATCGAGTCGTCGACGTAGACGATGACCGCGCCCTGCCTCACCGCGATGAAGTTCTGGACCTCGGTCCACGTCGTGACGACGAGCCCGCCGGCGACGCCGCCGGGTCGGTAGATGATCGAGGGCGAGCGACCGAGGATCGGGTCGAAGCTCACGGCGCCTCCCCGGCCTTCGGGTTCGTCAGATCAAGATCGTGCATTGGATCGACCCCGTGCCTCCCGTCCCGCCGGGCCCACCTGCTTCGCCCGCCGCGGCGCCTCCGCCTCCGCCTCCCGCGCCTGCGCCCGTGTTGTTGGCGGGGGTCGCGCCCGCGTTGCCGGGGTCGTCCGCGGCGCCGCCGTTGCCGCCGTTGCCGAGCGGTCCAGCCCCGCCGCCGCCGCCGCCCCCGCCGTTGCCGCTCGCCCCGCCGCCGGTCCCGGGGTTCCAGGTCGTGGAGACCGGGCTCGCGAGGGACTGGGTGTTGTAGTTGCCCGAGCCTCCGGCCGAGCCTCCGGCGCCGCCGCTTCCGCCCGAGGCGGGCGTCACCGCCGTGATGTTGTTGCTGCCGATCGGCGGCAGGAAGTTCGAGCCGCCGGCGCCGAACGAACCCGTCGGGCTGCCGAGCCCGCCGCTCGCGCCGTTGAAGGAGGCGAGGATCTCGCTCGTGGTCCCGTCCTGGATGTACGTCGTCTGCCCAGGGCCGCCGTTGCCGCCCGGGCTCCCGGCGGGACCCGCGGCTCCGGCCGTCCCGCCCGCCGCGATGTTGATGTTGATGGGGTGCGCGAGGTCGATCTGGATGATCGCCGAGCCGTAGGGAGCGCCCCCGCCGCCGCCACCGCCGCCCGCCGGCGCTGCCCCGCCACCAGCGCCTCCTCCTCCTCCGCCGCCGCCGCCGCAGCCAGCGACGTACATCGTGACGATCCCGAGGTTCGTGAAGCCGGAGAAGACGTTCAGGTGGAGGCCCGCCGACGTCGGCACGACGAGGACGATGTTCGAGCCCGTCGTGTCTTGGTTGACGATCGTGTACGTGCCGGTGAAGTTCGGCATCGTGGGCGCGACGCCGGGGGTCGAGAACTTCGAGGCGCTCGCCAGGTCGTAGGTGAGATTGACCGTCGCGGTCGCAGGGCCCGAGGCGAGGTTGTTGTCCTCGAGCAACGAGCCGTTGTAGAGCGACACGTTGAGCGTCGCGCCGCCCGCGACCGAGACGAGCGGGACCGTCGCCCCGGGGAGGAGCGAGCCGCTGGTGACCGTCACCGTCACCGAGTCGCCCGAGGCGGGGACCTCGACGGGCGGCGAAGTCGCCGTCGCCGGCACCGAGAAGATCCCTCCGTCCTCGACCGTGACTCCGGCGGCGACGTTCGAGAAGCTGAGGCTCGGCGCGCCCGCGCTCTGGCAGTTGAGCGAAAGCTCGAGGGTGCCG
>Ga0187781_10001416_pt1 | contig 18168 bp, 14 predicted proteins | sample 0715_SJ02_MP02_2_FD_132447 | JGI IMG/M metagenome (GOLD analysis project Ga0187781, IMG submission 132447) | Tropical peat soil microbial communities from peatlands in Department of Meta, Colombia - 0715_SJ02_MP02_20_MG | ecosystem: Environmental > Terrestrial > Soil > Wetlands > Peat | place... | reverse complement strand
GATGGCCCCTCGTGGGCAGCATCATCCCAAGGACTATCCGCATGGCCTACTCATGGACATCGACAAGGTGCAGCACAGTTCAGGTGGAGTGATTAGCATGCACGTGGAAATCGGTGACCTGACTCTTCGACCCGGTGTGCATGTCGGTCTAACCTTAAGACGCGGATCCTACAAACTTAAACAGAACGAAGCGGGGGAATGGCAGGTCGTCGATTACAAGAAGGAGTATGACTCCGCGGACGAGAGGGGCCACGATAAGTGCGATTGCGCCGAGTCCTCTGCCATTCGGAGGTAATCGGAGTATGAAAAGGGTCTTTTGGGCTGTCGGAGTTGGCCTTGCCGGCTGTTTTGTCGGAGGAAATGCAGGAGGTGGTGTCGGAGCAGTTGTAGGTTTGATCTGGGGGGCCAGTATCGGATTCGGTTTTGGAACCATATTTATCCAAAAGGGTTCCTCTAAAGGCCTGGTTTTGTGGTGGGCGGGCACAATAGCCTTGGTCGGACCTTTTTTTTCCGTCCTGATCGAGGCCTTGCCGCGACCCTACATCTCAAATCTTCAGTTAATTGTCGCAGCGGTTGTTGGTGTATTAGTTGGTGCGTTACTCGGCCTCGTAATTGGTGCCTTGCAATCGAAACGGCTGCGTCGGAGATCGGAGGCGCTTCCTTCGGTAAGGTAACTGGCGGCTGGGTCAGCCTTTGAGTTTGGTTTTCGCATTTGGTTTTGATTTTGAGAGTGCACAAAATTGAAGCGCATAAATCCAAACGCGGCGGGTGACTCAGCCTTTGAATTTGGTTTTCCAATTCGATTTTCAGGGCGCCGCACTCTCTGTGGTTTTCAAAGGGTGCGGATTTTGATTTTTCTTGGTTTCGTTTCCCCGCCTCCCGGGATTTTCCCGCTGTCTCGTCCTTCCATCTTGAAACTTCGGTGCCTGCACATTTCGTAAGAACATTTTAATCTTCGCGCGCTCCAGTGGCCGCAAATTGGCCACCGTGTTGCTCGTTCGCCTTGCGCGCTCTATGTCGAGTTGCGTCCTTCGGCCGACGGCATAGCCGAAATTGCCGCGGGGCGCGCGGAAACCAAACGGATTGGCGGCGAGGATGATCGCGCATGAGGGTCGTGATTTTGGCAGGCGGAATGGGTTCTCGCCTCGCGGAGCAGACCGAATTAAAACCCAAGCCGCTCGTCGAAATCGGCGGCCGTCCCATTCTGTGGCACATCCTCAAGCACTATGCGCATTACGATCACCGCGAATTCTTCATCGCCCTCGGCTACCGCGGCGACGACATCAAGCGCTACTTCCTCGAGCGTTCGACACTCAATGGTGACATCACCATTCGCCCCGCGCGCAACGATCTCCGGCGACACGGCGGCGACGTCGAGGATTGGACCGTGCACATGATTGACACCGGCGCGGAGACAAACACGGGCGGCCGCGTGAAACGCCTCGAGTATCAACTCAACGATCAGCCTTTTCTGCTCACGTATGGCGACGGCGTTTCCAATATCGATCTCGAAGCGCTCATCGCGTTTCACAAATCCTGCGGCCGGCTCGCGACCGTCACCGCAGTTCGTCCGCCCGCGCGCTTCGGCGGGCTGATTTTTGACGGCAATCTCGTCGCGAAGTTCACCGAGAAGCCGCAAATCGGAGAAGGCTGGATCAACGGCGGTTTCCTGGTGCTCGAGCCGGGGGTTTTCCGCTACCTCGAGAATGACCAGGCGAGCCTCGAATCGGACGCGCTCGAACATCTCGCCGCCGATGGACAGCTCGCCGCCTACAAGCACGAAGGGTTCTGGCAGTGCATGGACACGCTGCGCGACAAGCGCCTCCTCGAAAGCCTCTGGCTCACGGGCAAACCGCCGTGGAGAGTGTGGGAGCAAACGTGAAAGCGCTCGACGCCTTCCAGGGCCGGTCCGTTTTCATCACCGGCCATACCGGCTTCAAAGGCTCGTGGCTCGCGCTATGGCTTCATCGTCTCGGCGCGCGAGTCTCCGGCTACTCGCTTCTGCCGCCGAGCAATCCGAACAACTTCGTCACGTCGCGCGTCCGTGAACTTCTGGCGCGCCACACGAACGCCGATATCCGCGATACGGCGCAATTGCAAGGCGCGATCGAAGCGTGCAGGCCCGCGGTGATCTTCCATCTCGCCGCGCAGACGCTCGTACGGCAAAGCTACCGCGATGTCCTGCAGACTTTCGACGTAAACGGAATGGGCACCGCGAGTCTGCTCGAGGCGGTTCGAAGATTGCGGTTGCCGTGCGCCGTCATCATCGTGACGAGCGACAAGTGCTACCAGATTCGCGATCCGCGGAGAAGACACCGCGAGACCGATTCTCTCGGCGGCAACGATCCTTATAGCGCGAGCAAAGCCGCCGCGGAAATCGTCACCGAATCTTTCCGCCAGTCCTTTTTTCGTCCCGAAGAGCTGGGAGACCACGGCGTGCAGGTCGCTTCCGTCCGCGCCGGCAACGCTATCGGAGGCGGCGATTGGGCTCGCGATCGCATTTTTCCAGACATGGTCAAAGCCGTGGTTGCAAATGCGCCCGTACAGATTCGCAATCCGCGCTCCATCCGTCCCTGGCAGCATGTCCTCGAGCCGCTTTCCGGGTACTTGTGCCTCGCGAGCCGCATGCTCGAAAGCGTTGACCCTGCGTTGTGCACCGGATGGAATTTCGGCCCGCCTGCCGGCGACGGGCAAACCGTGGAGGACCTGCTGAATGTTTTCATCCGCACGTGGAGCGGCGCGCGCTGGGAAGACGCAAGCGGAACGGTTCAGCCGCGCGAACAGCCAGCGTTGTACTTGTCCATTGAGAAGGCTCAGTCAGAGCTTGGCTGGCAACCGCGCTGGAGATTCGAGGAGGCGGTGGGGCGCACGGCGCGCTGGTATCAGCAGTTCTACGCCGCCCCAAACCGTTCCACCCGGGAACTTTGTTACCAGGACATTTCGGAATACGAGGCGCCTTCGGCTCATGAAAGCGGCTGTTTGCAATCCGCCCTCGAGCACGCGCACAAGCACTAGTTCGCGCAAGCTCCGATTGCCTGGCACCGCGCCAGGCTGCCGGATTTGTGCGGCACGTGAGTTGCGCACCGTGATTGACCTGGGCCGGATGCCGCTTGCAAACGGACTATTGACCAAACAACAGCTCAAGAAGAAAGAGCCCTCGTTTCCCCTGGTCCTTGCTTTTTGCCCACGTTGCAGCCTGGTTCAAATTACAGAAACCGTGCCGCCCGAAATTCTCTTCCGCCAATATCCCTACTTTTCCTCCTTCTCGGAGACCATGCTTCGCGAATCCCGCACGCTTGCCGAACGCATGATTTCCTCACGCCGCCTCGGCGGCAAAAGCCGCGTTCTCGAGATTGCCAGCAACGACGGCTATCTCTTGCAGTTCTACAAGCAGGTTGGAATTCCCGTTCTCGGTGTCGAGCCGGCGACAAATGTTGCCAAAGTGGCGCGGGAGGAACGGGGTATCCGGACGATTTGCCAGTTCTTCAGTAGCAAGATGGCCCGTCAATTGGCCGCGCAGGGCGAGTGCGCGGACGTGATCCATGCGAACAACGTCGTCGCGCATATCGCGGACTTGGAGGATTTCTTTCAGGGCATCGAGAGAATCCTGAAGCCCGGCGGCCTCGCGGTGATCGAAGTGCCGTACGTGAAGGAGATGATCGAGCGCCTGGAATTCGACACGGTCTACCACGAGCACGTTTCCTATTTCTCGCTTACAGCGCTCGCGCGCGCTGCGAAACCGCATGAACTCGCCATTACGGACGTCGAACGCTTGCCGATTCACGGCGGATCGCTTCGGGTATTCCTGGAGCCCCGCGCCAACCATATGCAGCCAGCCACGAGCGTACGCCAGATGCTGGAGGCGGAGGTGAAGTGCGGTGTCACACAATTCGATTTCTACCGCGACTTTTCGGTGGAGGTCGGTCAGCTCAAGCGGAAGCTGGTCGCGTTCTTGGGAGAATTGAAATCGCAGGGCCGCCGCATCGCAGCGTACGGAGCTTCCGCGAAAGGCGCCACCCTGTTGAACTATTTCGGGATCGGATCTGCGACCCTCGATTTCGTTGTGGACCGCAGCACGGCCAAGCAAAACCTTTATACACCAGGCACTCACTTGCCGATCTTCGCTCCCGAAAAACTGCTCGAAGTCATGCCAGATTATGTCCTGCTGTTGACGTGGAACTTTGCCGACGAAATCCTGGAGCAACAGGCCGAATACCGGAAGAGAGGCGGCGGTTTTATTGTTCCGCTCCCAGAACCCCGAGTGATTTGAACCGTGCAAACCTCGTGCCAAGAGCTTGACCCGGTCCATGCAGAAACGAGGAGGCTGAAGTTCACGCCCTCCTCAATTGTTGGCGCGTACCTGATCGAGCCGGAGCGGCTCGAAGATGAGCGCGGATTCTTTGCGCGCACGTTTTGCCAGAGGGAGTTCGGTGAGCACGGCCTGATCGTCCGCATGGCGCAGAGCAGCATCTCTTACAACGCGAAGAAATACACGCTACGAGGAATGCATTACCAGGCGGCCCCTCAAGGTGAAACACGGCTCGTGCGCTGCACCCGCGGCGCGATTATGGATGTGCTCGTGGATTTGCGGAAGGAATCGCCTACTTACCGGGAATGGCTTGCCGTCGAATTGACGGCAGAAAATCACAGGATGGTCTATATCCCCGAGGGGATCGCGCACGGTTTTCAGACGCTCGTGGGCGAAACCGAAGTGTTCTATCAGATCTCCGAATTTTTCGACCCGGCGAGCATGCGCGGCGTGCGCTGGAACGACCCGGCACTGGGGATCAAGTGGCCCAGGACGCCATCCGTCATCTCCGAGAGAGATGCAAACTTTCCTCTCCTCGTGAAGGACTGATGCACATTCTCGTGACCGGCGCAGGCGGCTTCATCGGCTCGCATGTTGTCAGGACGCTCGCCGCGCAAGGGCACACCGTCTTCGCGACAGTGCGGAAGCACAAAATGACGCAATCACAAAATCAGCCACCGGCGGATGTTCATTTCCTGGAGCTCAATCTCGGCGATTGCGCCGCCCTCCCTGCCGCTGTCCACGAATGCTGCCCAGAAGTAACCATCCATCTCGCCTGGTACACCAAACCCGGCGAGTACTGGACAGCGCCGGTGAACCTCGATTGCGTGAGCGCTACACTGAGAATGGCGCGGGTGCTCGCCGAAGCAGGATGCAGAAAGCTCGTCGTCGCGGGCACCTGCGCTGAATACGACTGGGACTCCGGATTTCTCTCCGAGGAATGTACGCCGCTCAAGCCGCGGACTCTTTACGGCGCTTGCAAGAACGCCCTGCGGGAAATGCTCGAATTCTACTGTCGCGAAACTTCCATGCAGTTCGCCTGGGCGCGGCTTTTTTATCTGTATGGGCCCGGAGAAAACAGGGAACGCTTCGTTCCGTCAATAATTCTGCCGCTACTTCACGGTCAGACGGCTCGGTGCACAAATGGCGAGCAAGTGCGCGATTTTCTTCACGTCGAGGATGTGGCCGGTGCGATTGCCGCTGTTGCCACGGGCAACTTCACAGGGGCGGTGAATATTGCCTCCGGCCAGCCCGTCAAGATCCGAAGGATCGTCGAGACCATCGCGCGAATCCTCGATCTCCCCGATCGCATCGTGTTCGGAGGCATCCAGGAAACCACGCCGGAAGTCCCTCTGCTGGTTGCTGACGTGCGCCGGCTTGCGCGAGGTGTCGGCTGGACGCCGTCGCATACGCTCGAGCAAGGACTCGCGGAAACAGTAGATTGGTGGAGATCTGTCTGATGGCCACGTATGCTGAAATTCACAACGCGCATCAGGGCAAGTCGAGCGACAAATGGGAAAGCTACATGCCCGTGTACGAAAAGCTCTTCAGCCCCTTCCGCGAGGCCAGGATCAATGTTCTTGAGATCGGCGTCCAAAACGGTGGCTCCCTCGAAATCTTGTCGGAATATTTCGCACACGCCGCAAATATCGTCGGCTGCGATATCAATCCCCACTGCGGCGAACTGAAATACACAGACCCCAGAATTTCCGTGGTGACCGGCGACGTCAATTCGCCTGATGTAATCTCTTCCGTGACCAAGAAATTGCAGCCAATCCATATCCTGATTGACGACGGGTCACATTCTTCCTCCGATGTGCTCAACGCGTTCCTCAATTACTTTCCCCTGATTGCCCCCGGTGGAATCTATCTCATCGAGGACACACACTGCCTCTACTGGGAAAACGCCGGCGGGGGAATTCTACGCAGCACGACGGCGCAGCGGCTTTTTAAACTTCTGACCGACGTCCTGAATTACGAGCACTGGCAGAAGGACATGTCTTTGGATGCCTGGCTCAACAGTTTCTTTCTAAAGAGTGGAGTTCCTGCTTTTATTTCCGAGGGATGGCTCGACAGTATCGAGTTCCGGAATTCAATGATTGCCATTCACAAATCGAAAGCGGCCGGGCATTCAAAATTGGGACCGCGTCTCGTCGTCGGAACGGAATTCAATGTTGAGAAGCCCACCGAGGCATTTGATGTTCACTCACACTGATTCGCGGCGGAGTTTGCGAAAAACGCGCTTGCGGGAGTTCGAAAGGCACGACAAATGAAAATTGCGCTGGCCTATTTGATTCCGGTCGGTGAATGGGAGACCTACGGCCCAGGCGCCAAACGTTTCACCGAGACCTACAAGAAGTTTCCCGCGCAAATCGAGCATGAATTGATCGTCGTTTGCTGCAACGGCCCGGCGACTACAGCTCTTTCCGTTTTCTTCAAGGGCATCACGGCGCGTTTTGAGTCGTACTACGGAACAGGCCGCGATGTCGGCGCCGCGCAATCCGCCGTCAGGAATATTGACGCGGATTTCGTCGTGTTTGCGAACGCGGATGTCCATTTCTATCGCGAAGGATGGCTGCGGCGGTTTGTGGAAGCACGGATGCAGCATGGCGACGGGCTGTACGGCGCCACGGGATCCTTCGAGTCCTATCCTTACGTTCCCGGCAACATCAATCCGCACATTCGCACATCCTTCTATGGCTGCAATCCGGAAACCTTCCGGGAATTTCCCTTCAAAATTGACACCCGGGACAAATGCTTCAAATTCGAATCCGGCGAATGGAAATTCATGCAATGGATCGAGGACCGCGGCGAACCGTGTCTGATGGTCACCTGGGACGGTTGCTACGCGAGCCAGGATTTCAGGAAACCGCCTAATGTCTTTCGCAAGGGAGACCAGAGCAACCTCCTGATTCGAGACCGGCACATAAAGATTTACGACGAGGCCGAACCGCGCCGGCGCCGCGAATTGGAAGTTAGTGCAAACGGCGGATTGGCCGACCCCTCACAATCCATGAAGTTGCGAGACGGTGCGGTGGGTGCGGCTCTAAACACGGAACCGCTCGTCAGCATTGGCATGCCGGTCTATAACGGCGAGAAATATCTGCGCCGCGCGCTCGCGTCGCTTTTGGCGCAGGACTATACGCATTTCGAGATGGTCATCTCCGACAACGGATCCACTGACAGCACGGAGAAAATCTGCCGCGAATATCAGGCGTGGAATGCCCGCATCCGTTACGTCCGTCATTTCGAGAACCGTGGCTCGCCGTGGAATTTTGCTTACGTCGCGCGGGAGGCTCGCGGCAAGTATTTCATGTGGGCCGCCCATGACGATGTATGGGACCCCAGTTACATCCGCAAATGCGTCGCGATGTTGGAAGAACATCCGGAGGCGGTCCTGTGCTGCTCGGAAGACAGAATCTGCGATGAGAACGGCGTCCCGATTCCTCAATGGGCCCATTATAAGAATATAGGCACGCTCGGAATGACGCGCGTCGAGCGGGTTCACGAGTTGATTTCGCGCATGGGATGGTTTGCTCTGTACGGGCTGATCCGTCGCGAGGCCCTCCGGAAGATTTCTCTCGGGCTCAATGCTCTCGGCTTCGATGTCGTTTGGATGCTGGAGCTCCTTTTAGCCGGAGATTTTGCCAAGCTGGACGAGCATCTCTTCTCCACGCACACGAAGCCCGAAGGCAAGAGCCAACAGGAATACCGCCGCGATCAAACGCTCGAGTCCGCTCCCACGACCACGCACTTCACCAATTCCGCGGCCCATCTGCTCCGTACCGTCTATCAATCCTCTCTTTCGCCGAAGGAAAAAACGGAAGTCTTCGCCGATTTCATTCTTACGCTCACCTGTCACAATCTTCCCTGGCGCAAGTTCATCACCCAGGAAATGCTGGGTGAAGGAGCGGTCCTCGATGAGACTCATTTCGCCTATCTATTGGGGCAAGCCTTGAATACATGCGTTCCCTTCGATCAAATCAAATACAACCCGCTTTCGCAGGCCATCTACCGTTCCTCGGATGGAATGCCAAATCTGCTCCTGATGGCGCGGAAAATTCTGGGCAAGCCTTCACCGACTGTTCCCGCTTATCAAAACGGCAAGCGCCAGCGTGCCGCGCAGTTATTCCATCAGGGAAATTTTGAAGGAGCTGTGAATCTGTTTGCCGAGGTGCTCAACGAACGCGAGAGCAGCGACGTTTGGTGCGACTGGGCCACTGTCCACCTCGCGTGCGGGCGGCGGCATGAAGCCGAACGAGGTCTTCGCCGCGCTTTGTGGTGGGACCCGGAAAATTATCAGGCCGCCGCCAAGTTGGGGATTCTTCTCGCGAATGTCGGAAAAATCCACGAGTCCATTCCTTTTCTTGAAGGATGTCTTTCCGCGATTGATGGCGAGCAGCGTGCCGCCGTGCTGGCATTACTGGAAGAATGCCACGCAAAAGCTGGTGTCTAACGGCTGCCGATTTACTTCAGTTTCTTGAATCGGAACTTCTCCCGAATCCAAGGGATCTCGCGAGTAGCTTCGGGTGATCCAGAGGCAGAATCAGTCCGCCCACAAAATATAGACCGCCAGCCTCGCTCGAGGAGGGGCCTTTGCCAATATTCCGTCCGATTCGCAACGCCCAGCGAGGTCCGTTGCGCACAATCGCGCGATCAACCTGGCTGCCGAATGTCCATTGCCGCCGCATGTTATCGGCGCCATCCCGGTAAATGGCCCCGTTGGCTTCGGCCATGATGAAGCGCTCGTGGTTATTCAGGTATTCGAACTGAAGGAAAGGAGAAATCATGAACCCCTTCATGAGGGGAGTATGTCCTGTCACGCACGCGCCGGTCGAGAAATCCCAGTCATGTGCACGGCCGCCGCCGGGGTCGGAAGTGGCGTCGGATTGGGCCGCAAAGGCGCAAAAGCCAACATACCGAAACGGGTTGATCTCGATCGATCCGCTCGGACCGAGGGCCGTGCCGGTCCTTCCCGCGAGGAGTGCGACGCGGACAAAAGCGACCCGAGTGTCAGCCGGGGACGACAGTTCCTGTGCAGCTAGCGGACAAGCCAAAAACAACAGGCAGCCGGAAAAGACTGCGCTCGCAAAGGCCGAGTTTTTCAAAGGGGGACCCCGCCAAATGGATTTTCAGCGGGCAGTCGAGCGGCTCTGGAGTCGTTGTGGGAAAACTGCGGCGGTCGAGAGGAGACGCGTTCATGGGCCCGTTGACTGAGCGAATCGCAGGAAGACTTTGTGCCGCTGCCTTACGCCTCAGCTAGCGACACGACTGGAAGGGCTGCGATTCGTTCACAACCGAAATATGGGGCGGGATTCTGAACGATCGCGATGTCGGAAGCAAGAAAATAGTGAGAGGTGGCGCAAGATATTTCCTAAATGTTTCAATCTGGCACAGAAATTGTTTCAATCCTGGCCAACATGCCGACCTCATAGAGAATCGGGCCGGAGATTGCGCGCGCGGGCTAAGAGTTGAGGAAAGTCTTTTTTGGCGGCGACGGCATTCTTGCCCATAAGCCTCTCGACCTCGCGACGAATCGCTTGCACAGTCTGGACATCCTGCCCTTCCGCTCCCCCGAGCAAACTTTCCGCATGCAGGAAGCAAACGTATGCCAATTCGACCGGCTGGCCATGGCGCCGAAGGAACTGCCCGTAGTTAAACCAATCGGACGCTTCGCTTCGTGGGTCGTCCGCTTTCGGATCGAGCGCCAAGCCACGTTGAAACGACTGAGCTGCGGCCTGCGCGTTGCCTCTCTTGTCCTGCAAATCAGCCAGATGAACCAGTGCAAGGCTCTCGATCCGCGTGTCACCCAAATGGCCAGCTAGCGCGACCGCTGATAGATAGCTCGTAATCGCCGCATCGGCGTGATTGACTCGCGCCTGGTCATCCGCCAGTTGAATCATCGCGGAAATTTCCTGTCGCTGTGTTGCCGTGGGATCGTTTGGATGCGCAGCCGCATATCGCAGGAAAGCTTCCCAATGACGCTCCGCGGCTGCGGGCTCATTTCGTTGATCGAGTGCCTCAGCGAGATAGAGCTGGGCGGCGGGCTGGTCCGGGCTCACATCAACGGCTCTTTCCCAGGATTCCACCGCTTCTTCGTGGCGCCCGAGGCGCGCGGCCAGCAGTCCGTAATTCAGGAGGGCATCGTAATCACGAGGGAACAATTCCAACATCCGCCGGTAATGCTCGAAGGCCTCGGCGTAACGCCCGTCCTCGAGCAGAGCGCGGGCGCACGCGTGCTGAAGCGCCGAATTCTGCGGACTGATGTCCACCGCCTGAGCGAGCGCTGCGGCGGCCTTGCCGCGTTGGCCGGATTTGGTTTCTGCGCTCGCGATGCGCGCTTCGAGCATGCTGTCATACGGATTCATCCTCGCGGCGCGCTGAAGCGCGACCAGATTCCCTTCGTCGGTGCCCAGCGCAAAATGGAGCTGGTCCATCGCGCCCCAAAGGAAGAGCAGCGCTACGAGCGCAACACGAAATGCCGGTGAAAAAAACAGGCGCCTCGCCAGTCGTCGCGTGGGGATGACGTCGACTGGAGAGACTTGCGCCTTCGTGGCGACGTCCGCTTTTGCGTCCTGCGCAATCAACAGCGAAGAGATCCTCGAATCACGAAATTTCCAGAGCGCGCCGTCTAACATGAAATGATGGATATTTACGAGCGCTGTGAATATCAGAAAACTGGTCGTGAAGTCGTAACGGAAGATGTAGCTGACGAGCCACGGCCCGGGGATAAACAGCGCAATGCCGCCGGCGATGAGGGTGAGAAAATACCCCGTCGTGCGCCATGCCGATTGGCCGGCAGCGCGCGCCTCGCGCTGCTGGTAATAACTGGTTATCCAGAGATATTGCGCCGAATGCAAGACGGCCAGGATTCCGCTGCTATAGCGTGTCTGAGGAATCTGGTAGGCGGCGCGCAATTCGAGGAGTGTCGGCAGGACAAACCAGAGAAATTGGGTCAGCACGAGCGTGAGCGGAGCCGTGATTGCCTTCAGGCCGCATTGCCGAATCAGCGGGCGGTAGGCGACGAACGAAAACATGGCGAAGGCTGCGCCAAGAGCCAATCGCAAAGGCAAAGTGTACTTCGCGGGCAGCCCCAACGAGAGAATTAATGGATCGCTCGACCCGCCTGTCTCAAAACTTGCAAGGAGCATCAAATAGGACGCCACGAACGCCGCATGCATCCAACGGCGCTGAGCGGGCGTCACCTGTGCGCCGCTCCGGCGTGCAAACATCATCATCAGCCCAAAATTCTGGCCGGTGTAATGCCAGGGGCTCCAGCAGATATAGAGCGTGAAGACCCAAGGTAACAGGCGGTAGGAAGTGTGCAGCAAAATCCCCGTCAGTACGATTAAGACCGTCAGGTGCAGCGTGAAGAGCTTGTACTTCTCGAAATCCTCGCGCGTGTGGTAGGCGCGGTAAATCGTCGCCATGAAATGTGGATAGTTAAAGATGACGGCCAGCAGATAGAAGCTTACGGCCCACCCATGCGTGTGTGACGGCGTCAGCAATCCGGCAATCGCGAGGAGTGGAGCGGACCACGCGCCGCAGCCCACAATCAGGTCGATCCACGGACCGTAAATCCACGGCCGGGTGGGTGTTCTGGCGTCCGATGCTGGAATTGTGGCTGGCGTGGCGCTCAAGCTGGAGCCTCGAGCCCCCAGTCTAATTCCGCCAGTCTCCGCCGCCCACCTGCTCCGTCGGGGTCATGCTGAAAGGATAACTTGTGCCGGGAACGCGCCCCGGCAAAGTGCAACTGCGGCTACGAACCCAGGAGCGACTCAGAAGGCTCATTCGCCTCGCGTGTGGCTCGTTCCTTGCCCCAAGTAAACAAGGCCCAACCAATCGCGAGTAACACACCGGTCAAACCAACGACCTTAACAACGGCCAGTGTCTTGTTCGGTTCATCATTTGGCGGAATAAGAGAGAAGATGATTGTCGCCAATGTTGAAGTGAAACCGATGATCCCCAGGAGAAATGCCACCGGCCTGCCTCCTGGGACCCGGATCACGAGCGGTCCAGCCGGCTCGCGCTGCAATCGGATCAAGGCGGCGAAAACAAACAAGTAGGGAATGAAGTACGCGATGATTCCCATGCTGACGAGCACTTCGTAGGCGCCATAGACACTTGTGCCACTCTGGCCAAGCACTATGAAAACTACACCGCACCCCGCCTGAACCAACAGCGCCACATAGGGCGTTCCCCACTTCGGGTGGATACGCGCGAAGGCGCGCGGAAGATAGCGATCAAGCCCTGCAACAAACGGCAGGCGCGCTGAAACTGCCAACCAGGCGCCGACGGCGCCCAGATTGCTCAGGGTGATCAAGATCGCCCCGAGCGGGACGAGCCCTGCCATGTTCACTCGTTCGGCTGACTTCGCCACGGCCTGCATGATTCCCTGAATTCCATTTACTTCGCTCGCGGGCAACGAGGCCAGGACTGCGACAGTGCCAAGGATATAGCCGGTGGTGACAAATAATCCTCCGATCAAAAGCCCTCGCGGGAGATTTTTCCGCGCATCCTTCACTTCATCGCCGAGAAACGAAGCGGACTCCGAACCCCCCAACGCGAAAATGATTGTCGCTACAAAAAGGATGTCACGAAAGTGCATGTGGGGCACGACGCTCGTCGCCGTAAATGCCGTCGCCGAGCCAAACCGATGCAGGGCCACTGCCGCCATTCCGATCAGAATGGCGATCGGCAGCCATGTCCCCACGGCTCCAAGATTGTGAAGCCATTTGCCGACGGAAAGACCGATTACATTCAGAAAAGTACCCAGTGCAAGGCCGCACAGAGCGAAAAGCAGAAAGTAGGTCTTGCTATCCGACAGCGACTGCCAATGTGCCGGCCTGATGAAGAGAGCGTTTCCGGCGGCGAAATAAAGTATGGCCGGGTAATAAGGCAGATTGCTCACCCAGTAGGTCCATCCAGTGATGAATCCTGGGAATTCGCCGAAAGCTCGCTTGCTCCAGACGTAGAGCCCGCCTTCTTGCGGATAGCGCGAGGATAGTTCCATCACGGAGAGCGCGAGCGGCAGGTAAAACGTGCACCACGCGATGAGCCAGATCGCGATGGCGCCTGCACCTACCGTCGCAGCCGTCGCGATCCAGCGAAGACTGATCCCGGTGACGATATAAAACATCACCAGGTCCCGAAAGCCCATCACACGCCGCGGACGAGAGGTGGCTCCGGCTTCACCCATCAGCGAATTTCTCCCCGGCGAGAAAAGGCTGTGAGGCACATCATGCAACGGGCCTCGCGGGAAAGCGAGTCCGATACATGCCAGGAACTACGCCCTGTCGTGGCCGTAATACTCGTACGCGGACATCGGCTTATCGCCACCTTTCTTCCAAAGCCGATCGTCAGGGGGAAGCTTTCCGAGAGAGCGCGCCATTTCACGGATGTGCGATGCGACCGTGCCGCAGCACGCGCCGATGTAATTCACGCCCATGTCGCGCGCCTTCAAAGCGTATTGGGCCATTTCGCGGCGCGTGAGCTGATAGGGATCGAGCTGGTCGGGAAAGGCCGGGAGACTGGTGAAATCGCGGTGCTCGTGCGTCGTCCGGTAGGCGACCGGTTGACAGGCGATGTAGCCCTTCACAACGCGCCGCATTTCGGCCATCAAAGGAAGAGTGTGTTCGGGGCTGCGCAGGCAATTCATGCCGACGATGTCTGCGCCCGCATCCACCAAGGCTCGCGCCGCATCAGCCGCGGACTTGCCGTCCGTAGTCACATCTTCGTTTTCGAACGACAGCGTGACCATCACCGGCAAGCCCGTGCGCTTCGCGCGCTCAACGCAAAGCAGCGCTTCGCCGAGCCAGGAAAACGTCTCGCCGATGATGAAATCCACCCCTTCAGATAGCTGCACTTCGAGTTGCTCATCGAAGGTCTTGCGCACCCGATTATTCGCCGCTTCGCTCGACAGCTCGTACATCCAGGTGAGGCTCAAGTTTCCCGCGACAAGGCAGCGGCCGTCCGCTGCTTCTCTCGCCAGACGAACGGCCGCGCGATTCAATTCTTCGACGCGATGTTCCATGCCGACGGTCGCCAGTTTGTCGCGGCTGGCGTAGAAGGTGAGCGCCTGAAGAACTTCCGCCCCCGCATCACGAAATTCGCGATGCAATTCGAGCAGCGATTCAGGATTTTCAATCGCGACTTCCGGGGTGAAAGGTCCCGCGCGCACGCGGCCGCGCTTTTCGAGTTCGAGCAAGTAACCACCGTCGCCGAGGACGGGCCCTTCCGCGAGTTTTTCCAGAATTCCCTTCTTCTTGCTTTTTTCCATGTTCACTCCTTCGGCCGCATGCTCATCGGTTTGCAAATAATCAAGCAAATGCTCTCTTCGCGCGCCTGCGTTTGAAATCGCGCAGCGCCTGGTGGGCAGCGTTATAGCCCGGCGCTCCGGTGACTCCTCCGCCCGGATGCGCGCCGGCCCCACAAAGATAAAGGTTTCGGACTGGCGTACGGTATTGGGACCAGCCCGGCACCGGTCGCATGAAGAAAAGCTGATCGAGCGAGAGATCGCCGTGAAATATATTGCCCTCGGTAAGGCCGTAAATCCGTTCCAGATCCAGCGGCGTCAATACTTGACGGGCGATAATTGCGCCGGGCATGTTCGGTGCGTACTCCGCGATTTTCTTCACCACGCGGTCCCCGAGCAGTTCCCTCTTTTCATCCCAGTTGCCTTCACGCAGCCTGTAGGGCACATACTGGATAAACGTCGTCATGATGTGCTTCCCGGCCGGCGCAAGCGTGGAATCCACGTTGGACGCGACTACGCAATCCACCCAAAGCTCCTCGGGAATTTCATCAAATTTCGCGATGTCGTAGCAGCGCTCCGCGAATTCGAGCGACGGCACCAGGGTGAAAAGTGAGCGCTGAGATGCTGTCCACTCGGTTGGCATCCCTGTGACACGTGGTTCCTCACTCAAGACGAAATTTACTTTCGCGCACGGCCCGTCCATTTTGATCCCCGCAATCGCGCGACGAAATTCTTCAGGGAGATCGGCCGGTTCGAGCAGGCGCAAGAATGTGCGTTTCGGATCCGCATTCGAGAGGACGATCCGGCTCGAAATCTCCGTGCCATCTTCGAGAATCACTCCACGCGCGCTCCCGTCTCGCACGTCAATTCTTGCGACCGGCGCAGACGTGAGGATTTCGACGCCAAGCTTTCGTCCGGCGGATGCGAGCGCCTGCGTGATGGCGCCCATGCCGCCGATTACGTGTCCATAAAATCCCTGAATCTCGCCGTCGCCGCCACTGAGCAGATGGAAAAGCAGGCCCAGAGCAGAGCCGGGATCGTACGGGCCACCGTGCTTTCCGTAGACATTGTTCGCCAGAAACATGGTCTTGATCTTTTCAGATTCATAGTTTCGGTCCAGAAAATCTCCGAGGCTCCCTGTGAGAAACGAAACCAACTCGGCGATCTCCTCTCCCGAAATTCCACGGAATCGCCTGCCGGTTCGAAAAAGTTCCCAAGCACCTTCCGCACCGTGAAGTGAAGGATCTGGCGGAGGCTCGAGAAAGAAGGGCTGAAGATAGCGCGCCAGCTTTTTAAGGCGATCGTCCACGCGCACAAACGTTTCCGCATCGTGCCGAGAAATCTTGCGAAACTCCTCCGCGGCGTGGTGGCAGTCTGCCCACCATGGAACCACGTGGCCATCCGGAAACGGAACAGCAAGCGCCGGGTCGCACGGAATCATGCGCAGTCCGTGAGCACCAAGATCGAGATCACGAATTACCGGGGGACGCAGCATGCTGGCGATGTAGGAAGTCGTGGAGGCGCGGCATCCAGGGACGAATTCCTCAGTGACGCAGCAGCCACCAATGATTTCCCGCCGCTCGAGAACAATGGTAGAGAGGCCGGCTCGCGCGAGGTAGGCCGCAGCGGTTAAGCCGTTGTGGCCAGCGCCGACGACGACCGCATCGTAGGACTTGCGGAGAGGGGGCATGATGGACTAGTATGACCGCCAGTCAAATGGAAAATTGCTCGGAGTACATAGCACAATTGGGGGGAGATTCCAATGTCGGCTTCCGATCTTGACTCGCAGTCATACGAGCTGGCTCGCTCGCGCAGCAAACTGCTGGAGCCCCCGATCCGCGTCCCGGCTCACGCGGGTCCGCGCCTCGAAGCCAAGCGGGCACGAATTGTGGAAGCGGCGATGAAAAGTTTTGCCGAGCAAGGCTATCATGCCGCGCGAGTTGAAGACCTCGCCGCAGGGCTTGGGTTCGCGAAGGGCTCCATCTTTCAATACTTCGGCAGCAAGGCGGGGCTGTTTCTCGAAGCCTACAAGAAGGCGGTACGTTCGTTTCGCCCGTATCTGAATTGCCCGCCGCAAGTCCGCGAAAAGGGATTCTTCGAAATCCTGCGATATTGGCTCTTGTACACGGAGCGCCTCGTCCATGAGGACTGGATTCCCTATCGCGTGGCCTTGCTCGGCAATTATGGCGTGGACCTCAGCCTGAAGCGAGAGATTAACCGGTTTCTCGTGTCGGAGGATCCCTACGGGAGCACAGCTTTCGTGCGGCTGGGAATTGCGCGCGGAGAAGTTCGCTCGGATATTGATCCGGCGCTCATCGTCTCCATCCTGGATTGGACGGTGGAACGGTTTCAGGATGCGCTTCTGACGGAAGAACTGGATCCAGGGCTCTTCCCGCATCCGTCGGATACGGAAAAGAATAAAGCACGAATCAATCAATTTCTCGAAGTGTTGCGTGGCGCGATCGGAGTCGGAGCAGTCTCCATAGCGCCGGAACCCAAACAGCGCGCGGCAGCAAAATGACCCGGGCTCACGGCGCGACGAATTCAGAGACCCAGAGGGAACAAAATCATGGACCAAACCGTGAGAGAAATTCTCGCAAGCTACAACGACAAAGCGCCCCTGGCGGAGGCGTACACGATTCCCGCTCCCTGGTACACCGACGCGCGGATTGCAGAACTCGAAAAGCAGAATGTTTTTTCGCGCACTTGGCAGGTGGCCGGACGGCTCGAGCAAGTCGCCGAGCCGGGTCAATATGTGACAGCCGATATCGCGGGCGAGCCGGTGCTTGTCGTGCGCGGAAGTGATAAGCAACTGCGCGCGTTTTTCAACGTTTGCCGGCACCATGCGATGACAGTGATGAACGAACCGTGCGGGCACGCGCAGCACCTTCGCTGCCCCTATCACGGGTGGACCTACAATCTCGAAGGCGAACTGCGCGGGATGACGGAATTCGAAGGCGTGCACGATTTCGACCGAGCGAAGAACGGGCTGGTTCCGATTCACGTCGAAACATGGCAGAAATTTGTCTTTGTGAATCTCGATCCACACGCGGCGCCGCTCAAGGACTTTCTTGGCGAGCTTGTGCAGCGCGTGGAACCACTGGGATTCGCGGATTTGCAATTCGTCGAGCGCCGCAGCTACGTCCAGAACTGCAACTGGAAAGTGTACGTGGACAATTATCTGGACGGCGGGTACCACGTCCCGCACATGCACAAGGGGCTGAACAGCGTCCTCGACTACACAAACTATACGATTGGGAATCTCGAGCGTTGCTGCGTGCAGTCGAGTCCTGTCGCCGTGGACAGCAGCTCGGAAACGAATGCCGCAGCCACGCGCAAGGGCGACCGCGCCTACTATTTCTGGCAATACCCGAACTTCATGCTGAATTGGTATGAAGGCTACCTCGATACGAACATTGTGATTCCCCTTGGGGCCGACCGCTGCGAAGTGATTTTCGATTTCTACTTCGCGGACGTGACCTCGGGGCACATGCCCTACATCCGGCAGAGCATGGAAGTCAGCGAGCGCGTCCAGCGGGAGGACATCGTGATCTGCGATGGCGTGCAGCGCGGATTGAGCTCGCGAGCGTACCAGGCCGGGAGG
>Ga0187781_10001415_pt1 | contig 18182 bp, 17 predicted proteins | sample 0715_SJ02_MP02_2_FD_132447 | JGI IMG/M metagenome (GOLD analysis project Ga0187781, IMG submission 132447) | Tropical peat soil microbial communities from peatlands in Department of Meta, Colombia - 0715_SJ02_MP02_20_MG | ecosystem: Environmental > Terrestrial > Soil > Wetlands > Peat | place... | reverse complement strand
TGGTGGCGCCGGTGATCCCGGCGCTCAACGACGCCGAGATCGAGCGCATCCTCGATGCGGTGGCGGAAACCGGCGTGCGGCACGCCGGCTACGTGCTGCTTCGCTTGCCACTCGAAGTGCGCGACCTGTTCCGCGAATGGCTGGTGGCGAATTTCCCCGACCGCTATCGCCATGTGTTCAAGCTCATTCGCGATATGCGCGGCGGCAAGGATTACGATTCGACGTTCGGCACGCGCATGACCGGCAAAGGCCCGATCGCCTGGATGATCGGCCGCCGCTTCGAAGTCGCCTGCGAGCGGCTCGGCTTCAATGTAACCAGCGTCAAGACCACGACCGAGCATTTCCGGCCGCCGCTGCCAAGCGCCGAGCAGCTGAGCCTCTTCGGCTAATCCCCGCAATTCTCCTGCCGCGTCTCATGCGCGTTGCGGAGGCGGCTGCGCCGTGGTCAACATGGCGGCATGAGTCGCACCGAAAAGGCCACGCGCCTGCCGCTGGACGAGGAGATTCCCCGGCCGACCTTCCGCCGCGAACGCGCAGCGCTCAAGCGCGGGGTGTGGCCGGTCGCCGGCTGCGACGAAGCCGGCCGCGGTCCGCTCGCCGGACCGGTCGTTGCCGCCGCGGTCATTCTCGACCCGGACAACGTGCCGCGCGGGCTCGACGATTCAAAAAGGCTTACGCCGGAACGGCGCGAGGTGCTTTACCAGCGCATCTGCGCGCGCGCGTACGTCGCGGTCGCGCTGGCGCCGCCGTCGCGCATTGATCGCGACAATATCCTGCGCGCATCGCTGTGGGCGCTGGCGCGCGCGGTCGCGTCGCTGCCGGTCAAGCCCCGGCTTGTTTTTGTCGACGGCCGCGACCGCATCGCTGCGGGTTGCGATTGCCAGGCGGTCATCGGCGGCGATGGCCTGGTGGCCTCGATCGCCGCCGCCTCGATTGTCGCCAAGGTGACGCGGGACCGCCTGATGGCGCGGCTCGGCGCGGCGCATCCGGGTTACGGTTTCGAACGCCATATGGGTTACAGCGTGCCCGAGCATTTCGCCGCGCTCGACCGGCTCGGCCCGACCATCCATCACCGCCGTTCGTTCTCACCGGTTGCCGAGGCGCTCGGCACGGCGGACGGCGAAGCCGACGATCTCATCGCCGGCGTTTTGCCGTTGTCGTTGTAAGCGCCTGCTTTCGGGCTTGACCCCTCCTTATTCCCCCTTCAGGGGAGAAAAAAGATTAGGGTTTGTTTGCCTCTCCCAGAAAGGAGGAGAGGCGGCTGGGGGCTTATTCGTGACCTAACGATCCTTTCGTACCGGGCCCGATGTTTTACGTTCCCCTTTACATCGAAGCGTTGCGCTCGCGGCCGCGGCTGGTGTTCTGGCTCGCGGCGCTCGCGCAGGCGGCGTTGTGGGTGGCGGTGCCGACGCTGTTTTATGCCGGGCCGCCCGGGGATCTCGCGACCTTGCTTGCCGTTGCGCACGAGCTGCCGCTCCGCCCGGATATCGGTCCGCCGCTCGCTTATTGGCTCGCTGAAATCACCTTCCGCACGGCCGGCCCGTTCGGCATTTATTTGATAGCCCAAGTGTGCGTGGTCGCGGCCTTTTGGTGCGTCTTCGCACTCGGCCGCGCGCTGGTCGGCCCGACCCACGCGGTGATGGCCGTTCTGCTGATGGTCGGGATTTTTACGTTCGCGGTGCCGACGCCCGATTTCGGGCCGCCGATTCTCGCCATGCCGTTTTGGGCGGCCACGGTGTTGTTCTATTGGCGGGCGGTGGGAGAAACGCGCCGGCCTTATTGGTACGCCTTTGCGGTTGCAGCGGCCGGTCTTTTGATCGCCACCGCGTACGCGCTCGTTTTCGTGGCGGTGCTGATCTTGTTCACCGTGGCGAGCGGGCGTGGCCGCGCTGCTGCACAAACATTCGAAGCCTGGATCGCCTGGGCCGCAGTCGCCGGAATGGTGTTGGTGCATTTCGAGTCGTTGAACCGCGCCGGCGTCACGCTCGCCCCGGTCCTCGACCGGCTGCGCCTTGCCGCTGCTGCGGCTGGCAACACGGCTGCCTGGTTTGAGCTCATCGGTGCGCTCATTCTCGCCCATGCCGGCCTGATCGTGCTTGTCGCGCTCGCGTTCGGATGGCCGCGCACGAGCTCAACGCCGACGCCGGCGCCGGTAATCACACGGCCGCCAGCTACGCCGTTTGCGGAAAGCTTCGCGAAAGTCTTCACTTTCGGGCCGGTGCTGCTGACGACAGTCGTTGCCGTGCTCGCGGGCTTTCGCTTGCCGATCGCCGACGCCGCGCCGCTTCTGCTCCTGTCCGGTCTCGCGGTCGTGGTCTTTGCCGGCAACGCGATCGAGCTTCACCATCAGCGCATCTTGGGCCAAGCTTGGCTTGGACTGTTGGTAGCGCCGGCTGTTCTCGTGCCCATCGTAATTGCGATATTGCCTTGGGTCGCCGGCACGGAGCTGAAAGTCGCGCAGCCGGCGCGCGCCATGGGGCAGTTCTTTGCCGAGAGCTTTGCGCGCCGCACCGGCCGGCCGCTCGCCATCGTCGGCGGCGATCCGCACATCGCCGAGCTGATCGCGGTCGGCGCTCCCGGCCGGCCGAACGTCTATTTCGACATCGACCCGGCGCCGGGATCGCGCATCAACGCCGATGCCATTCGCGAAAAGGGCGCGGTGATCGTCTGGCCGGCCGCGGACACCAATCCGGCGCCGCCGCCGGAGATCAAGGCGCATTTTCCCGATCTCGTACCCGAAGTGCCGCACACATTCGCGCGGCCGGTGCGCGGCCGCTTGCCGCCATTGCTCGTCGGCTGGGGCGTGATCCGGCCGGCGGACGCGGCAAGCGCGGCGCATTGATTGGCAAAACGCTGCGGCTAACCCGCCAGCGCCTTTTTCAGCGCCAGAAAATCGCGCCAGGCGAGCCGTTTCTGCAGTGGGCTGCGCAGCAGGAAGGCCGGGTGATAGGTCGGAAGCGCGCGGATCTCGCGGCGGCCGGTGTGGAATTTGAACCAGCGGCCGCGGGTGCGCGTGATGCCTTCCTTGGTGCCGAGCAGCGTCTGCGTCGAGGGCTGGCCGAGGCAGACCAGAATGTCCGGATCGGCAAGCTCGATCTGCCGCAGCAGGAAGGGCAGGCAGATGGCGCTCTCATGCGGCGTCGGCGTGCGGTTGCCCGGCGGCCGCCACGGCACGATGTTGGCGATATAGGCCTGCGTCCGGTCGAGGCCGATCGCCTGCATCATCAGGTCGAGCAGTTTTCCCGAGCGGCCGACAAATGGAACGCCAGCGATATCCTCGTCGCGGCCGGGCGCCTCGCCGACGAACATGACGCGGCCGTGCGGATTGCCGTCGGCGAAAACGAGCTGCGTTGCGGTGGTGCGCAGCATGCAGCCCTCGAAGCTCTGGAGCAGTGCGCGCAGCGCCTCCAGGCTTTCCGCGCTGCTCGCGGCCGCGCGCGCCGACATTACCGCCGCCTCGGGCGAGGGCGGCGCGGCAGGAATCGCGGCGGGCGCGCTGGCGCTTGCTTCCCGCGCGCGCGAAGGGGACCGGGATGTCTTCTCAGCGAAAAGCGCCCCGGCCGGCGATGAGGCGGCCGGCTTCGCTGCCGACCGATCCGGCTCGTCCGCGAAGCGGTCGATCGGCTCGTCGCCGACAAGCGCATCGACCCCGGCATCGCGATAAAAGGCGAGAAGCTCGCGCGCGTTCCTATCGAGCGAAGCCATCTCCAGTGAAGCCATCTCCAGTAAAAGCCTGACCGCTAAAAGCCTGACCGCAAGTTTATGGACGATCCCTTGCGTCTATGCGAGGGATCAAGGCATGGAATACCCTCTTTTGCGCCGATTGTGGAGCAGGCCATGAGTGCAGCAGAACTTCCCGCCCGCGAAGCGATGGAGTTCGACGTCGTCATCGTTGGCGCCGGGCCGGCAGGCCTTGCGGCTGCGATCAAGCTCAAGCAGATCGCGCCGGATATTTCGGTCGTGGTGGTGGAGAAGGGCTCCGAGGTCGGCGCGCACATTCTCTCCGGCGCGGTGATCGATCCGGTCGGGCTTGATCGGCTGCTGCCGGAATGGCGCAACGACGAGGCGCCGGTGCGCACACCGGTGTCATCCGACCGCTTCTATGTGCTCGGGCCCTCCGGCGCAGTGCGGCTGCCGAATTTCGCCATGCCGCCGCTGATGAGCAACCACGGCAATTTCATCGTCTCGCTCGGCGATGTGTGCCGTTACCTCGCGCAGAAGGCGGAAGCGCTCGGCGTCGAAATCTATCCGGGCTTTGCCGCCGCCGAGCTTTTGTTCGAGGGCGATGCGATCGCCGGCGTTGCGACCGGCGACATGGGCATAGGCAAGGATGGAGAGCAAAAATCCGGTTTCACGCGCGGCATGGAGCTGCGCGCCAAATACACGCTGCTCGCCGAAGGCGCGCGCGGCAGCTTGTCCAAGCAACTGATCGCGCGCTTTGGCTTGGCGCAGGATCGGCAGCCGCAAAAATACGGCATCGGACTGAAGGAGCTGTGGCAGGTTACGCCGGAGAATTTCCACAGCGGGCTTGCGCAGCACACCATGGGCTGGCCGCTCGGCAATAACGTCGGCGGCGGCTCGTTCCTCTATCATTTCGGCGATCATCTGGTATCGGTCGGCTTCGTCGTCCACCTCAACTACGACAATCCGTATCTGTCTCCGTTCGAGGAATTTCAGCGCTTCAAGACCCATCCGCTCGTTCGCAATACTTTCGCCGGCGGCAAACGCATTTGCTACGGCGCCCGCGCGCTCACCGAGGGCGGCTGGCAGTCGGTGCCGAAGCTCGTCTTTCCGGGCGGCGGGCTGATCGGCTGTGCCGCCGGCTTCATGAACGTGCCGCGCATCAAGGGAAGCCACAACGCCATGCTGTCGGGCATGCTGGCGGCGGAGAGTGTCGCCGCAGCGCTCGGTGCCGGCCGCGCGCATGACGAATTGCTGGACTACGAAGCGGCCTGGCGCCCTTCGCCGATCGGGCATGACCTCTGGCGGGTGCGCAACGCCAAGCCCTTATGGTCGAAGCTCGGAACGCTGGCCGGCGTCGCGCTCGGCGGCCTCGACATGTGGACCAACACGCTCGGATTTTCACTCATCGGCACGCTCGGCCACGGCAAGCCGGATTTTGCCTCGCTCAAGCCGGCCGCCCAGTGCCGGCCGATCGCCTACCCGAAGCCGGACGGCAAGCTCACCTTCGACCGGCTGTCGTCGGTTTATCTCTCGAACACGAATCACGAAGAGGATCAGCCGGTGCACCTTGTGGTGCGCGATTTGGCCTTGCAGAAATCCTCCGAGCACGACGTCTATGCCGGACCGTCGGCGCGCTATTGCCCGGCCGGCGTTTACGAATGGGTCGAGGAGGCAGGCAATCCGCGTTACGTGATCAACGCGCAGAATTGCGTCCACTGCAAAACCTGCGACATCAAGGATCCGAACCAGAATATCAACTGGGTGCCGCCCGAAGGCAGCGGCGGACCGAATTATCCGAATATGTGAGTGTTGCCGCAGTTTGCGGCGGCAACGCGCGTGCGACGACCGGCCGCCCAACATTCGCCCGAAGAACGGCGGGTCTTTCAGCAGCGCCGATACGAGATGCCGCCTCGCTCAATGCGCGCCGCGATCGCGCTGGAAATGACGATAGGCGTGCACCGCCAAATCTCTTGCGTCCTTGCGCCAGCACTTGAGCGCATCGGTTCCGTCGTGCTCCAGGCAGATGTTGCAAGAGACGCAATCGAGGAGCCCCTGCCGGCCGGCCTTCAGCGACTGCGGAAAGTCCGGTTCGCGAATGAAGGGCCGCGCTGCCGCAAGAAAGTCGGCATCTCCGACGCGCAGAATCCGCTTCATCTGCCCGGTCGATCGAATTCCTCCGACGAGGATCACCGGAATATCGATCTCAGTCTTCACCGCCTTGGCGAATGGCAGGTAATACGCCTCGGGCTGCGCCGGTTGCCACAATCGCGGCAGCACCCAATCTTGCAGCGCGCGGCCCGGCGTCACCGCGACATAGGGGCGGATATTTTCATGATACGTGGTCATGAGGCCGTAGGTCGGCTCGACCGCGTTCAGTCCGCGTGCAGCCAATGTCCGCAGGCGGGCAAGGCCCTCTTCGATCTGGAGCTGGCCGGGACTGGAATCGGCAAGCCCATAGCGGGCCGTGATCGGCATATCGGGGCCAACCGCCGCGCGAACGGCGTCATAGACCGCAACAACAAATCGGCTTCTGCGTTCGGCGTCGCCGCCCCAATGGTCGGAGCGCCGGTTGCTGAACGGCGAGTTGAACTGTGAGATCAAATAGCCGTTGCCGCCATGGATGTGGATGCCGTCGAAGCCGGCCGCTGCCGCACGGCGAGCGGCTTGTCCAAAAGCGGCGACAATTCTCTCGATATCGTCCGCAGACATTTCCCGCGGCTGCCGCTCGAAGATCGCGTTCTCAATGAGCGAAGGCGCGATCGGATCGATATTCGGCATGACCGACTGGCTGCCGGCATGCGAAAGCTCGCAAAAAATCCGGCCACGATTTTGGTGCACGGCCGCGGTCAGCCGGGCGAGGCCTTGGACCAGCGTGTCGGAGTAAATACCGATCTGTCTTGCGGAACATTGACCGACCTCTTCGACATAAGCGTGCCCCGTGATCAGGAGCCCGGCCCCGCCGCGCGACAGCGTGCTGTAGAAACCGATCAGCTCATCGGTGACTTCGCCCCGGTCCGTCGCCATCGTCTCCGACGTCGCGGTGCGAATGAGACGATTGGGAAGGACGAGAGCGCCGATTTTACCGGGCTGCAAATATTCCGGAACGCCGGTCTCGATGTCGGGCGCGTTCTTTAGCGTCATTTCAAGTCACCAGCGTGCCAAGAGTAGGCTAGGCCGCCAGCTTCGGTTTAGGTAGGCGTAAATGTGATTACTGTTCAAACAATTTTGATTATATTGAAACGTTGGCTGAAAAAAAGTCAATGGTCATAAATTAGGCTGAGAGTAGCCCGGGCGGCGGCCTCTCTCTCTCTTTCAATCGCGACTCAGGTAATGGCGGCTGTTGGTGGTTCCCCATGGTTGACACAACCGGTTGTACCACCTGTGGTAGAGGAAGCAAAAAGCGTGAGTATTGAGAGCTCCTTGCAAGTGTCCGAGGAGGTTGCGCAGGCGACCGCCGACATTCTCACTGCCATCGGGGAGCGCATTCGTTCGGCGCGCCTTGCCCAGGGAATGACGCTGCAGGCGCTTGCCGCTGCTTCCAATCTGAGCCCCTCGATGCTGAGCCTGGTGGAGCGTGGCCGGGCCACGCCCTCGATCGGATCGCTGGTCGTGATTGCCAATTGTCTCGGCGTGGCGATGTCGGACCTGGTCGCGCCGGGAACGCCGGCCAATCCCGGCGTGGTCGTGCGGGTTGCCGATCAGCAAATCGTCGAGATGGCCAGTCACGTGATCCGACGCATCATCCGCGAAGACCGCGTGCGCGGGGTCTCGATCGCAATCAACGAATACGAGCCTGACACCGGGAACTCCGAGCAGCCGGTTTCTCACGACGGTTATGAATACGGATTTGTTCTGGAAGGCACCTTGAGCGTCGAGGTGGACGGCACGCCCTTTGTGCTGACGCCCGGCGATCTCATTTCGTACGGTTCGCGCAAGCCGCATCGGCTTTGGAACTACAGCAAGGACAAGGTCCGCACGCTTTGGTTTAATCTGCAGCGCGATTGAGCACGCCGAGGGTCCCTGATGGAAGCGCTCCTGCCGCGATTTCGCCGCCCTTGCGGCCTAAAGTCATATATCCTTGCGGGGGCATGACAAAAGGATCATTCTGGCGCAAACGAACGCCACGGCGCCGATTCCCCGTTTTGCCGATGTTTTTGTTCGCCGGTGGACGATCCAGACTCGCCAATGGAGATATCGTGATCAACACGCTGCCGTTGCGGCACGCCGCCATTGCCGGCGCCGCTATCCTGTTCGGGCTGCCATCCGCGCTCGCGACGGAAACACCGACGACGCAGGACCTCGTGCACGCGACCGCCTCGGGCAGCTATCTCGCCGCCCGGCACGCCGGCACCGAGCGCGACTCGGCGACCGCGGCCGCCTATTACCTCAATGTGTTGAAGTCGGATCCGCGCAATGCGGAGCTGCTCAGCCGCGCCTTCCTCTCCGTGCTCACCGAAGGCGATATCGACGAAGCCGGCCGGCTGGCCGATCGCCTGGTGCAGGTCGACCGCAGCGACCGCATCGCGCGGCTTGTGCTCGGAGTGCGCGCGCTCAAGCAAAAGCAATACCCGCTGGCGCGGCAGAATTTCGCGCAATCGATCCGCGGTCCGGTCACCGATCTCACCGCCACTTTGCTCACCGCCTGGGCCTATGCCGGCGCCGGCGATACGCATGCGGCGATCGACACGCTCGACCGGCTCTCCGGGCCGGATTGGTACTCGATCTTCAAGGACATGCACGCCGCCATGATCCTTGATCTGGCCAACAACAAAAAGGATGCGGCGAAACGCTACGAGCGCGCCTACAAGGCGGACGCGGTGGCGGTGCGCAACGTGCAGGCCTATGGCCGCTTCCTGGCGCGCGCCGGCGCCAAGGACGACGCGCTCAAAATCTACGCCGAGTTCGAAAAGACCGTCCCCAACCATCCGGTGATCGAGGAGGAAGCGAAGCAGGTCGCCGCCGGCGAAAAGCTGCCGCTCCTTGCCGATTCACCGCAGGCCGGCGCCGCCGAAGCGCTGTATGGTCTCGGTTCGTCGATCGGCCGCCGCGGCGGCGAAGACCTGGCGCTGGTCTATTTGCATCTGGCGCTTTATCTCGAGCCGAACCATCAGATGGCGATGCTGTCGCTCGCCGATCTGTACGAGGCGCTCAAGAAGCCGGATCTGGCGATCAAGATCTACGACAAGATTCCGCCATCGTCGGCGCTGCACCGCAACGCCGAGATTCAGATCGCTTCCGATCTCGATGCGCTCGATCGCTCCGACGAGGCCAAGAAGCGGCTGGAAAAGCTCATCGCCGATCATCCGAAGGACAATGAAGCGATCCTGGCACTCGCCAATATCCAGCGCGGCCGCAAGCAATTCGCCGAATGCGGCGACACCTACGGCAAGGCGATCGCCGACATACCGACGCCGGAAAAGGCCAATTGGGTAATCTTCTATTTCCGCGGCATCTGCTATGAGCGCTCCAAGCAATGGCCGCTGGCCGAGGCCGACCTGAAAAAGGCGCTGCAGCTTTATCCGGACCAGCCGCTGGTGCTGAACTATCTCGGCTATTCCTGGATCGACCAGGGCGTCCATCTCGACGAGGGCATGAACATGATCCGCCGCGCCGTCGAGCAGCGGCCGGACGACGGCTACATCGTCGACTCGTTGGGCTGGGCCAATTTCCGCGTCGGCAACTATGACGAAGCGGTGAAGGATCTCGAGCGCGCCGTCGAGCTCAAGCCCGACGACCCGACGATCAACGACCATCTCGGCGATGCCTATTGGCGGGTCGGCCGCGTGCTGGAAGCGCGCTTCCAGTGGACCCACGCGCGCGACCTGAAGCCCGAGCCGGAAGACCTGCCGAAGATCGAGTCTAAGCTCAAATCCGGCCTGCCCGACGACACCTCTTCGGCAGCCGATGCGGCCAAGACCAAGAAGGTCGGCAACGGCGGTTGAGCATTGTCCGCGCCCGTTCTGTTGACCGATCACGCGCCGGCGAAAGTCAACCTGACGCTGCGCGTGCTGGCGCGCCGCTCTGACGGCTATCATGAGCTCGAAAGCCTTGTGGTGTTCGCCGACTTCGGCGACCGGCTGAGCTTTGCCCGCGGCGGCGATCTGGCGCTCGCCGTGCGCGGGCCAAGCGCCGTGGCAGCAGGCGCGGGCGACGACAATCTGGTGCACAAGGCCGCGCGCGCGCTGGCCGCGCGGCGCCCCGGTCTCGTGCTCGGCGCCTTCGACCTCGACAAGAGGCTGCCGGTCGCGGCGGGCCTCGGCGGCGGCTCGTCGGATGCGGCGGCCGCTCTGCGCCTCCTTGCCGATGCCAACGGTATTGCGCGCGACGATCCTGATCTTTACGCCGCCGCGCGCGCGACCGGCGCCGACGTACCGGTCTGTCTCGATCCGCGTCCGCGCATCATGCGCGGCATCGGCGAAAAACTGTCGGCGCCGCTCGCGCTCCCGCCGCTGCCGGCGCTGCTGGTCAATCCGGGCGTGGCGCTGCCGACCAAGGCCGTCTTTGCCGGCTGGAAGCCAACGCCCGCGAGCGCGCCGCTGCTCGACGAGGCGGCGCTCGAAAAGCTCACGGGCGCGCGCGATCTCGTGCGGCTTGTCGCCGAGCAGGCGAACGATCTGGAGGCGCCGGCCACGGCGCTGCAGCCGTCCGTCGCCGCGGCGCTGGCCGCATTGCGCGAACGCCCCGGCTGCACGCTCGCGCGCATGTCCGGTTCGGGCGCGACCTGCTTCGGATTGTTCGGCACGAATGACGAAGCGGCCTCCGCGGAGAGGGTGCTGTCTGGCAGGCAGCCCACATGGTGGGTGAAGGCGACGACCTTCGGCGGGCCATGATTCGCGTCATTCCGGGACGCGGGCGAAGCCCGCGGGCGCGGAATCCATGACCGCTACCGTTTTACAAAGAACGCCCACATCGCTTTTCCGCGGCGCCTGCGGATATGGATTCCCGGCTCGCTCCATCCAAGTCGGCTGTTGCCGACTTGGCATCTTAAAGTGCCGATCTCGGGAACACCCGAGATCGGTTAAGCGCCCCGGAATGACGCGCGCGGAGAGCGATAAATCTAATGCGTGCGCGCGATGCAGAAATCGACCGCTTCGGCGAGCGCCGACTTCATCTGCGAATCGGGAAACAGCGCCAGCGCGTCGCGCGCAATGGCGCCATAGTGATGCGCGCGGCCGATCGTGTCTTCCAGCGCGCGGTGCTTGAGCATCAGCCCGATGGCGTGTTCGAGATCGGCATCGGTCGCTTCGCCGCGCTCGAGCGTGCGCCGCCAGAATTCGCGCTCGGCATCGCCGCCGCGGCGGAAGGCGAGCACCACGGGCAGCGTGATCTTTCCTTCGCGAAAATCGTCGCCGACATTCTTGCCGAGCTTGGCGGCCGCGCCGCCATAATCGAGCACGTCGTCGACCAGTTGGAAGGTGATGCCGAGATTCATGCCGAACGAGCGGCACGCCGCCTGCTCGGCCTTCTGCCGCACCGACAAGACCGGCCCGACTTCACAGGCAGCGGCGAACAATTCGGCGGTCTTGGCGCGGATCACGGCGATGTATTCGTCCTCGGTGGTCGACGTGTTCTTGGCGACCGCAAGCTGCATCACTTCACCCTCGGCGATCACCGCCGCGGCGGAAGAGAGAATCTCCAGCGCCTTGAGGCTGCCGACCTCGACCATCATCTTGAACGCCTGGCCGAGCAGGAAATCGCCGACCAGCACGCTCGCCTCGTTGCCCCACAGCATGCGGGCGGCGAGCCGGCCGCGGCGAAGCTCGCTTTCGTCGACCACGTCGTCGTGCAGAAGCGTCGCCGTGTGCATGAACTCGACCGCGGCGGCGAGCTTGACATGGCCGTCGCCGCCATAGCCGGTGAGCCGCGCCAGCGCCAGCGTCAGTATCGGCCGCAGCCTTTTGCCGCCCGAGCTGATCAGGTGATTGGCCACCTCCGGAATCATCGTCACCTCGGAGCCGGTGCGCGCCAGGATCACGCTGTTGACGCGTTCCATATCGGCGCTCACGAGGTCGACCAGCGGGTCGATCGAGGGCTTTTCCGGACTTTCAAAGGGGACGACGACAGCCACGCAATGTTCTCCATGCAGGACGCGCGACAATAGAAACGCTATGGTGAGGCGGCAAGTATACCGAGGGTCGCAGCTAGAGCAGGGCGGCTTTTGGTTCAGTTCCGGCGGGCGTTCATCGCGCTTTTAAAGATCGGTGAGAGGGGCCAAGAAGAGGCGATGAGCGTTCATGTCAAGCGCTGAGCATATTGCCGAAAATGTGATCGACGCGGACCATCAGGTGGCGGTCCTGATCCCTTGCTACAATGAAGAGCAGGCGGTCGCCAAGGTGGTCGCCGATTTTCGCGCGGCGCTGCCGGCGGCGGCGGTCTACGTCTACGACAACAATTCGACCGACAAAACGGTGGAAGTGGCGCGCGGGGCCGGCGCGATCGTGCGCCGGGAGACCTATCAGGGCAAGGGTCATGTGGTGCGGCGCATGTTCAACGACGTCGAAGCCGATATCTACGTGCTGGTGGATGGCGACGCCACCTACGATGCGGCGAGCGCGCCGGCCATGGTCGGCAAGCTTCTCGCCGAGCATCTCGACATGGTGGTGGCGGCGCGCGTCGAGCGCGAGCAGGCCGCGTACCGCACCGGGCATCGCGCCGGCAACCGCATTCTCACCGGCTTTGTCGCGCACATGTTTGGCCGGTCCTTCACCGACATCCTGTCCGGCTACCGGGTGTTTTCGCGGCGTTTCGTGAAGTCGTTTCCGGTCCTGTCCGGCGGTTTTGAAATCGAGACCGAACTCACCGTGCATGCGCTCGAGCTTGAATTGCCGGTCGGCGAGGTGGCGACGCCCTATTATTCGCGCCCGCTCGGCTCCGCCTCGAAACTGTCCACCTGGCGCGACGGCTACCGCATCCTCTGGACAGTGTTGAAGCTCTATCGCGCAGAGCGGCCGCTGTCGCTGTTCGGCGCCTTCGGAATTGCCCTTGCCATCGTGTCGATCGGTCTCGCCATCCCGATTTTCATCACTTACGTGCAGGAAGGAATGGTGCCGCGCTTTCCGACCGCCATTTTGTCGACCGGGCTGATGCTGCTTGCATTCCTCTCCATCGCGGTCGGCCTCATCCTCGATACCGTCACCCGCGGCCGCCGCGAGCTCAGGCTTCTTGCTTATCTCGCCTTGCGCGCGCCGGGCGAAGAACGGCGGCGGAGCTGAAGATGCGCGAGCTTGTTCGCACCAACGATGCGGTACTGATCACGGCGATCGAGGCGCTGCTCAACGGCGCGCAGATCAAGCACCTTGTGGTCGATCGCAATATGAGCGTGCTGGAAGGCTCGATCGGCATTTTCCCGCGTCGCATTCTGGTCGACGAGGATCAATACGATGCCGCGCAACGGCTCCTGGAAGAGGCGGGCTTTGCCGACGAACTCCGGCGCGATGGCCGCTAAACCGGCGGAGGTGACCGAAGACGCCGTGCTCGGCGGCCGGCTTGTTCTGCGCCAGCCGCGCAGGGGCCATCGCGTCGGTCACGATGCTATGCTTCTCGCCGCGGCTTGTTCGGCGCGCCCGCGCCAGCGTCTCATCGAACTCGGCGCCGGCGTCGGTGCAGCGGGGCTCGCCGTTGCCCGGCGCGTCGATGATCTCGCGCTGACCTTGATCGAGATCGACCCGGCGCTGGCGGCGCTGGCGCGCGAGAATGCCCAGCGGAATGGATTGGCCGAGCGTACGCGCGTGATTTGTCTCGACGTCGCCGCTTCGCCGGCGGACTTCGCCGCCGCCGGTTTGTCGCATGGCGAAGCCGATCATGTGCTGATGAATCCGCCGTTCAATCCGGCGCAAAATCCGTCGCCGGATCGCAGCCGCCGGCTTGCGCATGTCGGCACCGGCGACACGCTGCGGCGGTGGGTCGAAACCGCCGCACGGCTTCTTCGCCCGGCGGGCACGCTTACGCTGATCTGGCGGGCCGATGGGGTCGATGCGGTGCTCGCCGCGCTCGCCGGTGCTTTCGGCGGCGTAGGTATTTTGCCGATCCATCCGAAACCGGGCGCGCCGGCGATTCGGGTGCTGGCCCGTGCGGTCAAAGAAAGCCGCGCGCCGCTTGCCCTTCTGCCGGGCCTGGTGCTCGCCGACGCCGACGGACAGCCGACGCCGGAGGCGGAAGCGGTATTGCGCGGGGGCGCGCTGCTTGCGCTCTCCGCCGACTAAGCCGCAGTCTTGTAAGATGCAACGATCAGATGCTGGCGCTGACCGATTCGCTCGGAACCGGCGCGGACGCTTTCGCCGGCCGGCGCAGCGGCAGATAGGAAACCCCGACGATGACGCTGATCAGCAGAAGCAGGACGTAAATTTTCATTGCCCATCCACCCACGCCAACACCCCGCACGGACATTGCGGCGAGTAAGAGGCCGCGGGGTTAACAATCGATTACTGCGGGATTAACAATCGATTACTTGAGCGTGAACGAATTGCATCCTATGTCGGGGCAATGACTGAGCCAGCCACGGGCAATCCAGTGAAAACCGGCGTTTTGCGCGCCCTATCGGCGGTGCGCGAGCTTGTTCCGCAGCGTTTTCGCCGCGACCGGCCGGTCGTGCCGGTGCTGCGGCTTTCGGGCGTGATCGGATTTTCCACCCCGCTGCGGCCGGGCCTGAGCATGGCAGGTATCGCGCGCTCGCTCGATCGCCTGTTCGGCGTGCGCAATGCGGCGGCGGTGGCGCTGGTCATCAATTCGCCCGGCGGCTCGCCCGCGCAATCGCACCTGATCTTCCGCCGCATCCGCGATCTGGCACAGGAGAAAAGCCGCAAGGTCATCGCCTTCGTCGAGGACGCCGCCGCGTCCGGCGGCTATATGCTCGCCTGCGCCGCCGACGAGATCATCGCCGATCCGAATTCCGTCGTCGGCTCGATCGGCGTGGTCGGCGGCTCGTTCGGTTTCGACAAGCTGATCGCCAAGATCGGCATCGAGCGCCGGCTCTATACCTCGGGCGCGCACAAGGCGATGCTCGATCCGTTTCTGCCGGAGGATCCCGGCGACGTCGAACGGCTCAAGAACTTGCAGCGCGAGATCCATGAGGATTTCATCGCGCTGGTGAAGTCGCGCCGCGCCGGCAAGCTGACCGGCCCGGAGGACAGCCTGTTCTCCGGCGAATATTGGACCGGCAAGCGTGCGCTCGGCTTCGGCCTCGTCGATGCGATCGGCGATTTGCGCTCGGTATTGCGCGAGCGCTTCGGCGAGAAAGTCTATACGCCGCTGATCACGCCGGAGCGCGGCTTCTTCGGCCGCCGCGCTTTGGGCATCGGGCCCGACGCCCTGCTGGGGACAGGACTTCATGCCGCGCCGCTTAGCCTTGCGGAAGACATGATTTCGGCGCTTGAAGCGCGTGCGCTGTGGGCTCGCTACGGCCTTTAGCGCCGCCCCGTTTTTCGGCTAACATAGGCGGGTGGGGCAAGCGCACGGAGATGACGATGCCGGTCTTCGTCTTGGCCTTCGGACTTGTCGGAACGGCGGTAGTGCTGCGCTGGTGGATGCGCGAGGTCAAACGCGTCAACGCCGACCTTGAGGCGGTTCGCGCGCGGGCCGAGCCGGTCGATCGCAAGACGTTGCCGACGCTCAAGGCCGATCCGCGCACCGGTGAGTATCGGCCGGGATAATAAGCTCAAATTCTTTTCCGCTCATTCCCGCGCAGGCGGGAATCCAACCGATTTCTCAGCGCGGTTTCTTGGCTCCCCGCTTTCGCAGGGACGAGCGGCTGCGATGAGACTTGACCGCGGGCGGGCGTTCCACCAACAACGTCCCGATGAATTCGACCGCGATCACCGATTTGCCGCCGTATATGCGGCCCGAACGCTCGTTCCAGGGCCTGATCCTGGCGCTGCAGCGCTATTGGGCCGATTGGGGCTGCGTCATTTTGCAGCCCTATGACATGGAGGTCGGTGCCGGCACCTTTCACCCGGCGACGACCTTGCGTGCGCTTGGCCCGAAGCCGTGGAACGCAGCTTATGTACAGCCCTCGCGCCGCCCGAAGGACGGCCGCTACGGCGAGAACCCGAACCGTCTGCAGCACTATTACCAGCTGCAAGTGATCCTCAAGCCGTCGCCCGACGACCTGCAGGAGCTCTATCTGAAATCGCTCTATGCGATCGGCATCGATCCCAAGATCCACGACATCCGTTTCGTCGAGGACGATTGGGAAAGCCCGACGCTCGGCGCCTGGGGGCTCGGCTGGGAATGCTGGTGCGACGGCATGGAAGTGTCGCAGTTCACCTATTTCCAGCAGGTGGCGGGCTTCGAATGCGCGCCGGTGTCCGGTGAACTGACCTACGGCCTCGAGCGGCTCGCCATGTATGTGCAAGGCGTCGAAAACGTCTTTGCGCTCAACTTCAACGGCCGCGAAGGCCGTGAGAAGGTGACCTACGGCGAGGTGTTCTTGCAGGCCGAGCAGGAATATTCGCGGCACAATTTCGAAGTTGCCGATACCGACATGCTGTTTGCGCAGTTCCGCATGGCGGAAGAGGCGTGCAAAAAATATCTTGAAGCCGGCTGGAGCGGTGACGGCGCCGGCGGCGGCAATCGCGGCCGCCATCTGATGGCGCTGCCGGCTTACGATCAGTGCATCAAGGCGAGCCACGTTTTCAATCTGCTCGATGCGCGAGGCGTGATTTCGGTCACCGAACGGCAGAGCTACATCCTGCGGGTGCGCGATCTCGCCAAGGCCTGCGGCGAGGCGTGGCTCGCGACCGAAGGTGGAGGACGAGAGGCAGGAGCAAGATCATGAGCGAGATGCCCGAAATCGGCGGCCGCGCGCCGATCACGATCGATGTCGAAGCCGGCAAGACATACTGGTGGTGCGCCTGCGGACTCTCGAAGCGGCAGCCCTTCTGCGACGGCTCGCACAAGGTGACGAGCTTCACGCCGATCGAGTTCAAGCCGGCGACATCCGAGAAGGTCTGGTTCTGCGCCTGCAAACGCTCGGCGAAGAAGCCGATGTGCGACGGCAGCCACAAAAGGCTGTGAGCTTTTCATGCCTGATTTGCTGCTCGAGCTTTTTTCCGAAGAAATTCCGGCGCGCATGCAGGCGCGCGCGGCGGAGGATTTGCGCAAGGCGGTCACCGACCGGCTGGTCGATGCCGGTCTCGCGTATGAAGGCGCCAAGACCTTTGTGACGCCGCGGCGGCTGGCGCTTGCGGTGCACGGCGTGCCGGCGCGGCAGGCCGATGTGCGCGAGGAGAAAAAGGGCCCGCGCGTCGGCGCGCCGGAGAATGCCATCGCCGGCTTCCTCAAGGCCGCGGGGCTTACTTCGATCAGCGAAGCGAAGGTGCAGCCCGACAAGAAGGGCGACTTTTACGTCGCGGTGATCGAGAAGCCGGGCCGCGCCGCGATCGACGTGATCAGCGAAATTTTAAGCCAGGTGATCAAGACCTTCCCCTGGCCGAAATCCATGCGCTGGGGCGCGCCGTCGAAGGATCCGGGCGCGCTGAATTGGGTGCGGCCGCTGCACTCGATCGTTGCCACCTTCGGCCCCGAGACCGAAGAGCCGGACATCGTGCCGCTTTCGATCGACGGCGTTGCCGTCGGCAACGAGACGCGCGGTCATCGCTTCATGGCGCCGGCGCCGTTCACCGTTCGCCGCCTCGCCGACTATTTGCACAAGCTCGACAAGGCCAAGGTGGTGGCGGATGCCGAGCGCCGCCGCGATATCATCCTGACCGAGGCCAAGCAGCTTGCTTTCGCGCAGGGACTCGAACTGGTCGAGGACGAAGGTCTGCTGGCTGAGGTCGCGGGCCTCGTCGAATGGCCGGTGGTGCTGATGGGGTCATTCGATCAGAGCTTTCTGCACATCCCCGAAGAGGTGATCCGCGCCACCATCCGCAACAACCAGAAATGCTTCGTGCTGCGCGATGCCGCCCACGCCAAGCTGGTCAACAAGTTCATTCTTGTCTCCAATATCGAAGCGGAAGACGGCGGCGCCGCCATCGTCGCCGGCAACGAGCGCGTCATCCGCGCGCGGCTCTCCGACGCGAAATTCTTCTACGAGACCGATCTGAAAACCCGGCTGGAAGACCGGCTGCCAAAATTCAAGGATATCGTGTTTCACGAGAAGCTCGGGACGCAGGCGGAGCGCATCGAACGCATCGAGCGGCTCGCCGGCGAGCTCGCGCCGCTGGTCGGCGCCGACGTTGAAAAAGCCAAGCGGGCGGCGCGGCTTTGTAAAGCCGATCTGCTGACCGAAGTGGTCGGCGAGTTTCCCGAGCTGCAAGGCCTGATGGGGAAATACTACGCCGAGGAACAGGGCGAGGACGAAGCCGTCGCGCACGCGATCGAGGATCATTACAGCCCGAAAGGCCCGGACGATTTTGTGCCGGCCGATCCGGTCTCGATTACGGTCGCCCTCGCCGACAAGATCGACACGCTGGTCGGGTTCTGGGCAATCGATGAGAAGCCGACCGGGAGCAAGGACCCTTATGCGCTTCGAAGAGCGGCGCTCGGGGTGATCCGCATCA
>Ga0187781_10001414_pt1 | contig 18186 bp, 14 predicted proteins | sample 0715_SJ02_MP02_2_FD_132447 | JGI IMG/M metagenome (GOLD analysis project Ga0187781, IMG submission 132447) | Tropical peat soil microbial communities from peatlands in Department of Meta, Colombia - 0715_SJ02_MP02_20_MG | ecosystem: Environmental > Terrestrial > Soil > Wetlands > Peat | place... | reverse complement strand
TGTACCTTTAGGAAGTTCAGCGATCGTACGAGCCATCTGCGGTCCTCCTCTCCTTTTAATGAGAGGAGTATACCGCATATTTCATTAAGTGAACAGTATTGGGCTTCAGCCCCGCCGTCTCCGGGAGGTGGGCCAAAGGGCCTTTAGGCCCTGAAGTCGCCTTGCTTCAGGGGCTAAAGCCCCTTCTCCATTTCGCGCGTTGGGCGGCGGGGCTGAAGCCCCGCCCTTCCGTATGACTTTCATCTTTGTGGGAGGGCCGATGGCCCATGCCTGCTCGAAATGACAGCGGTTCGTACGCGGCGGAAGTCCACTTAACGTTTGCGCCCGGCCTTCTTCTTGGCGGCCCGTGCCGGCGGCCTGGCGAATGAGGCCAAGCACTCGCATTCCAGCTCGAGTGGAATGGTCTTGCTGAATTTACCCGCTTCGAACTTCTTCTTCTGATCCTGCCAGACAGGGCTACTTCGCGCAGCCTCGAGTGCCTCGGCGTCGCGCCACAAGACCACCCAGAAATATTCAGGTTTGCGGGCCTCGAAAACCTTGACAAAGTAAGCCTGCTGACAACCTTCGATTTTTTGCAGGGCCTGCAGCGTTACTTGCCGTCCGAATTCCTCGTACTCCTCAGTCTTCTTTCTTCGCGCGCGCATTCTCCAAATGTGGGCAAACATGCCAAGCCTCCTTAGATCACCCGGGCTTCGTTTCGAAGTTTATCGACCAGGCGTGCGGAGATTTCCTTGGGGCTACCCTGCAAATACTGCGTCTGAGCTGCCTTGGCCGGCGCGTACACTTTGAGGATCTTCTGCCGTGGGGCAAGGTCCGCCGGGCTCAACCCCAAGTCACCCGCACTCAATTTCTTAATCGGCTTGCTCTTTGCCGCCATGATTCCTTTGAGCGTGGCGTAGCGCGGTTTGTTAATGCCTGACTGGATGGTGAGCAGCGCCGGGAGCGGCATTTCGATCCACTGAAACCAGCCGCCCTCGAGTTCTCGCTTGACCTTCAGCGCCGCACCGCTCACTTGGATTTCCATGATGATGGTGGAGTGAGGCAGACCCAGCAACTGGGCGAGAATGACTCCGGTTTGGGCGAAGCCGAAATCATCCGACTGTAAGCCCGTCAAGACGAGGTCCGGTTGCTCCTTCTGAATAGCCTTGGACATCGCGAGTCCAACCCCGTAGGCATCGAGGCTTTCAAAAGCGGGGTCGTCCAGGTGCAGCGCCCGGTCAGCCCCCTTGGCCAGCGCTTCTTTGATGGCTTGCTGCGCGCGCGCCGGGCCCAGGCAACAAAGCACTACTTCGCCGCCCTGCTTCTCTTTCAGGCGCAGCCCTTCCTCGAGAGCGTAGATGTCCGGCTCGTTGATTTCAAAACCCAGGTCGGCTTCCTGTATCCAGGTTGCGGCCGAGTTCAGGCGAAGATTAGAGTCGCGTGCGGGGACTTGCTTGAGGCAAACCACGACTTTCATGGCGATGATTTCTCCTATGAGTGTTCACATCTAGGCTGGGTGACTGCAGCCGGAACTCATGACTCCGTGTCCTTTGTGTATCAAAAAGCGCAACACAGAGACCACTGAGGGTCTCCGTGACCTCTGTGTTCAGTCCGAGATCTTGGCCACAGAGAACACGGAGAGGAAAAAGTACGCAGCGCGAATTCGTCCCCGGAAAAGCCTTGCCTACCCTTGATAACGCTTGAACAGCAAGGCAGCATTCGTCCCGCCGAATCCGAACGAATTCGAAAGCGCGTATTCGACCGCTGCTTTGCGGGATTGGTTAGGGACGTAATCCAGATCACAATCGGGATCGGGGTTCTCCAGATTGATGGTAGGCGGCATGATCTGATCCCGCAGCGCCAGCACGGTGATGCCTGCTTCCAGCCCGCCTGCGCCGCCCAGCAAGTGCCCGGTCATCGACTTGGTTGAGCTGACCGCCAGTTTGGAGGCGTGCTCGCCGAATACTTTCTTGATGGCCAAGGTCTCCAAACGGTCGTTGTAAGGTGTGGAGGTCCCGTGGGCGTTGATGTAGTCCACCTGGTCCGGCATGACGCTCGAGTCCGCCAAGGTGCTCTGCATCACCCGCACGGCGCCGTCCGCGTTTTCCGCCGGCGCCGTGATGTGGAAAGCGTCGCCCGACATGCCATAGCCCACCAGCTCCGCCAAGATCGGAGCGCCCCGCTTCAGCGCCACGCCCAACTCTTCCAAGATGACAATCCCCGCACCCTCGCCGATGACAAAGCCGTCGCGCTCGCGGTCGAACGGGCGGCTGGCTTTGGCGGGCTCGTGGTTGCGGGTCGAGAGCGCGCGCATCGAAGCAAACCCGCCCACGCCCATCGGCGTAATAGCCGCTTCCGCGCCGCCGCAGATCATCACGTCCGCGGCACAGCGCTGAATCAGCTTAAACGAATCTCCCACCGCGTGCGTGCTGGAGGAGCAGGCAGTGCAGGTGGCGGAGTTGGGGCCTTTCGCTCCCCACCGGATGGAGACAAATCCCGCCGCAAGATTGACGATGGCCGCCGGAATGAAGAAGGGAGATATTCTGCGCGGTCCCCCTTGCATCAACGCCGTGTGTTCGCGCTCGATCACGTCGAACCCGCCGATCCCCGACCCGATATACACACCCGTGTGATCGGCAAGTTCCGGAGTGATTTTAAGCTGGGCCTGCTCCATGGCGAACTGGGTGGCCGCCATGGCGAACTGAATGAACAGGCCCATCTTCTTGACTTCCTTCTTCTCGATGTACTGGAAAGGATCGAAGCCCTTGACCTCCGCCGCAATCGTCGCCGAGAAGCCCTTGGTGTCAAAATGGGTGATGGGCGCAACTCCACTCTGTCCGGCCAGGAGGTTTCGCCACGTCTCCTCCGTGCCCACTCCCAGCGCGCTCACCAAACCTACGCCTGTAACGACAACTCGACGCGTCAAGCTCTGCTCCTTGTACGCTGCTGCCCTCGATCCCCTCCCTGCGCGGCGCGTGAGGAGGGGTTGTTATAAGTCAGTTCTTCGAGGGTTTAATGTGACCCTGAATGTAATCCACCGCGTCCTTCACGGTTTGAATCTTCTCGGCATCCTCGTCCGGAATCTCGATCTCGAAGGCCTCTTCAAAAGCCATGACCAACTCCACGATGTCGAGTGAATCCGCTCCCAAGTCATCCACAAAATGCGCCGTAGGGGTCACTTCGGCTTCATCGACGCCAAGTTGTTCCACAATAATCTGCTTAACCTTCTCTTCGGGCGATGCCATCGCTCTCTCCTCCTCTGATTTCGTGCGGGCGGTCATTCTAACACGTCACGCCATGAACATCCCACCGTTTATATTAAGAACGTGTCCGGTAATATAGCGAGCTTCCTCCGACACCAGGAATCGCACTCCGTTAGCTATCTCAACGTCCGTGCCCATGCGGCCGATGGGGATCATGCTCAACATCCTCTCCTTGATCTCGGGTGGCAGATTCTGCGTCATCGAGGTAGCAATGAACCCGGGGGCCACCGCGTTAACCGTGATATTCCGCTTCGCCACTTCCGCCGCCACAGCTTTCGTCAAGCCGATGATACCCGCCTTGGAGGAGATATAATTGGCTTGGCCGACGTTGCCCGCCTGCGCAACCACCGAAGCAATATTTACGATGCGCCCATAGCGCTGCCGCACCATGCCCGGCAAAACCGCCTGGATGCAGTAGAACGCGCCGTCCAGGTTGGTCTTCAAAACGGCCTGCCAGTCCTCCACCTTCATCCGCATGACCAGATTATCGCGGGTGATGCCGGCATTGTTCACCAGAATATCAACCTTTTCCAAGGTTTCCAAGGTCTGGTCAACTGCTTTTTGCACGGCTTCGCGGTCTGTCACGTTCACGCCGAAGCGGATCGCTTTCCCACCTGCCGCCTCGATCTCTTTAACCACGTCGTCGAGTTGAGACTCGCGCATGTCGGTCAGGACAATGCGGGCCCCGCCTTGCGCGAGGTTGAGAGCTATGGCCTTGCCGATTCCCTGCGCGCTTCCGGTTACCAATGCCACTTTGCCGTCGAGATCAAACATAACGCCTCCTTGGCGGAGAGGGCAAACTGAGCCTTCGGTCCCTTTCCCTCTTGGCGGAGAGGGTAAACCGAGCTCTCTGTCCCTCGCCCCCTTGGGGGAGAGGGTGGACCGCAGCCGGCGTTTTCATCAGCCGGTGCGGGCCGGGTGAGGGGGTGCGGTCGAAAGGCGGCTCTGTGGTCAACTCGGGCGGCCACAAGGGCCGCCCCTACGTACCTATGCCGAATCGAGCCAGCACTTCGTTCAATGTGGCCCCATCCTCAACTCTCAGGCACTCGGCCTGAGGAGCGATTTGCCGGAGTAAACCCGAAAGCACTTTCCCTGGCCCAACCTCGATGAAACATTCTACCTTTTCGCTGAGCAATTGCTGCATCGCCGGCGCCCACCGGACCGGCGAAGTGACCTGGCGCTTCAGCCCGTCGCGCACTCGATCTGCCGAGCGAGCGGTCTCCGCGTCCACGTTGTTCACCAGAGGGATTCGGGGCGCGGCGATTTCCGCGCGGTCTAGTTCGGCTGCCATTCGCTCCTGAGCGGGTTTCATCAGGGAACAATGGAAGGGCGCGCTGACGTTGAGCAGGATGGCGCGCTTGGCCCCGCGACTTCGGGCCAGCGCAGTGGCCCGTTCCACCGCTGCCCTGTGGCCGGAGATCACGATTTGGGCGGGGGAGTTGAAATTGGCGGGAGAAACCACCTCTCCCTGCGCGGCTTCGCGGCAGACCTCTTCAGCCCCCGCGGCGTCCATCCCCAGCAGCGCGGCCATCGCGCCTTGTCCAACCGGCACCGCCTCCTGCATCCACTCGCCGCGCTTGCGCACCAATCGCACCGCCTCTTCGAGCCGGAGACTGCCGGCCACGACAAGGGCGGAATATTCGCCCAGGCTGTGACCGGCCACGAAATCCGCCGTCAGGCCCTTTTCCCGCAAGACTTCCGCCGCGGCTACGGAGGCGGCCAGAATTGCGGGCTGGGCGTTCGCCGTTAACTGCAAGTCTTCCGCAGGTCCCTCGAAACAGAGCCTAGATAGCGAAAAACCAAGCGCCTGGTCCGCGGCCTCAAATATCCGTCGTGCGCCGGCAAAACCTGCAGCCAACTCCCGTCCCATGCCGGGATATTGAGAGCCTTGACCGGGGAAGAGAAATGCGAGTTTTGGCATTGAACCCAAGCGTTAGAATCAAGAATCAAGAAGCAAGAATCAAGAATCAAGAAACAAGAAGCAAGAATCAAGAAGCAAGAATCAAGCGCTATTTCTATGTTCACGTCTTGCTCCTTGCAAGAATCAAGGAGTAAGAAGGCGGTCGGCTCGCGCAACCACCCGCGGCACGTTTCACTTCTTGCTTCTTGCTTCTTGATTCTGACTTTCGATGTTCACCTCTTGCTTCTTGATTCTTGCTTCTTGATTCTTGATTCTGACTCCTGACTTTTCACCACCGCATCAGAACGGCGCCCCACGTTACACCCGCTCCGAAGGCTGCCATCAGAATCAAGTTGCCGCGCTTCAACCGTCCGCTGCGCACGCACTCGTCTATGCAAATCGGGATGGAAGCCGACGAAGTGTTGCCGATGCGATCGATATTCGAGTAAACCTTTTCTCGCGGCACATTCAACCGCTCCCGGACTGCGTCCGTGATGCGTTGGTTGGCCTGGTGCGGGATAAAGAGGTCGACTTGCTCGGTGCAGACATGAGCTTTCTCAAGAACGCGCCGCGATACCTCTTCCATGTTGCGGACCGCCACCTTGAACAGCTCGTTGCCTCGCATTTTGATGTAATGGCCGCCCTCGGCTATGGTTTCAGGCGAAGCCGGACACGCCGTGCCGCCGGCAGGAATGTACAATTGGTCGGCGTAGAGGCCTTCCGTGTGCAACTCGGACGCCAGGATGCCGGAGGGCGGCGAAACCGGACCCAGCACGGCGGCCGCCATGCCATCGCCGAAAATCACGCAGGTTCCTCGGTCCTTGTAGTCCACATAGCGCGAGAGCAATTCCGCGCCGATCACCAGCACGCGTTTGCACTTGCCGTTCCGGATGAATTGTTCGGCCACGGTTATGCCAAACAAGAATCCCGAGCAGGCCGCCGCCAGATCGAAGGCGCAGCAGGCGCGCGCACCGAGATCGCGCTGGATCAAGGCGGCGGTGGAAGGCAGAGGCATATCGGGTGATATGGTGGAGCAAATGATCAGGTCCAGATCCTGGGGGACGGTGCCCGCCATCTCGAGGGCTTTCCTCGAGGCCTTCACCGAAAGAGTCGACGTGGTCTCGCCGGGACCGGCCAGATGCCGTTCCCTGATGCCGGTTCGCTCCGTAATCCACCGGTCCGAGGTCTCCACCATCTTCTCGAGTTCGGAATTGGTGAGCACCTTGGCCGGCAACACCGAACCGGTACCCAGTATTCCAGCTGAAAGCTCCATACAATTCCTCGGCATTGCAGGGGCAGTGAACCGATCCTAAGATGTTGCTCGAGCCCGTTGCAGGTCCCCGATGGTGGTGGCAGCCAGGTGACGCTCGATCTTTTCGTTTACCTTGCCCTCTGCGAACTCCGCCGCAACGCGTATGGCATTCTTGATGGCGTTGGCGTTGGAGCCGCCATGGCAAATGATGCACACGCCCCGCACCCCCAGCAGAGGAGCGCCGCCATATTCTGAATAATCCACGCGTTTCTTGAACTTCTGGAAGGCCCGCCGGGACAGGACGTAGCCCACCTTGGCGGGCACAGTGCTCGAGAGCGCCTCTTTCAAAAGGCTCGACATTGTCTCCACCAGGCCCTCGCTGATTTTCAGCGCCACGTTGCCGATGAAGCCGTCGCAGACGATAACTTCCACCCGTCCGTTGTAAAGGTCCCGCCCTTCCACGTTGCCGACAAAATTGAAAGGAAGCTGCTTGAGCAAACCAAAGGCTTCGCGCGTCAGGTCGTTGCCCTTGTGTTCTTCTTCGCCGATCGAGAGCAATCCGATGCGAGGCTTTTCGAGGCCAAAGATCACGCGGTAATAAACCTCGCCCATCACCGCGAATTGCTGCAAGTGGTGAGGCTTGCAATCCACGTTGGCGCCCACGTCCAGCAATACGGCCGCCGTCCCTTGGGACGTGGGGAAGACGGCGGCCAGCGCCGGCCGGTCCACACCCGCCAGCGGTCCCAGCACGATTTTTGCCGTCGTCATGACCGCGCCGGTGTTGCCGGCGCTGATCAACCCATCGGCTTGATGTTCGCGCACCAGGCGCGCCGCCACGCGGATGGAGGAGTCCCGTTTGCGACGAAACGCCTTGGCGGCGGCGTCCTCCATGGTGACCGCCTCGCTGGCATGAACGATTTCGAGGGGAAGTCCCTGGAGGTCGCGTCGGGACAACTCGCGCTTCAAGACATCCTGCGGACCCACCAGCAGGACTTCTGCGATCCCTTCCCGCGCCGCCAGCACTGCACCCTCGACTTCCGGTCCGGGCGCGGAGTCCGTACCCATGGCATCAATTGCGATTCGGCGCATGAAAGTTTAGGCGGTTTCCTTCACCAGAATGACTTCTCTGCCACGATAATAACCGCAATTGGGGCAGGCTTGGTGAGGCATTTTTTTCTCGTGGCAGTGTGGGCACTCCGCCAGCGCCTGGGCTTCCAAGAAATCATGGGCTCGCCGGCGGTCCCGCCGTGCCTTGGAATGTCGTCGTTTAGGATTTGGCATAGAATCTCAATTCTCTTCAGTAATGGGGTTGTGTGAATCTCTCACCGCCTGGACCGTCAGGTCCGCACTGAGCGACGTACAGGTCGGCGCCAGGGCCAACAATTTGAGTATATCCCGCCTAGCCTTTCTTGAGAGAAGAAAAGGGGGAGCTTTCCACCGTGGGTTGGCAGCCGCATTTCTTAAGATTTAAATTAGTCCCGCAAACCGGGCAAAGACCGCGGCACTCCGCCTCGCACACAACCTTCATGGGCAGCGCCAGAATCACCTGCTCTGTCACCACATCCGCCAATTCGATTCCACCACCGGAGAAGAAGCCGACCTCGAGCTCGTCTTCGGGAAGTTCGACTTCCTCGGCGCGCGCAATCGTTGAAACGGGACGATAGAAGAGGTCGAAATCCCGTTCCACGGGGATGTCCACCGAACTCAGGCAGCGGTCGCAGAGAGCTTCCAGCTTCGTCCCCAGGTGCCCACGAATCTCGATTTCCGACCCCCTCAATTGGGCCACTGCGTCCACTTTGAGGGGGACAATTTGGCAGAATTCCGCTCCATGATAATCGAGCGTTCCGGGGGAGTATATCTTGGAGACCACAATCGGGTGAAGTTCCAACTCCTCCACGGTAATGCGCACCGCGACCTCCAAGGGGCAAACGCTAATTATAACCCGATGTGCAGGGTTGTCAAGAAAGCTCGGAAGGTCAAGTACTTAGGCTAAGTGTTTTGACCCAGTCGGCGCGGTCGCAAGCATCGGTCCGAGAGGTGCCGAGATCCTGGCCCTCCTGGCTCGGGGCTCAGAGTTCCAGGGTGGAGTACGGTCCTCGGCCCTGGCCCGCGAGCGGAAGTGGTTCGCGCTTAAGGCGGCCGGCGGTAGTGAAGTGTTCACGCAAATCTGAGGACTAAAAGGGGACCGAGTTTTTACGCGCAGGTGGCGCAGACATACCGCGCTTGGCATGTCTGCGCCCCATGACACGGCGCTAAAAGTAGAACTTCAGAGCGAACTGGATATTCCTCTCACCCTGAGAGCTGGTGATTTCACCAAATGGCGTGCTGTTCACGTTCATGAATGCCGGGCTGTTGAAGATCGGGTGGTTCAAGAAATTGATGAACTCCGCCCGGAATTCCACGTGCTTGGATTCGGTGACAGGAAACCGTTTGCCGATTCCAAAATCCCAGGTATCCAATCCTGGCCCAATCACCGTGCCATTAGCGCAATTGCCAAAAGTCCCGGCGGCGGGCTGGGCGAAGGGTGAGGTGTTGAACCAGGTGGTGTCCGGTCCTACGCCGTGAGTGTAGGTGACAGGTCCGGTGCAGTTCGCGCGCGGGGCGAAGCTGTAGGTGCCGCTCAGGTCGGTGGCGTAGACGGTCATCGGGAACCCGGTGTGTGCGCTGTAGATCCCGCTCAACTGCCAATTTCCCAATACTCCCTTGGTCGCCGCGTTCCAGGAGCTTCCATATTTCTTTCCTGCCCCGAAGGGCAACTGGTAGACATAGGAGAGTGTCAGAAGCTGCGTGTCATTGAAGTAGGTCGGGCCCCATTCGGCTTTCATGTTGTAGATATCCTCTGAGTACCAGCCTCCGGTGCTCGCCTGCCCGCCCTGGCCGTAATAGCCAATGTTGTTGGTCATCCCCTTCTGGTAGGTATAGGAGAGTTGGAATTCGAGGCCCTGGGTCATGTGTTTGGACAAGCTCACCTGCAAGGCATCGTAGGTTTGCTTGCCGTTGGAGGCAGTTCCCCCCGCGTAGGCGGTTTCGTTCACCAGGGTGGAATTCAGATACAGGCTGTTGCAGACGCCCACGGTTGAGGAGGGGCATCCCGCTTCGCCCGGAATCCGTCCTTGCTCATAGTTCGTGGGCACCATCAGATGCGTGCCGTGCTGGCCGACGTAACCCACGGAAAGCAGCATCTGGCTAGGGAACTGGTGCTCGAGGGCGAAGTTCCACTGTTCCGTGATGGCCGGTTGAACATTAGGGTCCCAGACGCGCAGCACAGCATTGGAAAACGGATTAGCAGGGGCGGAGACGGTTGAAAAACCCTGGTCGGTAGTGCTGCCCGGGAAATAGGCCGTAAACGGCGCGGCCACGCCGGTGTAGTTAGCCTCGGTCTCCGATTGAAAGGGCGGATTCAAGGGAAGGCGAAGGTTGGTGCCCGTTCCTTCCATGAAGGAGGAAATCGTATAGGCGCCCCGCAACACGGTGCTCTTTCCCAGGAAAGCGGGCGAGTAGGCGAACCCTAACCGCGGCTCCCAGTCGCGGTAGTCCTGGTTGTAAAGAGCCCGGCAGTCGTTGTAAGGACAGCTCTGGCCGGCAAAGTACTCCGTCCCGCCGATCAGCGCGAAGTTTGCCTGGCGATTGTAGACTTCGTACCAGGGCTGGTTGTACTCCCAGCGCAGCCCGACGTTGAGCGTGAGCTGAGGCGTTACACGCCAGTCATCCTGAATGTAGGGCGCCAAAACCCAACTGCGTTGTCCCCACGTTCCCCCGTTGATGCCCAGGCCGATCTGCTCGGGAAGGCCGAGATAGAAGTCAGCATCGGAGTAGCCGCTTGAAACCGGGCTAGCGGGGTTTGGGCCGCCGGTATATTGTCCGGTGTAAGCCAGAAAGCCGTCCCTTCCGTTGTTCCCGGAATAATAATTGTTGATATCGTGCCTCATGGCTTGGAAGCCCATGTGGACCACGTGGCGATTGTGAGTCCAAATGAAGTCCACGATCGGCTCCACAGTGGTATCGGCAAACAGTTCTTCGACGTCCGAGCTGCCGAGATTGCTGGTGAGACTGTTGGTGAAAGCCAGCGACGGCATACCCGCTCCGCGAGGATTCCCATCCGCAATCCCGAGCTTGGTGGCGAAGTCCCCGAGGCCGCTCACGATGGCCCCGTTGTTGAGGTAGATGCGGTTCGCGCCCATTTTGGCGTCCATGACCAGAGTGGGACTGAAGGTGTGAGTCCAATCGATTACGCCCAGATGGAAAGGCGAATTGTCGAAGGACTGCCCGAGAAGCAGCACCGAGTTGGTAGCAGGGATTTGCTGGAAACCTTGGGAATAGCTGCCCCAAATATGGTTCTTGTCGTTCAACATGTAATCGACCTTGAGGTCGCCCTGATCGTTATTGGTAAAGGTGCGCGTAAAGTAGTAGGCATTATATTGCGTGTTGGTGTTGCTCGGCAGCGGATATGCCCCGGAAGAGTAGAGGGCGGCCGCCACCGGATCGATCGTATTGGTGACGATGTTGCCCGGGTAGGGCTGGCGGGGAAGGGAAGGATTCGCCGGCGCCGTGCAGGGTCCGGTCAACGAAGCGCAAGGGCTGTAAAGCTGCACCGGGGTGGCGAGGTTTAACAGGGCGGAGTAGTCACCCATGCGTTCCGCGGGCGTCTCCACCGTGTAGGCCACTGCCGAAGTGGGAGTGTCCAGGCGCTTCGCATCGTAGTCTGCGAAGAAGAACAGCTTGCCCTTCTTGATCGGGCCGCCCAAGGTGCCGCCGAAGGTGTTCCAACGCACCGCAGGCTTGGGCACGCCCGCCCAATTATTGCCCCAGTTGTTGGCATTGAGCACGTCATTGCGCATGAACTCGAACACGTCGCCGTGATATTGATCGGTCCCGGATTTCAGGGTGACGCTGATCACCCCGCCCTGAAACTGGCCGTATTGGGCGGGCGCGTTGTTCGTGATCACGTTGAATTCCTCGATGGCGTCCACATTGGGCTGATAGGACGTCAGGTTGTCGGAAACCTGGTTGTTGTCGACTCCGTCCAGGAGGAAATTGTTCGCCTCCTCGCGGTTGCCGTTAACGTAAGGCCGCCCCCCACCCCCCGTGCGCTGCCCATCGATGAACGAGCTTGGATCGACCGTGGTTACGCCGGGTGTAAGCAAAGTGAGCTGAATGAAGTTGCGTGTCGCCAACGGCAGGTTTTCGTTGAGATTGCCGCTCGTCACCAAGCCGACCTGCATAGTGTCGGATTGCAGAAGCGGGGGCGCGGAAGTGACCTGAATCTCTTGCGCCGTCGCTCCCAGAGGTAGCTGAAAATCAATGCGCGCAATTTGGTTCATCTGAAGCTCGAATTCCGGCTTCACGCTAGTGGCAAAGCCTTGCGCTTCCACCTTCACGGTATAACGGCCAACGGGCAGGCGGGGAAAGTTGTAAAGGCCCGCACTGTCGCTCTCCGTGGGCCAAACCGTACCCCGAAGCGTATCCGTAGCCGTGACTTTTGCCTTGGGGATTACCGCGCCGGAAGGATCGGTAACCGTTCCCGTGATAGCTCCAGAAATTTCCTGAGCCGGGAGCATCGCGGGCGTCAAAGCCCAGAGCGCATATAACAAAAACCCCAAACGCAACGATGAGTTGCTCTTCCATGCCATTAGTTCCTTCATTTTCTTAACCTCCCCTACTTTGCTGAAAACAACCAGGATTTCCGTTTTCAATTCTCGACTGGAGACTAGTGCACACTTGCCCCTCGCCACTGAGTCTGTACCGGGCGTCGCAGGTACTGCGCTCCATGGCGGACCCGCCCAAGTAAGCATATTGCTAGTTGCTGCGCCAGCTTCGTGTCCTATTTGTCTTATGCGTGACTCGGCTCCCTGAAGCACGGACTAGCATACACCCAGCGAGCAACTGCCCCTCCAAACTACTCACAGCCTTAAGTCTCTGAAGCATATAAGGTTTGAAGCTGGCCGAAGTCTTGGGTGAGGAAAATCCTGAAAATGGTATACAGTTTTCGGTAAACCTCCGATTCCTTGTAGTTCGGAGACTGCTCCAACGCGGTTTGGCTGTCCCTCTCGAGCATGTTACAGTTATTCGGCGAGGGTCAAAACCGACGTGTTTCGAAGCGAAGGCGAATTCGTCCAATGGCTCGAGAGACTGACCGTATCCCGGCGCGAGCGTGCAGGGCTTCGTTCAGCGCGGCGTGAGGGAGGGGTGAAACTCGGCATTGGCGACGACGCCGCGCTGGTTTTCATCCAGGGCAAGCACGAGCTCATTCTGACCACGGACATGTCGATCGAAGGCATCCACTTCTTGCCGGACTTGCATCCGGCGGAGGCCGTGGGCCACCGCGCGCTGGCGCGCTCTTTGAGCGATGTGGCGGCGATGGGCGGCGTGCCCCGCTACTTCCTGGTGTCCTTGGCCATTTCGAAGCGGGCTGGGCGCGAGTGGGTTTCCAGGTTCTACCACGGGATGCAGACGCTGGCTCGTCGCTTCCGGGTTCGATTGGTCGGAGGGGACACGGCCGTCGTTCCGGACCGGACAACGATTGACGTGCTGGTAGCAGGGGAAGTTCCCAGAGGCAAAGCGCTGCGGCGCTCCGGCGCACGCGCCGGCGACCTGATCTTGGTGAGCGGCCCGTTGGGACTTTCGGCGCTCGGCCTTCGCCTGTTGCGAAACAAGCCAGCGGGGGCGCTCGACACGGCACGGGCGCTCCTGCCGGAAAGTGGTGGATCGTCTGCAAAGACACAGCGGAGAGCGGCTGTGCGGCTGGCCAAAGAAGCCCTGCGGGCTCATCTTTACCCGGAACCGCAGTGCGCGCTCGGGCAATTCCTCTCCAGGCGTGGACTAGCTTCGGCCCTGATCGATCTGAGCGACGGCCTTTCCACCGACCTCTCTCGCCTCTGCGCCGCGAGCGGCGTCGGGGCGAGGCTGTGGGCCGAGAAGATCCCGGGTCCAGACCTGCCCGGCGCCGCTCGCTCACTCGAACTCGCGCTCGACGGCGGAGAGGATTACCAATTGCTCTTCACTGTTCCGCCACGGCAGGCTTCACGTCTTCCTGCGAAGTTCCAAGCTCATCCCCTTTATAACCTGGGAGAAATTGAGGCCACAAAAGGCGTAAGGCTGATCACCGCTGAAGGCAAGGTCCGCGCACTCGAACCGGCAGGTTGGGACTACTTTCGAGCCAGAGTTTAGTTGGACGATTAAGAGTCCCCTCATCCCAACTCCCCTCCCCCTCTTCCCTCTCCCCAGGGAGAGGGAAGAGGGGAGAAAAGAGATAGGGTGAGGGGTCTTGGCCGGAATTTTCCGAAAAATGCGCGAAGCGCCTTGGAGTGCGGCGGCTTGAAGCCGCCTTGGGATCGCCCCGGCCCGCTGAGTACGTACGCGGAGCGGAAGGGCGGCGTCAAGCCGCCGCACTCCAAGGCGCCTGCGGCGCAGGCATTTTGGGAGGAGCGCCGGACGGATCATTGCGATGTCGGGTTCGGGCTGGGCGTGGCGCCGGTAGAAGGCGGGGGCGCCGTCTTCGCGCCGCCCGGCGGCGGCTTGGCGGGGGCGCTTCCGCCGGATTCAGAGCCTAGCGTGCTTGTCTCCGGGGAGCCGCCCGCCTTCGCCGGGGCAGCCGCCCCCTTGGCCTCCGCTTGGCCCTCTCCTCGTCCGCCGGGCGCAGTGGGCGCGCCGCCTGGCGCCGCCGCGGGCGCCCTCCCGCCCAGCAGGAAGTCCTGCCCGGCGCTGGCCAGGATTTGCTTCACTTGCTCGGGGTTGGTCAGCAGCGGGGAGTGGGAGAATTCCTCCGCGCGCCGGCCCTTCAGGTACTCGCTCATGAACTGCGTCCAGATGGGCAGCGCCACACGCGCGCCTTCTTCCTTGTTACCCAGCGTCTGGTGGTCGTCGAAGCCCACGTACACGCCGCAGGTGATGGAGGGCGTGAAACCGAGAAACCACGCGTCGGTGAAATCGTTGGTCGTGCCCGTCTTGCCGGCCAAGGGATATTTCTGCGCCAGCGGTTTGGCATGCACGCCTGTGCCCGAGTTAAATACCTCCCGCAACATCGAGACCATGATCCGCGCCACCGCGGCGGGCAGCACATCCGTGACTTCCGGCTGGAAGTCGTCGATCACGCGCCCGTCATAATTGGTGACCCGGTAGACCATGCGCGGCGTGATATGGACGCCGTCGTTGGGAAAAGTCGTGAAGGCGGAGGTGTGCTCGAGCAGCGTCAGGTCCGACGCGCCCAGCGCCAGGGGCAGATTGGGCACCAGCCGCGAAGTGAGTCCGAATTTGCGGCACAACTTGATGACGCTGTCCACCCCGATTTTGGCCAGCAGCTTAACCGCGGGAACGTTGCGCGATTCCGCCAGGGCGTGCAGCAGGGTGATGGTGCCCTCGTATTTTTCATCGTAATTGTGCGGCGCCCACCAGCCCGAGGAAGTGCTGAACCCGATGGGCGCGTCCACAATGGTGTCGAAGGGCGACATGCCGTTGAGCATCGCCTGTGAGTAGACGTAGACCTTGAATGAAGAGCCCACCTGCCGCTCCGCTTGGGTGGCGCGGTTGTACTTGCTCTCGTTCCAATCGTAGCCGCCCACCATGGCCTTGATCGCGCCGGTGGGATTGTCAATCACCAGGACGGCGCCTTGCACGCTGGGGCGCTGATCGAGGGTGACGAGCAGCTTCGAGCCTTTGATTTCCTTAATCTCAAACAAGTCCACGTCGCCGGGAGCGAATACCTGGCGGGGCTCGGTCTTCTGCGTCCAGGCAAAATCGGCGGGAACCACGTGCGCGGTGTATTCGCCGAAGCGCACGAGAGCGTGTTCCGGCGTCACCTGCATCACCAATCCGTGCACCAGATCACCGGGTTGAAAGGCCTTCCAATCGCCGTCCGCATAGGTGTCGAGCGTCGCGGGCGCGCCATCGGCGAGCTTGAAGGGAGTCTTCAGGATGTTCTTTTCGGGACCGCGCCAGCCCCGCCGTTTGTCATCCTCGCGCAGACCCTGCCGCAGGGCTTCCTGGGCGAGTTTCTGGACCTTGGGGTTGAGCGTGGTGTAAACCCGCAAGCCCCGTTCGTCCACGGCTTCCGGCCCGTATTTCTTCTCCAGGAACTGGCGGACTTCTTCCACGAAATACGGCGCCACCGTGTAGTTCCACTTCTGGATATTCAAGCCCAGCGGGGCGCTGACCGCCTGGCGGTATTGTTCCCCTGAGATCTTCCCATTCTCGAGCATCGCAGCCAGAACTTGATTACGCCGGCGGCGCGCGGCTTCCGGGTGGGTGAGCGGCGAGTAGGAGGTGGGCGACTTGGGGATTCCCGCCAGCAGCGCCGCCTCCGGCAGAGTCAATTGCCCGAGGTGCTTGCCGAAGAAGAATTGCGATGCGGCCTCGTACCCGAAATTCCCATGCCCAAGATCCACCTGATTGGCGTACATGGTGAAAATCTGGGACTTGGTGAAGTAGCGCTCGATCTGGATGGCCATCAAGGCTTCCTGGACTTTGCGGCGGAAACTCTTCTCCGGCGTCAGAAACAGCTTCTTGCTGAGCTGCTGGGTCAGCGTGCTGGCGCCCTGAGCGCGCCGCCATTCGGTGACGTCGGTCAGCGCGGCGCGCGCGATGCGCAGCATGTCAATGCCCCAGTGGCTCTCGAAGTGGCGGTCTTCGATCGAGATGACCGCGTCTCTCAGAATCGCGGGAATCTGGTCGTAAGTCACAATCACCCGCCGCTCAAGAGCAAAGCTGCCAATCGTGGTGCCGTCGTCCGCGTAAAGATCCGTCATCACGTCCGGCCGGTAATCCTCGAGTTGGCGGATCTGCGGCAGGTCCGACGAGTACACAAAGACCTGTCCCGCCAGCGCTCCTATGCCCACAGAGAGGAGCAGGAGAATCAGAAACACAAATTGCCCGAACACCTTGCGGCTGCTTACCTTGGGCGGAGCAGGCGGGCGAGGCGGAGGCTGAGAGGGTTCGGTGATGGATAGGAACGCGTCAGCCATTGTACTATGCCATTCTTATTGTAGGTTGCCCGTGGCTCACAGTCAAACCGCAGTAAGGTAGTGTCTCAGTTTGAATCCGTAGCGGCGAGTTTACCTCGCCAAATGGCGGCTTCAAACTGAGACACTACCCGCAGTAAAGCTCTCAGCCTTCAGCTCTCAGCCATCAGCGAGATTGGCCGCCTTTCGACATCGCACTTCCAACCGACAGTACCCTGAATGGAAATGGCCCTCGCCCCCTTGGGGGAGAGGGTGGCCTGCAGCCGGCGCTTTCATCAGCCGGGGCAGGCCGGGCGAGGGGGTCCACCCGGCATCCTCATGGTACCGAAAGATCTCTGGAGTTCGCTGAGATTGCAACTGCCGGGATTCTTCGCATCGTTCTCTCGAGAGTCCTGCGGAAGGGCGGGGCTTCAGCCCCGCCGCCTTTGGGCCGGCTAGAGGTGGGGCCTTTAGGCCCTGAAGACGCACCGCTTCAGGGGCTAAAGCCCGTTTTCCATCATGGGCGTTGGCTGGCGGGGCTAAAGCCCCGCCCTTCCGTCTTACTTTCATCGCGATGGGTGGGCCGCCGGTCCGTGAGCGCTTAGAATGACAGAACGCGAGCGTTTTCAGAGACCCGCGTAGCCGACATTTTGTCACTTTCGTGCTCCCGCTTCGAACCCAAGCGCCTTCGCTTCGTTTTGCGCAAAATGCGCTGTTGGCACTCCTTTTAGCGCTCAAATTGTGCAAAATTGCAGGCAAAATGCACGCAATTTGCATGCCCAAAAAATGTTATGTCATTGGTTTTAAAGTACTTCATTGAGTTCGTTTCCACTGTTTTTAATTTTTTGTATTCTTCGCGATTGCCGCTTCCGACGGACCGATCCAGATTGGCAGGGCGCCCAGGCGAGGCGGAGGGGAGCTGCGGCAAATTGTCTGTAGCACAGACCACCATTATAGGCTATCACAGCCTAAGGGCGTTGTCAAGCGAAAAATGCAAAATGCACAGGAGTGCGTCAAGGGCAGCCCCTCACCTTGAGGCTGAGCACGTCACGGATCTTTCGCTAGGCGCCCTTGCAGGGCACGGGTGAAACGACAGGTCAAATGGCAAATGGCAAAGGTCCAAGGGCAAGTGGTTCACAAATTATCAAATCCCAAATCGAAAACCATTTGACCTCTGCCATTTGCCTTTTGCCATTTGACTTCGCTCTTTCTGTCAGTCCGGGAAGAGACCCCTCACCCGGCCTGCGGTGGCTGGTGAAAACGCCGCACCCTCTCCCCAAGGGAGAGGGCGGATCGATCATTGGGGGGTCTATCGTGGGGGGAGCCATCGAAGAGACCCCTCACCTGATCGGTCGTGGTGGGAGCGGGCTGGTTGAGGTACTAGCTTGCGGCGGGGTCGAGGGGGAGGACGGTGACCTCGACTTCGACAGACTGGCCGCCGCCGCCCAGGGTGACGCCTTTCATGGGGGTAACATCGCCGTAGTCGCGCCCCCAGGCCAGTGTGATGTGGGTATCGGAGGTCATGCGATTATTAGTCGGGTCGAAACTGAGCCAGCCGTTCAGGGGGTCGAAGACGGAGACCCAGGCATGGGACGCGGCCGTGCCCTTGAACCCGGGCCTGCTACGGACGTAGCCGCTCACATAGCGCGCGGACAGGCGCAGGGAACGAAGGGCGCCGATCATGAGGTGAGCAAAATCCTGGCACACTCCCTGGCGGCTATGCAGGACCTCGAGGACGGGCGTATCGATGGAGGTGAACTGGGGTTGATACTTGAATTCATCATGAATGCGGCAGGTGAGTTCTTCGAGTGCGCCGGCGAGGGGGCGGCCGGGAGTAAAGGTGGGGCGGGCATATTCGCG
>Ga0187781_10001413_pt1 | contig 18189 bp, 41 predicted proteins | sample 0715_SJ02_MP02_2_FD_132447 | JGI IMG/M metagenome (GOLD analysis project Ga0187781, IMG submission 132447) | Tropical peat soil microbial communities from peatlands in Department of Meta, Colombia - 0715_SJ02_MP02_20_MG | ecosystem: Environmental > Terrestrial > Soil > Wetlands > Peat | place... | reverse complement strand
GATCCCGGAGCCCGTCGCGCTCAGCTCGAACACCTCTTCGGCCACCTCTTCGTCTTTGGGCAGCACGGACGATTGAAGATTCCCCCGAGTTTGGTTCCCGGCGGCGGGCGGCGGTAGACTCGTGGGGATGGCCGTCCCGCGCTTCGACAGCGTCCTCCACAAGCCCGCGGCCGCCGACGAGGCGTGCGGCAAGGCGTACCTCTCGCTCGTCACGTTCAAGCAGAGCCTGGACGAGATGGAGGAGGTCCCCAGGGAGCTGCTCAAGATCTACGACCAGACGCTCAGCGCGATGAACGCCGCCGCCGAGGCCCGCGAGGAGGCCTACCAGCTCAAGATGATGCTCAACCGGTACCTCGCGCGGTACGGCAGGTGAGGCCAATGAGGGAGAAGGACCCATGACGACCCACATGACGAGGACCCACCACCGGAGCCACGGTCCGAACGTCCGCCGCGGCTCGATCACCATCATCTGCAGCTCGCCCGGGCGCGCGCACGCGCTCCGGCACGAGCTTGACAAGATGGGCGCGCTCAGCAAGCGCGTCGGCAAGCGCGTCTCGACGACGGCCAGCATGGCGGAGGTCTCTGCGGCGCGGAGGCGCGCCAGGCGCTCGACGCATCACGGGAGGACGCGGTGAGGGAAGAGTCCGAATTCCAGCGCGAGGTGCGCGCGACCCTCCGCAGCATCCAGAGCACGCTCGAGAGCTTGACCAAGACGACCAGGCTCCACGACGCGTACATCGCCGAGACCCGTATGCTCATCATGAAGAACGTCAGCGACGCCTTGTCGGACCTCGACCACCGCGTGGGCGACCTGGAAGACGAACGCGGTCACGCGCGATGACCTCTTCGACGCTCCACACCTCGACCTCCGCGGCTGCCGCCGCTTCGCCGAACGAAGCGCGTGCACGCGGAAGCGTGCACACGTGCATCAACATGGCGACGACTTGCACCATGGAGCCGCTTCCCCCGTGCAAGGCTTGCCAGGAGCTTTTCGAGGGCAAGCGGTGCACTCACCAGGGCAAGTCGTGTCCCACGTCCGACGGCACGCCGCTGGCGGACGGCGGTTGCCCGTGCCCGCATTGTTACCCACGCACGCAAGCGATCGGACACTGGCTCCAACCAGGAATATGAGCGATGCAGCTCACGAACTCGTCGTCGCTCCGCTCCTCCGACAGAGGCTCGACTGCGGTTGGCACCGCAGCCAAGATAGGCGCGGGGGTCGGGCTCGGGATGATGGCGCTCGGCGCGCTCACCCGCGTCCTCGGGTCGAAGAGAGATTCCGAAGGCGGCGGGTCGCTCATCGTGTTCGGGGCCGTGCTCATGTTCGCGTCGTCGGCGGCGCACCGAGCGACGGGTCAGAGGTGAAGAGGTGATCCCGTTCTCGCGCCTCAAGTTCTACAACGTCGAACGATCGGCCATCGCGCGGACCCACCAGAGGCCGTCCCAACCAGACCCGCAAGCTGAAGCTTTCATCTTTTTCCCGAACCGGTACGGCGCGCTCGTGTCGCAGCTCATCCCGCGCGACCTCAAGGATGACAGGTACAACGTCCTCGTGCTGAGGGCCCTCAAGCCCCGGCCGAAGGGAGTGCTCGGCGTGGACAGCGAGGTCGCGTACGACGCGCCCATCCACGGCCTCGGCCACATGAGGCGCGACAGCGTCGAGGAGATGCTCGGTGAGATAGCGGCGCTCCCGCCGCGCGGCAAGATCGACCGCATCGAGTTCAACGGCGTCGAGCTTGACGCCGCCGAGCACTGGCACGGCGACATGGGCTCGATGCTCTACGCGATCTCGTCGACGGGGTCGCTCAGCCGTGGCACGCACAGGCCGCGCAACGACGAGGGCGAACCCATGACGGACGACGAGTGGCTCGCGTCGCTGGCCCGCGGCCTCGCGGGCGAGGCGGAGGAGTCGGCCGAACAGGCCGTCGAGCTGGCCAAGGAGATGGAGGAGCAGAGGAACGATGGGGAGGACATCGACGAGGACGCGTTCAGCGAACTTCTCGACGACGAGGTCGCCCTGCGCAGCATCGCGCGGAAAGCGAGGCGGGCGGCCGAAGAATTGGACCCGGAGCGAGATTGATGGCTGTCCCGTTCTCCCGTCTGAAATTCTACGAGGTGGGCCGTGGGCCGCGCGTCGAGGCTCTCATCTTCTTCCCCAATCGGTACGGCGCGAACGTGTACCAGCGCACGCCCGCGTACGGCGACACGTACTCGGTAGCCGTGATCAGGGCACTCAAACCACGTCCGAAGGATTTCTCGAGCGGCGACTACGAGATTGTCTTCGACACGCCCGTCATGGACAGGATTCTCGAGAATCAAACGCGGGAAGACGTCGAGAACGTGCTCGGCGAGATCGCGGCGCTCCCGCCGCGCAGCCTGATCGACCGGATCGAGTTTGACGGCGCCGAGCTTGACGCGGCCTCGCACTGGTACGGCGGCCAGGGCTCGATGCTCTACGCGATCACCTCCACGGGACACTTGGCCCGCGGCACGCACCGCCCGTGGAACCCCGACGAGGACAGGCCAATGACGGACGACGAGTGGCTCGCGTCGCTCGCGCGCTCGCTCGCGGGCGAAGCGGAGGGGGACGCGGACAGCGCCGCCGAGCGCGCCGAGGAGCTGGCGGAGCGGAGGAAAGACGAAGATCTCGACGAGGAGGAGCTGGAGGAGCTGGAGAAGGATCTGGAGGAGCTTCTCGACGACGAGGTGGGCCTGCGCAGCATCGCGCAGAAGGCCGCGCGCGTCGCCGACGAGCTGGACCCGGAGCAAGATTGATGGCTGTCCCGTTTTCCCGGCTCAAATTTTACGAAGATTCCGGCGGCGGCCTGGAGGCGCTCATTTTCTTCCCAAATCGGTACGGAGCATCTGTGTACCAACAGCCGGACCACCGCGAGCGCGACGTCGACGTCTACGCGGTCACGGTGCTCAAGGCTCTCAAGCCCCGGCCCAAAGAGGTGCTCGGCGTCGATTTCGACGTGACCTACGACACCCCCATCACGGACACGATCATCAGCGCCAACCGAGCCGCCGTCGAGAACGTGCTCGGCGAGATCGCGGCGCTCCCGCCGCGAAGCCTGATCGACCGCATCGAGTTCGACGGCGCCGAGCTTGACGCGGCCTCGCACTGGTACGGCGGCCAAGGCTCGATGCTCTACGCGATCACCTCCACGGGGCACTTGGCCCGCGGCACGTGGCACTTGGCCCGCGGCACGCGCCGCCCGTGGAACCCCGACGAGGACAGACCCATGACGGACGACGAGTGGCTCGCGTCGCTCGCGCGTGACCTCGCAGTCGAGGCGGAGAACGCCGTTCAGCGGATCAACGAAATGGTGCTGAATAAAGACATCGAGGAAGAAGAAATCAGTGAGGACGACTTAGATGAGCTTCATGACGACGAAGTCGGCCTAAGCAGCATCGCGGAGAAAGCCAGGCGCGCGGCCGAGGAGCTTGACCCGAGATGAGCATCCGCTCTGAGATCACGGGCGGGATTGCCGAGGTCCTCTGGGCCTCGGGGTGGGAGCAGCATGTCGAGGAACACGGCTGCGCGCGCACCTCGGGCATGGAGATCACGGCGGTGATGCCGCCCGTCCCGGACGAAGCGATTCGCTACGCGCACAAATGGGCTGCAGAAGTCGCGCGCAAGAACAAGACAGACCTCGAGACCCTCTACCACGAGGCGCTCGAAGCGAACGACCGGCAGGGCGTGGGCGGCGACGTCAACGGCCGCCGTTCGAACCCCGGCCGGTTTGGCGCCGACTTGGCCTTCATGATGATGGGCACCGGCCCCTCGTGGTTCGACAACAACGCAGAGTTCGACCTCAAGGTCCCGGACCACGAGTTCAGCGGCGAGGTCCACGACCTCGAGCACCTCGCGGGCGAGACTTGCCCGCGCGCCTGGGTGAACCCGCCGTGCGAGGCGTGCGGCGCCTGGAACAGACCGGGCGTCGCCGAGTGCGCGCACTGCGGCGCCGAGCTTCCCGAAGAAAACGACGAAGAAGAAACCGGGGAAGACTGATGGCGAAGTGCGGCTTCCCCCGGGACTACCTAAGCTACAAGAGGTACATCGAGAGGTGGCTCGACTCGAGCCGCTCCGACGTTGCGGCGTTCATACGCGAGGAGGTCGCGGTTACGTGGAACGGCGACGTCGCGATGGCCGTGGCCGACGCGCTCGAGCACCAAGAGCGGTTCCCGGACCGAGACACGGAGGAACTGGACCGTGTGCAAGACCTCTACGAGTCATGGTGTGAGTGGCTCGACGACTGGGAACCGAAGGGTTGGCAGATCGACGTCTCCGGGTCCAACGTCACACTCACGGCCCCGAATGGGTCTGAGTGGAAGGGGCTCTGGAGGCGGGGCTCGCACCCGTCCGACGACGTCATCGCAGCGGCGGCGGGCGTCCTGTCGGTCAAGTTCAAGGGCGCCGAGAGCGGATTTGACCCGCCCGAGGTCACCTACGTCGTGAATTGGAAGTAGCCGGTGGACGCGTACATGTACAGGGGGAGCTTCTATTGTCCGGACTGCGCGCGAGACATCAAGCGTGAGGTAAGAGCCGAGTGGAAGGAGAAGCACGGCACGCCGTTCGAGGACAACGGCGACTCGGAGGGCTACCCGCAGGGTCCGCTGGAGGAGGGCGGCGGTGAGTCCGATAGTCCGAACCACTGCGACGGCTGTGGCGTTTTCCTCGAGAACCCGCTCACTCGTCACGGCGTGGAGTGGATGAAAGAGCAAGCACGTGGAGCGACGGAGGACCTCAAGGAAGGCAATTGGCCATCTCCTGCCTTTCTCGAGTGGAAGCGGTTCTACGACGACGTCATTGATTTCGACGAGGACGAGGACGAGGACGAGGACGAGAGGTAAAGAAGTGATGAAGGACGTGGGCGACATCCTCTACGCGGTCGAGAAGGCCGTGGACCAGCACCCGAAACTCCAGCGCAAGGGGGAGGCGAAGCTCGAGGTGACGCGCTCCGCGCCGCGCTACGCCGTGAGCGTCCCCGCGCGCTGGCGCGGCGGGCGCAAGCGCGCGCACGCGCTCACCGGGAGCGGCGACACGCCGGAGGAGGCCGCCGAGCAGCTAATCTCGGAACTCGATGTTTGGGCGGAGGCTATCAGATGAAGAAGAGTGACTGGATCGACTACATGTCCCAGTTCCAGGGGACCTTCGAGGAGTGCTACGCTGACATTAGGAAGGCGGAGAGGATCCTCGACAAGGTCGGGGCGCGCCTCTACGACGCCGCGAGGACCATGAAGCGGGACGGCTCCACAAAGTCGTACCGGGACATCCAGAACGGGGCCCTTTCGTACATGGGCAGCGCGCTCAAGGATCTCGACGACGCGCGCCGTGAGGCCGCGATGCTCATGGACCCCGAATCGTTCTGGGAGCACATGCACGGTGAAGACTGACCACCTCTTCGCGCGCGCCGCAGTCTTCGGCTTCGCCGGGTGGGCGGCCGAGAACGTGCTCTCGGAGGGGAAGAGATGCTCGGCGCTCTTCAAGGGTGCACACGTGCCCTTCTTGCCCATCTACGCGGCCGGCGGCACCGCGGCGATGCTGCTCGCGCCCCATCTGCGTGCGCTCCCGTGGTACGCGCGCGGCGCGGCGTACGCGGCGGCGCTCTCGGGAGTGGAGCTTGTGGGGTGCGCGGTCGACCGCGACGTGCTCGGCGCGTGCTCGTGGGACTACTCGGGCCAGGGCTGCGCGCGGGGCGGCGAGGGATGCGTGGATCTCAAGCACGCGGCGCTATGGGGTATGCTGGGTCTCTGCGTCGAGAAGCTGTGACATGGCCCGGATCTCGTTCTCCAAACTCCGGTTCTACGAAAGCCGCCACAGCGGTGCCGTTGATGCCAGGATTTTCTTCCCCAATGGATACGGCGCACTCGTGTACGCGGGCAGGGATGAGGCCGAAGCTGGGATGTACGTGGTCCGTCCGCTCGTGGCGCTCGAGCCGCACCCGAGAGGGAACATCGGCAAGGACAGCGCGGAAATAGACAGGGCGGATCTGCCGATCAGGGAGTGGATCGGTCTCCAGGACGTCGAGCAGGTCGAGCGCATTCTCAGCGACCTCGCTTCGCTCCCGAAGGTCCAGTTGCCGATGCGAATCGAGATCCCGATCGAGATCCCGAACATGCCCATGTGGGAACAGATTGGCGGGGACATGAATCCGGGCCAATACGGGGCGACCATCGCCCGCAACGACGGTGATGCCCTCGAGCTGCTTAAGATCCAACCCGTGCGCGAGTACGTCGGCGGGCACGAAGCCGCCAACGTGGGCTTTCCTTTCTGGACGCGCGAAGCCTACTTCGACCTCGACGACCTCGACACGACGCGCGACGACGTGCGTGCCGCGCTCCACATGATCGGCATGAACCTCGGCACGCTCGAGACCGATTTCGCGCCGACGGCGCGCGCGCTCGTCATCGCGGAGGCCCTGCTCGACTATGGCCGGGCCGACGAGGGACCCGCCGGATGGTCCAAGGACATTTTGTCCGAGAAGGTGAGATGGTCGAGCGGCGAAGTCGCGGGACCGGAGTATCTCGCGGACGAGGACGAAGCTTTCCGGCGCGAGGTCCTCGAAGAAGACGAAGACGAAGAGGATGGAGACGAGGAAGGGGAAGAAGACGAAGAAGAGGAAGCCAGATGACTTCGTCGACATCGTTCTCCAGGCTGAAATTCTACGAGTTCGACCGCCCACACCGCATCGAAGCCGTGACTTTCTTCGACAACGGGTACGGCGCGAAGGTCTACACGAACCGCGTCGGGAGCGAGGCCGGGATGTACATGGTGATCGCGCTCATGGCGTTCGAGCCACGCCCCAAGGGCATCATCGGTAAGGACAGCCTGGAGCTGAAGCCGCACGACCTCCCGGGGCCGATCGAGAACATGATCCAAGGCCTCCACGACAGGGAAGAAGTCGAGCAGATCCTGGAGGAGATCGCGTCGTTGCTGCCGCTCGAGTCCAAGAAGAAGCGCTACCCCCGGTGGACGCAGGTCGGCGGCGACGTGAACCCGGAGGATCACGGCGCGGTGCTAGCGCGCGACGAGGGGCTCAACTGGGTCGAGATCGTGGCGATCGAACCCGACGAGGGCCGCGAGGGTTGGTACCTGGTCACCGAACGCACCTTCCATTACTCCGAACTCGCTTGGGACATGAGGCAGGCCCAGGACGCGGCCCGCTCCGCGGGCGTCTCGGAGGAAGAGTGGGAGAGGGGGTTCGACGACGCCGGCCGCGCCGAGTTGATCGTCGGGTACTCCGGCGGCCGCACGCGCCGCGTGGGCTCGTGGAGGGCCGCGCTCCCGGTCCCCGAGGACCAGATCGAGTGGTGGCGCTGATGGCTTCCTCCTCGTCGTCGTTCTCGCGCCTCCGGTTCTACGAGGCGAGCGGCGGTCGCCTCGGGCCACGCGCGGAGGCCTTCGTGTTCTTCCCCAACCGTTACGGCGCAATGGTCTGGCAGGAAGAGCACGGCCGCGGAGACGACACTTACGCGGTCTCGGTGCTCGAGGCACTCAGGCCGCACCCAAAGGGACAGCTCGGGGTCGACAGCCAGATCACCTACGACACGTCCGTCACGGACCACAGCGTCGGAAACCTCGACCGGGACGGCGTCGAGCGCATGCTGCGCGAGATCGCGGCGCTCCCGACGCCCTCGATCATCTTGAGCGAAAGGGCGCGGAACTTTCGCGAGTGGATCGAGGACGTCGTCCTGCGTGCCGGCGAGGGCGAGATCGATGCCTCGCCCGACGCGGACACGGTGTGCGTGGCCATCGTCGTCGACGTCACGGCCTACACCGGCAACAGCGGCTCTATCTACGCCAGCCAGGACCAGAGCGAGGACAAGGTCCTCCAGGAGGCGTACGACATCCTCGAGACCTACGAGCGGGAGCGTATGTCGAAGGAAGAATGGGCGCGGCTCGAGAAGGAAGCGGAGGCCAGCAACATGGACCCCGACGAGCTGATGACCGAGACGTACCAGGGCAAGAGCTGGGCGCTCACCCCAGAGGAGTTCGAGTGGGCGATCCACGGCAGCACGCGCGTCGCGCAGTTCGTGGACACGTACGACTCGCGCGAGGATTGAAGGGAGCGCATCCATGACGAAGGACGAGAAAGAGGAAACGTTCGCGCTCGTCCGCGGCGAGGGTTGGATCATCATCGACCACGTCCACGGTGACGAGGGCGACGGCGACCCGTACTTGGTCGGGGTGAGCCAAGGCTTCGATATGGGCCGCATCCTCGTGTACGCCTACGACGAGGGATCGGCCGAGGAGATCGCCGAGCAAGAGTTCCCCGAGTCCATGGGCTCCGAGCCAGACGACGAGGAGGAGCTTGAGGAGGCGGAGAGCGAGGGCCGGATCTTCTACGCCAAGGACAAGGTTTGGATCGCGGACGAAGAAGGGCGGACGATCCAGAAGGTGAAGTGGGTCGCGAAGGGCATCGCCGACAAATACGGGCACACGGCCAAGCTCAAGACGTGGCCACCGAAAGTGGTCGAGTATACATGACGGACAGGACATGAAGTACGAGTGCCGCGCTTACCCTGGTTGGGAGAAGTACCTCCGGAGGCGGCTCGAGAGGGGCACGTCCGAGGCCTCTAGGTTCGTGCTCGACGAGGCCGAGGCGACGTGGGGCGGCAACGTCGGGGAAGCCGTGGTTGACGCGCTCGAGCACTTCGAGGACTGGCAGACAGGCGAGCTTCGCGCCATCCTCGACCTCTTCGAGTCGTTCTGCGACTGGCACGAGGTCTGGAAACCGAGAGGTTGGCGCGTCAGCATCTCGGGCCTGCGCGTCACCGTCACGAGTCCCCCGGGCTACGAGTGGGGCGACAAGGATGCCCCGACGGCGGGCGCCATCGCGGCGGCGGCGGGTGTCATGGGCATCAAGCTCGATTCCGTGCCGAACATCCCGAACGAGGAGGAGCGCAGGGCCGGCACGCGAACCGAGATCATCTTCGGGGTCACCGAGGACTGAGCCCTCACGCTTTCTCCAGTTTGCCGTCATCGCCCAACGCGAGGATCGGTCGATCGAGCGCCTTGAGCATCGCTTCGAGCCTGAAGCGAAGCTCCTCGAGGTCCTCCGCAGATTCGAAAGAGTTCTCCGACCAGCTATGCGGGACGTGGTCGCGCGAACACGGCTCGCCGTCGTGGGTGCCGTCGCAGTCGTAGTAAGCTTCGTGGATGGAGAAAGTCGTGCGCCCAGCGTCGACGAGCACGCGGTAGTTCCATGTTCCGCCGCGCTGGGCACACGAGCCTTGATCGGTCATCCAAGCCTGCCGATCCAATCCATACCCGTCCTATCCTTTCGCATCCGTTCCCCCGCATTCCTTTTTCATGGACTAGAGTACGACAAAGACCATGGTTGCGATATGACATCTTTGAAAGTCGATCCCGCCGACGTGATTCGGGCTGCGGCGCTCATCCCGGCGGGGACCGCTCCGCTCATGAAGCCCGGCGTCGTCGCGCGCCTCGGCCCGGAGATGCGCGCGGTGCTCGCGGCCATCAGGTCGGACGACGCCTGCATCCGGAACCCTTCGCCGAAGATGTGCCTCGGGTGGGTGCTCGGTCCCGAGGAGCGACGCGGTCGGCGCAGTAAGCGCTGGAGCGCGTAGCGTGCCAGCCGGGTCCCACGGCAGCGCGAGCGACGAGGGCTGGAGCAGGTGTGCAACGAGACACGGACCGGGAGATCCAAGGGAAAATGAGAATGAAACGGTGTTCGAGGTGTAACGGTTTCGGGCTCGTCCCCACGTACGATCAAGATCCGCAGCGAGTCAGCGACGCAGGTCCGGCATGGCCGGCGGGCAAGCCATGCACATGTCCCGAGGGTTTGAAGGCGAAGGCCGAAGCCGTTGAGGGTCGAGCCGCAGGTGACCTCGAGTAAGAACGTCCACGTGAAACTTCCGCTCTGTCCCGTTTGCCGCACGCAGATCACCTACCCCGACAAACCTGCTCGACGCACGATCCCGAAGATGCGTACGCGTTCAGGAGAGCCGATGCGCGTCGTCGTGAACGTTCAGTGCCCAGGGTGTCCGGCCGAGATCACCTTTCGCGAAGACACCGGCAAGCTGACCAGCTTTCGACCCAACCAGCCGCTCAGGGTGCGGCGCGTTCCGGGTACCTGAGATGGCGGAATCCCGAATCCCGAATCCCGAATCCCGAATCCGTTGCACGTGACGGCACTTCGCCGTATGAACAGGTAATGCCCCGCGGAAGCACGTGCCCCTACGAAGGATCGGTGAAAGCGATCTCCGACTACATGGACTACTCGCACACGACGTACCTCTACTGCGAGGCCCACGGGCAGGACTGGCTCCGCCAGTTCCCCGACGCGCGGCTCGTGAGGCCGCGCAAGATCGGCGACGGGCCTTTCCCGTGCCAAGCCGACTGGCCGCTCCCCGGCGAGCACCCCTGAATGTCGCGCGCTTACCGGATCTCCGTCGCCGCCTCGGGCCGCCTGAGCGAGGTCGTGCACCTCGAGGACGGCGTCTGCGCGCCGCTCGAGCTTCTTCCCGTCCTCGGCAAGGAGCGCATGCGCGAGCTTCTCGCGGACGAGCTTGCGCGCCGCGGCTACACGCGGAACTCGAAGAACGAAAAACTCATGGGACGCCGGCTCGAGGATGGGGTGGTCGTCGAGGTCGATCTCGAGACTGCGGGCGTCACCGTCCGCGTGACGGCGGAGGCCGCGATCGAGATCGAGAGGGCTATCAACGCGACCGCGACCCGGGACAACCAGGACGCCGTGCGCCAGGGTCTTCAAGAACGCGTCGACGCCGAGGTGAAGGCGCAGGCCGACGCTCAGAAAGAAGCCGCGCGCCGCGCGATGACCTCTTCGCTCGAGAAGAAGCTCGCGGGACTGAAGGAAGAACTCGACGGCGTCGTGAGCCGCGTGACGGGTGCGGCGCTCAAGGAGAAAGCCAGGCAGATGGGCGAGATCGAGGAGATGAGCGAGAACGCCGAGACGGGCGAGCTGACCATCAAGGTGAAGCTTGGCTAGCGCTCTCATCCGCTTGGATGTTGATCCTGCAACGAAGAAGCGCACGATCGTGATCTCCTACGAGAGCGACTCGGACGCGCTCCCGCACGAGCACGAGGAAGCCCACCGCCTGCTCGTGGAGAAGCTTCTCGAGAAGGGCATCGCCAAAGCTGGCGACGCGATTCGAGTCGAGCGGGAGCAACCGAAGCCGGTCGAGACGGAACAGCAGGCGCTGCCGGCGGAAGAGCCTGTCCGCGAAGCAGCTAGGTCGGGCCGCTGATGGCCCCGGGCCCGCCGCTCCCTCCCGAGGCGTTCGAGATCCGCCTCAAGTTCGTGGCAAGCTCGGACAAGGAGCTGACGTGCATCATTTGCAACCAGGACAACGTTGATCTTGAGTGCACGGTGCGCGACGGTCGTGGTGCACGCATCACGATGGGCAAGCACTCGAGGTGCTTCTGGAGACCCGTGGGTGAGAAATGAACGAGCCCTACCGCGTCCCAGCGTCGCTCGCGCTCGTGGTTTCCGAGCATCGCGGGCCGTACGAGGCGTGTCCCGTGTGCGGGGTGAAGCAGTACAAAGTGTGGAGGATGGGGCAGGACAACCAAGGTTTCTGGGAGACGCGGAGCGTCGTCGACGACGTGCGCGGCTGCCGTGGCCGCTCGTGGTTGCTCCGGCTCCTCGGCGGGTGCGCGCGCCGCGACCTTCACCTGCACCAGGGCTGCGGGGCGTGCGGCGCGAGATGGATGTGCTTGCCCAAAGTCGAAGATGTGCGGTGATCCCCTCTCCGGTATGATGGTCAGCGATGACTTCTTCTAGGGTGCCGAAGAATGTGCCAAAAAATGTGTTAGGGAGCACGATTGATCGTTTGAGGAAGAAGCTCGGTCTCACGCACTCCGAACTTGCGGAGTTGCTCGGCGTCGCGACGTCGACGACGTACCGCTGGATCAGCAAGAAGAAGATCGAGGTCCCGGTCGAGCCGCTCCAGAGGGCGCTCCTCGCCTACGTCGAGGAGGTCATGTCGTGGCCGCCGGACAAACGCGCGAGCAAAATCCGCTCGATCAAGAGAGCCCTCGGGACGAAGGGCAACCTCGCCGCACTCGGCGAGCTGCTCAAGGAACTCGGCGAGCCTTTTCTTCGCCCCAAGCACCCGGAGAAGTGATCGTCATGGGCACCTACGACACGTTCACGAACGAAGACGGCCAGCTCTCGGTGCAGGTCAAATGCGGCCCGTGCGAGATGGAGTGCTACGTCGTCGGCGACGACGTGGGCGACTTTTACTCCGACGGGGCGATCGTCGCGCCCGAGGGCTGCGTCGTCGTCAAGGGCGGCCGCGTCGAGAGCGTGACCGAGGATCTCCCTCCCGACGTGCGCGCCGGCAAGGTTCGATGTCAGGACAAGTGGGGCGGCGCGTTCGACCCGTCCACGGAGACGCCGAAGAGCCTCGGCGAGGCCATGCGCCGGCAATTCCAGGAGTGGGCTGCCACCGTGAAGGTTTCAGACGAGACTTGATCCCGTCAGCGGCTGAGCGGGTTCCAGGGACGCCAGAGCGCAGAAGCATCTGCGTCGTGCCCCACGCCGCCGATCCTGTCCCAGATGGCGGCCGAAGGACCGCGCGCGGCGTCCTCCGCGCGGTCCTGTGTGTGGTGGATGGCCTGCCTGATGAGCGCGGTCTTCTCTTCTTCCCTGCAGAGCCTCTCCATCTCTGGCGAGCGTTCGCACTCGTCGTGGCCGCACTTGGTGCGCCACCTGCAGTCCCGGCATTCCTCGCCGCGCCTGTGCTTGTCGCAGTCCACGCCCCAGTGCACCTCGCGCGCGCCGTCGCTCTCGACGACGACGTGGACGTTCGCGGGCACCGTCGCGTTGTTCAGGAGGACGGCCTCGATCTTCTCCCCGGGCCGGATCAGCCCGAGCGGCGTCCCCAGCGTCGGAGAGACGATCGGTTGGGCGTCGCCGACGCGGAGGACGGCGATCTGGCACGTGTCCGGGCCCACCTGGACGCCAGCCGTCGTCTGGACGAGGACGCGCGGGTCGCGGAGCACGTAGAGCCCCTCGCTCGTCGCGCTGACCTTCGCGGCCGAGCGCAGCGGGATCGTGACGGGCCCGAGCCTGAACGTGCCCATCACGCCGGCCACCGGCTCGGGCGCGAGCGGCGGCATCGGCCACACGTCGCTCGGTTCGGTGAACGAGTTCCTCACGTCCAAGATTTTGTGGCAACCTGGAGGAGCAATCAAGTGGATCCTGTCGAGCATTCGCGCCTGCTCTACCTCATCGACGCCCTCGAGCGCGCGCCCGGGAGATCGAAGGAGCTGCTCGCGATGGCCCAGCATCCCGCCGCGACCCACGCCTACCGGAGAGCCGTGGGACGTCTCCGCGCCGCGCGCGTGGCCAAGCGCCTGCTCGCCGAAGCCGCACGCCTCCGGGACGATTTGCGTTGAGCCGCCACGAGGTCACGAGGTTTCTGGGAGATTTGGCCTCTGACGGCGATGTGCCGTATCATGCTCGTGACATGACGAAGAAGAACGGCAGCACCCACAAACCCAAGCGCGGCAGCAAGTTCACGATGCTCCTGTCGCGGGACGAGCAGGCGCAGCTCCACGAGCTTGCCGCCCACAGCGGCGTGCCCGCCTCGGTCTACCTCCGGATGCTCATCCGGGACGTGCACAAGGACTCGCTCACTGAGCTGCAGGACGGCGAGGGAATCCGAGCCGGGCGGAACGCGGGCCGGATCGAGCGTGGCAGGGCTCGCGCGGAGGCGCGGAAAGGCGGTGGCGCATGAAGGAACAGGGCAAGGTGCGGGAGCGCGTGTGGACGCACATCGGCGGCGACCTCGAGGCGAGCTACGACGGCGTGCGCTACGTCGACATCCGTGCGCGGGCCAGGGATAGCGGCGGCAGGTCCGGGCGGGTGCTGTTCATGTCTCGGGGCACGCTCAGGGGTGCGCTCAAGCTCTTCAGGCCCGCGCCCATCGCGGAGTGAGGTCGCAATGAAGCCGAAGCGCGACCTGGCGGTCGAGGACGTGACTGGGATCTTCTTCGACATCAAGAACCAGATCCACACCCTCGAGAACCAGGCAGAACATGCGCGCGTGAGGTGTTCGCACCGGGATAGAGAAGGACGGTCGGTGCTCCATTGGGTGGCCGCCGGCAAGCGCTACGACCGCGAATACTGGAGCTGCGACGCGTGCGGCGGGGGGCAGAGCGTGGCACCCGTCGAGGAGCGCGCACGCAACATCCTCGCGGAGGAAGCGAGCTTCTACCAGTACGTCGACGCGATCGCGCGGCTCATGACTCTCGACGACGTTGACGTCTTGATCGAGAGCCTGCCGGAGCCGTTCGCGACCGAGTTCGTCGCGCACGGGATCAAGCACTTCCTGCCCCCAAAAGAGGGGAAGCGAGAAAGGTTCACAATCGGTCGACCGCTCCCAGACGAGGCGTTCGAGGCGTTCCGCGAGTGGAACGAGCGCCAGCAATGACCAAGAACTCCTACCAGGCCCACGTCTCCACGCCCGAGGAAGACGCACAGCTCCAGAGGCTCCGCGAGGGCCTGCAGGACTGGCTCAAGAGGTCCGCGGACGACGGGGTCGAGCACGGCCTCGCGCTCACGGCGCTCATGCTCTTCACCGCGAGCGGCGCCGCGGCGACGGACATCCCGAGGGAGGCGCTCGTGGACCTCATGGGACGCTACTACGACATCTACCGGAAGAACTTCAAGGAGCAGTCGTGAGCAGGCACGTCGTGTGCGACAAATGCAAGCAGGGGTACCTCGCCGCCGACGGCATCGACGAGTCCGCCCTGGTCGAGCCGCACAAGTGCCCCGGCACCGTGGAGGAGAGGCTCGCGGCCCTCGAGAAGCGCATGGAGAGGGCGACGGAGAGGCTCGCGGCCCTCGAGAAGGGCATGGGGAAGCTCGAGAGGGCGACGGACATGCTTCGGTGGAGGGCTTAGCAGCATGATCGCCCCCGCGTGCCCTTATTGCGGCAGCAAGAACATCGAGGAGACCGGCCTGTTCGACATGACATACATCGAGCCGGACGAATGCGGCCACGACTTCGAGTGCTCTGATTGCGGCGGCCTCTTCCAGATCCTCTACGCGCCGTTCGAGGTCCGCAAGGTGGCCGGGGCGAAGCCCGGCGAGGTTGAATCCGCGAAGGAGATGGTTCGGTCCCGAACCGGGCAAGAGGACGTCGCGATTGACTTCAACCCGCAGCTCTCGTCACCGGTGTGGAATGCTTTCCTCTATTTCACGCGGTACACGGGCAGGAAACGCATCACGGCCCACCGCGATTCTGTCACGGCCGAGGGTGATACCCCCACGGAAGCGGCCGAAAAGCTCGTCGCGGAATACGAAGCGTTCCGGACGACGGCGGCTCGGTCATGAACCTCGCGATCCTCCGCCCGTTCGTGCTCAAGTGCCCGCAGTGCATGGCGCCGACCGAGAGCGGCAACACTCGCTGCAAGTTCTGCGCGGCGCCGCTCACGTGGGAGCCGGCGATGCCGCTCACGAAGGACGACTTCTTCCTCCGGGACGAGGTCGAGGACGACCCCGACGTCATCGTCGAGGGCGTCGGTCCGAAGCTCCTCGGGATGTACACGGCCCACGTCTTCACCCACCAGTCCCAGCGCTTCTTCCGGCCGACGCACTTCTGGATCCACCCGAGGTGCGCGGACTCCGTGCTCGTCAACGGGATCAAGATCGGCAAGAACATGACGCTGAGCAGCATGGGCGCCGTGTCTGGTGCGCTCTTCGCCCGCGGGCGCGGCCTGCCGCTCGCCGAGGCCGAGACGCTCACGCCCGGCGTGATCATGGCGATCGAGGTCTACAACCGGACCACGGTCAACATCGAGTTCGAGGGCGCGATTCGCGGCAAGACACTCGTCGAGGACCCGTTCGTGAAGAGCCAGGTGAGCCGGATGGCGCAGGCCGCGAGCATTTTCGGGAGGGATCACCGCTCGCTGAACGCGATGCTCAGACCTCCCGACACGTTCGTGAAGCTGGGTTCCGGGGAAATGCGAGGACGCCGGTGACTCCTTTCTTGACCAAGGAAGAACAGGACGCGCTTGCGCAGGACTTCCTCAACTGGGAGGTCTGCCGGCACAGGTGGCGCTTCTCGGGCTCGCAGTCCTTCCCCGAAGATCCTGAGCACGGCTTCCCGGCGTCGCGCTACGCGGTGATCGTCTGTCGCGGGTTGTGCCAGACGGTGAAGAGCGTCCCCATCCAGGGCGGAGCCGGCTTCCGCGGGGCGCGCTTCGAGCTGCTCAGCCTGCTGCCGAGGAGGAACCCTCAATGAGCGACGACGTCTCCGAGATCACCCACGTCCTCGCCGGCGCGCGGTGTCCCCACTGCAGGGGCGAGGGGCGGGTCCGCGGCGGGCAGGTCGAGTATGGCGAGGTCGTCGCGTGCCCAATTTGCGACGGCAAGAAATACGTCGTCAAGGCGATCGCGCTCCACGAGTTCGTGAGGCTCCTTCAGCTCCCGAACTGGAACCCGCCGTCGAAGAAGCGATGAGCGGCGACGGCAAGGGCGACGACAAGGGCGGCGACAAGCCCGTCAAGCCCGAACCTACGTTCATGCCGGACGAGCAGTCGCTCCTGCCCGGCCTGAGGCCGTGGATCGGCCGCCCCAAGAAGGACTGGCGCAAGTGGGAGGACGGCCGCGGCAACAAGATCGATGGGCCTGCCTTCCGCGGGCCCGAGTTCACGGGCAAGATCGTGCCGCCGCTCGTCGACCCCCACGGAAGCGCGTACCGGGAAGATTCCCTGCAGCTCGTGAAGGATGCCAAGGGCACCTACAAGGTGATCGATTGGTCGCTCCCCGCCGACAAGAACTTCGCGACGGAGAAGACCGACGACAGGCGCACCGCACAGGTCGGGACGCCGCCGCTCATGGGCCGCCCCATCTACGAGACGCGCCACTCGCTCGAGCGCGCGCTCCTCGCGATGGGCATCCTCGCGCGGAAGATCCGCGACAAGGCAGCCGGCCTCCCCGACGACCCGGTCCAGTGCAAGGACCTCGCGGGCAAGAACATCTTCGTCAAGAAACTCGTCCTCGTGAAGTACGCGCGCGGCAAGTTCCAGGGGCATCACGCCATCATCGACACGGCGTGCGACATCGCCGCGCCAGGCCGGAGGCTCGTGCTCAAGAAAGACGCGACGCTCAAGGAGGCCGTGAAGAGGCTCGTCCAAGAATCGAAGACCAAGAAAACCGGCGGGACATCCTCCGGCGCCAGCGGCCGGGTGAAGTACGTCGTCGCCGGTCCCCCGATCGCGTTCAGCGTGCCGGACGACTTCGGCGGCTCGGGCGACGGGCGGCCGTGGAACCGGGACCAGCAGGGCCCGACGGCAGATTCCCTGAGCTGGGACGTCACGGTCGATCTCTACGCGAGGACCGGGAAATGGTGCGAGACGGCGCGGCGCATCTGGGCAGGCGACTACCCGCCCGAACTCGTCGAACAGTGCGAGAACTACAGGCAGGAGTTCCTGGAGGACAGGCAGAAGTTCTACCCGGAGCCCGCGCCGGCCGACGACGATCTCCGCGAAGAGATCGAGTCGCACGAAGTCGCGCGTGCCATCCTCGAGGCCTTCGAGGGATCGTACGTCGCAGCTCCGGAAGCGGAGTGACCCCATGGCGGACGGGCGCTACGAGGAAGAACTCGCCGCGCTCGGCCGCGCGATCCTCGCGAGCCTGAAGCTCGACGCGTCCAGCGAGAGGGGCAAGCTCGTCGTGGACGCCCTCGGCGAGGCTTTCCATTGGGGGCAGGAGCAGGCGCGCGCCGCCGCGGCCGAGGACGTGACGCGCGTGCAGGCCACCGCCCTCACGGCCATCGCCAGCTCGTGCGACGCGCTCCGCTCGTCGATCGAGTCGCAGACGAACGCCGTCCGCAGGCAGACGCGGGCGCTCGACGAGTTCGTGGGTTCACTGCCCCACGTGATCGAGCAACGCCGCGAGGCGTTCAGGAAGGATCTGGAGCAGCTCTCGGCGCCGGCCCGGATACCCACCCCGCGGAAGAAGTGAAGAGATGAAGAAGCGCAAGGAACGGACGGTCGAGGAGCTTTTCCCGAACGCCGCGGCCAGGAAAGCCGCCGACGACGCCATCGACAGACTCGACCCGAAGCTCCCCATGACTGCTTTCCTCGACGCGTGGGAGGCAGCTTATTTCGGAATTGCGAAAAAGTCCCCGTTCAGGAAGGGCTGATTAGCCGAGGGCGACGTCGAGGTCGGGTTCCGCCACGTC
>Ga0187781_10001411_pt1 | contig 18199 bp, 14 predicted proteins | sample 0715_SJ02_MP02_2_FD_132447 | JGI IMG/M metagenome (GOLD analysis project Ga0187781, IMG submission 132447) | Tropical peat soil microbial communities from peatlands in Department of Meta, Colombia - 0715_SJ02_MP02_20_MG | ecosystem: Environmental > Terrestrial > Soil > Wetlands > Peat | place... | reverse complement strand
GGCTCCACGTCCATGCTGCAGCGCAAGCTCCGCGTCGGTTTTGCCCGGGCCGGACGGCTGATGGATCTGCTCGAACGGCGTGGTGTCGTCGGCCCCTCGGAGGGGTCGAAGGCGAGAGCAGTCCTCATGACGCCCGAGGAGCTCGACCAGATCGAACGGTGACAAAGCCGACATGAACGGCTGGCGTTACCTAAGTTGTGGGCAATGACGGCTGCGAACGAGTTCCGCCCGGCCAGACCGCGGGTGCCGGCTCCGCAGAACGGCGCCTATGTCACCGCCCGCGCCCGCAATGAGGCCCTCCGGATGTCGCGTGAGCGGGCTTTGAGGCGGCGGGCGGCGCGCCGGCGGGGCCGCCGGCGACTGGCGGTGATCGTGCTGTCGCTCTTCGCAGGGACGTTCCTCGTCCTCTCCCTCGTCGGCTCGAGCGGACCGGGTGCGAAGGGCTCGGTCAGCCCCGCGCAGGCCGCTCCCCGCGATGCGGACATGGCGACGCTCACCGTGCGCTCGAGCCTGGCCGCCTCGGTCGTGATTCCCGGCAAGATGGCCCCGCTCCCCTTCCCGACGACGGGGGAGGCGGCCGTCGTCGTGGCCGGGATCGGCCTCATGGGAGCAACGGGAGACGAGCGCTCCGTACCCGTCGCCAGCCTCACGAAGATCATGACGGCCTACCTCGTGCTGAAGGACCATCCGCTCGCCGGGCGCGGTGGCGGTCCCGTCTTCGTGATGACGGCGGCGGATCATGCTGCCTGGATCCAGGCGTCGGAGGCGGACGAGTCGAACATCGAGGTCAAGGCGGGTGAGCACCTCGACGAGCGGCAGCTCCTGCAAGCGCTCATGATCCCGTCGGCCGACAACATCGCCGACTACCTGGCGGTCTGGGATGCCGGCAGCGAGAAGGCCTTCGTTGCCAAGATGAACGCCACTGCGGCGGCACTGCGCCTGCCCGGCACGCACTTCGCCGATGACAGCGGCGTCAACCCAGGGTCGCGCAGCACGGCGATCGGCATGGCTCGGCTCGCCGCCCTCGCCATGGAGAGCCCCGTCCTGCGCTCGATCGTCGACGAACAGTTCATCGTGCTCCCCATCTCCGGCGAGATCTGGAACAACTACGACCCGGCCGTCGGAGTCGACGGCATCATCGGCGTGAAGTCGGGTTACACGGACGCGGCCGGCACGAACCTCGTCTCGGCGGCCTGGCGTGACGTCGGCGGCCGCCGGGTGCTCGTCGTCTGCGACGTCATCGGCCAGCAGAACAGCCTCTCGGGCGATGCGGGGGACAACGAGGCGCTCCTTGACGCCGCCACCCGCGATCTCCGCCTGTCGGAGGTCGTTGCGGGTCAGGCGGTCGTGGCGGAGGCGGAGACCGGTTGGAACCACGATCGCTCAGTCGTGCGCCTGGCGGCCACGGCCTCTGTCGTGGGCTGGCCAGGGCTCGTCCTCTCGCCCGTCGTCGTGCCCGCTCCGCCCCCAAGGAGCACGCCGGCGCACGGGTGGCCGGCCGGCTGCACGATCGGCGACCTCGAGCTCCAGTACCCCTACGGCGCCGGGATCGGCGGAGCGGTCATCCTGCAGTCAGCCATCCGCCCCCCGCCCGCGGGGTGGGCGCCGGCGGGCGTCCTCCATTGACCGGCTCCATCGACCGGCAGCTGAGGTGAGGGCGCGAGTCCCCGGCTCCTCCTCCAACCTCGGCCCCGGCTATGACGTCCTCGGCCTCGCCCTGCAGCTGTACGTCGAGGTGGAGGTGACGCCGGCTCCGAGCTTGCGCATCCAGGCCGACGGGGAGGGCTCGGAGCAGCCTCGAGACGAGTCGCACCTGGCTGCCAGGGTCGTCCGCGCAGTCCTCGGGCACGACCGCGTGGCCGTGAGCGTGCGATCGTCGATACCGGTCAGCCGAGGTCTCGGCTCCTCGGCGGCGCTGGCGGTCGCGGTGGCGGCGGCCGCAGGGGCAAGCGACCCCCTCACGGTGGCCGCCGTCTTCGACGGGCACGCCGAGAACGCGGCCGCCTCCGTGCTCGGCGGCCTCGTGGCGGCCGCGATGATCGACGGCATCCCTGCGGCTCGCCGCCTGCCGCTCGACCCTCGCCTCGGCTACGTCGTCGTCGTGCCCGACCGCCACCTCCGAACGCAACTTGCCCGCTCCGTCCTTCCTGAGACGGTTCCTTTCCGAGACGCCATCCACAACCTCGGGCGCATGGGACTGCTGCTCGCAGGCCTGGCGGACGCTCCGTCGCTGCTGCCCGCGGCCGGCGACGACCGCCTCCACCAGAGCGCCCGTTCGGCCCTGTTCCCGGAGGCTCCCGAGCTGCTGGAGCGGCTCCGCTCCGCCGGCGCCACCGTGGCGTGCTGGTCGGGGGCCGGCCCCGCGCTCCTCGCCATCTGCGCGGACCGCGAGGTGGCCAAGCGGGTCGAGGCGGCCGCCGACCGCGACCTGGCCTCCCTCGGCCTGGCAGGGCAGGCGGCGGTCGTCGAGCCGGATCTCGAAGGTCTTGTCGTCTCGTCCTGAGCCTGCCGTCGCTCCCTCGCCTCTCGGCCAAGCCCGAAGCGAGAAACCGCCCTCCCGTGCCCCGGCGTACTGACGGGCCCGTCAGTAAGGTTGGGCTCGGCCCGGAACTGCGGGCAGGAGGCACAGAATGCGACTCTTCAGCTTTCACCTGATGCCCTATCCGGGGCTTCCGCCGGACTACGACGGACCGGCCTGGATCACGTGCCCGAACGAGTTCTTCCATCCCGCCGTCGGCATGGAGATCTACAACCGCTACCTCGACGAGCTCATACTGGCCGACGAGTTGGGTTTCGACGGCGTGTGCGTGAACGAGCACCACCAGAACGCCTACGGCCTGATGCCGTCGCCCAACCTGATGGCCTCGATCCTCGCCCGCGAGACCACGAGCTGCCGCATCGCCGTGGTCGGAAACGCCCTGCCCCTCTACGACCCGCCAACGCGGGTGGCAGAGGAGTACGCCATGATCGACTGCATCTCTGGCGGCCGCCTCATTGCCGGCATGGTGGTCGGCGGCGGGCCGGAGTACTACTCGTTCTCCATCAACCCGGCAGAAGCCCGTTCCCGCTTCGCCGAAGCCCACGACCTCATCATCAAGGCCTGGACCGAGCCGGGGCCGTTCGAGTTCATCGGCAAGCACTACCGCATCCGTTACGTGAACACCTGGCCGCGCCCCCTGCAACGGCCCCATCCGGAGGTGTGGATCCCAGGGGCGGGATCCCTCGAGACGCTCGAGTTCGTCGCCAAGCACCGCTACGCCTACATGGGCATCCCGTACTTCCACATCTCGGTCTTCGAGCGCATGTTCCGCCTCATGCGACAGGCCTGCGAGCACGAGGGCTACGAGGCCGACCCGCTCCAGCTCGGCTGGCTCGTCCCCATCTTCGTGGCGGAGACCGACGCCGAGGCGCGAGAACGCTACGAAGAGCACTTCTGGTACTTCGTGAAACGCCTCCTCCCCGGCATCTCCGTCTCCCCTCCGGGCTACACCTCGGTCCGTTCCCTCGAGAACATCATCAAGGGCGGGCACACCTTCGCCGAGTTCCTTGACAACTGGGAGCAGGTCGTGGAGGGCCACTACGCCATCGTGGGGTCGCCCGAGACCGTGCTCGAGAAGCTCACGGAGAACGTCGAGCGCCTCGGCGTCGGGAACCTCCTCGGGCTGTTCCAGCTCGGCACCCTTCCTCCCGAGGACACGCGCCGCAACCTCGAGCTCTTCGCCGCCGAGGTGGCGCCGAAGCTGCGAAAGCGCTTCCCCGGGACCGAGCGGCGAGCCATCAGCGGAGCCGTCGCATGAGGGCGGCACTCGACACCCTCGAGACCGGCTTCTTCGAGACCGCCGTCGGCCCGGTCATGCTCACCCGCAGCCAGCAGCTGGAGCGGGCCGGGGCCGATCCCGTCGTCTACCTGCATTCGTCCGGGGGCGAGACGGGTGCGGACTCGGTGGCGCCGTTTCTCGGGCTGCTGGCGGAGAGCTTCGACGTCTACGCGCCGATGTTCCCCGGTTTCGCCGGCTCGAGCGGGCTCGAGCAGATTGACGACATGGAGGACGCCGTCTACCACTGCCTCGACGTCTTCGAGCGGCTGGGGCTCACCGGCGGGCGAGTGCCCCACGTCGTCGGCCTCTCGCTCGGCGGCTGGATGGCCGCGGAGATCGCCTGGCGCCACCCGGAGTCCCTCCGCAGCCTCACGATCGTGAGCGCCCCGGGTATCTACGTGCCCGGCCACCCGATGGGCGAGCTCTTCGGGCGACGCTTCGACGAGCTGGCGGAGGAGACCTTCGCCGACCAGTCACACCCCGTTGCGGCCATGATGCACCAGATGGCCACCGTGACCCTTGCGGGCGCGGGCGCCGAGATCCCCTTCGAGCTCATCCGGCCCTTCTTCGAGTCGATGGCGGCGGCCGCAAAGCTCGCCTGGAACCCGTACTTCCACAACCCGAAGCTGCCGCGCCGGCTCGGCCGCGTGACGGCGCCGACGTTCGTGATCGCCGGCCGCCTCGACGGGCTCGTGCCCTTCCAGACCTCGGAGGCCTACGCCCGCCTGATCGCGGGCGCCGAGCTCGAGATCTGGGACGACTGCAGCCACATGATCCCCCTCGAGCAGCCCGCCCGGCTGGCCGCCAAGGTGGCCGAGCACGCCAGCCGGACGGCCGCAGCCGCCGGCTGAGGGGTTGGCGAAGCCCTCCGGCCCGGCCAGCCGCGGTTGGCGCCCGGGATCGGAGATGATAGAGGCGTGACGAGCGAGGACACGGGAAGCGCCTTCATCGGCTCCGGGTCGGCTGAGGCTCTGGAGCGTTCGTTCATTCACACCGGCCAGATGGCCTACCTGGCGCTGAGAAACGACGGCGTCGTCGTGTTCGCCAGCGAGACGGCCAAAGAAGTGACGAGCTGGGAGCCCTCTGCGATCGTCGGCCGCAACGCCCTCGATTGGCTGCACCCGGACGATGCCGAGCGCGCCGTCCTGCAGCTGAGCGAGCTGGCCATCGTCGGATCGACGCCGGGAACGAGCCTGTTCCGCATCCGGCGTGCCGACGACTCCTTCGTGCCCGTTGAAGTCCTCGGGTCGATGGTGAGTGACGGCGCCGAACCACTCATCGGGCTCTGGGTTCGCAACGCCGAACATCAACTGTTCCTCGAGGACCTCCTCCTCCAGATGGTGTCGGGCGCCCGGCGGGCCGACGCCCTCCGCCTTGTCTGTGACGGCATCGACTGGCAGGCCTTCGGATCGAGCGTGGCCATCTCCTGGACCGACGACGGTGGCCTGCAGCAGGCGAGCACCGGACTGCCCGACTCGCTTGGCGGCGCAGATCCGGCCTTGGCCACACCCTGGGATCTGAGTCGGCGCGACGGCGTCGCCCGCCAAGGGACAGCGGCCGATCTGGGCGACGAGCAAAGAGCGCTGGCAGAGGAGCTCGGCCTGGGGGCGTACTGGGTGGAGCCGGTCGATTGGTCTCCGATCCACTCGCCGGCGACCATCACCATCTGGACGTCCGAGGGGCCACGGGCGCCGGCCATCCACGCCTACGGCATGGGTCTCGCCCGAAGCCTGGTCGAGCTCGTGCTCCGCTGGACGGAGCAGGCCGAGCGCCTCGATCAGGCGGCTCGATCTGACTCGCTCACCGGCCTCGTGAACCACCGAACCTTCTACACGGCCCTCGATGAGTCGTCAGTCGGCGGCGCCGTCCTCTACTGCGACCTCGACCACTTCAAGCCGGTGAACGACAGGTTCGGGCATTCGGTCGGCGACGGGTTGTTGCGCGCCGTCGCCAAACGCATCCAGGGCAGCGTGCGCCAGATCGACATCGTCGGCCGGGTCGGCGGGGACGAATTCGCCGTCCTCTGCAACGAGGTCAACGAAGCCGACGCACTCGAGATCGCCCGGAGGATCCTGCAGTCGCTGAAGGAACCGTTTCACGTCGCTGAACTGGAGCGCGAGGTGAGCATCGATGCCAGCATCGGAGTGGCCGTCAGCTCCTCTCCTGTGACCGAGGACTTGCTCAAGGCGGCCGACCGGGCACTCGGCAGCGCCAAGCGCGGTGGCGGTGGCAGGGTCGTGCTCAGCGGCGGGACTCGGGCTTCGAGGACGCCGCCACCGCCGTCGCCCTGAAAGCCACGTCGGGGGCGGCCTCAAGCCTCGCTCGGGACGCCCGCCTCGATCTCGTCGAGCCCCTGCAGGAGGGTGTTCCACGACAGCGTGGCGCACTTGATGCGTACGGGGAACTTCACGACTCCCTGTAGGGCGGCGAGCTCACCGAGATCCTGGCTGGAGAGGGCCGCGGCGCTGTCGGCGCCGTCGCCCTCATCTCCGCCGTCGCCACCGATGGCGTACTCGTGGATCGTCATCATGGCCTTGAACGAGTCGATGAGCTCACGTGCTTTGGCCGTGGACTTGCCCTTCACGGCCGCCGACATCATCGAGGCCGACGACTGGCTGATGGAGCAGCCCTGCCCGCTGATGCGCAGGTCCGTGACGGTGCCGTCCTCGACTTCCATGTAGACCACGACCTCGTCGCCGCAGAGCGGGTTGAATCCCTCCACGCGATGGGCAGGCGGCACGGCCAGCTCCCCGCGGTTGCGGGGCGAGCGGTAGTGATCGAGGATGATCTCGCGGTAGAGGTCTTCCAGGCCGGTCATCGTCAGCCGAACATCTCCTTCGCCTTGGTGAGTCCGGCGCTGAGAGCGCGCACGTCCTCCTCATCGTTGTACAGGTAGAGCGACGCCCGCGCGGTCGCGGGGACGGCGAGGTGCCTCATCAGCGGCTTGGCGCAGTGATGGCCCGCCCGGACGCAGATGCCTTCGGCGTCGAGGATCTGGGCGAGATCGTGGGAGTGGATGTTGCGGTAGCCGATCGAGATGGCGCCCCCCCGCAGCCTCGGATCCGGCTCGGGCCCGAAGAAACGCACATCGTCCCCGTGCTCAGCCCGCAACGTCTCGAACGTGAACGCCGTGAGCTGGGTCTCGTGCTCAGTGATGCGATCCATCCCGACCGCCTCGAGGTAAGAGACGGCGGCCCCGAGACCGATGGCCTCGGCGATCGGCTGCGTGCCCGCCTCGAACTTCCAGGGAAGTTCGTTCGGGGTGAATCCGTCGAGGCGGACGTCGCGGATCATCTCGCCTCCCCCGAGGAAGGGCGGCATGTCCTCGAGCAGCTCCTCCCGGCCCCAGAGGACTCCGACACCGGTGGGCCCGAGCATCTTGTGGCCGGTGAAGGCGAAGAAATCGACCCCGAGGCGGGCGACGTCGACGGCGCGGTGGGGGACGAGCTGAGAGGCGTCGCAGACGACGATGGCGCCGTTGGCGTGGGCCGCCTCCACAATCGGCCCGAGGTCGTTCAAGGTGCCGAGGACGTTCGACATCGCCGTCACGGCCACGATGCCGGCGCCGTCGGTCAGGCGGTCGAGGTCGCTCAAGTCGAGCTGGAACTCGTCGGTGATCGGGAGGTAGCGCAGCTCGACGCCCCGTTCCTCCGCCAGCATCAACCAGGGGACGAGGTTGGCGTGGTGCTCCATCTCGGTCAGCACGACGGCCTTGCCGTCGGGCAGCCGCCGCCGGCCGTAGGAGTTGGCGACGAGGTTGAGCGCTTCGGTGGCGTTCTTCGTGAAGACGACCTCGCTGGCCGGCTTCGGGGCACCGATGAAGCGCCCGACGTGATGCCGGGCCTCCTCGTACTCGCGGGTGGCCTCCTCGGCGATGGCGTAGACGCCCCGGTGCACGTTGGCGTGCGTCGTCAGGTAGTAGCGATCCATCGTCTCGAGCACCTGTCGGGGGTGCTGCGACGAGGAGGCTGAGTCGAGGTAGACGAGACGATGGCCCGCCCGCTCCTGCTGGAGGATGGGGAAGTCGCTGCGGACGGCCTCGACGTCGAGCGGCCCGGCAGGCGGTGATGCCGGCTGAGGGCTCGCCCCCTCCGTGCGCGAGCCCGGCGGGGCCGCGGGCTCGTCCCCCGGGGCGGCAGCCGCTCCACCGCCCCGTGCAGGGACGCCGTGGGCTGTTGTCGTCGTGGTCATGGGCGCCACCTCTCGTAACCTTCGGTGTCGAGGCGCTCGGCGAGCTCGGGACCGCCCGAGTCGACGATGGTGCCGTCGATGAAAACGTGCACTCTGTCCGGCGTGAGCTCCTGCAGGATCCGCCGGTAGTGGGTGACGATGACGATGCCGAGCTCAGGCTGGATGCGCCGCACCTCCGTGACGCCCCGGGCGACGACCCGGAGGGCGTCGACGTCGAGGCCCGAGTCCGTCTCGTCGAGGACGGCGAGGAGGGGCTCGAGCATCGCCATCTGGAGAATCTCGTTGCGCTTCTTTTCACCGCCGGAGAAACCCTCGTTCAGATACCGCGAGGCGAAGCTCGCATCCATCTCAAGACGCTGCATCCACTCCGTCAGGGCCACGCGCACCTCGAGCACGGACAGCTCGGTCCCCTTCCGAGCCGACACCGCCTGCCGGAGGAACTGGCTCACGGGAACGCCGGGGATCTCCTCGGGGTACTGGAAGGCCATGAACACGCCGGCCTTCGCACGCACGTCGACGGGCCAGAGGGTGATGTCCTCTCCCCGGAAGAGGATGCGGCCTTGGGTGACCTGGTAGCCGGGGTTGCCGGCGATGGTGCTGGCGAGCGTCGACTTGCCGGAGCCGTTCGGCCCCATGATGGCATGCAGCTCGCCGGAGGCGACCTCCAGGCTCACGCCGCGCAGGATCTCGGCATCGTCCACGGCAACGTGCAGGTCCTCGATCTTGAGCAGGGGTGCAGACGCGACTTCGGGCACGCTGCCATCCTAGTGCGCCTCCGCTATTTGCACTACGGCCGTAGGAGAAACCCTGGGATCTGCGATCTCACGATCTCGCACCCGGTCCGCCCCTCGTGAGAGCGCCCCTACCAGCCGCGGGCAACCCACTCGTCGAGGTGAGGCGCCTCGTCGCCGATCGTCGTGTCCTTCCCGTGCCCGGGCATGACGATGGTGTCCACCGGGAAGGCGGCGAAGAGTCGTCGCTCGATCGACTCGATGATGGTGGGGAAGCTGCCGCCCTCGAACTTGGTGTTGCCGGGCCCTCCGGGGAAGAGGGTGTCGCCGGAGAGCAGCACCGGGGAGCCCTCGATCGAGAAGCACATGGACCCCGGCGTGTGTCCCGGAGTGAGGATCGTGCGCAGGCGTAGCCGCCCGACGGTGATGACCGAGTCGTCGTCGAGGATCGTGTCGTAGGACGGGAGCATGGCGGCATCGGCGGCGGTGACGCCGACGTCGTAGCCGGCGTCGCGCAGCTGGGGGACCGCCTGGATGTGGTCCCAGTGGCCGTGGGTCTCGAGCACCCGGCGGACGCCGAGCGACTTGCACAGCTCGAGCAGCTGCTCGTGCTCGTTGGCGGCATCCACGAGGATCGAGTCCCCGGTCTCCTTGCAGCGCACGATGTAGACGTTGTTGTCCATCGGTCCGACGACGGTCTTGTAGATCTCGACCTGGCTGTCCTCGTAGTGCACGCTGGCCTCCTTGGGCGGTGCGTATCGCTTGTCGCTGCCGCTCGCCTCCAGACTAAGGTTCCGCCGTACCGTGGGCGCCGTGGGAGGCAGTGGTGAACTTCGGATTCTCTGAGGAGCAGGAGGAGCTGCGCAAGGCCGTGCGCCGCTTCCTCGACGACAAGTCGCCGAGCACCGAAGTGCGCCGGCTCATGGAGACGACCGAGGGATACGACCCCGCCGTCTGGTCGCAGATGGCCAACCAGCTCGCTCTGCAGGCCTTGACGATCCCTGAGGAGTACGGCGGGGCGGGCTTCGGGTACGTGGAGCTCGTGGTCGTGCTCGAGGAGATGGGCCGGTCGCTCTTGTGCGCCCCCTATTTCTCGACCGTCGCCCTCGCCGCCAACGCCCTGCTCACCTCGGGTGACGAGGCTGCCAAGTCCGAATACCTGCCGGGCATCGCCAGCGGGGAGACCATCGCAACGCTCGCCTTCACCGAGGAGAGCGGGCGCTGGGAGGTCGAGCGCATCACCATGATGGCGACGCCCTCGGGAGAGGGCTGGATCCTCGATGGAACGAAGTCGTACGTCATCGACGGCCACACGGCCGACCTCGTGCTCGTGGCCGCTCGGACGGGGAACGGGATCAGCCTCTTCGCCGTCCCGGGCGACGCCGAGGGGTTGACGCGCACGGCGCTCTCGACGATGGACCAGACCCGCAAGCAGGCGAAGCTGACGTTCGCGGGCACGCCCGCCCGCCTGGTGGGGGAAGAGGGCGGGGCCGGCGCCGGGCTCTCGAAGACGCTCGACCTCGCCGCCGTCGCCCTCGCCGCCGAGCAGGTGGGCGGCGCTCAGCGGGTGCTCGACATGAGCGTCGACTACGCCAAGCACCGCATCCAGTTCGGGCGGCCCATCGGGAGCTTCCAAGCGATCAAGCACAAGTGCGCCGACATGCTCCTCGAGGTCGAGTCGGCCAAGTCGGCGGCCTATTACGCCGGTTGGGCCGCGGCGGAGGACAACGACGAGCTGCCCGTGACCGCCTGCTTGGCGAAGGCCTACTGCTCGGAGGCGTACTTTCACGCCGCCGCCGAGAACATCCAGATCCACGGCGGCATCGGCTTCACCTGGGACCACGACGCCCACCTCTACTTCAAGCGGGCGAAGTCCTCCGAGCTCATCCTCGGCGACCCGTCGTACCACCGCGAGCTGCTCGCCCAGCGCATCGGGATCTAGTCGCCCAAACTCGGCTGATCCCCGGGCGGCCCAAGCTGGGGCAGATGCTCCTCGGGCAGCGAAGTCCGAAGTCCCGTCGTGAACACCGCCGTCGGGAACGTGATCTTGCCTCGAGCACCGGCGGCAAGGAGGGGACGTTTCCATTGCCGCCGCGCGCCCTCGCGCGCTCGATATTGTTAGGGCACCAGAGAAAGGAGGTGGTCCAATACATGAGTAGTCAACGCATTGGGACCCTGGAGGTGGCTGGCCGCTAGGCGGCTCGCTGGACCACCTGGTGACACCCAGTCAGACACCCTTGGCTTGCCCGGTCGGAAGCTGGTCCCGTCCGATGTAGCCCGGAAAGTCAAGCCTTTCAGCAAGAGCTGCGATGAAGTTGTGGGCGGTCCATCCGGACCGCCCACAACCGCGTCAAGACCCTGGGCCGACCGGCAGCCGCGTCGAGCGTCTGGCGACCGCGCCCCGTCCCGCCCTTCGGCGGGGCTGGACGGGTTCGTGGGCTCAGCTGGATGCCGCAGCCTTCTTTGCCGCAGCCTTCTTTGCCACTGCCTTCTTGCCAGGGGCCTTCTTGGTAGGGGCCTTCTTGGCCACTGCCTTCTTGCCAGGGGTCCTCTGGGAGGGGGCCGACTTCGCCGGAGTTGTCGTGGCCGTGGACTTCTTCGCGGCGGCTTTCGTCACGGGGGCTTTCTTCGCCGGCGGCGCTTTCTTCGCCGGCGGCGCTTTCCTCGCGGGCGCCTTGGCGGGGGCCTTCTTCACGGGCGCTGCCCTCTTCACGGGCGCTGCCTTCTTGGCGGCGGCCTTCATCTCTCGCTTGTGCTCCCTCACGAGGGCAAGGGCGGATGGGCCGTCGATGTCGGCGACCGAGAGGTGGGTCCCCTCGTGGCTGAAGGGAGAGGCGACCTCGACCCAGCCGTCGGCGCTCACGCCGAGTTGCTTGCCGAGCAGGGCGACGAAGATCTTCGCTTTCTGCTGGCCGAAGCCCGGCAGCGCTCGCACCCGGTCGAAGAGCTCTCTCCCGTTGCGCGCCGTCGTCCAGATCTTGGCGGCGTCACCGCCGTACTCCTCGACCAAGTGGCGAGCGAGTGCTTGCACTCGCTTGGCCATGGAGGCGGGGTAGCGGTGGAGCGCCGGCCGGGCGGCGAAGGCAGCGATGAGCGCCTCCTCGGGCATCTCGGCGATGCCATGAGCGTCGAGGCGGTCGTCGAGCCGCTGCATCAGGTTGAAGGGGCCGTAGAAGGCCCATTCGAGGGGGACTTGCTGGTCGAGCACCATCCCGATCAGGAGGGCGAGAGGGTCCTCCGAGAGGAGCTCGTCGGCGGACGGGTCGCCGGAGAGGTAGAGCTTGGGCGTCTTGTTCGACATGTCCCCAAGGGTACTTGGGTGGCATTTCCGGCGCCCTTGTCGGAGCACCTTCCCAGGATCTTCCCGTTGGCCCATTGAAAAGGGTCCTCCGGCTCTAGCACCGCTGTGCGGATCGCTCATCATTGGCATATGAGCGTGATGAGCCTTCGACACACCCGGGCGGATCCGGTGGGGCGGGAGGAGCCGACGTTGGGGGTGCCCGCCCATCAGGGCGCCACGATCGTCGAGGCGTTGTTGGCCAACGGGCGGCGGCATCCGGACCGCCCGGCGATGCGGCGTTGCCCGGCGGACCGCCCGAGCTCAGGGGAGTGGGAAGTTCTCACCTGGGCCGACTACGTCCGTGCGGCCCGCGAGGTCGCGGCCGGTCTCGCCGAGCTCGGCGTGGAGCCCGGCCAGCGCGTCGCCATCCTGTCCGCCAACCGGGTGGAGTGGCACCTCGCCGATCTGGGGACGCTCCTCAACGGGAGCGTCACTGTTCCCATCTATCCGACGAGCTCGCCATCCCAGGTCGCTTACATCCTCGGGCACGCTGACGTGGTGGCGTGTTTTGTCGACGGCCATGCTCAGCTGGGAAAGATCGTGGGAGTCCGCGACCAGCTGCCGGCTCTCCGGCGGGTCGTGCTCGCCGACGGCGCCTGGCGGGCCGGGGACGGCTTCGTGATCGGTTTCAGCGATCTCCGTGCCGTGGGCGCCGACCGTCTCAGCAGCGACCCGGCGGCGGTCGATGAGCGGGCTCTGCAGGTGAGGCCCGACGACCTCGCCACGATCGTCTACACGAGCGGCACGACCGGCCCGCCCAAAGGGGCCATGATCAGCCACGCCAACATCATGTGGACCTTGCGCACCGTCACACCGGCCTACGGCATTGGCGAAGGCGACCGCCTGCTGTCGTTCTTGCCGCTCAGCCATATCGCCGAGCGGATGATGAGCGACTTCATGCCGATAGCCGTCACGGGCGAGACCTGGTTCGCCCGCAGCCTGGCGACGGTCGCCGAGGATCTCCCGGCGTGCCGGCCCACGGTGTTCCTGGCCGTGCCCCGCGTGTGGGAGAAGCTGCGTGACGGCATCGAGACCCACCTGCGCACGCAGCCGCCACCCGTGCGGGCGTCCGTGCACCGCTTTGTCGACCTCGGCCTGCGGAAGGTGGCGGCTGAACAGGGCGGCGGTGAGGTGTTGCCGCGCTCCGCCCACGCCGTCTATTACGCCCTCGACAAGACCCTCGGGGCGACCATCCGCCAACAGCTCGGCCTCGACCGGGCTCACGTGCTGATCACCGCCGCCGCGCCCGCCCACCCCGATCTCATCACCTGGTTCCATGCCCTGGGCCTGCCGCTGCTGGAGCTGTACGGCCAGACGGAGGGCTGCGGGCCCACGTCGGCCAACCGGCTCGACCGCAACCGGATCGGCACCGTCGGGACGGCCCTGCCGGGCATGAGGGTGAAGATCGCCGATGACGGCGAGATCCTCCTCAAGGGCGCCAACGTCTGCCTCGGCTACCTCAACGACCCGGCGGCCACTGCGGAGTTGATCGACGCCGACGGGTGGATGCACTCGGGCGACACGGGGGCCTTCGACGCCGACGGCTCGCTCCGTATCCTCGGGCGCAAGAAGGACCTCATCATCACAGCGGCCGGAAAGAACATCGCCCCCCAGAACATCGAGAGCGACCTCACCAACCACGCGCTCATCTCCGAGGCGATGGTCGTGGGCGAGGGCCGCAGGTACCTCGCCGCTCTGCTCACCCTCGACCCGGAGGAGCTCACCTCCTGGGCCCAGGCGCGCAACAAGCTTGGAGACCTGGAAGCCATTACCGGCGATCCCGACCTGCTCGCCGAGGTGCAGGCGATCGTCGACGAGGTCAACGCCAAACGGTCGCACGCCGAGAGCATCCGCAAGTTCCGGGTGCTCGCCCATGACCTGACGGCCGAGGCAGGAGAGCTCACGCCGACGATGAAGGTGAAGCGGAGCGTCGTCTACGAGCACTACGCCGAAGCCATCGACGAGCTCTACGCCGGCAGCTGAGAGCGCGGCTCCGGCCCCGGGGGGTGCGCGGCTCGGGGGGCGCGAAACTTCTGGCACCTCGATTGTCGAAAGATTGAGGTGCACCTGCACGGCCTCTTCGCTCTGATTGGCGACCGGTTCTCGATGGCCCGGGTGCGCCAATCCTCTCCTGCAGCCATGCGCTCCCCTAGAGCCGTTGTGCCCTCCCTCGGCCAGCTAGCCTCCGCGATACGCCCCCGTGCCTCCCAGGGGCGCCCTCGTGGAAGGAGCCTCAGGTGAAACCACAGGAACTCCGGGCGCTTGGACGCCTCGGCGTGCAGGCCTATTGCGGCACCGTGTCGCACATCGAGAAAGCCCACCTCGGTCTCGCCTCCTTGTCGTTCGGGGCAGTGCCGGCGGCCGGGGCACCGCTCCGCTCGGCCCATGACGCCATCGCCCACTCCGCCTATCGCGCCGTGCGGGGGCTTGGCGCTTTGGCCGGGAGCGCCCTGGCCGAGATCCTGCCCGCCGCCGGGTCGCAGCAGCTGCCGCTCGGATCTTCCGGCCCTTCGAATCACCTGCAATCTGCGCTCAACGCCGCCATCGGAGACCGGCTCAGCGCCGAGGACAGCCCACTCGCGATCCGCATGGCGCTGCGCTCGGGCGGCCGTGACGTCCCGGCCGAACGAGAGGCGCTCGGCGGCACCCTCGACGGGCCGGCTGCCAGGCTGGCCGTGTTCCTGCACGGGCTCGGGGAGACCGAGGACTCCTGGCGGCTCGGCTCGGGCCAGGACGGGCAGACCTACGGCGAGCGCCTCAAGGCCGACTTCGGGTATGCCGACCTCTATGTCAGGTACAACACGGGCCGGCACGTCTCCGAGAACGGGCGGGACCTCGCCCGGTTGTTGGGCGATGTCGTGGCCGCCTGGCCCTGGCCGGTCGAAGAAGTGCTCCTGATCGGCCACTCCATGGGCGGGCTCGTGCTGAGAAGCGCCTGCCATTATGGGCACGAGGCCGCAGCGGACTGGGTCCCGCTCGTCCGCCATGTGTTCCTGCTCGGCACCCCGCACCTCGGCGCCCCGCTGGCGCGATGGACTCACCACACGGCTCGGGCGGCGGCACAGCGGAAGGACACCCTTCCCTTCGCGCCGCTGCTCACCACGCGCAGTGCCGGCATTGACGACCTGCGCTTCGGGTACCTGGTGGACGACGACTGGCAGGGCTGCGACCGCGGCAGCTGCGGAGAGGACCACCGCCACGACGTCCCTCTCCTCCCGACGGCCAACCACTACACCGTCAGCGCGACCGTCACGCGGGCCCCGAGCAGCCCGCTCGGGCAGCTCGTGGGCGACCTCCTCGTGCAGCCGGCGAGCGCTCACGGCCGCCGGCACCGCCACCAGCACATTCCCTTCGAGCTCGAGCACCGCCATGAGTTCGGGGGTCGCCACCACTTCCACCTCCTCAACGACGCCGGCATCTACGAGGCGCTCCGCTCGCGGCTCACCGGTCAAAGCTCGAGCACATAAGCGAGGAGGCGCAGGGTCGGCTCCTCGCCCGGCTCCTTCGACACCCAGGCGTCGAGCTCGGGAGCGGCGACGAATCCCATCCGCTCGTACATCGCCCGCGCCACCGTCATGATCTCGGTGGAGTGCAGGACGATGCGGGAGCGGTGCTCGGCCCGGGCCCGCTCGATGCACGCCTGCGTGAGGGCATGACCGATGCCGGCACCCTGCCGGTCTGGCCGCACGGCGAGCATGCGGACGCCGGCGCCCTTCGGGTCGCGGAACTCGCTCATGGCGCGCCCGGCGTCGGGCACGTAGGTGACGCTCCCGAGGACGTCGCCCGTCTCGTCCACGGCCACGAGGACGAGGCTGTCGGCGGCTCGAGCCGAGACGGCGAGCAGCTGCTCCTCGTAGGAGCTGTAGCGCCCGCCGCCCCGCAATTGGCGGTACGCCTCGACGGTCAAGCGCCCGACGGCCTCGAATTCATCCGGCCGGGCGGCGCGGATCTCCACGGTGGCCGTCACCTGCGGGGGCAGGCGGCTCAGGCGCTGCGGGGCTCGACGGCTTCGGGGTCGATGCCGTAGCGCTCGATCGCCTCGGAGACGCATGCCTGCTTGACGTCGCCCGTGGCCGCCAGCGACGCCAGCACAGCCACGACGATGTGAGGGGCGTCCACCTCGAAGTGCCGCCGCAGGGCCTGACGGGTGTCGGAGCGCCCGAAGCCGTCGGTGCCGAGGGGGACGAACGTCCCGGGCACGAAGCGGGCGATCTGATCGGGCACGGACTTGAGGTAGTCGGTGACGGCGACGATCGGCCCCCGCGACTCGGCGAGCGCACGGGAGACGTACGCCTCCCGGTGGGCCGGGCCAGGGTGGAGCCGGTTCCAGCGCTCGATGTCGAGGGCGTCCTCGCGCAGCGCCTTGTAGCTCGTCACCGACCAGCACTCGGCCCCGATGCCCCACTCGGACGCCAGCAGGTCGCGGGCCTCGACCGCGGCCTGCCACATCGTGCCGGAGAAGAGGATCGTCGCCGGCTTGAGGGCCGGGTCGGGCGAGGCGAGGTAGCGGTAGCAGCCGCGCAGAACCCCGTGGCGGATGCGCTCGCGTTCGGCCGGGTCCTCCGGCAGCGGGGGCATCGGGTAGTTCTCGTTGTACAACGTGACGTAGTACATGAGGTCGGAGGCGTCCGGCCCGTACATCGCCATGATCCCGTCGGCGACGATGAAGGCGAGCTCGTAGGCGAAGGCGGGGTCGAAGGCGCGCACGCACGGGACGGCGGACGCGAGCAGGTGCGAGTGCCCGTCCTCGTGCTGGAGGCCCTCGCCGTTCAGGGTCGTTCGCCCGGCGGTGCACCCCAACAAGAAACCCCTCGTCCTCGCGTCCGCCGCCTGCCAGATGAGGTCTCCCACCCGCTGGAAGCCGAACATCGAGTAGAAGAGGTACATCGGCAGCATCGGTGTCGACCAGGTCGAGTAGGCCGTGCCGGCCGCCTGGAAGCTGCCCATGCCGCCCGCCTCGGTGATGCCCTCCTGCAAGATCTGCCCGGTGCGGTCCTCGGCGTAGCTGAGGAGGAGACCGGCGTCGACCGAGACGTAGTGCTGGCCCTCCGAGGCGTAGATCTTCACTTCTGAGAAGAGAGCGTCGAGGCCGAAGGTGCGACCCTCGTCGGGGATGATCGGCACGATGTGGCGACCGATGGCGGGGTCGCGCAGCAGGCTGCGGAGCATGCGGGCGAAGGCCATCGTCGTCGAGACGGCCTGACCGCTCGAGCCGCTCCAGAACTCCTCCCAGAGTCCCTGGGCAGGTTGGGGGAGAGCGGTGCGGCCGCCCCCGCGCACGAGGCGCGTGGGCAGCGATCCGCCCTGGGCCTGCAGGCGTGCGTGCAGGTACTCGTGCTCGGGCGAGCCCACCGGCGGCCGGTAGTAGGGCGGGTGCTCGGCGTCGAGGGCCTCGTCGGGGATCTCCTCGCCGAGGTAGAGCCGGTCGCGCAGCAGGCGCAACTGCTCGCGGGTCATCTTCTTGATCTGGTGGGTGGCGTTTCTTGCTTCGATCTCCGGGCCGAGGGTCCATCCCTTCACCGTCTTGGCGAGGATGACGGTGGGGGCGCCGGTCTGCTCGGTCGCCATCTTGTAGGCGGCGTACAGCTTGCGGTAGTCGTGGCCGCCGCGGGGGAGCTGCTGCAGCTCGGCGTCCGAGAGGTGCTCGACCATCTTGCGCAGGCGCGGGTCGGGGCCGAAGAAGTGCTCGCGGATGTAGGCGCCCGAGGCCGTCGAGTACGTCTGGAAGTCGCCGTCCAGCGTCGTGTTCATCTTGTTCACGAGTACGCCGTCGACGTCGCGGGCGAGCAGCTCGTCCCAGCGGCGGCCCCAGATGACCTTGATCACGTTCCAGCCGCAGCCGCGCAAGAGCGCCTCGAGCTCCTGGATGATCTTGCCGTTGCCGCGTACCGGCCCGTCGAGGCGCTGCAGGTTGCAGTTGACGACGAAGATGAGGTTGTCGAGGCGTTCCCGGGCCGCCAGGCTGAGCGCGGCCCTGGTCTCGGGCTCGTCGAACTCGCCGTCGCCGACGAAGCACCACACGCGCGCCGCGCTCGTGTCGACGATCCTGCGGTGCAGCAGGTAGCGGTTGAAGCGAGCCTGGTAGACGGCCGAGATGGGCCCGAGGCCCATCGAGACCG
>Ga0187781_10001410_pt1 | contig 18205 bp, 11 predicted proteins | sample 0715_SJ02_MP02_2_FD_132447 | JGI IMG/M metagenome (GOLD analysis project Ga0187781, IMG submission 132447) | Tropical peat soil microbial communities from peatlands in Department of Meta, Colombia - 0715_SJ02_MP02_20_MG | ecosystem: Environmental > Terrestrial > Soil > Wetlands > Peat | place... | reverse complement strand
TCGAATCGAACGTAAGATCGAATTTGGCCACCGAGGCCAGCGACTCACCCAATTGCTCGCGCAGTTTGGACGCTGCCTTGTCCAGCGCCCTCCGTACCTCCTCCTTACTCTCGGCTGTGACTTGCTCCTGAGCCAGTGTGGATCCGCTGGCGCAATTGACCGCCTTCACCTCGAGGACATATTCACTGCCCAGAGCAGCGATGGCCCCGGTCACGTAAGCCTTTCCCTGCGCTCGCTGGCAAACCTCGCGTGCAATTTCGGGAGTCAAACGAGTGTCGGCAGGCCGTGTCATGGACGCCAGCGCCCCGCTCACCCGGCGGTCGGAGAGAATGTTGAGGAAAGGCGATTGCTGCAAGGAAGTACGCAGCGCCAGCCTAAGAGTGTCATCGAAAACCGGGTCCCCCGTCGAGTTGGCGAAGTCACCCACCACAATTCGATCTTTGGACGTGAGGCGCGCCGCAGAAGCGGTTGACGCAACGCGCCATCTCCAGACCCCCAACCCCAGCACGAGCAGAGCCGCCAGAGGGATCAGAATCCTCCATAATTTTGACCGAGAGATCTTCCCGATCGTTCCGCGCTTCGCCGGCGAAAAGCTGGGTGATTCGTAACCAGCTCCGAGATCCCGCTTCACACGCTGCAAATCTGCTCGCATCTCCGCCGCACTTTGATAGCGAAGATTCCTATCCTTCTCTAATGCTTTAATGATGATTCCTTCCAAATTGGGTGGGACTTCGGGATGCAACTGCCGGACCGGCGTCGGGATGCCTTTCAAAATTGCCTCCTGCAACAGGGGGGCCGTCTCCCCGCTGAAGGCTCTCCGACCCGCTGCCATTTCGTACAGCACCAGCCCCAAGTTGAATAGGTCGGTGCGGACGTCGAGCGGTTCACCGCGAATCTGCTCCGGCGACATGTATCCGGCCGTGCCAATCGGCGTACCGGTTCGCGTGAGCGTCAGGTAGGGACTCCATGCCTTTTTTGATTGAGGCGTTTCCGTGCCGTGCGGCTCCAGTTTCGAAATTTCGGGTTCCTGCAATTTGGCCAATCCGAAATCCAAAATTTTCGCGTGGCCCGTCGCAGTGACGAAAACATTGGCGGGCTTGATATCCCGATGCACGATTCCTTTGCCGTGCGCCGCTTCAAGTCCGGCAACGATTTGAAGAGCCATGTCGAGAATTCTGTCAAGGGGAATTGGCAGCTCCTTCCTGAGAGGAGCCTCTTCCAGGCGGATCAATTCACGCAGCGTCTGCCCTTCGAGCAACTCCATGACGAGGAAGGGTTGCCCCTCGTGCTCTTCGACCTCGTATATTGTGCAGATATTGGGGTGGTTCATTGCCGAGGCAGCCCGTGCTTCCCGTTCGAACCGTTGCATAGCAGCGGTATCGTGGGCCAGCTCTTCGGGCAGGAATTTCAATGCAACGCGGCGCCCGAGCTTCAAATCCTCTGCGCTGTAAACGACTCCCATCCCGCCGCCGCCGAGGATTTCCAGCACGCGGTAGTGCGACACTTTCTTGCCGATCCAATTTCCATTTGTGTGGATCGGGGACTCGCCACCACCCTCCTCCGCCCTCTCCGTCCATTCGACGCTCGTCTTCCAGCGATAGCCGCGCCGGGCGAGCGTTTCGATGAAACGGGGTTCCTCGGCGGAGTCACCCAGGACCTGGCGCAGCCGGTTTATCGCCGCGCTGATGCTGTGTTCGAACTCGACTACTGTCCCGTTGGGCCAAAGCGCGGCGCGGATTTCCTCCCTCGTCACCACATTCCCGGAGCCTTCGAGCAGCATGCACAGAATTCGGAAGGGTTGCTCAGCGAGATTGACCGGTTCCTTTCCTTCGCGGCGAAGTTCTCCCGCACGAAGGTCAAGCACAAAGCCTTCGAATCGGGCCACCCGGAAGGAATTTGCGGGCTTCCCCACGGTCCACCTCAAGATTGCTGGGATTCTATCACTTTAAGATACGCTCGCCGTACTTACTGGATTAAGTATTGATAGCAGTAGCGGACGGCAAATAGCATCTGGTCGGACCCTGGAAGCCCTGCAAGTCCTTGGCCGCAAGCAAGTTCCGCCAATGATGTCCAAATGACCTCATTTTGACCCACCTTGCATTGAACCATTTTTCAACACGTCGCAATCTAGCCGCCAGTCAAAGCGGTGAGCTACTCGACGCAACCGACAGAAATCACGGGAAGCGAAGGGCCACCCACAAGGGACCGCGAAGGGAGCGGAAAATGAAAAAGCTGATGTGCATCGCTGGAATCATATTGGCCTCATTGGCGGTCTCACTACGACTAAAAGCGCAAGAGGGACTCGCGAAGTACCATCACTACAAGCTCATCGACCTGGGGACATTCGGCGGTCCCTCAAGCCATTTCAATTTCGGTCCCCCGGTTGATTTCAGCAGCAGCGGCATCCTCAATCAGAGTGGAACGGCCGTCGGCTTTTCCGAGACCTCGATCCCCGATCCTTTTCCGGCGTCTTGCTTTTTGGACCCGGACTGCCAAGTCAACCACGCATTCCAGTGGCGCAACGGCACCCTCACTGACCTCGGCGCGCTCACCGGCGACACTAGCAGCGCACCGCAATGGATCAGCCCCAACGGACTGATCGCGGGACTCTCGGAGACCGGACAAACTGACCCCCTGTTCCCCGGGTTGCCGCAGATTCATGCCGTGCTGTGGAAAAATGGCGACATCATCGACCTGGGAACGTTGCCCGTGGGCGGATACGAGAGTGAAGCGGAGTCCGTGAACAGCGCCGGACAAGTGGTGGGCGCGGTCCTAAACAGGGTTCCCGATCCTAATTCCATGGCCATACAAAACTTCTGGTTCTTCAACGTGCCCTACGGATTTCAGCAGCGCGCGTTTTTATGGGACGCCCAGACTGGGATGCAGGACCTGGGCACCCTTCCCGGCGGCGACGACGCTCAAGCGATCTTTATCAACGAGCGTGGGCAAGTAGCAGGATTCTCCTATACCAATTCAACGGTGAATCCTATCACTGGCTTCCCCACGCAGGACCCATTCCTCTGGGAAAACGGGAAAATGACCGACCTCGGCACACTCGGAGGGACCTTCGGCTATCCCAGGTGGCTGAACAACCGCGGTGGTGTAGTCGGGGTTTCAAATCGAGCAGGAGACGTGACCTTCCACGCATTCCTTTGGCAGAAGGGAATGCTCAAGGACCTCGACACGCTGGGAGGCGATACTTCGCTGCCCGGCTTCCTGAGCGATGATGGCGATATAGTGGGCACAGCCGACGTACCCGGTCCCGCGCCCCAGGACCACCATGCCATTTTGTGGAGGAACGGCGGGAAAATCGACATGGGAGTTCTGCCCGGCGATTCTTGCAGCCGCGCCTACTACATAAATTCAAGCGGTCACGCCGTCGGTAACTCCGAGAGCGAGGCTCTCTGCGATGTTTCCGGTGAGCACGCGTTTTTGTGGGAGGACGGCGGTCCCATCGTCGCTCTGAATTCACTCATTCCTCCTGACTCCAGTCTGGAGTTGTCACACGCGTTTGTGATCACCGATGACGGTGAGATTGCCGGCCTTGGTGTACCCTCGGGATGCGATCCGAGCAACGACATGATTTGCGGGCATGCCTACGTGCTCGTCCCGTGCGATCAGAATCATCCACTTATCGAGGGCTGCGACTACGGTCTCATTGATCCTCCCGTCGCGATGGAGGTTGACACGGAACAGATTTCTGAGAGAACGACAGTGGCTGCCCGCCAGGCCAAGCTGTTCCCAAGCGACATGATGGCTCGATTTCGTTTCTCAAGCGCTGGCCGTGCACGTCCCTACGAAACGCCGCAATCTTCGCACCGCTAGCGCGCCCGAAAGCGTATGAATCGGCCGACACATAGCGAATGTCGTGTAAGGGAGGGGTTGTGAAAAAACCCCTGGTGCTGTTGATGTCACTTTTCAGTCTGTGCGGGCTCGCTTCCTGTGGCGGCCACGGTTCATCGCAACCCACCTTCGGCCCTGCGACTCATTACACAGTGACGGCGTCCTCAACTGCTTCCGCCGGAACCGCCTTCCAATTCACAGTGACGGTGCAAGATGCCTCGAACAATACAGTCACGACATACTCAGGGACGTTGCACTTCACCAGCACCGACGCTCAAGCCATCCTGCCGGCCAATTCCACCTTGACAAACGGAGTGGGGAATTTCTCGGCGACACTCAAGACCCTGGGCGCGCAAACCATTACGGCGACGGACACCATCAACGCCTCCATCACCGGCGTTTCCAGTACGATCACCGTCATTGGCCCGGCCACTCAGTTTTCGGTCTCAGGTCCAGGAGGGGCCACGACGGGCACAGCAATCCAGGTTGTGGTGACTGCGCTGGACTCCTTGAGCCATGAGGTCACGACCTACTCGGGAACCGTCCACTTCACAAGTACCGACGCCAAGGCTGTGCTTCCTGCGAATTCGACGCTGACGAATGGTACCGGAACCTTCTCCGTGACGTTCAACACCTCGGGTTCGCAGACGGTAACTGCGACCGACACAGTCAATGCCTCTGTAACAGGAACTTCGAACTCGATTATTGTCAGCGGTGCGGCGACTCATTTTTCCGTGACCGCCCCAGCATCCGCCACCGTGGGGACAGCCTTCAACGTCACAGTGACCGCGCTCGACGTCTCGAATAATGTCGCCGCAACTTATGCCGGCACCGTTCACTTCACGAGCACCGACGCTCAGGCGGACCTTCCCGCGAACGCGACCCTTCCCGGCGGGTCGAACACGTTTCCGGCGTCGCTTAAGACAACCGGAAACCAGACTATTACAGCCACCGATACCGTCACAGCGTCCATTACCGGGACCTCAAGTGCAATCGCGGTGTCCGCGGCCGCCGCGGAAAATCCGGTGCCCTTCATTTCTCTGCCGCTCAACCCAACCGCGGCAGCCCCGGGGGGCGCGGCATTCAACATGACGATCAGTGGGACCGGCTTTGTCTCCGGCTCGGTAGTCCAGTGGAACGGCAGCGCACGCGCCACGACTTTCGTGAGCGAATCCAAATTGACCGCGGCCATTCTCGCCTCCGATATCTCTCAGGCGAATACTGCTGCGTTCACCGTGGTTGCTCCCGCTCCGGGTGGCGGCGCTTCGAATGTCGTGTACTTCGAAACCACCGTGCCTACCACGTGGGCGGGACTAGATCCGCCAGGCGAATTGGCTGTCGCCTTTCCACCTGTCGTCTTTGCGCCTATCGCCATAGTGACCGGAGATTTCAACGGCGACGGGAAGCTGGACTTGGCGGTCGTCGGGACCACCAGCGTCAGCATTCTCCTCGGGAATGGCGATGGAACCTTCCAAACGGATGTTCAGTACTCTGTCGGGTCGGGCCCTGTCGCGATTGCGACCGGTGATTTCAATGGAGACGGCAATCTCGATCTCGTCGTCGTGGACAGCGGCGACGCCACCGTCAGCATCCTGCTGGGAAATGGTGACGGCACCTTCCAGCAATCTTTCGAACTTCCGGGCTTCGGCGCAAATCCGGCTTCTGTTGCGGTCGCGGATTTCAATGGAGATGGGAAACTCGATTTAGCAGTTTCGAACGAAAGCAGCGGCGCCAACCTGGGAAACGGAACCGTCAGCATCCTCCTCGGCAACGGCGACGGAACCTTTCAGCCCGCACTGGACTTCGCAGCTGGATCGAACCCAGGCCCCATCGTCGTCGGAGATTTCAATGGCGACGGCAAACTGGATCTTGTCGTCGCAGACGACGGCACAAGTCCCCCCAACACGGCCGTCAACATCTTTCTTGGTAATGGAGACGGAACTTTCCAGGCCGCTCAAGCCTATACTGTCGGCACAAATCCCAGTTCCTTGGTGGCGGCCGATTTCAATGGTGATGGAAAGTTGGATCTGGCCGTGGCCAATTACGACACCAACAACGTGAGCATTCTCCTGGGAAATGGCGATGGAACGTTTCAATCAGCCACAAATTTTTCAGCCGGGTCGGGTCCGTCCTCCGTCGTGGTAGCGGACTTGAATGGGGACGGCAAACTCGACCTGGCCGTTGCGAACCTCGGCACCAATGCCGTGAATCTTCTTTTGGGCAATGGAGACGGAACATTCCAGGCGGCGGTTCCCTATGCCAGTGACAAATTTCTCCTCTCCCTGGCTGTGGGAGAGTTCAACGGCGACGGCCGCCTCGATCTGGCCGCGGCCGAATCTAAAGGCGAGGCTGAGGTGCTCTTGCAGCCCACGATAGTCTCTGGAACAAATGCCTCGATCTCGCCGGCCTTCCTGGGCTTTTCATGCTCTTCCAACCGTGGTTTTTGCTTCTGCAAGAACGATGGCAGCACCGTGACACTCAGCAACTTCGGCACAGCGGCCCTGACGATTGACAATACCTCAATCACAGGCCCCTTCTCGCAAACCAACAATTGCGGCGCGACTCTTCAGCCGGGACAGTCCTGTGCCTTCGCTGTTAGTTGGAATAGGGTCACCGGCGCGGGAACTCTTACCGTTCAAGACAATGCCTCGGATAGCCCGCAATCAGTCTCGCTGAGCGCTATTGATTCATGCGGCGATGGGCAAATGGTCGTCGAAGGGCAAGCGGCCGAAACTGCTGGATGCAGGGAAAAATGATCGCAGCTCCGATAAGACCCATGAGTCAGCGAGCCACCCTGAAGATTGCAATCATAGCTGCAATCGCGCCGATCAGGTTGAGCGCCATGTGGACAAAGACGCTAATGCGAACATCTCGAGTCTTCCACACGGCGATAACCATGGGAAGACAGAGGAAGAAGATGCTCGGAATATTGTACGGCTGCCAGAAATGATAGATAGCGAACAAAAAACAGTTCAACAGAGGAGCGCCCCACCGGAACCGAGAAATTCGCGGGAGGAGATAGCCGCGGAAGTAGAGTTCTTCGGTTACCGGGGCTATGAAGCCATCGAGCAGTAACCGGAAGGAAAACATAATGAGTAGCACGGGGCGGGAAAACCGAGTGTAGTTGGAGATGTCGGAATACGTGTACCACGGGGGCAGCCATGAAAAGAGGGTACGACCCCAAACCTGGTCGAGAGGGGCAGCGAGAACATATGCGCCGATTGATAGAACGACGGTGGCAGGGACCAGCCATGCATAGCGCCGCCATGTGTTGTGCTGGTTGTAAAGGATGACGCCTTGCAAAGACCAGCGGCCAGTAAGCCTTTTTCCCATTAGGAACAGATGCCCTAGTTCGATGGGAACGAAGCCAATTGATGTCGCGACGAGAAGCGCGAAAAGCGGAGGGAACCCCGCTCGTATGACAGCTGGTACCAGCGCAACATAAATGATCGTTGTGATAGCTCCGGGCAGCAAGTGCAGCGTAAGGCTGCGGGCCAGTCCGTATTGGGGAGTCTCGGGCAATGTTGTCGCTTATACCATTGCGGCGGTCTCGCAAGAAGCCAAAGAGTGCGGCGTAGAGTCGGATGTCCTAAGGCCCGCGAAATCCTAGCGGTTGGATGACTGCGAATAAACCGCCGTGTGCCGAAAGGTCCGTTTCCGATCCCCATTGGCAATCCCGAGCCTAGTACTAGTACCGTATTCGACACGCCCCCTTGCCTCCACGCTTTGCTCCCCTCCCCGCGATGCTACTTTTGATTTCAGGCGGGCGGCCTTGGCCTTGCCGAAATCCTGAAATTGCACAAAAGGTTTCATCCGATGCGAAACCGACTCATGGCAGTAGGCCTATTGGTTGTCACTGTCGCGGCGGCCGCTTACGCGACCAACTTTGCCGTCATTGTGCACCCCTCGAACGCGGTACAGGGGATGTCGCTCGTCGAGCTGGGCAAGATTTTCAAAGGCAAGTCGCCAATATGGCCGACGGGAAGAAACATCACGCTGGTGCTGCGCGAGCCCAGCCAGCCCACGATGAAGTTCGTGATTGAAAAAGTGATGGGAGTGAGCGTCGAAGAGGGAAAAGCCGCGCTCACGGACACGAGCCGCAAGTCGTCTTCCCCCGTCGTTTTTGTTCCGGCCGATGAAGACGTGGTCAAGGCCGTGGAAGGAAGCCCCGGCGCCCTCGGCATCGTGGACGTCTACAACATCACCAGCGGCGTGAAGGTGATCAAGATTGACGATAAGCAGCCCTTCGATCCCGGTTACACGCTGAAAGGCCACTAAGCGAGGCAGCAAAATTCCTTGCGAGGAAATATGAAAATGCGACTCCCCTTCGAACGCACGATTGTCATCGCCCTGCTGGCTGGGCTCTCGGGCGCCGCGGCACATGCGCAGACGCAAAAATTCGCGTCCACCAAGCATTCACCGAACGCTGCGCCGGCCGCGATGGTCAAGACGGACACCATTCCCGTGACGACCAAGTCCGCAGAGGCGCGCCGTGCCTACCAGATGGGCATCACGAACTTCGCTGACCTGCTGATGCTGGACGCCGGGCTCGATTATTTCCGCCAGGCGGTGAAGGACGACCCGCGTTTTGCGCTCGGCCATGCGATGCTGGGATTCTCGACCTTTGATCCTCGCGAAGGCGAACGGGAGCGGGCCCTGGCTAATAAATACGCAGCCCTAGCGTCACCGGATGAGCGGCTGTTGATTCGCTGGCTGAACGGAACCAAGAACGGCCAGCTCGTCCCCGCCATCGCGGCGATGAACGATCTGCTCGGGAAATATCCCAACGACACGGAATTCGCCAACACCGTGGCCGGCTGGCTCTGCTCGAACGAGCAAGCCTATGACCGCGGCGCGGATCTTCTCGAGCGCCTCCTGAAGCGGCATCCCGAGTTTGTCCCGGCCGTGAACAATCTCGCATACTGCTACGCGCTTGGCGGCCGCGCGAGCCTCTCGCCGCCGCTGATGGATCGCTACGTCGCGGCCATGCCGGATCAGCCGAACCCCCAGGACTCTTACGGCGAAATTTCGCGCATGATGGGGAATTTCCCGGCGGCGCTCGAGCATTACCGTGCCGCGCTCAAAATTTCGCCCGACTTCACGTCCTCGCAAGTCGGCATCGCCTCCACGTATGCGTTGATGGGCGATGAGAGCAACGCCCGTACCGAATACGTCAAGGCCATCGCCATGGCAAAGGATCCAGCGACCATCATGAATTACCGCCTCCTCTGGGCCATGACCTACTTCCGCGAGAGCGACATCGAGAGCGGACGCAAAGCCTATCTCGAAGTCGCAGCCGAAGCTCATCACAAAGGCTTCGGGGTGCAGGAAGCGGAGGCTCATCGCACCATGGCGTTGTTCAATCCGGATCCAAAATCCGCGCTGCGTGACCTCGATTCCGCGCGCGGTGTACTCGCCGAAAAGCACGTCTACGCACCCGGCGACCGCGATTCAGAGCTCGCCACCATCCTGCAAACCCGCACGTACATTGCCGTGCGAGCCGGAATGCCGGAAGTGGCCAAGGCCGCGCTCGCGCCTCTAAGCAACATGGCGCGGACGAGCCGTAGCAATATCGTCCAGCAGGCTTATCACTCGGCCAACGGAGCCGTTCTCGTCTCTCAACGGTTGTACGCCGACTCCATCTCGGAATTCTTGGACGATCCACGGGGCCCGTTCTCCTTGCAATTACTCGCGGAGGCGGAAACGAAGGCGGGCGAGCCTTCCGCCGGCCACGAAATCCTGGTTAGGCTGGCGGGAATCAATGACGAGCGTGTCGAGACCGCGTTTGCGGTTCCGCAGGCCCGCGCTGCGCTGAAGGCCGGCGCTCCGGCAGCGGTTCAGCCGTCGGGAACGCCGGAACCTGCTGCCGCGCCGGCCGCCGCGCCTGCTCCAGCAGCCCAGCCCATTGCTGCCCCAGCGACCGTGTCGTTCAGCGGCCGTCCCCGCGGCGGCCCGCTCGACTGAGTGTCGCGGGAAGTAAAGGGCGGTTCCTGAATGCTTCGGCACCTGCTCGAACAGCGCCTGGTGACGCGTCTGCCCTCCCATTTCTGAACGGATTGAAACTTCCAGAAAACTTCGGGGTGGGTTAATTCGATTCTGACACGGCGGCCTGTAGCTTCCTTTGATCGCCGAGCAAGCCCGCATCGCCGGGATAAAATCTCAGCATGGCAGTGACAAGCGCTAGCGCCGACCTATAGTCCTTCTGCTGTAGGTACTCCTGCATCTGCTTTCGATAGACTTCCAATATCTGGTTCTCGAGCGCACGGCCCTCCGGACTCCCCGCCCTCCGCGCCAGAATGGCCCAGTACAGCGCTGAATTATTGAAGGGCTCGAAATAATGGTGCAAGCGCAGAGCGGCCTCAGCATTTTGGTACATCTGCTCGGCAGTCAGATTCGCTGGCGCCGGAGCAGGCGAAGGTCTTGGGGCTGGCTGGGGAGAAGGTTTTGGAGGAGGTTGTGGCTGCGGCGCCGGCTTCGGCTGATCCCCTTCGAGTTTCAATCCGCCGTCCGAGCCGTCTCCAATCGTAATCGGGCCACCGCCGTCCCCCGATTTTTGCCCGCGGCCCTGCTGATTTTCCGAGCCGCCGCCACCCCCTCCTCCACCGCTCACACTGGTGTCGTCGCCACCGCCGCCTCCCCCTCCACCGCCACCGGAAACATTCATTTGATAGACAGCAATGCCAATGATTACCGCCAGCACTGCCCCCAAACCACCGATCAGCAGTTTCTTGTTCTGCCAGATGGAAGCAGGCGGTCTCTGAAAAGTTGGAATCCTTGCCGGCTGCGTGCCAGCCGGCATCGTCGGCTGCGTGTACACCCCGGGAGGATATGAACCCGGGACGGTCGGCTGTGTGTATCCACCAGGTGGAACATTCATCGACACCGTTCCCGGCATGTTAGGCGCCATTGCGCCCGGCATCGTCCCGGGCACAGTCGGCTGCATCCTGTTGGGCGAAGTCGAAGGCATGTATCCAGGCGGAGCGATTTGACCGGGCCTGGATTCTGGAATCGTGCCGCGCGGAGGAGTTTGCATAACTGGCGGCGTAGTGACGGCCGGGAAATTCGTATAGGAATCGGGATGCTCGAGAGCAGCGCCGAATTCCTCGACGGTCTGAAATCGCCCGTCTGGATTCTTTTCCAATGACCGCAGCACCGCGATCTCCACGCCCTTCGAAAGATACGGATAGAACCGCGTCGGTGGGGGCGGCGGCTTCGTCACGTGATCCTGCATCACTTGAAAATCGCTGTCGCTCTCAAACGGCAGGTGCCCCGTCAGCATTTCGTACAGGGTGACGCCCAGCTCATAAATATCCGACCGAATATCCACGCCGCGGTTCTGAATTTGCTCCGGGGACATGTACGAGACCGTCCCCATTTGCGAACCCGTGCGCGTCAGTCCGCGCGTGCCCATCACCTTGGCGATGCCGAAGTCCATCACCTTCACGATCCCGCTGCGGTTGAGCATCAGGTTGCTGGGCTTGATATCGCGATGAATGATTCCGGCGCGGTGGGCATAACCGATGCCGAGAAGCGCCTGGCGGAATAGAGGAATGGCTTCCTGTTCCGGAATCGGCCCACGGCGCATGATCATTTGCTCGAATGTCTCTCCGTCCACGAACTCCATGACCATGAAGGCGGTGCCGTCTTGATAGAGGAAGGCGTAGAGCGTGGCGAGGTTTGTGTGATTCAGGTTGGCTTGGGCTTTTGCTTCCGCGCGAAACCGTTCGACGAGTTCCGGATTCTTCGAGAAATCCGCGCTGAGGACTTTCATGGCCACGAGGCGGTCGAGCCCCGTGTCCACCGCCTTGTAAACCACGCCCATGCCGCCCTCGCCGAGCTTATCGAGGATTCGATAGCTGCCGATCTGCATTCCGATCATCGCTTGGCCGCTATCACTCATGGACGGCTACGTCACCTCACTTGGCGGACGCTTTCCCCTCGATTCGCAGGATCTGGACGGTAATGTTATCAAATCCCCCGCGCGCTTTGGCCATCTCGACCAGGTCCTTGCACGCATCGCGCGGAGGCTTGCTCGTGGATAAGGCTAACATCTCGCCTTCGCTTACCAAACCATGCAATCCATCTGTGCACAGGAGTAGTACATCTCCCGTTTGCAGTGGAATGGGATTTTGTGCGAAATCGGCTTCCACGGAGGTCTCCGAGCCGAGGGCCGAGAGGAGAACGTTTCGAGAGGGGTGTGTTTGTGCTTCTTCGGGAGTCAGCAGGCCTTTATCAATCATCTGCTGCACGTAACTTTGATCTCTAGTCACGCGGCGGATCGAGGCATCCCGGACCAAGTAAAGACGCGAATCTCCCACGTGGCCATAGAACATTTGGCCATCCCGCAAAACAGCGCTTGTGCAGGTAGTTCCCATGCCGCTGTACTCAGGATGGCTGCGTGCGTAATCCAGAATGGCTTCATGGGCCGCTTGATAAGCAGCTATGAGTGAATCGGAAGGATCTGCTGCGTCTCCGTGCAGAAAAACGTCGCGGACCGTTTCGGTGGCGAGCTGGCTGGCCATCTGCCCGCCCTGGTGTCCGCCCATCCCGTCCGCGACTACGACGAGCCGTCCTCGTTTCGCAAACTCGTCGGCGCCCTCGGGCTCAGCGTAGCAGAGGCTGTCTTCGTTATCGGTGCGCTCACATCCAACGTCGCTGAGATTCGCCAGCTCGATCCCCGGGTGCATCTGGTTATTCTACTGGAGCGGGCTGTCTTACAAGCACTTGAATTTCATGGTTACTTCGCCGAAGCGGATCACGTCGTTGTCCTTCAATTCCTCGCGCGCGACCTTCTTTTCATTGATGTAGGTGCCGTTCGAGGAATCGAGGTCCGTCAGAGTGAATTTGCCCTCTTCACATCGCAGGCTGGCATGTTCGCCCGAGATCGTTGTGTCGCGGAGCGTCACCTGGCTCCCCGGCCCGCTGCCCACAATATTTTTTCCATCATGCAGCTTGAAGTCTTCTCCCTTTTGCTCGCCGCTCATCGCCACGAGCCAGCCAACCACCGGTGGCTTGTGCTTTTCCGAAATCAGCACCGTCCGGCGGCCGCCCAGCGGTTCGCCGGGAGGCGCGGACTCGAGGCGCGTCTTGGCCGTTGCGCCTCCGGCGCCCGCCACCTGATACCCGGTCGTCTGGCATGTGGGGCAAATCTCCCACGAATCTTCCATCTGATGACCCTTCGGGCAGAACTTAGCCATCTCAACCTCCTTGATCGCAATCCGCTATGAGTTGAAGTACGTGAAAACTGCCGTGCCTTTCTTGCCCAAATAAATCCGGTCGCCGTTGCGCAGTCCGATTTTGCTCACTTTCGGCGAATCGATCGAGTTGACGTAGGTCCCGTTCGCCGAGCCCCGGTCAATTACCACCACCTCATTGTCCGTCGGGACAATCCAGGCGTGCTCGCCGGAAATCGTGTCGTCCTGCAGAATCACCTGGCATTTGGACGAGCGTCCAATCAGCAATCCTTCCTTTGTAACCTTGAAGGTTTTGCCCGATAACGCTCCCCCCGTCCCTTGAATGCTGCCGTAGGATTCCGGCTGTGTAGCCCGGGGAGGGAGTGCAGCCGGAATCGGAGGCGCTTCGATTCGAACTGTCGCCGCCCCGCCCGCCGGTACGCGGACAACCGCATCAGGCTTGCGCCGCAGCATCAAAGCCAGGATTGCCAGAACAACGATCCCACCCGCGGCATACACGACCCATTCCGACGTCTCCATGAATTTTTGCAGGCCGTTCTTTTCGTCCCAGCATTTCGCCGCAAGGTTCCGGTAGTTCTTCGCATCGGGCAATCCAGGCATCATGTGCAGGACGTTGTCGAATTCGGCGATGGCCGCCTTGCACTTGCCCTGGTCATATAGATCCAACGCGTTGTTCCACATCGGATCGAATGAGCCGACGGCTTGCGGCGCGCCCGCCTGGCGCACGAATTCCATCGCCGTATTGATCGGCACAAAATAATTGAACCCCTGAGTGCTCTGAGCGCCGGCCGTGGCGATTCCGATGACCTCACCGGCCGCGTTAAAGACAGGGCCGCCGCTGTTTCCGTGAGTAATCGCGGCGTCGGACTGCAAAAGGGGCGTGTCAATATTGCTCTTCTTGATCGCTGAAATGTGTCCGTTCGTCGCTGTTGGCTCAAAATTCGATTCGCTGCTGATGAGTGTGTTCTGCCCCCAGCGCGAGGCCAGGCCCGGATACCCAATCACGACGACGGGATCCTGGACGCTGACTTTCTCCGAATCGCCTAGCCTCACCGTCGGCAGGTCGGTCCCGGCGATCTTCAAGATGGAAACGTCTTTGCCCTTTCCAATCGGGTTGTCCCACTGAAGAATCTTGGCAGTGTACGATTTGGAGTTGGACATCCAGACCGTGAGACTCGGGTCGCTGACGCTGATATTGGGTTTGCTCGTCGCAACAATTTCCCGCTCTTTGTCGGTGAGTTTCCGCCCGATTTGCTGCTCGACGATTTGGAAAATGATTCCCGCCTTCAACGCCTCCTCAAACTCCGAGAGAACCATCTTCCTGAAGTCGTCCATTGCTTCGGAGTCCTTCAAGTGGGCGTCCTCCACCACGTGACCATTGGTAATGATGTATCCATCCGGGCGGTAAATGAACCCGGTGCCCGTCTCCCTGTGCGGGATTTCCAGGGGCTTTACCAGGTTCCAGGTGACCGTGTATTCCACGCTCACCAGCACCACGCCGGGTTTTGCTTCGAGCGTCCGTTTCTGATCAGGCGTGAGCTTCGGCGCGGATGCGCAACTGCTCAGCACGAGTACCATCGCCAGCAGGATAGAAACTTTTTTCACAACTCACCTCCGAAGGAAAGAACAAGTTTCGGTGCCAGTGACCCGGAAGAATGGAAAAAAAGTGCGCGCGCAATATTTTCGGCGGGCTGCTCAAGCTTGCCCAGAGAGAAATAGGATTGCAACTGGATGACCAAGGAAATCGAGATGATTCGCATGCCTTCTTCACAACTGCTCTGCTCACCAGGACTGCCGTCTTTTGTGTGCGTGACCCACGCGCGCTTCTTCGCGCCGCATTCCTCAAGAGGCCACTGGGGAGCCAGGCCCAAAGGCGACTACCGGAACGTCCGCCGTATATATAACTCTTCCCGCAGGCTGTCAACGCATTCATGCGCATTTCCGGGCATGGTGAGATGTCCCACATCGCCTGAGGAGAGGTTTCAGAATGGCGCGCCCGGAGAGACTTGAACTCCCAACCCTCTGGTTCGAAGCCAGATGCTCTATCCAATTGAGCTACGGGCGCGCCGCCTATCGCAACGATATTAATGCATTTCTGGGCTGGCCTCCATCGCATAAGATAAGCCGCCATGCAGCTCTGGTTCGCACACGGGACCGAAATCAGCCTGCGCGAGCAGCTCGTCACGCAGGTCGTCCTGGGCATTTTGTGCGGTGACCTTGCGGCCGGACAGCGATTGCCGAGCACGCGAGAACTGGCGCGGCGGTTCCGCCTCCATCCGAATACTGTTAGCGCCGGCTACAGGCAACTAAAACGCGACGGCTGGGTCGAGTTCCGGCACGGCAGCGGCGTTTATGTGCACGAATCAAGACCTGGTGTGGCGCCGGATTCAAAGCTCGCCCTGGACCAGATGATCGGGCAGCTCTTCCGTTCGGCGCGCCACAAAGGCGTTTCTCTCTCTGATCTGCGCAGCCGCCTCCGGCGTTGGCTCGATCTCCAGCCGCCCGATCATTTTCTTTTAATCGAATCCGACAAGGAGTTAAGCCGCATTGCCGCTCTCGAGCTTCGTCAAGTCGTCGAATTTCCCGTCGAAAGTTGCGGCCTCGAGGAGTTGGGAAATTCTGAAAAGCTCGATGGCGCCATTGCTGTCGCCTTTCCGACCGGGGCGGATCGTGTTCGCAGGGCATTGCCCTCGGGGACCGAACTGCTCGCGCTTCGCTTTCAATCCGTGCCGGCCTCTTTAGCTGAATGGCTGCCGGCTCCTTCCGACGCGCTCGTCGGAATTGCCTCGCGATGGCCGCAGTTTTTGAAAATGGCGCGCACCATGCTCCTCGCCGCCGGATTCCATCCGCACACGCTGATTTTTCGCGACGCGCGAAAGGCACATTGGCAGCGCGGCTTGAGGCAGGCAGCCGCCGTCGTTTGTGATTCCGCGACAGCCGCCGAATTGCCAAAGGCGCTGCGAATCCTCCCCTTCCGCCTCCTCGCCGACGCGTCCCTCGAAGAACTGCGGCGCTACAGGGATTTCATCACCCGCCCCTCGATCCTCCCCTATGACACTTCGAAAAGTGTCACAAGCCGGCGGCCGGCCCGCAATGCTCTGCGTATTCTCGAGACAAGAATCGCCGGCGGAAATCCCAACGTTACGTCTTTCTGCTCTTGTAACAAACATTCTGCAGATCGCGCCCTGAATCGCCCTTGCTCGCGCCGATTGCATTCCTTCGAAGCGGCACGGTAATGTATGTGGGCACGAACAAATGAGCTATTTCACACAATCATTACGCATGGGAGCGCGGCGAATTTTATCCGTGGCTGCGGTGATGAATTTTGCCGCGCTCTGGCTTCTGATTCGCAGCGGCAAGAACGTAGCCATCGAGTACCTGGCTCAAAGTTCGAGATATTTCAAAGGTTTCGGATTTGTCTGGCACTGGCACGAGCTGCCCTGGCGGGATCACTACATCGTCCCGGCCATTCCCGCGGCCAAACTTTTTCCCGAAATAGACTTCGACCGATCACTGGAGTTGTTCTTCCCCTTTCCCCGGAAACAGGGTGTTTACACCCACGAACTTGCCGTGCTCACAGATGTCGTGAATCGCATGAAGCCGAAACGCGTGATCGAATTCGGTACGGCGGAAGGCCGGACGTCCGTCAACCTGGCGGCCTATTTGCCGCCCGGCGGCGAGCTCGTCACGATTGACATGCCTCCTCTCCCGCCTTCCAACTATGTCGGCTACTTCTACTGGGAACATCCCATGAGGGAAAGAATCAAGCAGCTCGCCGGCGATTTGCTCCGCTTCGATTGGTCGGGGTATCGCAATTCTGCCCCTATAGTTTTCTGCGACGCGCTCGACAATTACGAGGGCGTGAAAGAGGAAACAAAAATCGCCTTTGGATTGGTTCAGGCGCCCGGGGTGATTTTCTGGCACGACTATGGCAGCTCGGAGGGGGTGACGCGATTCTTGAATGAATTGAGCCGCGACATCGCGGTTCGCCGCGTCGAAGGCACCACGCTCGGTTGTCTTCCGGTTCCGACGGAAGAATTTCGTGAACAATTGTGCCAGTGGGCCTCGAAGAACTCCGCCTAAGACGGCTCAAGTATTCGCTCGCCTGCCGCCCTTCGCTTTCGCGCCTTTCCTCGCTGTGCTAGACTTCGCCAAGCAATCGGTCCGCAGAAAATTTTTCGGGGAGATTGCCGATCGGTGGAACTTCGGGCTCTGTGCAACGATTCCCCGCGAACCCCGCCAGGCCCGGAAGGGAGCAACGGTAACGGGTCAGCTTCGTGTGCCGCGGAGTACCCGAAGTTCCTCTCATCGCGGCCCGAAAAAGATGCTGCTGCCGGATTGGCCTTCCGATGAGCTACAAAGTAATCGCTCGAAAATACCGCCCGCAAACGTTCCGCGAAATTGTCGGACAGGAGCACATCACCCGCACGCTTGCCAACGCGATTGAATCGAATCGTGTGGCGCACGCCTACATCTTTTCGGGCGTCCGCGGCGTCGGCAAGACAACCACCGCCCGCATCCTGGCCAAGGCGCTGAACTGCGCCAAGGGCCCCACCGCCGAGCCGGACAACACCTGCGATTCCTGCCGCGAAATTTCCGCCGGCACTTCGCTCGATGTTCTCGAAATTGACGCCGCCTCGAACCGCGGCATTGACCAGATCCGCGAGCTGCGCGAAATGGTGCGCTATGCTCCCGCGGCCAGCCGCAACAAAGTCGTCATTCTCGACGAAGCACATCAATTGACCGACGAAGCCTCGAACGCGCTGCTCAAGACCCTGGAAGAGCCTCCCGAGCGGGTCATTTTTATTCTCGCTACCACGCGCGCCGAGGATCTCGTCGAGACCATCAAGTCCCGCGCTCAGCTTTTTCAGTTTCGTTCTCTCAGTTTCAAGGAAATTGCCGGCGAAATCGAGCGCATCACCAAAGCCGAGGACGTGAAGATCGAGCCTGGCGCCGTCGCCGTCCTCGCGCGCGCTGCCGAGGGCAGCTTGCGCGACGGACTCTCGTTACTTGAGCAGGCCATCGCCTACTCCGGCGACAAAATCACGGACGCCCAGGTCCGCGAGCTCCTCGGTGTCGTCGCCGAAAGCGTTCTCGACGACCTCGTCGAAGCGATCGCCGGCCAATCGGCCGAGCGCGCGCTCAGCCTCGTGCATCGGCTGATTTCC
>Ga0187781_10001409_pt1 | contig 18210 bp, 16 predicted proteins | sample 0715_SJ02_MP02_2_FD_132447 | JGI IMG/M metagenome (GOLD analysis project Ga0187781, IMG submission 132447) | Tropical peat soil microbial communities from peatlands in Department of Meta, Colombia - 0715_SJ02_MP02_20_MG | ecosystem: Environmental > Terrestrial > Soil > Wetlands > Peat | place... | reverse complement strand
AGCCTGCGCGACGCGGCCGAGGCGCAGGGAAGCTTCGAGGTGACCATTGCGGTGTTAGAGGAGGGTTCGGACACGGACGTCGGCGGGCCGAAGGAGACCACGATAGCCGACATCACCTCGCCCCTGATCGAATCGTTGCCGCGGCGCGTTTCGGATCAGCAGAAGAATCCCGGCGATATGGTCAACGTCCTTATAGTTGGCACCGAGGATGAAGTCGTGAAGGTGTTCACCACCGCAGGCTGGGTGAAGGTCGACAAGGGAGTGGAAAGCACGCTCAAGGTAGGATTGCTGGATACCTTCGAGAAGAAAGACTATCTGACCATGCCGATGAGCACGCTCTACCTGTTCGATCGTCCGCAGGACTACGGCTTTGCCCATGCTGAACCGGTGCGCGTGGTGATGTCGCGCAATCACCTGCGGGTGTGGAAGTCGCCGTATGAAGTGGGGGGACGCCCCCTATGGTGCGTGGCGGCGACGCACGACCTGGGATTCGAGCGCGACCAGAGAAACAACTCGGTGACGCACAAGATCGATCCGGCGATTGACGGCGAGCGCGAATACGTGAACGCGACTTTGTCCGGGACCGGCCTGGTGAAAGCGCGGACCCACGTCACGCCGGCGAATCCGCTGACGACGGCGAAGACAGCGACGGGCGGGGAGTTTCACTCGGATGGCAGGATACTGGTGCTGGTGCTCAAGGACACCACCACCAAGAGCTAGAAGCGGGCGGGCGCCCGCTCCCGCTATATGTTGGTCCAGACAAAGCGCGACTTCTTGGCTTGCTGGTTGTGCTGCTCGCGCAGTTGGCGAGCGATCTCGCCCAGCGACGGCTGCGGCTTCTGCGGAAAATCCGAAGCTGGCCGGTCTCCGTTGGCCAAAGCGTAGCCACCGCCGCCGAGGATGGTTTGTTCGGTGGCCATGGCTGTATAGGAAGCATGCAGCGGATGGTCGGGCGGCTGGTAGACGTTACCTTGGGAAGGAACGTAGCCGTACTGGCCAAAGGCGGCCGCGCTCAGAAACAGAAAGAGAACGAACAGTGTCGTTTTCATCGCAAACTCCAAACTGGAGTAACCGAGGGAGCGCCTGGCCCAGCCGTGGGTGGCTGCTTACTCCAACCCGGATGAAGCAAGCCGCTTACCAAACCTGGGGCTGGTAAACATCAGATTCCACGGCGCCTGACGGGACGGTGGGAAACTCTTTGCACAAATGTGGCGACACCCGGCGCGTGCCTGGGAAATCCCCAAAACCGTGGCAAAAGCGGTTCGATTTTATGGGCAACGCGATGCACGAGTGGAGCCGAAGATGACGAAAAAAGTATGGCTTTGTTTGCTTTTCCTGGGTGTTTTCGCCGCCGCAGACCCCGCCACAAGCGCAGATTACAAGCTGGTCAAGACATGGAACCTGGGCGGCGAGGGTGGGTGGGATTACCTCACCGCCGACAGTGACGGGCATCGCTTATTCATCTCCCGCGCCACGCGGGTCATGGTCATCGACACGAAATCGGGCAAGCAGGTCGGTGAGATTCCGGATACGCCAGGCGTGCACGGCATCGCACTGGCTTACGATCTTGGCCGCGGATTTACCAGCAACGGGCGCGAGGACACGGTGACCATGTTCGACCTGAAGACGCTGGCGGTGGAGAGGAAGATCAAAGTAGGCAATGGGCCGGACGCGATTCTCTACGATCCGTTTTCGAAACGAGTCTTCACCTTCAACGGACGCGGGCATGACTCGACAGCAGTGGATGCGACAAACGGAGAAGTGGTGGGCAAGCTCGATCTCGACGGCAAGCCGGAATTCGCCGCGACGGATGAGAAAGGGACCGTCTTCGTGAATATCGAAGATAAGTCGGAGATCGTGGCCTTCGATGCGCAGAAGCTGACAGTAAAGGCTCGCTGGAAGCTCGCCGACTGCGAGGAGCCGACGGGCCTTTCGATCGACCGAAAAAATCGGCGACTGTTTGCGGGGTGCAGCGGCAACAAAAAGATGGCAATTGTGGACGCTGATAGCGGCAAGGTTGTGGCCATGCCTCCGATCGGCGAGGGCTGCGACGCTACTGCTTTCGACGCGGATTGGGGACTCGCTTTCGCTTCTGCCGGCGATGGCACCATCACCGTGATTCGCGAGGATGGACGGGACAAATTCAGCGTAGCGCAGACGCTGGCAACGCAAAAAGGCGCGCGCACCATGGCGGTCGATGCGAAGACGCACCGGCTGTTCACCGTTACGGCTAATGTGACTGGCACGCGCGAGAACCGGAAGATCGAGCCCTGCTCTTTTGTTGTGCTGGTGGCGGAGGGAAGCCGGTAAAAACTCGTACCGCATCGAACTTGCTGTTCCCGCTGATCTCGGCTAGGTGATGGCGCGGGCCGCCAGGCTGGCAAGATCCGGGACCTCGAGATCGGGGTGACCCTGGGCAGCCCGCACCGCGCCCACGCCGGGACGGGCGGATTTCCGATTGACCCACACCGTCGCTATGCCGAGCGATCGTGCCGGGACCACGTCATGGTAGACGCTCTGCGCTGCGTGCAGCAGTTGTTCGCGAGGAATGGCCAGCCTTTGCAAAGCGATTTCAAAATTCCGCCGCGCCGGCTTATAACTTTGCGCCTGCTGGGCGGTGATCACGGCGTCGAAATCCACGCCTAACAACTTTCGCGTTTGGGCGAGCAGGTCGTCGTCGATGTTTGAAATGATGGCCAGCTTGTGGCGCGTTTTCAGCTGTCGCAGCGCCGCCACTGTATCGTCAAACGGCGGCCACTTGGGCACGGATTGGTGCAGGGAACGTACCTCCTGGGGCGAGGGCTGAAATTGAAGGCGTTTGCCAAACGAGCGCACCACCGATTCCAGCACGTTGCGGTAACTCTGATAAGGCCCGCTTTCCGCCTCCGCCTCGAATTCACCATAGAGCGCGAGAATGGCCGCGTCCGCGAGAGTGCAATTGTGCGCAGTGAGAATGGTCCGCAACGCCGGGAGCAGGCCCGCCTCCCAGTCGATTAGGGTTCCGTAACAATCAAAACTGATCGCCGTGAAACGCGAGAAATCCAAACAGATCGCTCCGAAAACGAGGAATGGATAGTGGTCGTCGGTCGTTGGTCTTTGGTCGTGTGGGTCCGCTACAGGCGAACCACTGGCTGCCCGCCAACGAATTGAAGTGCCGAGCGCCGGAGCTGGCGCAAACATCCTCCCACGGCTTGCAGTTAACGACTAACGACTAGCGGCCGACGACGAAAACCAACCTACTTGTTGATTTGCAGCGGAGCCTTCAGCTTGAAGCTCAGAGCAGCCTCGGCCGGAAGCACAATCTCTTTATTGCCCGTGTAGGCCGCGCCCGCGCCGCCCGCGCCCCCGCCGGCGAGCAAGCCAATCGCGGCTCCTTTGCCACCGCCGGCAACGGCTCCGATAATTCCACCGAGTGCAGCCCCGCCGCCCGCGATCTCAGCGTTGCGCTTTCCCTTGCCTTTCTCGGTGCGCTCGACCGCCGTAGTATCAATCGGCTGGTCGACGCCGCCGACGCTGATCGAGGTCAAACGAACCTCTAGAAGCGCGCCGCCCTTGATTTTGCCCAGAGGTTGCGCCTGAACCACCGTGCCTTTCACCGCAGCGCCGGCAGCAATTACGGTATTCCCGTCCACCTGAATGTCCTCGGCCAGCGTGGCGGGGAAGGCGTCGCCGGCGGAGCTGATCTTCGATCCGACGGCCTGGCCAAGCTTCACCGTGAAGGTCGTGCCTGCGGGCACGACGACCGGTGGTGGCGGCGCCGGTGCCGGCGTCGATGCCGCCTGCTGTCCGCCAGCGCCCGCGGCATTCGATGTGGCGGAGCTTTGCGCCGTTGAGGTCGCGGATTGGTTCGCAGCCTTGTTGCAAGCTGCCAATGCGAACAACAGAACCAGGGTAAGTGCGCTTAGTGAACGTAAACGCATAGTCGTCTCCTCCCAATGAAATGTCTTGAGGGCAAATCTATAAGAAGTTGGTGCAGTCTGCAAACTCAGCGCAGCAGATTTATGGCTGAGTTGCCCATGGAACTAAGTCTTCTGCTCACTGAACAGATCGAGATTGTTTGTTACCGGCGGCTTTTCCGATTCCGCTGCGGAGCCCTGAGTCTCAGCTTGTTCTTCCGTTTCGGGTTTTGCTTCCGATGGTTTCTCGCCCTGCATGAACTTCCTCGAATCAAGCAGCGGGCGGCCGAGCGAGGGGTTGTAGCTGGTCCACGGTCCTTCGAGCGCGTTTTCCCGTAAAAAGTGCGCGTTCATCGCCTCCATCTTCGAATCGAGATCGTCGAGGTAGTGAAGCATGAGCGCCTCTGGAAACATGGGCAGTTTGGGCGATCCGAAATCGTATTGGCCGTGATGGCTGATGATCAGGTGCTCGAGCAGCGTTTTCAACTCCGCCGGGAAGCCCGGCAATTGGGCCAGCTTTTGCTGCAACATCTCCAGTTCAATGATCATGTGGCCGAGCAACTGCCCGCGCGTGGTGTAGGAAAACGAGCGGTTATAGGTCAATTCCTGGATCTTTCCAATGTCGTGAAAAAACGCGCCCGTGAGCAGCAGGTCGCGGTCGATTTGAGGATAGTTGCCGCTGACCATGTCGCAGAGGCGGAACAGCGAAACCACGTGATCGAGTAAGCCGCCAATATAAGCATGATGAAGCGACTTGGCGGCGGGCGCGTTGCGGTAGCACTCCGCGATCTCCGGGTCAGCCATGAAGAGCTCGACCAGCGCCTTCAGGTGCGGGTTGCGGAACGTAGCCACGAAGCCGGCCAGCGTCTGCCAGAGCTCGCCAATGTCTTTCGCGGTTTTGGGAAGATAGTCGGCGTAATCGATTTCCGCTTCTCCCATGCGCCGCAGTTTGTGGACGGTGAGCTGAAACCGGTTCTTGTACTTGTTGATGAGGCCCTTGACCTTAATGAAGTCATCCTGGTCGAAAGCGTCGATCGCATCCTCGACGTTGTCCCACATTTTGGCTTCGAGATGCCCGGTGCGGTCGCCGAGGGTCAGCGCCAGATAAGGCTCGCCATTTTTTTTCGGTTTGACCTGCTTTGACGCCACCACAAAGCTGGAGGTAATGACTTTGTTTTCCTGCTGGGCGCAGTCGCAGATAAAAAACTCTTTCATGAATCTCCGCAAAGCGAGGGGGTACGCTCCGTTCTAGAACACGCCCAGCTTTTTCTTCTTCTTCAGGTTCTTGGACGCGACTTCTTTCGCCGTGGTTTCGACGGGTTTGGTCTGCTTGGGACTGGCGCCGGTGTCGACGTAGCCGGCCTTGACGTCGATAAACGCGTCTTCCCGCAAGGTAGTCAGATAGGTGCGCAACGCGGGCTGCAGCTTTTTCATGTACAGCGCGTCCTGAATGCGCGGTTCGGCCTCTTTCAATGTCGGAATTCCTGCCGTCTGGTGTTCGGTCACCTGCAAAATCACAAAGCCCTGTTTGGTGCGAACCACGTCGGTGGTTTCGTTGGCCTTGAGCGCGAATACTTTGTCTTCCAGTTCCTTGGCGAGCGTACCGCGATTGAAGAAGTTCAGGTCGCCACCATCCTTGGCCGAGGGACCGTCCGAATATTTCTTTGCCAGGTCGGCAAAAGCCGCTCCCTTGTGAAGCTGGTCGAGCACCTCCTGCGCTTTGGCTTGCGCCGCAGCCAACGCCGCCTCGTTTTCGGCATCCGTGGGCGGCAGCGGTTTGCCATCCGGTCCGGGCTTAACCGGCGGTTTGGGAGCAATCAGAATCTCGCTCAGGCGCACCGCTTCCGGACGTTCCATCTCGTCTTTATGCTCGTTGTAGAACTTGGCCTCCTCGTCCTTACTCATGGAGAGTTTCGAGCCCACTTCCTGGCCGATCACGCGCTGGGTGATGATCTGATTGCGCATGTTCTGCTTGAACTCTTCGTAGGAAGCGCCCTGGGCCTCGGCGGCCTTCTCCAGGTCTTCCATGCTGTTCAGGTTCATCTGCTTGCGCATTTCGTCCAGCTTCTTCACCAGCTCGGTATCGCCGGTGATGCCGAGGTCCCTTCCTTTTTGCAGCAGCAGTTGCTGATCGATGAGGTCGCGGAGCACATCGCGCTGCTTTTCGGTAAAAGCGTGTTCGGCGTCAGCCGGATCCTGCTGCTGGATTTCCTGCTTCAACTGATCGCGGCTGCGGATATACTCCGACCGGGTAATGATCTCGTTGTTGACCCGCGCCACAATCTCTTCCACAATCGTGTCCGCGGGCAGCAGAGCGGGCAGCATGATCGCGCCTGCCGCTACTGCCAGCCGAAACGTGATTTTTTTCATCGCAAACTCTCTTGAAACCGGGACCTGGGCCCGGAGATAAGACTTCCTGCTATTTTACGCTGGAAACAGGGCTTTACCAATCGGGATTCGGGAGTTTTTGCGGCACTCTGCGCCTTCCGGGAAACGCACGTTTGCCGGAAAAACCGCTTTGCACGGGCCTTTAACGGTTGGAACGGGTCAGCGTAAGCGCGGTCACATCATTGTGCCGCGGCGGCGTGTGCAGAAACGCCTGAACCTCTTCCAGGATGCGCCGTGACAAGGCGTTCGCCGATCCGGGATCGGACTGCATCACGTTCTTCACGCCTTCAAGCCCGAACTCCGAGTGCTTGCTCTCGGCCTCGACTACCCCGCGGGAAACAACCGCGAGGCAACCTTTGGCCCCTAGCCCCACGATCCTGGCGTCGGTCGGGGCCAGCGAAAAAAGACCCAGCGGCAATCCTGTCGCCGGCAACTCCGTCACGCTGCTTTCATCACCCAGGAGCGCGGGCGTGTGACCATTGTTCACATAGCAGACGGTTCCCAGTTCCCCGTTGTAGCAGCCGGCGAACGCCGGACAGCTGTGGACTCCGCCCGCCGCACGCATAATGGCAAGATTCAGACGCCTTGACAGCTCCACCATCGCCTCCGATTCGTTGACCTCTTCGGCGGCAAAGATTTCCTCCACCGTAGAGCGAAAACAGTTCCTGGCCCCTTCCAGAATCGGACCGCTCGCTTCCCGCTTCCCCGCGACATCAAGAAGGCCGAACACAAATCGGAAGGATCCCACGCGCACAAAATCGTGAAAGTCTCCGCCAGCCTGAGGGGCAAAATAGGCCACCGACACGGCCGCTCCCTCGAGCGGCGGCGCATCCGTGTACATGATGTGCGGCATTTCCTCTACACCGTTGCCAAACAGCTTTTCCAGCAGAGCTTTCATGACGGGCCGAACTTAGCACATTCCTCCACGCCCGACAATGCGCCAATCGTGGGGTCTTGCCCAAATGAGTGATACGTTCAGTCGTGTGTAGGAACCCTGACCGGAGCTCGATCCGCAGTGGTCCTGGCAGGTACGGCCCCTTCTAGCGCCCGTATCTCTCCGTCAGCCAATGTCCCATGTCCTCCCGGAACTGACGGTAGTCGATATGGATAGTGGCCCGCAGGGCGGCTTCCGTGGAACTGCCTTGGCCAATATGTTCAAGAATGTGCTGAATTTCCCCCATGCCGTAGGTGTCGCGGATGTACTCCGCGGCAGCCAGCGATTCGGCATAAGCAACGGTTGCTTCCGCGCCCGACATACTCATGAAGCTGCCTTCGAGAGAGTTGTAAGGAGTGTCGCTGCCGCTCGAGAACATCTGCGCCAGCGTATGCCCGTTGGCATTGCTCGACTTGCCCTCTTCCATCTGCGCCACGCCTTCGTTCAGCCAGGTCGGGCAGCGGTTGCTGGTGATCTGCGCGACAAAGGAATGCGTGAGCTCGTGCTTCAGCACTCGCGCCAGATCGGGCGTGACGTCGCTGATGCCGCTGACCGGGATCCTGATCTTGCCGTCATTGATGGCTCCCGTCCAGGCGGGAGCGCGGGTCACGTCGAAGAACGCCTGCTGGGTGTAAAGCGTGACCGGAATGACATTTTGCGGCGAGTAACCCAGGTCGCGCACCAGGTCGTCAAAATCGGAGTCGAGCGTCGCCAGCAGATTATGCCGGAAGTTCTCCGATGTGCTCTTGCCCTCGAAGTGCAGGTTGAAGTGACTGCTCTCGCGTTGCGAAAAGTCGGACTCGGCTTTCGACTCGCGTTCGGCTTTTTCCAGATATTGGCTTACGGTTGCGTCCGGCCGCACCGCCAGCGACTTCTTCCACCAGCGGATGGCGTCAGAAGTGTGATCGCTCGCGAACTCGACGAAACCCAGCATGGCGAGGGCATCCGCCGAGTCGGGAGCCACGCGGACGGCGCGCTCGGCATACGGCAGCGCCTGCGCCGCTTGCCCCGTGCGCAACAGGCAGGCCGCGTAGTAGATCAATAGCGTCGCGTTATTCGGCTGTAGGCTAAGCGCCAGATCGTAATAACTTTTGGCGCGGGGGAAATTGCCCTGGTCCGACTCGTATTTGCCGGCAAGGAAATATCCAATGGCCGCCTGTTCCGATTTGCCAGCCCGTTCGAGTTCCTTCACCGCATCGATATCCACCTTGCCGCCGCGGATGACCTTCTGCTCGGTTTCGCCCTGGTGGTCGAAGGTGGGCGGGGCCGGCGTCAGGTCCGGAATCGTGTTCGCGCTGGCGCCGCCGCGGACCGGAGCCACGCCGCCCGCTTCGATGCGCTCGACCGACGATTTCGGGATCGCGTAGGTGTCATCGCCAACATCATATTCAATGTGATTCCCCGTCTTGTCCTCGCGAACCTGGTCCGCCCAGATGGTGCGTCCGTTCTTGAGGTGAATGACGTCGGCGGCTACGGAAACCGCGGCCAACAGCATCAAAATAAGGCAGAATACTCGCACACGGCTGATTCTAGAACGGAGCGAGGAGGGCCACGTAGGTGACCAAGGTACTGGTTCGACTGCGGCAGATCGCGCTGGTTTGCTGCCTGTCCACTGCCGTTATCGTCGTTGCCCAGCCTCCTCCGGCCGGTTCTCACTGCCCGCAAAACACCTCCGAGATGTATGCGCGGCTGCGGACCGTGGGCCTCGATCCTGGGCGCGTCTACCACGTGCGCGACGCCTCGCTCGACCGGCCCGGCCTTGGCGTATCTCTGGAAGACGGCACGCTCACCTTCACCGAGGACATCTGCGGCCGCATCACCGGTGCATTTTTCGTTGGCGACGGAGAAATCCTGTTACGGCCGCCCAACCGCACCGAACGCGCCTCGCTCGACCTGTTTACCGGGATGGCGATTCTCGAAGAACGGTTCAGTTCCGCCTATCTGCGTTTTAACAACGACACCGCGGAACTCCTTCAACCCCGCCTCACGGCGGCGCAGTGGACCAACGACCAATTCAAAGATTGGGATGACGCCAGCCGCCGCATGGCCGAGTATGACGCGCTGCGGCTGTTCCTGGACTTCAGTCATTTTCTTCCCGGCTCGTCGCCGGCGCAGCTGCAGGCCAGGTTCCCGTCTTTCCTTCATTTGCACCTGGTGGGCAACAATCTGGGGGTGTTCGACGTCACCTGGGACGAAGCCTCCGCTGAACCGCTATGGGCAGGACAACTGCGCACCAAGGACGATGTTGGTTTTCTCGATGTGTGGACCTCATTTGCACCGAACACGGCCGCAACCGCACCGCTGGTGCGGGACGACCTTGTGGTCTCGGCCTACCGCATCCGCGCGTCCGTCCAGCCCCCAACCGAACTGCAAGCGGTTACCGAGGCGGATGTCCAGGTCCACAGAGGCGGCCAACGCGCGGTGCTTTTCGAGTTGTCGCGTTATTTGAAAGTCGATGAGGTTAACTACGACGGCCATGCCCTCGATTTCATCCAGAATCCCGCGCTCGAAGGGAGCCAGCTTGCCCGCCGCGGCAATGATGTGATTGCCGTCGTATTTCCCGCCGAACTCGCGGCCGGCCAAGTGCTGAAACTGCGCTTCCACTATGCCGGCGACGTGCTCTCGGACGCGGGCAGCGGATTGCTCTATGTCGGCGCCCGCGGTACCTGGTATCCCAGCCTGGGCATGGTGCCGGCATCGTTCGATATGGAATTCCGCTATCCCGCGGTGTGGACCCTGGTAGCGACGGGAAAGCGCATCGATCAGCCGGGCGACAAGCCTGCGCCCGGGCAGCCGGATTCCGCCGTCCGTACTGCTCATTGGCTTTCCGAGCGCCCCATGGCTTTTGCCGGATTCAACCTGGGCAAGTACCTGCGCGCGGAGGCAAAGGCAGGCAATGTTCTTGTGGAAGCTTACGGCACCAAGGGTGTGGAGAAGACTTTCCCGCAGGCGCCGCCGGAGGTTGAGGATGAGGTTCCGGAGCTTCCGCCCGGCTCGAAACGGAACGTGCCGCTGATCACCGCCTCGCCTTCACCGCCTTCGCCGGCCCGCGATCTTCAAGCCGTGGCCGATCGCGCGGCAAAGGCAGTGGCAGCCTTTTCGCAATGGTATGGTCCTTATCCTTATGGTTCCCTGGCGCTCACCCAAATGCCCGGCGCATTGAGCCAGGGCTGGCCTTCCCTGATCTTTCTCTCGAGCTTTGCCTTCCTCAGTCCGGAGGAACGGGCGCAACTGAAGACGGATCCCGTCAACGGAATACTGGAAGGCCAGGTTCTGGTTCACGAGACCGCGCACCAATGGTGGGGAGATTTGATCCAATGGAAGACCTATCGCGACCAATGGATTTCCGAAGGCCTGGCCAACTATTCCTCGTTGCTGTTGCTCGAGCAGCAGAATCCGTCGCAGTTCCGTGAGGTGATGGAAAAATACCGCAACGATCTGTTGAGCAAGAATAAAGATGGCGAATGGCTGCGCGATGCTGGTCCGGTCACCCTGGGACAGCGCCTGATTTCATCGCATTTCCCCGATGGATACGATGCCATCAGCTATGAACGCGGCACCTGGCTGTTCCACATGCTGCGCTCGATGCTGCGCGATGCCGAAGCCGGCTCGCCTTCCGCCAGGACGAAAGCGAGTGCGGAAGAGCCCTTTTTTCGCGCCCTGCGCAAGGTGCGCGAGCGCTATGCCGGCAAAGCCATCGACACGCACGAGATGATGCAGGTGTTTGAAGAAGAACTTCCTCGCCCTCTTTGGTACGAAAACCACCGCAGTCTCAACTGGTTTGTCGAGAGCTGGATTGATGGCACCGCCATCCCCCGCATCGAGATGCGTAACCTCCACCTGCCCGACAGAAGCAGCGCCGGTAAAGTTTCAGGAACCATCCTTCAAAAAAACGCGCCCGACAACCTGATCACCGCGGTTCCCGTCTATGGGGAAACAACCTCGAACACGAAGATCTTCCTCGGTGAAATATTGGCCGACGGTCCCGAGACTCCATTTCATTTGCCGGCGCCTGCGGGAATCCGCAAAATTCTGCTTGATCCGAACCAGACCATTCTCACCGCGCCCAAATAGCGTTTCCCCAAGTTCCGACCTTCGTGCCTTTGCTTCCGCTATCCGCAGGGTTATTCTCTTGCTTAGGTTTTCTCTCAAATCTGTGGAATTTTCGTCCCGCCCGGAGTATTGCGATGTCTAATTCCAAGGCCGGCACGAACAAAAATTCTCCCCTCCGCATCCTTCTTGTGGAGGACGATTCCTTCGTTCGCGAAGCGACTTCCCTCATGCTCGAAAGCCTGGGTTTTATTGTGCACGCGGCGGCCGACGCAGTCGAGGCCATTCACATCTATGAACAGTGCGCGACGCCTATTGACCTGCTCATGACTGACATGGTCCTTTCGGGAACCAACGGGCGGCAATTGGGCAAAGACATCCGCCGGCGCTCGGCGCGGGTGAAGGTGCTGGTCACATCAGGCTACGGAAACCCTGAGTACGATAGCGAAGATCCTTCCGCAGGCACTTATTTTTTGGCAAAGCCTTATTCCCTTCCCAGCCTCCGGACCAAAATCGAAACCATTCTCGGGCCTCTTTCGTGGCTGGCGGACGCGGCTCGCGCCAGCTGAGCGGTTGGCACAACTCCACGGGTCAAAGCGGGGCCTTGTCCCGGACTGGCGCAGCCGAGCCCTGCCTCCACACAAGCCCTGTCGCAATCCTCGTCCGCTGTGCACAGCCCCGCCACACAAGCGCGCCGTTTATAATTTCCCGTTTCCCAAGGAGTTCCTCACATGAAACTTCAAGGACGGGTCGCGCTGGTTACCGGAGCCTCGCAGGGCATCGGCCAGGCGTGCGCTCTCCATCTGGCGCGTCACGGAGCCGGCGTCGCCCTCGCCGCGCGTAACCGCGAGAAGCTGCAAGAGCTGACGACGCAGCTGACTGCCAGCGGCGCACAAGCGGCTGCGTTCCCCATGGATGTTGCCGAGGAGGAGCAAGTCAAGTCGGCGGTCAAGTCCGCGCTCGCTCATTTCGGCAAAATCGACATACTGGTCAACAACGCCGGCATCACCCGCGACCAGTTGGTCATGCGCATGAAGCGCGCCGATTGGGACGCGGTGCTCGCCACCAACCTGACTTCCGCGTATCTCCTGATCCAGCAGGTCATTCCCTCGATGCTCAAACAGCGCTGGGGACGCATCATCAACATCACCAGCGTCTTCGGGCAGATGGGCCAAGCCGGTCAGGCCAACTATGCCGCGTCGAAGGCTGGCCTGATCGGTCTCACCATGGCCATTGCCCGGGAAGTCGCGTCGCGCAACATCACCTCCAATGCCGTCGCTCCCGGATTCATTGAAACGAACATGACCGCTGGGCTGAGCGACGAATTCAAACAGAACGCCGTCAAGCAGATTCCTCTCGCTAGAGTCGGAACTCCCGACGATGTGGCGAGCGCCGTCGCCTTCCTTGCCTCGGACGAGGCCTCTTACATCACCGGGCACGTCCTCAGCGTGAACGGCGGCATGCTGATGGGGTGAGCCGATCGGGTAGTTTCGCATCCCTGCAAATTCAGAAAGGGGCGGCACCATGTTTCACAAACTTGGCATGCTGCTGATTGGCGCTCTTCTCTCGTGCCATAGCATTGCGGGCGCGCAGACGGCAGCTCCGGCGGCACGACCCGCCACAGCTCAAGTCGTCGAAGCACCCGCCGTCAAATACGGCTCCAATCCAGCCGCGGGCAGCGCACTGAGGACTTGGCGTCGGCCGCGGCCGCCTTCCGGCTTCGCGAACCTAGTTCGACACCGGTACGGAGAGGATCTTTTTTTGGATTGCGACCGTCACCAGCTGGGCTTTGTTGTGGATATCGAGTTTGCGCATGAGGTTGAACTTGTGCGCTTCCACGGTCTTGGCGCTCACCCCCAGCGTGGATGCCGCCTGGCGCACCGTCAGGCCTTCCGCCAGGAGTTTCATCACTTCCCGCTCGCGCAGCGTGAGCGTGCTGCGCCGCATGGGCACGTGCACGGTGGATTCCGGTTTGCTGTCGCTCTGGATTTGGTTCAGGATTGACGGACTCCAGGAGCGCTGGCCGCGGCGCACATCGCGTAACGCGCGCAACAGGATAGGGGTGGGAGTGTCCTTCAAAAGATATCCGCTGGCTCGGCAACGCAAGGCCTGCTGCACGTAGTCCTTTTCTTCGTGCATGGTGAGGAAGACAACACGCGTAGCCGGGCAGTGCTCCCGCATAAGTTTGCAGGCCTCGAACGACGACATGCCGGGCATGCCGATATCGAGCAGCACCAGGTCGGGCTGGCATTCAAGCGCAAGCTTCAGCGCATCGGCGGCATCGCCGGCTTCGGCGACAACGTCAAAATCGGGCGCGTCTTCGAGAAGACGGCGCACGCCATAGCGTACAAGTTCATGATCGTCGGCGAGCAGGCAACGTATGCGCTCTCCGCTTTCGGCATGGAACGATCCGTTCGTTGTGGCTAGAACCAAAAAATACCTCGCACCCTGATTTCGACGAAGCGCGTGCGAAAACCGAACCTTGGGTTCGGCGAACTTTACATTGTTAACTGCGATTATTTTACTCAGATTGGTGAAGTGAGGCAAAAAGCGAGACGGCTCCGCGGAATCCGGCTGCGATTTCAACCGCGCGCGTTCCCCGCGCAGGCTTCGTCGTCAGCAGCAGCGTCCTCGGAGAGCGCGCTCACTCGGCGCGCGTTTTCTTGGCGGCCGACGATGCCTTCGCGCCAGCCGTCTCCCAGGGACGCTTCGGCCGCGTGGCGCCGGCCTGATCGCGGTCCTTGATGCGGTCGTAGTGGTAGGACTCGCTGACCGTGCCGAGCGATTCGTTGTACAGGCTGGGCAGAGCCAGCGCTTCCTTCAGTTCTTCGGCGAACTGGTGCAGAGCCTTCAAGTGATCGGCCGTGGCCGGTACTTCGGTTTTGGCGGTCTTGAGGAATTGCTGATAGCCGCGGTTGACGAGCCTGGAGATTTCGCTGCCGACCAGGTAGCCGGGATAGGCGAAGATCTTGACCCCATCGCCATCCTTCTGGATGGCCGCGGAGCAGTTGTATTTTTTGAGGAAGACGCGGGCCGTGGGGCCGGGAGCTTCAATGAGATCAAACCCGTGCTCGCGCAGCCACGAGATTGCTTCTTCGTAGGTAGGTTGTGCAACTTTTGTAGCCATTATTCGAACTCGACTCCAATCACTCTAAACTTTTCGACTTCAATCACTCTAAACTTTAGATGCAGCTTGATTCTTCGCCGTGGCAGAGAATCGAGCGCCTTTGCGCTTGCGACGCTAGTATAGATATACCTTTTTTGAATTACGGGCACATTACTATGGTCACAGGGTTCCAATCTCAATGAATGCGCCACCTTTCAATTTCGCGCCCCACAGCGAGCGCTTGGCGGGCGGTGAGCGGGTGCTCGCTCGCATCGGCCACACGCCGCTGTTGCCGCTCAATGAGCTGGTGGCGAAGCTTCCCGCCGTCCGGTTGCTGGGAAAAGCCGAGTGGTACAACCCCGGCGGATCCATCAAGGACCGCGCCGCTGCCAACATCGTGTGCGAAGCGCGGCGCGCCGGCAAACTTGCCTCCGGAAAAATTCTCCTCGACTCCACCAGCGGCAACACCGGCATTGCCTATGCCATGCTGGGAGCCGCCCTGGGATTCCCGGTCACGCTCTGCGTGCCCGAGAATGTCTCCGAGGAGCGAAAGCGCATTCTACAGGCTTACGGCGCAAATATCATCTTCACCGATCCAGGCGAAGGCTCGGATGGCGCGATCAAGATCGCGCGCCGGCTTGCCGAGCGTCACCCCGACATCTATTTCTATGCCGATCAGTATTCGAACGATGCCAACTGGCGCGCGCATTATCTGACTACGGCGAACGAGATCTGGGAGCAGACGGACGGGCAGGTTACACATTTTGTCTCCATGCTGGGGACGACCGGTACCTTCGTCGGGACGACGCGGCGGCTGAAGGAACTGAATCCGAATATCCAGTGCATTTCTCTGCAACCGGATTCCGCATTCCATGGCATCGAAGGCGCAAAGCATCTGCCTTCGGCGATTGTGCCGCGGATTTATGACTCGTCGCTGGCAGACCTGAATGTTGAGATTTCGACGGAGGCGGCCCACGCGATGGCTCGGCGGCTGGCGCGGGAGCAGGGGCTCCTGGTCGGGGTTTCCGCGGCAGCGGCTGTGGTCGGAAGCCTGCGGGTGGCGGAGAATCTGACGAAGCACCAGCCGGCAACGATTGTGACCATCTTGTGCGACTCGGGTGACAAGTATTTGAGTGAGAGATTCTGGAATGAGTGATGAGGTCAGAGGTTAGAGGTTAGAAGGCAGAGGAGGTAAAATCTCCCGATTGAGAAGTCACTGTCTACGAAGGGGTTTGCCCCTCGAATCTGACCTCTAACCTCTGCCATGCTGAAAATTTCCCAAGCCGCCTATGCTTCCCTCCGCGAGCACGGTGAGACGACCTATCCCCACGAATGTTGCGGTGCGCTACTCGGCCGGTTCGAGGACGACGGGTCGCGGACCGCGACCCGCTCCAAGCCCTGCGGTAACACCCGCGACGACTCGCCGCACAACCGCTACAACATCGACCCGAAGGAACTGATCCGCATTCAGCGCGAAGGGCGCGAGCGCGGCGAAGACATCGTCGGCTTTTACCATTCGCATCCCGACCACCCCGCGCAATGGTCGCCTACCGACTTGGCCGAAGCACATTGGTTCGGCTGCTCGTATGTGATCACGAGTGTGGAGAAAGGCAAGGCCTCGATCACAAAGGCATTCGAGCTAACGGGAACGGACGAACACGATAAGAAGTTTGTGGACGAGCCCATCGAAGTTGCTTGAAGAAGTTGCTTGAAGAGGCTGGATTGCTGGCGCCGGGCTATGAAAAAAATCGATCCACTTGATCACCCCTGCGAATCGTCGCGCGATGGCTTAGCATCTGTAGTTGATATGCCTAAGATCCAAATCCCATCACCACTTCGCCAATACGCGGGCAAGCAGGCTTCCGTCACCGTACCTGCCAAAACCGTCGGCGACGCGCTCGCCGGGTTGGTTGCCCAGCACCCTGACCTAAGACACCATCTTTATACCGACGACGGGAAACTCCGCGCCTTCGTCAATGTCTACGTGAACGACGAGGACATGCGTTACCTGGAGAAAGAAGCTACGGCGCTCAACGACGGCGACACGATTTCGATCGTACCGTCGATCGCGGGGGGAAGATAAGCTACGAGCTACGAGTTACGAGCAACCGAATTGAGCAGGCGGTTTGTTCGCAGCCCGGCATGCAACTGGTTCAAGCCTGCACGACCTTGGGTAGCGGCTCAGTTTGAAGTTTCTGTCGGTGTTTCTATAGCGTCGTCATCCCGAGCGGAGCCGCTTCTCAGGCGAAGCGAGGGATCTCGCGCGAAGTGCCACGACGCGGCACGCCAGATCCCTCGGCCCTCTGGTGAAAACGCGGGCCTTCGGGATGACGCCTCGCGGGAGAAATTCAAATTGAGCCGCCACCCGACTTGGCAAACGCGAAGTGAAACTCCGGCCTGTGGAAAAATCGCGTCGTCAAAAGATTCGTTAGCAGAATTGCCCTCCCGTGGCGACGATCTTCAAAACAAAATCTCGTTAGAAATCCTCCCCAAGTGCGACAATAGAATTTCCCCATCATGACCACCGCCGCCATCGCTGCCATTACACCCGAGATGATCCTGGAGCACGGGCTCACGCCGGAGGAGTTCGAAAAAATCAAGCAACTGCTGGGCGGGCGCGAGCCGACGGTCACCGAGCTTGGCATCTTCAGCGTGATGTGGAGCGAGCACTGCTCGTACAAGTCGTCGCGCGTGCACCTCAAGCGGCTGCCCACGCGTAGCAAGCTGGTGCTGCAGGGGCCGGGAGAGAACGCGGGCATTGTGGACATCGGCGATGGCTGGGCGTGCGCGTTCAAAATTGAATCGCACAATCATCCCTCGTTTATTGAGCCGTTTCAGGGAGCGGCGACCGGCGTGGGTGGAATTTTGCGCGACATTTTTACGATGGGAGCGCGGCCGGTGGCGGTGATGGATTCGCTGCGCTTTGGACCAATCAACCACCCCAGCGAGCCAACACCGGGCTCGCCGGGGGCCCCGGAACCCTCGACCGGACAGGGCGCGGGCAGGAGTGTCCGCGCCACACAGGCCTCGACACAAGCGGAGATTCACAAGAACCATTCCGTGATGGAAGGGGTGGTCAGCGGGATCGCTTCTTATGGAAATTGTTTCGGGGTGCCGAATCTTGGTGGCGAGGTGAAGTTCGAGCCCTGCTACTCGGGCAATCCACTGGTGAATGCGTTTGCTTTGGGACTGGTGCGGCGCGATCAGATTTTTTATGCTCGTGCGGCGGGTGAGGGCAATCCCGTCATCTATGTGGGCGCGAAAACGGGGCGCGACGGCATCCACGGCGCGACCATGGCGAGCGAGGAATTCAGCGAAGGCTCGGAAGCGAAGCGACCGAATGTGCAGGTGGGCGATCCGTTCCTTGAAAAGCTGCTGCTCGAAGCTTGCCTGGAAGCGATGCAGACGGGCGCCATCGTTGGCATTCAGGATATGGGCGCGGCCGGGCTGACCTGCTCCACATGCGAGATGGGCGCGCGCGGCGGCACCGGAATTGAGATCGAACTCGACCGCGTACCCCAGCGTGAGACCGGCATGACTCCTTACGAGATCATGCTGAGCGAGTCGCAGGAGCGCATGCTGCTGGTGGCGCAAAAAGGACGCGAGCAAGAAGTTTTCCGCGTGTTTGAAAAGTGGGGCCTCGATGCGGTGGAAGTGGGCCGCGTGACGGCGGACGCGAAGATGCGCGTGTTGCAGCACGGCGAGGTGGTGGCGGAGATTCCGAACGCTGCGCTTACCGATGACGCCCCGGTTTACAAGCGGCCGCTGGCGCGCTGGGAACCCCCTGTGGAGCGCGAGATGCCAGGGCACATCCGGCTTGCGGGAAGCGGCGACTT
>Ga0187781_10001408_pt1 | contig 18216 bp, 8 predicted proteins | sample 0715_SJ02_MP02_2_FD_132447 | JGI IMG/M metagenome (GOLD analysis project Ga0187781, IMG submission 132447) | Tropical peat soil microbial communities from peatlands in Department of Meta, Colombia - 0715_SJ02_MP02_20_MG | ecosystem: Environmental > Terrestrial > Soil > Wetlands > Peat | place... | reverse complement strand
CCGGATTCAGGCTCGTGTCAAAGTCCCGCCTGCGGTCGGCCCCTGCGGGGAACGTCGCGGACCTTGGCGCGACCCTCATATTCAGCCTCAGGCAGATTGAATCGCCGCCGTCATGACCTTCACCACTTGGTTCCACTCCCGCTCTTCGACCTTGAGTTGAGTGCGCCCGGACGAAGTTAGCCTGTAGTATTTGGCCCGCCGATTGTTTTCCGACGAGCGCCAATCAGCTTCCACCCATCCCCTCTCTTCCATGCGGTGCAGAGAGGGGAAGAGCGAACCGAAACTCACTTGAAACGCGCCCTTGGTGATTTGCGTGATGCGCCGGGAGATGCCGACTCCATGCAAAGGTTCCAAGGAAAGGGCTTTCAATACCAGCAGGTCGAGAGTTCCACGAAGAAGATCGGTCCTTTTTTCACCCATGGTTTCCTCTTATCGGAATACGATATCAGTGGCCAAAAAGTTCCACAGAATCTCGAGAATCACCGCACAGGGCAATAGTACAGGAGTAAGGAGGGGAAAGAGTACCGTGGTGCGAAATCGCCGCCAGACAACCGAGTCGGCTGGGCTGTTGTTCGGGACCTTAGTACCATTGAGTATCCTGTATCTTCGTGGGTAGAATCCAAGTTAGTATTGCTGTCGGCGTGCTCGCAGATGCACTCGATCCCGTTCCCGGGACAGTGAGGAACTCATTCTCCGTGGAGAAAAGTGGGACGCTGTTGGACCAGATCAAGGCCGGGCACGGGCTCCTCGCCGCGGTATTAGAGGTCAAACTCGATGGAATCGCAAACGCCCAATCCGGAAGCGCCTGATCGGCGGCCACGAATCCTGGTGGTTGATGATGACATGATGATTCGCCTGCTTATGCGGGAATCGCTCGAGCAGGCCGGGTTCGACGTCATGGAGGCCGAGGACGGAGCGAGAGCAATCCAAAGGTTCGGGGAAACACGTCCTGAGGTGGTTCTCATGGACGTAGAAATGCCCAAGATGGACGGCTTCTCGGCCTGTGCAACCCTCCGTCACCTGCCTCACGGGCAGGAGACGGCCGTCATATTGGTCACCGGGCACGACGACGCTGAGACGGTCAATCGAGCTTTTGACGTCGGGGCCACGGACTTCCTCTCCAAGCCCATTAATTGGGCAAACTTGGCCTACCGCGTTCACTACATCCTGCGAGCGACCCGAACAAACTAGGCGTTGCAGGGCCATGAGGCTAGGCTCGGCAACTTGTCACGGACTGGGCAATGACTCGACACGCCGGCGCAAAGCATGGCGCGGCCCCCCTACCTGATTGGTTATTGGTACTATTACCCTAGTGCCCTTTACCAACCCCACTCATCCCGCGAGATAATTACGGCAGTGAAGAATGATTGCTTGGCCGGGAAGCAAATGAAGACCAAGCCAGGAAGGCAGACTGTTAGTACTATCACCAGCAATCGCTCCACACGCTATATCGAGGGAAAGAGTTCTTCCGGGATGACAGAACCGAACGGAGGCGAACGAAGATGAACCCAAATGTGAAGAAGACGTTGAGGGTTGTGCTAATCGCCCTAGCTTGCATTCTGCTGGGAATGCCGGCTTTTGCCAAAGACCCCAAAATCGCGCCTGACTTGGAAGGAGTGGATCCGTCGTCGACCGTCGACGTCATCATTCAATTCGCACACGTCCCCACCGCGAGACATCACGCGATGGTCATGAGCCGGGGCGGCAATTTGAAGGCGCGGCTTGACGTTGTGAAGGGCGCCGCATACAGAATCCAACGCAGCCAGCTTGAGTCCCTAGCGAAGGATCCCGAGGTTGTTTACATTTCGCCGGACCGCAAGATTAAAGGCATGCTCGACCTCACGGCGGCAGCGGTGAATGCCCCCACCGCCTGGAACTCCTATGGTTTGACAGGCGCCGGAATCGGGGTGGCGATTATCGACAGCGGGCTTACCAACCACCGCGACCTCAGGAATGGACATGGCGTCCTGCGCATCGTTTACCAACAGGACTTCACGGGCGCCGGCACGCTCGACCAATATGGGCATGGCGGGCACGTCGCAGGCATCGTGGCGGGTGATGGCGCAGATTCCACGGGTAGCCAATTTACTCGAACATTCGAAGGCATGGCTCCGAAAGCGAATCTCATTAACCTTCGGGCGCTAGACCAGAATGGGAATAGCACGGATAGTATCGTTATTTCTGCAATTGCTGAGGCGATTACAGTCCAAAACCAATACAATATCCGTGTCATTAATCTCTCGCTTGGCCGTCCTGTATACGAAAGCTATTTGCAGGACCCGCTGTGCCAAGCTGTGGAGGCGGCCTGGGAGGCAGGCATTGTGGTTGTCGCTGCGGCGGGCAATGACGGCCGGGACGACTCGGCCGGCACCAACGGCTATGGCACCATCTACGCCCCGGGCAATGACCCTTACATCATCACCGTGGGCGCGATGAAAACGATGGGAACACCGCAGCGCTCCGACGATCTGATTGCCAGCTACAGTTCCAAAGGACCCACCATGATCGATCACATCGTGAAGCCGGATATTGTCGCTCCCGGCAATAGGGTCGTGTCGATTATGGCGAGCGGCGCCAGCCTTGCACAAACCTACCCGCAGACGCTCGTCCCCTTGTCCTATTACGATACCGTCGGCAGCGGAAACTCATCCTTTTATTTCATGCTGAACGGAACCAGCATGGCCGCACCGGTGGTGAGCGGGGCAGCCGCTCTTCTGATTGAGCAAAACTCCAGCCTCACGCCTGACCAGGTGAAAGCCCGGCTGATGCTGACCGCCTACAAGACCTTCCCGACGTCCAGCAGCGTCACTGACCCCACGACCGGAATTGTCTACACTGACTACTATGACGTCTTCACAGTCGGCGCCGGCTATGTTGATATCGCGGCAGCGCTCGCCAACACAGACGTGGCCGTGTGCAGCTTGGACCCGGCTGCAGGCTGCGCGCTTTCTCCCACGGCAGTCTTTAATGCCAGTACGAGTACGGCCACGCTGGTTCCCGCTCCTTCGTCGATCTGGAACATGCAGACATTGTGGGCTGCGCAGACCGTCTGGGGAGCGGCGGAAGTCCTCGACAGCAGCGGGACTCTGTGGGGCAGCCAGACCCTGTGGGGGGCGCAGACACTTTGGGGTCAACAGTCCTTGTGGGCACAATCAACCCCTTCTGACGCTTCGATCATCCTGGTCAGCGGGGAGTAGTAGCTCGGTGTTCCCCCCGCCAACAGGATAGCGCGCGTCGCTCGCTCGCGTTATCACAAGGTTGGGGGATTCATGGGCCACCGTGGCGAACACATTAACGGAGAAACATCTCATGAAGCGCAAAGTGAGGATAAGGCCCGTCGGGTATGTAGTCAGCGCAATTCTACTTTTGGCTACTCAGAGCGCCGGCAGTCTCGACCCCTCGAAGGCCATTACACAGTACACCCATGAAGTGTGGAAGACGGAGCAGGGGCTCCCGCAGAACACCGTCTCGGCCATGCTTCAAACCCGCGCTGGCTATATCTGGGTTGGGACAGAACTGGGTCTGGTGCGCTTCGATGGGGTCCGCTTCACCGTTTTTGATGAAAGCAACACGCCGGAGCTCAAAAGCAATACCATCCTCGCCCTGGCGGAGGATCACGAAGGACGCCTGTGGATCGGAACTCAGGGTGGTGGCCTGACATGTCTCAAAGACGGAGAGTTCAGAACCTACACCATGAAAGACGGTCTCTCGAATGCCTCCGTTCTCGTCCTGTATGAGGACCGAGAAAACAATCTGTGGATTGGCACCGATGGGGGTGGCTTGGACCTCTTCAAAGATGGCCATATCGCCGCCTACACCACCAAAGACGGCCTCGCTGATGACGCCGTCTTTTCGATCACCGAAGATAGGCAGGGAAGTTTATGGGTAGGGACTCGTGCCGGGTTGAACCGCTATAAGAACGGTAAGTTCACCACTTACTCCACTCAGCACGGGCTGAAGAACGGTTACGTGAGGTCCGTTCTTGAGGACCGGCAAGGAAGGATCTGGGTCGGGACCAACGGCGGGGGTCTGAGTTTGTTCGACGGAAGACGATTCACCACTTTCACGACGCAGGAGGGCCTTTCAAGTAACGAGGTCTTGTCGCTTTACCAAGACAAGCGGGGCAGCCTATGGGTCGGCACGGAGGGCGGGTTGGACCGGGTCAAAAACAGCGGATTCGATGCCTACACGTCGAAGCAAGGACTCTCCGCCGATGACGTTTATTCCATCTTCGAAGACCGCGAGGGCAGCCTCTGGGTGGGCACCGGCAGCGGTGGGATGAATCGGTTCAAGGACGGCAGGGTGACGACCGTGTCCTCGCAGGAAGGCCTGTCCAGTGACGTTGTCCTGCCGGTCTATGAGAGCCATGATGGCAGCCTCTGGGTTGGAACTGCCCAGGGAGGCCTGAATCGGATCAAGGACGGCAAGATTACCACTTACACGTCCAGGGACGGTCTCTCCGGCGATTTCGTCTTCTCGATTGCCGAGGCTCCCGACGGCAGTCTCTGGATTGGCACTCGCCAGGGGCTCAATCATTTTAGCAATGGCAAATTTACTGTGTACACTACCCGCGACGGCTTGCCCAACAACATTGTCCTCGTAACCTACGTGGACAGGAAGGGCGGCCTATGGGTTGGGGGCAGGGGAGGCCTCAGCGGCTTCCAGGGTGGCAAGTTCATCAGCTATGCGTCCAAAGATGGTTTGTCCAATTCGTTCGTGGTTTCGATCGAGGAGGACCGCAGTGGCGCCCTGTGGATAGGTACCGGAGGCGGCGGGCTAGACCGGTTGAAGGATGGGAAGTTCACCGTGTACTCCACCCAGCAAGGCCTCTCCAGCGATGTCGTCTTGACCACTTATGAAGATAGGCAAGGGTGCCTGTGGATCGGCACGAACGGCGGCGGACTGAATCGCTTCAAAGACGGGAAGTTTACCGCTTACACCATGAAGCAGGGCTTGTTTGATGATGCTGTCTCCCGGATTTTGGAGGATGACGAGGGTAATTTGTGGATGAGCTGCGACCGAGGGATTTTCCGCGTCAGCAAACAGCAGCTCAACGATTTTGCGGACGGCAAACTGGACAGGATCAGCTCGCTCGCGCTCGGCACATCCGATGGAATGAAGAGCAAGGAATGCAATGGCGGTTACCAGCCCGCAGGGTGGAAGACCCGGGACGGCAGACTCTGTTTCCCGACCATGAAAGGCGTGGCGATCTTCGACCCAAGAACTCGCACCAATGCTCTCCCTCTTCCCGTAGTGATCGAGGAGTTGCGAGTGCGCGGCCGGCTGTTTGACCCCGCCGTGGTAACCCGTGTCCCTCCAGGCCCCGGACAGTTGGATTTCCAATACACTGCGCTTGGGTTCCTTTCCCCAGAAGCGATTCGCTTCCAGTACAAGCTGGAAGGGTTTGACCAGGACTGGGTGGACGCTGGGACTCGTCGCGTTGCCTACTACACCAACCTTAATCCGGGGCGCTACCGGTTTCGAGTCAGGGCTTCCGGCGAGGGCGAAAGCTGGAATGAAGCAGGGTTGCCCAGCGAAATCATTCTTGCACCGCACTTCTACCAAACCCTTTGGTTCTACGGTTTGTGCGATTTCCTCTTTGTGAGCCTGCTGGCAGGAATCCACCGCTTGCGCATTCGGGCCCTTGCCTTGCGAGAAAAACAACTTTCGTTGCGGGTCGAGGAGCGCACTCGGGACCTGCGAGAAGAAGTGATCAAGCGGACCCGTGCCCAGACCGAGTTGCTCGAGGCACATGAGGAACTGGAGCGACGAGTTCAGGAGCGAACGGCAGAACTGCAAAAGGCCAAAGAGGCCGCTGAGGCGGCCAGCAAAGCCAAAAGCGAGTTTCTGGCGACCATGAGCCACGAGATCCGCACCCCGATGAATGGCGTGCTGGGCATGGCAGATTTGCTTCTGGGGACTGAATTGACCGACCGGCAACGGCGGTTCGCGGACACCGTCAGGCGGTCAGGCGAAACATTGTTATCCATCATCAGTGACATTCTGGATTTCTCCAAAATCGAGGCCGGAAAGTTGGACCTCGAGGCCATGGATTTCGATTTGCGCGATCTGGTGGAAGATTTAGTGACGGTGCTTTCGGAGCGCGCTTCTAACAAGGGGCTTGAGTTGGTTTGTGCCCTACCTCCGGAGATGCACTCTGCGTACCGCGGCGACCCGGCGAGGTTGCGGCAGATTCTGACGAACCTTCTGGCCAATGCTATCAAATTCACCGAGCATGGCGAGGTAGTCGTGCAGGCGGAGATGGTGAGGGAATTGGATGGAGAGGCGCAAGTCCGGTTCGAGGTCCGCGACACAGGTATTGGCATCGCTCGGGAAAACCAGGGGCGCGTATTCAATTCATTTACGCAGGCTGACAGCTCTACCACGCGAAGATACGGGGGAACTGGCCTGGGTCTGGCCATCAGTAAGAACCTCGTGGAGATGATGGGAGGGACGATTGGGCTCGAGAGCGAGGTCGGAAAAGGCTCGACTTTCTGGTTTACGGTGCGCCTGCGCAAGATTAAGAAGGCTGATGTCCTTCCGGGGCGATTTCCCCTTCAAGAGATGCACCTACATGTCCTGATCGTGGATGACAGCCTCACCAATTGCGAAATCCTCCGGCACCAGTTGGCCGCCTGGAATATATCGACAAGCAGCGCGGCGAATGCCACACAAGCCCTGGAAATGCTTCACGCCGCTTACGCTGGCGCGGAACCCTTCGATCTGGCCATTCTCGACTTACATATGCCCGAAATGGATGGGTTGGAACTCGCGCGCGCGATCAAAGGCGACCCGGCCATTCGGAATGTCCACCTCATCCTTCTCAGTTCCGTACTTCAGGATTGCAGTCCCAGGGAGTTGAATCGAGCGGGCATCCAATACCACCTCATCAAACCAGTGAAGCAATCACAGCTCTTTGATTGCATTGCCAATTCTGTGGGTGCAGTGAAAATGCGATTTGTGGCCGCTTCTCTGGAGAGGCCCGCCGAGGCATCCCTGGCAGGCCGACCAACACCTTTGCGTTGCCACATTCTGCTGGTCGAGGACAATGCAGTCAATCAAGAGGTCACGAAGGCCATGCTGGAAGACATGGGGTGCCGCGTGGATTTAGCGAAAGAAGGCGGCGAGGCGGTCGAGGCAGTCAGAGAAACGGCTTACGACCTCGTGCTCATGGATTGCCAGATGCCGGTTATGGATGGGTTCGAAGCCACAGCAGTGATCCGCCGCAACGAGGCTCGTGACAGGTCCAAAACCCGCAGCCCTATTCTCGCTTTGACCGCCAATGCCGTGGAGGGAGACCGGGAGCGATGCTTGGCCGCGGGAATGGACGATTATCTGGCCAAGCCATTCACGCAGGACGAACTCCGACGGAAGTTGGGAAGATTGCTGCTGCCTGGGCCGAGCATGGCGACCCAGCCGCGTCCCGCTGCGGGTACCGTTCAGAAGGCATCGGAGCCTGCAAAAGCGGCTGAGCTGCCGGTTTCCTGCCCCTCCCAAGCGGTGACGAGTGAAACCCCCATCGATCATCGGGCCCTGATAAACATCGCGGCGCTCCAGCGACCGGGGGCGCCTCCTCTCCTTCAGAAAGTGATATCCATTTACTTCCAGAGTTCCGGCGAGCTATTGGAGAAACTGGATCAGGCACTCGAACAAGGTGATGCTGACGCAACTCGCAAAGGGGCCCACACCCTCAAATCGAGCAGCGGAAATCTTGGCGCCAAACAGCTTGCGTTCCTGAGCAAACAACTTGAGGAGGCCGGTCGCGCCAATTGTCTGGAAAAAGCTGGTCTGCTGTTGAGCCAGATTAAGACCGAGCACGGCCGCGTCGTGGCGGCTTTACAAGGCGAACTGGAAGGAGTCGCAAATGTCCAATCCGGAAGCGCCTAATCGACGGTCACGAATCCTCATTGTTGATGATGACATGACGATTCGCCTTCTTATGCGAGAATCGCTCGAGCAGGCCGGGTTCGAGGTCAATGAGGCCGAGGACGGAGCGCAAGCTGTCCAGAGGTTCGCTGAAACGCCTTCCGAGGTCGTTCTCATGGACGTGGAAATGCCCAGGATGGACGGTTTCACGGCCTGCGCAGCCCTGCGGCATTTTCCTCACGGGCAGGACACGCCCATCCTTATGGTCACAGGGCACGACGACGTTGAATCCGTCAACCGGGCCTTTGAGGTCGGGGCAACGGACTTCCTCCCCAAACCCATTAATTGGGCACTGTTGGCCTATCGTGTTTTTTACCTGCTGCGTTCGAGCCGGACGTACCAGGCGCTGAAAGCCGGTGAGGCAAGGCTCGCCAAAGCTCAGCAGATGGCGCGCTTGGGACATTGGGACTGGAATGTTAGCGAAGACCGGTGGACCTTTTCCGAGGAAGTCTGTAGGCTCTTTGGCTTCGATCCGGGGAACTACCCGAGCAATCGAGAAGACATGGTCAAGGTGATTCACCCTGTGGATCGTGACCAGGTCAATCGATTGTTCACCGCAGCGTTGCGGGGCGAACAGAAATACGAGATTGAATACACGCTCCTCCTGCCAGACCGAACCGTGCGGGTGGTCATGGAAAAGGCGGAGGTTCGCTACAACAAGCAAGACCAGCCCGAATATGTGGAAGGGACGGTGCAGGATGTCACCGAGCGGCGGCACGCCGAGGCTAGAATACGGTATTTGGCCTATTATGACGGACTAACCGGCCTTCCCAATCGGCAGATGTTCTCCGAACAGGTCGCCCTTGCCTTGCGACAGGCGCGGAGAAGCAAAAAACCGGTCGCGCTGCTCTTTATTGACATCGATAACTTCAAGGCCATCAACGACTCCCTGGGGCACGGGACGGGCGACGACCTGTTGCGGCAAGTCGCCGACCGACTTTCGGCATGCGTGCGAGCGGGCGACTCCATAGGCCGGCCGGGTACGGCAAACCCCAGCGTTTCGGTCTTTCGCTTCGGGGGTGATGAATTCATACTGCTTCATGCCAATCTTCAGCATGAGCAGGATGCTTCGCTTATTGCGCGCCGCATCATGGGCGCGTTGAGCGAATCATTCCTAATTGGAGGCCAGGACTTCTTCATCACGGTGAGCATCGGCATTGCCGTGTACCCCTCCGATGGCGATGACGTCAAAACCCTTCTCAGAAACGCCGACTCGGCCATGTACCAGGCCAAACAGAAAGGGAAGAATACCTTCGAATTCTACACAGAATCGCTGACGCAGATTTGCCTGGAACGAATGAATCTGGAAGCCAAGCTGCGTCGCTCGATCGAGCAAGGAGAGTTGAGGCTCTGCTTTCAGCCTAAGCTCGAAGCCCTGTCGGAACGCCTCACCGGAGCCGAGGCGCTGCTGCGTTGGAGCACCCCAGGTTTGGGTGCTGTGCCGCCCAGCAGATTTATCCCCCTCGCCGAGGAAACCGGCCTGATCATCCCAATCGGGGAATGGGTACTGCGAGAAGCCTTCCGTCAGATGCAGGCTTGGGATGCCATCGGGCTGCCTCCGGTGACTGTGGCTGTCAACGTATCCGCCCGGCAGTTTCATTACGGCAACCTATCCAAAGCCGTGTCCGATTTACTCGATGAGAGCGGACTCGAGCCGCAGTGCTTGGAACTTGAGCTGACGGAAAGTGCCATCATGTCGGATGTGCCGAGAGCAAAGCTGATGCTTCAAGAGCTCAGCGCACTTGGAGTTCGGCTTGCCATTGATGATTTTGGCACAGGATACTCCTCCTTGAGTCAGCTTAGGTGGTTGCCGTTGCACGCCTTGAAGATCGACCAGTCGTTTGTGAGAGATCTCCCCGAAAATCAAGATGCTTCTGCTATTGCTCTGGCTATCATCGCCATGGCGCACAGTCTTGGGCTCCGTGTTGTGGCCGAAGGTGTTGAGACGGCTACTCAACTCGCTTTCTTAAGAGAGCACGGCTGCGACCACGTACAAGGCTTCCTTTTCAGCCCAGCCGTCCCTGCTCGAGAGTTTAGCAAGTTTTTCGCCATTGCCGGCCCTGCCATGCGAGCTCCGCTTCCGGTCCTGCAAGAGATACAGTGAGAAACTCCGGCTAGCCCTTCGCTGTTCTCGGGTACCTAAGTACCGTTGAGTGCTTATATCTTGATGGATAGAATCCAGGTTGGTACTGGCGGTAAATCCCAAGGCTAGCGTGTGCAGCCAGGCGAATTGGACCCCATTTCCCAAGCAGTGAGGTGCACAAGCGAACATGCCGACCGTCAAATTGCACCAACGCTTTTTGATCCTGGCATATGCATGTCTCTCCCCCCTCACCTTCTCTTCCTTCTGGAGTGTCCCGGCCCAAGCCCTCGAGCCAACCAAAGCCCTGACGCAGTACGTTCACGAAGTCTGGCAGCAGGAGGAGGGACTACCTGAAAACGATGTCACGACCGTCATCCAGACGCGCGACGGTTATATTTGGCTTGGAACCGAGGAAGGGTTGGTCCGCTTCGATGGCATCCACTTTACCGTGTTCGACCAAAGCAACACCCCGGAACTCACCAGCGTTTACATTCGCACCTTGCTCGAAGCCCGGGATGGCAGCCTATGGATTGGCACCGATGGGGGAGGCGTTTATCGGCTGAAAGATGGCAAGTTCAGTGTCTATCCGACCCCGGATGGCCTTTCGAGCGATGTGGTCCGGTCATTTTATGAAAGTGGTGACGGAAGTCTATGGATCGGGACCGATGGACACGGGCTGGGGCGACTGAAGGGAGGCCAGTTTTCCCGCTATACCACCAAGCAGGGTTTGTCGGACGACTTCGTTTGGGCGCTCTTGGGGACGGAGGATGGGAGCCTCTGGATTGGTACGAACCATGGACTGAACCGGCTCAAGGAGGGGAAGTTCACTCTCTACACCACCCGGGAGGGGCTCGCCAATAATGTGGTGTGGTCGCTGGGTTTGGGGCGCGGGCAGAGCCTGTGGGTGGGAACCGGAGGGGGCCTGTGTCGCATGCAGGACGGAAGGTTACAGCGGTACGAGGGGAGAGAGGGTCCAGGCCGGTACCCGGTGATCTCAGTTCACGAAGACCGTCAGGGCACCTTATGGCTGGGCACGGATGGACACGGGCTGGAGCGGATGGCGAACGGCAACGTCTCCGCCTATACCACCAAGGGGGGTCTATCGAACGACACGGTATCGGCAGTTATGGAAGATGATGAAGGAAGCCTCTGGCTGGGCACCTTTGGCGGCGGTTTGGTCCGATTGAAAGACGGAAGCTTCATCACTTATGGCAACGAGCCAGGACAGAGCCTGGAGGACGTCAACGGAATTTACCAGGGCCACGATGGCAGCATCTGGATTGGGACATCGGGCGGCGGCTTGAACCGGCTCAAGGATGGGAAGGTCACTCACTACACCAGCAAACAGGGACTGCCCAGCGACGAGGTGTGGAGCCTGCTCGAAAGCCGTGACGGGAGCGTCTGGGCGGGAACCAAGGGGGGTGGACTGGCGCACCTCCAAAACGGCCGCATCACCACCTACGGCACCCGGAGCGGCCTCTCCAACGATTCCATCCGGGCCCTGCTGGAAGACCCGCAAGGAAACCTCTGGATTGGCACGCGCAGCGGGGGACTGAATCGCTTCCGAGACGGGAGATTCACCCTCTACTCCACCCGCAACGGGTTGCCTTCCGATGTCATTCGGGCCCTTTACCTGGATCCGGGTGGCACGCTCTGGGTCGCCACGGAGAAAGGTCTCGTGGCCATGGAGGGTGGCAAAGCCGCCGACCCGAGAGAGGGAGGTTTGAGATACCACTTCAGAACCTATACCACCAAGGATGGTTTGGCGAACAACGAAACCTGCTCCATTTATCAGGACCGAGAAGGAACGTTCTGGATCGGATCATGCTCGGGAGGGCTGAGCCGCTTCAAGGCGGGCCAGTTCACGGCCTACACTACCCGGCAAGGGTTATATGACGACATCGTATTCCAGATTCTGGAAGACGATCAGGGTAACCTCTGGATGAGTTGCAACCGGGGGGTCTACCGTGCCAGCAAGCAGGAGCTGAACGAGTTTGCGGAAGGCAGGGTGAAGTCGATCCATTGCGTTTCCTACGGGGTATCAGACGGGATGGGCAGCCGAGAATGCAATGGTGGTTTCCAGCCGGCAGGGTGGAAGACCCGGGATGGGCGATTGTGGTTTCCCACACTGAAGGGGGTGGCGGTGGTCGACCCGGCCCACCTGAGGACAGACCGGCAGCCGCCCCGGGTCAGGATCGAGCAGGTGTTGATCGATGGCAAGCCGGTGCCCGAGTTGGGGAACATCCACGTGCCGGCGGGTCATAGCAAACTGGAATTCTGCTACACCGGTCTGAGTCTTTCCGCGCCCCGCAAGGCGCGATTCAAATTCCAGTTGGCGGGGTTCGACGCCAACTGGGTCGATGCCGGACCGCAACGTAGTGCGTATTACACGAACGTTCCAGCCGGGAGGTACCGCTTTCGCGTGATCGCCTGCAACGGGGAAGGGGTCTGGAACCGGGAGGGGGCCTGGGTGGCCCTGGACCTGGAGCCTCATTTTTACCAGACGCTCTGGTTTTACACTTTTTCTGGTTTCTTATTGCTGGCGGCGGCGATGGGGGGGTATCGGCTTCGCATCCGGCAAATCCGGGCGCACGAGAAGGAGTTGGAAGGGCGGGTGAAGGAACGGACCGTGGCGTTGCAGAAAGAGGTGATGGAGCGCAAGCGTGCGGAGGAGGCGGCGGAGGCTGCCAGCCAGGCCAAGAGTATGTTTCTGGCCAACATGAGCCACGAGATTCGCACCCCTATCAATGGCGTGCTGGGGATGACGGAGTTGACCCTGGAGACCGAGTTGACGGCCGAGCAGCGCGATTATCTGGGGATGGTGAAGAGTTCGGGCGAGGCTTTGCTGACTGTTCTCAACGATGTTCTGGATTTTTCGAAAATCGAAGCTGGCAAGCTTGATTTGGAGCCCATTGCTTTCCAGTTGCGCGACAGTCTGGATGAGACCCTGAAGCTGCTGGCCTTGCGGGCTGACCAGAAAGGCCTGGAGCTGACTTGCGATATTCACCCCGAGGTGCCGGAAGCGGTGGTGGCGGACCCCACGCGTCTGCGGCAAATCGTCCTCAATTTGGTGGGCAACGCCATCAAGTTCACGCCGCGCGGAGAAGTAGGCCTGGAGGTGGGGGTCGAGTCGAGAGGCCGGGATCAGGTGCGGTTGCATTTCACGGTCCGCGATACCGGCATCGGCATCGCGGCCGACAAACAGAAGATCATTTTCGAAGCCTTTTCCCAAGCCGACGGGTCCACTACGCGCCTGTTCGGGGGGACGGGGCTGGGACTGACTATCTCCTCGCGGCTGGTGAGTATGATGGCGGGTCGGATGTGGGTAGAGAGTGAACTAGGGAAGGGGAGTCGTTTTCACTTCACGGTACAAGTGGGGGTCGTGCCGGAGGGCGTGAGGATGGAGACGCCGGCGCGCGTGGAATTAGCCGGGCTGGGGGTGCTGGTGGTGGATGACAATCAGACCAACCGCAGCCTTCTGGGCGAGATGCTGCGCCGCTGGGGAATGCGGCCGAAGCTGGCGGCGGGCGGAGACGAGGCCCTGCCGATGCTGCGGGAAGCGGATCGTTCCGGGGCCGGTTTTGCGCTGTTGCTGGTGGACGTGCAGATGCCGGGGGTGGACGGCTTCACGCTGGTGGAACGTATCCGTCAGCAAATCGACTTACGCCAGATGACCATTATGATGCTCACCTCGGCGGGACAGCGGGGCGACGCGGCACGCTGCCGGGAGCTCGGCATTGCCGCCTATCTGGTCAAACCCATCGCCCAGTCGCAGCTCCTGGATGCGATTTTGAATGTCTTGGGGAGGAAGGCTCAGGCAGCGGGGCCCGCGGGTGTAGGGGCAGGGGTAGGGGGCGAGGAGGCTCAGGAAGCTCCCCTGGTTACCCGGCACTCATTACGCGAAGCTCACCAAAGTCTGCACATTCTGCTGGCCGAGGACAATGTGGTCAACCAGGTTCTGGCCTGCCGGCTTCTGGAGAAACATGGACACAGTGTGGTGGTGGCCAGCAACGGGCACAAGGCCCTGGAGGCGCTGGACAAGCAGAAGTTCGACTTGGTGGTTATGGACGTGTCGATGCCCGAGATGGATGGGTTTGAGGCGGTGGCGGCGATCCGCACGCGGGAGGAGAAGACGGGATCCCATATTCCCATCATCGCCATGACGGCCCACGCCATGAAGGGTGATCGTGAACGATGCCTCACCGCCGGCATGGACGCCTACATTTCCAAACCCATTCAACCCAATGAGCTGATTCAGGCCATCAACACACTGCCGATGATCCGTACCTAGTACTCACTATGGATCCGGTCAAGGTCGGCCCCACACTTCGCATGAATTGGGACAGAGTATCGTGACTTTCTTGCGCAATCACCTATTCGTTTTCGGTCTCTTGCTCAATTGCCGGAAATAGTTTGCGACCGAGTCTTGATAGCCGTCAGGCACGCGCTGAGCATCGCCTGTGCGGACCTGTCCCGATTGCTTATCGTCCACCTCGCGGCGGATTTGCAACTCGAGTTTATCCATGCTGGCCAGCACTTGGGTGTGGAGCTCCTCGAGCATGGCGGGGTTGCCAGGGAAGCGCCGAGGGTCGAGCCGGTCGAGCTCGCGCTGCAACTCCCGAATGTCGCCCAACGGCCCAGGCTCGCCGCGAACAGTCCGGCGCAACTCATCCAGGTCGCGCAACGCCTCCTGGTAAGCGCGCTCGATGTCAGCCTGAGTAATGGGGGTGGGTTTGCGCTCCGTGCCTTGCGCCCTGGTATAGCTGCCGGGATCGTACCCACCATAAAAGCGATCCCCGTCCCAGCGGCCTCCGTTGTACCCCGCGGCCGGGCCACTCCGCAGGTCTCCGCCCTGCACTCCATTCCCTATTTGCGCGCCAAAGTCCCCTGCGCGCCCGCTGCGACCGCCCGTTTGGCCGTTACGATCCCCTGCTTGCCCACCACCATCTCCAGGATTCCGAGTCAGCATTTCGATTTGGTTTCGCAGGCGCGCCACGCGATCCAGCGCCTCTTCCGCGTTTTGCTGCTCGTTGCCCAACGACTGCTGAGCTTGCCGCAATTGTTCGTTCAGGTGTTCGATGCCGGTGTTGATGGTGGCTTCGTTGGGATTGCCGTTGGGGTCTATACCACGGCGGATCATTTCCGCGCTCCTCTGAACCTTGGTCTGGAGGTCAGATTGATCCATGCCGGCGAGAGCGTCACGCAGCTTTGAAGCCGCCGCGCGCTGATCGGAAGCCAGGCCGCGAGTGGCATCCTGCATTTGCTTCTGCAGGCTGGCGAGGTCATTGGCCAGGCGTTGCCGGTCGGCAGCCAGCTTGGCCAAATCGTCAAGGGCAGTCTCGGACTGGTCCTGTCCGGCTCGCTGCGCTGCTTCTGCGGAACTGAACGCCTGCCGCATGCGCTCCGTTTGGTCGCGCTGTTCGCTGCTCAAGCGCTCCCCCTTGCGAGCTAGTGAATCGAGCTGCTGAGCGGCATCTTGCCGCCGTAAGCTGTTGAGGAGGTCAGAGGCTTCGCGGAGCCGGTCGGCGGCCCGGCGCGCGTCGGCACCACTCTGCCCTGGCGATGCGGCGTGGCGCATATCGTCATTGGCTTGGCGGAGCCGGTCGAGGGCCTGCCGCACGGCCGCGTCGGAACTGCTCTGCCCGCTCCCGGGGCGCGACTGGTTGGACGCATCGGAGCTGCTCTGCTCGCCAGCGGAGGAAGACTGGCTTGACGAACCTGAAGCGCCTTGTTGCGAACCGTTGCGCGCGAGTTGTGCCATCTGGTCTTGCAGCTTCTCCGCTTCGCGGCGCAGCATCTCCTGCTGCCACCGAGACTGGAAATCCTGCGATTTGCGCGGCTGCTGGGCCAATTCCTCCTGGCGGCGGGCCAACTCATCGAGCTTCTGGAGGGCCTTGTCGATTTCGTCGCTGCGCTGATTGGCTGAGCTGGCCGTCTGTTCGGTTTCGTATTGGTTCTTCTCCGTATCCAGTTCGAGGTCGAACAGGCTCTGGAGATCGCGCCCCGAGCCTCCCCCGCCACCTCCTCCACCCACGTTGCCGAAGGCCACTTCGATTTGGCGGAAGGTCGCTTCAGCGCGCAGCAAGAACTGCAGGGCCTTCTGCTCCTGGGGCATGGCGTCGTTCCACTTTTGTTGTTGCAGGGCTTGGGCCGCGGGACCCATCGCCTTGGCGGCGGCCTCCATATCTTTCTGGAAACTGCTGAACTCCTCATTCTCTTCCGTCAACTCGCGCCTCTCCAAGCGTCCTGCCAGGGAAAGCGCCTGATCACGCAGCTTGGATTGCACGCCGGATAGGAATTTGGCAGCTTCAGTCAGATCCTGCTTGGAAGCATTCTTGTCGAGCTCATGCTTCCAGGTCTCGGCTATGATTTCCTTCTCGCGCTGGGAGATTTGCTGCTGACTTGCACCCATCCCGCCGCCCCCGCCTCCGCCCATAATCTGAGATTGTGAGTAGTCCCGCGAGAAGGGTTCGGCTTGGATAAACATCATGTCGGTGCGGGACTCGGCGCGCGCATCCTTGGCGCTTGCGTACAAACTTACCAGGTCCCCGGGCGCCAGTTTGAAGTCCTCAAGATAGAGCGTGGTGGAACCCTCCGCCTCTTTCGCGCCCTTCTGCTTGAGCAGATTGCTGGTCTGCTCCGGCCCGCCATTAACCGAATAGTGTAGGGTCACGCCGTTGAGGCCAAAGTCATCCTCGGCTTGAACGGAGATAGTGACCTCCTCGATAGGGCTGGCGTGGTATTCGCCGGTTGGCCGGGTGATGCGCACCTGCGGCGGATTCACCCTGCGCGCTTCGATAAAGAAGTCCTCCGATAAACGTACCGGCTGTCCCTGGTCGAGAGTGGCGACGTGGTACATTCCATCCTTTTCAATCCGGACTGTGCCGTTATAAAAATTGTGGCCACCGGCTGCCAGGTCAATCTGCTTTCCGCCGTCGAGAGCAAGAAAGCTATGGCCTACTGGTTGGCTGAGCAGGACGCTGAGGTCCGCCTCGGTGCCCTCGAAGGCGCGGAGGTCACCCCCGTGCTCTTCGACGGAATCCATCATTCCCGTCCAGGCGGGGTAATGGTACCTCACTCGGATTTGCTTGACCGTCGGTAGGTCCAGCACCCGAAGTTTGAAATTCCCTGATCGCAACGATCCGGCTTCGATATAGTACTCGACGCTTTCGGGGAGACCCGCGAAGAGAAATTCAAAGCCTGCCGCGGTGGGCTGTCGCTGCATGGTGACCTGCTCCCACCTGGACGCGCTTTGGTAGCGCGCATAAAGGCGCGCGCTCTCCACTTGCAGGCCGATAACCTGGGCCGTCACCAGTTGGTTGGCACTGCGGGGGACAGCGGCGTTGCCGGGGCTTACGCGGATGTCATAAAAAGGGGAGGTGCTGTGGAGGGAGCCGGCCCACAACCGCGCGGCGCCGTAGCCGAGATATCCCGGTCCAGCGGCAATCATCCAGACTAGAAGGCCAAGAGATATTGCCCCGCCCGCAATCCAGGCCAGAAGCTTACCATTCGAAACCAAGGACGCCGGTTGGGCGGTACTCGCCACTTGCAGAGTATCAGCGGCCAGCAATTCGAGGAAGGGATCGCGGCCACCCCGGTCGCGCTCGGCGAAGGTTACCAGGCGCTGGTCGAATTGGGGGAAAACCCCTTCGGCTTTGCGGGCGGCTCGGCGATTGTTCAGCGCTCGCCAAGGCAACGCCAAGCCGTAACCAACGGCCGTGACTAAAACGATGGCGAGTGCGATGCGGGCCCAAAGAAGACTCGAGTCGGAAAAGTCAAAGGCGTTGGTGATCAGCGCCAGGACAAGGGTAGCCGTCAAGGCGACCACCAGCAACGCCGCCACGCCGCGCAACGAGGCGCTCAGGCGCAGGCGTCCCCTAAGCCTTTCGAGGTACGAAGCGAGCTGATCTCGTGAACTCATGGCTCCTCCTTGCACCGGGGCGGTGTTCATTCTCTACGGCTCTTCCCGCAGCTTGCCCAGAAATCGGTCACTCACCAGCGACTCTATTAGCGCGGCAGTCAGAAGCAGCAGCATGACGTACCACCAGAGGCTGGAAGGCTTCGCCGGCTCTTGCACGACACTTCCTGCCGCAGCCGACTGCGCGGCTGGCGCAGAATTGCCGCGCCAAAGCGCCAAAACATCCTTGGGGATGACGTCGAGGTCGGACTCGCGGCGGTCTGCGTTCACACCAAGAACCTCATGGCGG
>Ga0187781_10001407_pt1 | contig 18219 bp, 12 predicted proteins | sample 0715_SJ02_MP02_2_FD_132447 | JGI IMG/M metagenome (GOLD analysis project Ga0187781, IMG submission 132447) | Tropical peat soil microbial communities from peatlands in Department of Meta, Colombia - 0715_SJ02_MP02_20_MG | ecosystem: Environmental > Terrestrial > Soil > Wetlands > Peat | place... | reverse complement strand
GATCCAGGGTAGCCACTTGCGAATGATGAGCATGCGTTCGGGAACGCGGAAGAAGCATGCACCGACGGCGCCGGCGAACAGCTCGTCCAGCCTGCTGGTGGTGGCCCAGGCAATGGCTACCTGTGCGCCGCTGTGGGCTACCCAGGCTAAGCGAGCCAGGGCGGCAAAGGCAGCCAGAGAAGCTGCAACCCAAAGAAGCGATCGGGGGCGAACCAGCCAGACGACGAGGGGCCAAACTAGGTAAAACTGTTCCTCAACGGCAAGGGACCAAAAATGCGCGATCAAGCTGGCTCCAAGCTGGCCTTTCCACAACCCGATCCAGTTGGCCAGATAACAGAAATAGAGCCAGCGATCCTGGGCGAGAGGCAGTTGGGTTGTGATTTCAGGGGAGTTAAGAATGCCGGCTCCCACAAGGATGGTGGTGAGCACTGCGTAGTAAAGCGGGAAGATGCGAAGGACGCGGCGAGCATAGAAGCCTCGGAAATAGTTGCTGGCCTGGCGCGTGTCGAGCAGAATCCCAGTTATGAGGAATCCGGAAAGAACAAAAAAGAGATCTACCCCCATCCAGCCTTGGGCTGCATAAGTGCTCAGATAAAACGTGAAGCGGTTGACGACTGGAATCTGGCCGCGAACGTGATGGAGGAATACGAGGATGATCGCAATGGCGCGTAATCCGTCGAGCGACCGCAACTTGCGGCCTACAATCGCGTTGGCGCTGGTCGATGGCATCGATCGCCTACCGGCACTGAGAGTTGAGTGGATGATACTCCGCCGAGAACAGGCAGTGACTGGAATCACGGTGGACAGTGTTCTGGTTCGTGCAGCATAAACCAATTTGTAGTGCATAAGGGAGTATTGCTTCTGCTGTTTTCGGTGGACATTGAGTCAGGGATTCTGAATGGCGGTGAAGACAATTCTGGAAAGAATGCGTAATCCCTCGCCTCAATTTGAGCGATGGATTCTGGCGTTGCTGTCTGCAATTCTGCTTGGACAGCTATTTTTCAGTCCGCGCCGGGTTTCGCAAACCGCTGATGAAGCCACTCATCTGTACTCAGGATACCGCTACCTGGTTTGCGGCGATCTTACGATAAGCCCCGAGCATCCGCCGTTGGCCAAGATGATCGCGGCGCTTCCTATTCTTCCCATGAACGTTGCGGCGAATTGTGAGATGTTCCCTTCCGGAGACTTGGGCCAGGCCTACTTTTGCCTCAACTGGCTCTACAGTCAGGACTGGCGCTCAGCTCTGGCTCGGGCGCGCTTTGCGATTTCGGTGTTCGCACTGGCGCTTTGCCTGCTCGTGTGGATGTCTGCTCGGCGCATGTTCGGCTTTGCGACTGCGATCATGGCCACGGTGCTGCTGGTATTCGAGCCCAACGTGTTGGCGTTTGGCCCGCTGGTGCTGACCGACGTGCCGGTGACCTGCATGTTGCTATTCGCCGTGTACGCATTTTATCTATGGGTAACGCGACGCACGGCACCGTGGTTTCTACTCACCGGCCTGGCGACGGGCCTGACCCTGCTGGCGAAACTTTCCGGAGTGTTGGTCCTGCCGATTCTGGGCATGCTTGCGGTTGCGGATGCGGTGGTGGATCGCACCGGGCAGACAAGGCTTCGCAAGGCGGCCCGGAACCTGGTTGGCTTGGCGGTGATCTTCTGCATTGCCTACGCGGTGGTTTGGGTTGGCTACGGAATGCACTTTGCCGCGCATCCCGGGGCAGTCCAGTTCCCGGAATCGCAGGCGATCTCCACGAGCGGTCGCATCCTGAACAGTCTCAAGCATTACCATCTGCTGCCGGAAGCATACCTGGAGGGATTTGGCAGCGCGCTGGCCATCGCAAATGACGCGGCGCCGACGTTCATTGCCGGCAAGACGTATCTGCATACTCCCTGGTTTGCCAGCCTGGTTTATGTGCTGATTCGAAGCACTGCCGCCATGCTGGTCTTGCTGCTGGTTGCGGTGCCGGGCGTGGCAATCCAGTTTCGCGAACGGATGCGTGAATTTGTTTTTCTACTGGCTCCGGCGGGTGTTTTTCTGGCGATCTGTATTCGCTCGAACCTGGTGGGCGGCATTCGGTATCTGCTGCCGGCGCTGCCGTTTCTGCTGATCGCTGCCAGTTCCGGCTGCGTCGAGTTGGCGCGGCACTGGCGGTGGGTTGGTTATGCAGTGGCCGCTCTGCTGGTCCTGCATGTGGCCTCGTCGCTGCACGCGTTTCCCAATTATCTTTCTTACGCCAACGAGTTCTGGGGCGGCCCGGCGAATGCGTACAAGTACGTCGGCTGGGTCGATGGCGGTCAGGCGTATTGGGAGGCGAAGGCCTATTTGGAGCGGCATCCGGCAAACGATTGCTGGTTCATCACCGGTTGGCAATGGGATCCCGGACTGTATGGAATTCCGTGCCATTCGTTCGGGAACTATTTGCCCACAGAAATACCGCCGCGGTTACACGGTACGGTGATCGTGAGCAGCACGTTGCTCACTGGCGGCAACTTGGTTCAGGACGAACTGGCGAAACCATTCAAGAAAGTGGCTCCGAGAGACAAGATCGGTGGCAGCGCGCTCCTCGTTTATGAGGGCGATTTCGATACCAGCTTTGCTGCTGCGGTAGGGGAAGTGAATCTCGCGACGAACGCGCTGAGGACGGGACAGCCGCAGGCCGCGCTCCTGCATGCAAACAGGGCTGTAGAACTGGCCCCGGACAGTGCTCATGCCCGCGGGTTTCTCTGCTTGCTTTTGACAGATTTGAAACAGTCCGACGCCGCGCTGAGGGAATGCCGCGTGGCGCAAAGCTTGGTTCTGCAGGATCCTCTTCGGGACGAACCGCTGCGCAAGAATGTTCTGGAATCGGTCAACGCTCGGCTTGTGCTGCTCATAAGCCGGTACGGAGCGGCGAACGGGAACGATGCCGGACCGGCTCTCTCTTCAGATCCAAAATAGCGGGGTTCGACATACTTGCAACGCCAAAGCACGCAGAACTCAGATAGTCTGAACGGTATTTATCCTTCATGAGCAAACATCGAGAGCAGCCGCGTTCGGCGGGAGGCCTGGGAGGAACAGCGCAGTTAATCGCGGTGCGCGCGCTCTTCTTGCTGGTTTTGCTCTGCGCGCTCTGTGCCGGGCTGCACACCGTTGCCGACGGCGATGCGGGTTGGCATCTGGCAACCGGACGGTGGGTGGTGCAGCACCGGCAGGTTCCGCGCACTGATGTGCTGTCGTTCACTTCCGTGGGGCAGCAGTGGACGTATCCGCCGTTGGGCGAGGTGATCTTCTATCTGCTTTACCGTGTGTTTGGCTATGCCGGGTTGAGTTGGTTTTGTGCGCTGGCATGCGTTGCGGTCGTTGCATATCTGATTAGAAATGGAGATTTGGCGAGCACACTCCTGGCAATGCTCGCGATTGGATCGATCGCAACCAGAACCGGAGCACGCCCGGATTTGTTCAGCACACTCTTCTTTGCGCTGGTGCTGGGCGAGCTGTGGGCGTTTCATCGCGGGATGCGCGCGCGAATCTGGTTGCTGCCGGTTCTTATGGTGCTGTGGGTCAACTGCCATCCGGGTTTCATCGCGGGATTGGGAGCGATGGCGGTTTACCTGCTGATGGAGGCAGGCGATTTGCTTTTGCCCGCTAGCCGCGAGGCCGCGAAGGCGCGACTGCGGAAAAGCCTGCGCTGGCTGGCGGCGTCGGTGGTTGTGACTCTGATCAACCCATGGGGACCGAAAATTTATACGGCTGCAGTTGGCTTCCTAGGGCCTGCGGGATCGAGCCAGGGAAAGCTCAACGGAAGTGTGGGGATTGCCGAATTCAGGCCGGTTCCGCTCTCCACCCACATGCTGTATCAACTCATTGATGTGCGGCACGCCGAGTTTGGATTCACGTGGCTGCTGTTGTTGGCTGTGATCGTGGCAGGGCTTTTCCTCTGGAATCGGCAAGTTGGGAGCGCTTTGGTGGTTCTCGCAGCTCTGTACGCGGCACTGAGTCATGTACGCTATTCGGCGTTGTTCGCCATTACGGTGGCGACGTTGGGGCCGGCAGTTTTGGGCAAGCTGTCGCCTGAAGTGATCACGGCCGGTTCGCCGCGCAGTTCTCCGGCCTTGTCGCGAACCAGTTCTCCTCGAAGCAGTTCTCCGCTTGTGCTTCCACTGGTAGTCCTGTTTTGCGCACTCGCAGGGCTGCAGATCTATGACTATGTTTCGAACCGCACTTACGTGGTTTTCAATCCGGACTTGAGGTTTGGCGCAGGCGCAGCTTCCTGGTTTCCGCAGCGGGCCGCAGACTTCATTCTGCGTGAGCACCTTCCCGGAAATGTTTTTGAGGACTACGAACTGGGCGGCTTTGCGGCGTGGAGTCTCGGCCCGAAGTATCCCGACTTTATTGACGGGCGCGGAAATAATCCCGATCTGGTGATCGAGCAGTTCAAGCTGTACAGCGAGGATCCGGACTCGCAGGCATGGCAGAACGAGGCGGACCGGTGGAATTTGAATGTTCTTTTGGTGGCGACAGCGGGGCTACGCGGCATGAACGGACTGGATGTGTACAGGTTCTGCCAGAGCAATGCTTGGCGCCCGGTTTACATGGACGATGTATCGTTGGTGTTTCTGCGCAACACGGCCAACAATTCTTCGTGGATCAGCCGGCTGCAGATTGATTGCTCGAGCCGATCGCTTACGCCGCCGGTTGGAGTGTCCCGCGCCGCGTTGCAGGAGTTCTACGTGAATACCGGCGAGTTGCTATTTCTATTGCACAGGGATCGTGCGGCCGAAGAGGCGTTGCACCAGGCGGACGGGCTTTTCCGGCAGGATCCGAATGTCCATCTGCTGCAAGGACTACTGTACGAGCGGGGGCAGCAGTATGCCGCGGCGGAGGAGGAATTCCGGGCGTCGTTGGGCATCCATGAGAACAGCGGGGTCTGGTACTCACTCGGCCGCATCTATGGAAACCAGGGGCGGAACGAGGAAGCGCTGAATGCGCTGGAACATGCGGCAGGACTGGCTCTACAGCCGTTCAATATCTACATGACGATGGGCAAGCTGCAGATCGTGCTGAACCGGCCGCAGGATGCGTTGGAATCGTTCGCCAAGGCGGAGAAGACCAGTCTTTATCGCAACGGGGCGGAATCACTAGCGCCGGAAGCGTACGCCGAACTGGCGGAAAGCCGCTCAGAAGCCTATCGGCGGCTCGAGGATTGGAAGCAGGCCATCGCGTTCCAGCAGGAAGCGGTGAAGCTGACACCGGCGGTTGCACGCCGTTGGGACCGATTGGCGCGACTCTATGAGGCTGTTGGGCAGAGGAAAGAAGCGGACGAGGCGCGGCGACGGGTGATCGAGTTGCAGGGTTCGGGAAATCAAGATGCTGGGGCCAATCGGTGAATGCGGTTTCTCTGGTCTGACTTTGTTTAATTCAGTCTTGTTTGATCCAGCTTTCTTTTAGCCGCCATACGCTGGCGCAGCTGCAATGCGGTTTTGTTATTGGGATCGATTTCGAGCGCTGAGGATAGTCTGGTTTCCGCGGAGGGGTAATCTCCCAGGTCCAACAGGATTTCCGCGGTATTGAGCAGGCAGGGAAGCAGCATCCCTTTTCCGTCGGGCAAACTGGCGGCAATCTGATACTGATCAAGCGCGTCGTGGAGTTGGTGCCGGTTAAACAGAATTTCTGCGAGATTGAAGTGGCACAAGGCGTCCATAGGACGTAACGTGCAAGCTTCGGCGTAGTGTGCGTAGGCTTCGTCGTAGTGGTGATCTGCAACCAGAGCGTCGGCCAGCGCTTCTTCGATGGCGGGGTCGGGCTGGCCGGCCACAATGCTGGCTTGGGTGAAAAGCTTGACGCCGTCGTGCCAATGCGACAGATCGTGGACCGTGGCGGCAGCGAGCCCAATGCTCACGCAAAGCGCTGCGAGCACCGGTACCGCTCGAGGAATCGCGGCCGAAGCAACCAGATCTCCCAGACCCCAGACAATGATCAGAAAAAGTCCGATGCATGGGACATAAGTGTAGCGGTCCGCCATCGCCTGACGGCCGACCTGAATTATTCCAATTACCGGAATGAGTGTAACGACAAAAAGAAACCATCCCGTGGCGAGGTAAGGCAGGCGATAGAGGTACAAGACGGCAGCAGTGATCGCCAGGAGAATCAATGCCGCAGCGATAACGTCAGCCGATAGCAGGGAATTCTGCGGGTGTGGATAAAAGATGGCCAGCCGTGCGGGCCAAAGCGCTTTTTGAATGTACGCTACGTAGGAGACCACGGCGTTTCCCAGGCGCAAGGAAAGCGGCAACGAAGATACGTCGACCACGCTGCCGAACGACCGCTGGGCGACCAGCGTGACCACGGAACTCGCGCCACTCAGAGCCAGCAAGGGCAGCTTCTCGAGGAGCAAGCGCGCCCCTCTGCGTGAGAAAGGAAGGTCTGCGTACCTGGCGAGCGGCCAGTAGTCCAGAAGCAACAAGACGATCGGGAGGGTCACCGCCATGGGCTTGGCCATGAGCGCAAGGGCGAAGCTGAACGCGACCAGCAGGTATCGAGGCCAGCCGCGATGCCCTGCATACCAGCCGTAGAAGCCTAGGGTGAGTAACGAGAAAAACATGCTGAGCAGGCTTTTTCTTTCAGCCAGCCAAGCAACAGTCTCAACATTCAGCGGGTGAATGGCAAAGAACAAAGCGACAAGGAAGCTTCGCAATGTTGCGCCCGTGGCCCTGCGCAGCAACAAAAACAGAAGCAGGGCATTGGCAGCGTGCAGCATGAGGTTTACCAGATGATGAGCTCCGGAATTTAGGCCAAAAAGCTGGCAATCCAGCATGTGGGAGAGCCAGGTTACCGGATGCCAATTTGCCTGATCGAATGTGGTGCAGGCCCAGACGAAGTTGTTGAAACTCAGGCCGGTGTTGACGTGAGGGTTTCGGACGACGTATTGGCGGTCATCGAAGCTGAGAAATTCGTGGTGAATGACGGAGCCATAGAGGAGCAAAGTGACGAGGACGAGCAAGAGGCCCAGCAAGATCGTTTTCTGACGCATATTGCCCATTATGAACCGAGCGTAGAGGCAGACCGCCACACTTCACAACTAGGTACTGATCTATAGATCAGTACCTACAACTACGCATGATGGAAGTAACGCGTAAAGACGAAGCCTCGTCCTTGGTTACTGGGGCAGCGGTTTGGCCGGAGTGCCGGGTTTGACGCCCGCGTGCTTTTTGGCCTGAGCGATCAGATCCAGAACCTTGTCCTTGTTCTCATAGTTGGGGTTGGTGTCGAGCAGTTTCTGCCACGAGGCGACGGCGGCGTTGATGTCCATTTTGCCCTGCCACTGGACGATGCCAAGATTGAACAGAGCGTTGGGCTTGTTGGGTTCATACGATAACGATTTCTTGAACTCGGCGATGGCGCCGTCCGCATCCCCGATATACCAGTAGGCAGTGCCCAGGTCGGTGCGGACCGCTGTATTTGTAGGGTTCTGCTTCAGAGCCTGCTGGTAGTAGCTGATCGCGATGGGGAACTGTTGCGCGTCGTAGTAGTAGTTTCCGACATTGGCCAGCAGATCGGGGTTGTTCGGATCGGACTTGAGCTTTTCGAGGAGCGGAGCCGCCTGCGCGTCAGCCATTTTGCGGAGTTGATCGGGGGTGGGCTGGGCATTCATCGCGCCTGCCGCGTTGGGCGCGGACATAGGCGCACTTGCGCTAACAGCGGCCGGTGCGACCTGTGGGCCACGAATCAACCAACCTCCGGCTGTGCCTAACAGCAGGCAGATTACTGAAAGCGTGTAGGCTTGAACGCTGGTCCAGTTGGTGCTGGCAGAAGTTTTCTCGTTGGCTGACATGTGTGCTCCGTTCTGTGGAATCTTCTCTAATTTGCGCTCTTTTGTCCGCGAACGTCGGCGATAAGCTTTTCCAACTGAGCCTTTTTCGCCGGTTCCAGTTCAGGGTGCGTCTTCAGCAGTTGTTCCCATGCGGCGAGTGCTCCCTTGGGATCGTTTTTTCCCCGCATGCGAATCCATCCCAAGTTGAAGAGCGAGTTCACATCCTTGGGGTCGGTCTTGAGAGCCTGCTGGAGTTCGGCCAGAGCACCATCTACGTCGTTCGCGTAAAACAGGCACGACGCCCTCTGGGTCCGGGTCTCCACGTCCTTGGGGTTCAGATCGAGCGCTTTTCCGTAGTAGTTCGCTGCGTCTTTGAACTGATGTGCGGATTCGTAAACGTGGGCCACCTGCTTCAAGACATCCGGATCCTTGGGGTTGGCTTGGAGCTTCGCCAGCAGGGGCTCCGCCTGTTTGTCGGCCATGCGCTTCATATCGTCAAGGCTGGGCATTTGCATCTGCGCGGGTGCAGACCCAGTGGATGCAGCGGCCGCTTGCGGCATGGAAGCTGTTGGCGTGTGCGATTCCGATCCCCGAAACAAGTAGCCCAAAGCCAGACCCACAAACAGGCAGATTCCAGCCATTGCATATACTTGCAAGGGTGTCCAGCTGCGCTCCGTGTCATTTGCCATAGTTTTGGTTTTGTCTCCGCTCTGCCATGTTTCTTGCTCCTGGGAATGCGCCGCAGCCCCGGCGGAGATCATGTAGGATGCACGCCGGCTGCCAACCTGCGGCTCAGTTGTTGCACTGAGATTTCAACAAGTTACGGGCAGAAATTTGGGCGGCGTGGACGTCGGGCTCGGTGGACGCGTCAATGTTCGCAGGGGCTGCGCCTTTTGCCCACAAAGAGGCGCAATCAGAAAGGGACCAATTTCGGTTCTAGCCGTGCCACGCAGTGGAGCACGCCTGGCGGAGACGCGATTAGTTGCGGGTGCGCAGAGCCACGTTGCTATCGGATTGTGGCGGGGCAGTGAGCTGATCGGTGATGTGCTTCTGCACCAGGTCCCACTCCGAGCGCAAGATCATTTCTTTGATGGCGAATTTGTTCTCGCGCTTGGCGTCATCCACCCGCACCGCGATTTCGTTGCCAGTGAGACGGAAATCGATGACGTCGGCCAGCGGAATCATCTGGCCGGAAGTTTTGCCTACGATGACATAGACCACGGTATCGGAGATTAGGGTGTATTCCGGGCAGATTTCGGTGATCGGTTGCGCGGCCGGACCGCCAAAGTTAGCCATGAATCCGTGATGAGAATAGGTACAGTCGGCCATGCGCATGCGTACGACGGTGCCATGCCGATAGACTCCCGCCCAGGCATTTTGTGAGGCGACAAAGACCAGGAAGAGCCACAAGGTGCGGTGCAAGCGTGTGCAGCTAATCAGGCTTTTCATAAACGTATCCTCTCCGGCAATGAAAGCGCAGATTCAGGTTGTGTTTGGGGAGAATGCGGAGCGAGTGGAACCCGGCGACGTGGTTAGGGAGTTGGTAGGTGACGACGTAGGCAGCGCGCAGATCTTCCGACACGGCGGCAAACAGATCGATTTCGGCTGGCGGCAAGGCGAAGGCGCGGCCTCCGGTCGCCTCGGCCATCTGCAGAAGTGTCAGGCTGCCCAGTGAATTTCCTGTGCCGAGATCAATGGTGTAGAGCGTGGCACCGCTGGCGATGACGGCATCCAAAGCGGTGAGATTGGAGGTTGTGCTGAACGTGTCATCGCCGTCGGAAAACAGAAGCAGGACAAGGCGGGCACCGGTGTCTGGGCGAGTCGACGCAAAATTTGCGGCCAGGGCCAAGGCGTCGAAGAGCGGCGTCGGGCCGTCAGGTTTGAGCGAGAGCAGCCGCTGCTCGGCCGCCGAGGTGCGGCAGTCGTCCGCGCAAAGCAGGGAAGGCTGGGTGGCGCCGAAGACGATGACGGAGAGATGATCGTCGCTGCCCGGAGCCTGAGAAGAGATTAACGTAAGAACTCTGTGCATCATCGCCGAGAAGCGGGGTGCGACCGAGCGGCTGGCGTCAACGACTAGGATGAGGTCGAGGGCAGTCTCGCGGGAGCGGGCAAGGCTGCTGAATTCACGGATGATCAGTTCGTCGTCGACGACGGCGAAGTCGTTTTTGTCGACAATCGCAACTGGCCGATTGACTTCGTCAGTGGCGAAGAAGGAGATGCGGACTTCGGCGCTGGAGGTGCGATAGGCTGGCGGGGGTGTGAGGTCGGGGGATTGGGCGTAGAAAAGACATGGGAAAAAGGGAAGCAGAACCGCCCAGGACCACTCCGGCCGACGAGACAGCAGTGCCATTGATGGTCACATCGGCAGGAGGGGAGCGTACTGTAGCGCGCGGAGGTATATCGCCATTACGGACGTAATGCCGCGGCGGACAAAATTGGGCCAACGGCATCTTGACGCGCGAAAGACGTGACCAAAAGGCGCACCCGGCTAATACTCGGGCGCAACCCGAGAACTAGGCGCGAACTCTAGAGGAGGGCTTCGCAGCGAAAGGAGCGGCGAGAGTTCAGCTCATCTTCCTCCGAAAGAGCAACAAAGCACACTCGAGAGTTCCCGCAGTTTTGGCAAGGTCCTGTGGCCTGTGGCATCAGGTGATGCTGACTTCCGTGTAGGTTCCGTAGACCTGGCGGAGAGCTTCGCAGATTTCGCCCACGGTGGCGTAGGCGCGGACGGCGTCGACGATGTAGGGCATGGTGTTGGCCGGGGAGATGGCGCCGTTTTCGCAGGCGCGAGGTTCTTGCGCGGCAGCTTTTTTCAGGGCGTCGAGGGCGCGCTGGACAGCTTCACTGGAGCGGCGAGCGCGCAGGCTCTTGAGCTTCGCCGTTTGCTGGCGGGCTACCGTTTCGTCGATGTAGAGAATTTGCGGCGGCTGCTCCTCAATCGCGAACTCGTTCACTCCGACAATGATCTTCTCCTTCGCTTCAGCCGCGCGTTGATATTGATAAGCCGATTCGGCGATTTCTTTCTGCGGAAATCCGCGCTCGATGGCTTTGACCATGCCGCCCATGGCGTCCATTTTGCTGAAGTAATCGAAGGCGCCGCTTTCCATCTGTAACGTCTGGTTTTCGACAAAGTAAGATCCACCGAGGGGATCGACCGTCTGCGCCACGCCGGATTCGTAGGCGATGATCTGCTGCGTCCGCAGCGCGATGCGCGCGGCTTCTTCGGTGGGCAGAGCCAGAGCTTCGTCGTAGGAGTCGGTATGGAGCGACTGCGTGCCTCCCAGAACCGCCGCCAGCGCCTGCAACGCCACTCGGGCGATGTTGTTCATGGGCTGCTGCGCGGGGAGCGAAACTCCGGCGGTTTGCGTGTGGAAGCGCATGAGCCAGGTGCGCTGCTGCTTCGCGCCGAAGCGGTCTTTCATCACGCGATACCAGATTTTGCGGGCAGCGCGGTATTTGGCGATCTCTTCGAAGAAATCGTTGTGTGCGTTGAAGAAGAAGCTGAGGCGCGGGCCGAATTCGTCCACGTCGAGTCCGCGGCGGCGCGCCCATTCCACGTATTCCACGCCGTCGTACAAAGTGAAGGCGAGTTCCTGCAGCGCTGTTGAGCCGGCTTCGCGAATGTGGTATCCGCTGATCGAAATGGTGTTAAAGCGCGGCGTAAACTTCGAGCCGAATTCGAAAGTGTCGATGACCAGCCGCATCGAAGGCGCCGGCGGATAGATGTATTCCTTCTGCGCAATGTATTCCTTCAGGATGTCGTTCTGGATTGTGCCGGAAATTTTCTTCCAGTCCGCGCCCTGCTTTTCGGCGACGACGAGATACATAGCCCAGAGCACCGATGCGGGCGAATTGATGGTCATCGATACAGTGGTTTTCTCAAGATCGATGCCGTTGAAGAGAATTTCCATATCCTCGAGCGAATCGATGGCGACGCCGCACTTGCCGACTTCGCCTTCGCTCGCAGCATGGTCGGAGTCGTAGCCCATCAGCGTAGGCAGATCGAAAGCAACGGAAAGCCCGCTCCCACCGTGCTCCAGCAGATATTTGTAGCGCTGGTTGGTCTCCTCCGGCGAAGCGAAGCCGGAAAACTGGCGCATGGTGTAGAGCTTGCCGCGATATCCGGTGGCGTGAATGCCGCGCGTGAAGGGCGGCTGGCCGGGATAGCCGAGATATTGCTCCTCCGACCAATCTTGCGGCAGGTCAGCCTGGGTGTACAGTCGGCGAATGGGCACGCCGGAGAGCGTGGTGAAGCGGGCGTTGCCATGCTCGTCAAGATTGATGCCGGTGGGCGCGCCGATGGGGCGCTCGGGAGCTTTTTCGAGGGTGGGCGCGAGGGTTTTGTCAGCCCACTGCTTTTCGGCTTCCGAAGGATGGCGGTTTTCGAAAACCTCGGCGATGGGACTTTCGACGATTCGTGGCTTGACGAGCTTCGTATCCATGCGGACCCCAGAATTCAAAATGACGATACACCGAACTTACTCGTTTGATGATAGGAAACGGCGAGCGCGCGGGCAAGGCAAAGAATGGCCTTTAGAACGACCGGTCGGTTAGGTCGGTCCCTCCCACGCTATCTCTCCGCATCTGTTGCGGAAGCGCCACTCTTGTGCAACAGTTCCGCGGACCACAGCGTTAGCTTTTCTTTCCCCTGATCATTGAGTTCTTTCGCCGCCTGATTGTAGCGGACGAGCAATTCCCGGGGATCGAGCATACAGTCGATGAGAACGTTCCGGCCAAATCGTTTTTCGACGATCACGGACATCTTGTAGCCGACCGTGTACCAGGCACCTTGCGCGTCCCCGAAAAACGCTGAGGCTCTCTCGCTAATCTTGTCGCCGACGAGCCGCTTGTCGATGATGTCCAGGAAGAACTGCTGCACCGAGATCAAATCCTGGTTGAAGTTGGCCAGATCGTGATCCCAGCGGGCATGTTCCTTCGCAGAGCTCGCGGCATGCGGATCCACATCGGGACCTCCGGCGGCGGCCAGCATGGCAAAGCCCTCGCCGAACGCTCCCATCCATTCCACGGCAGGCTTGGCATCCGGTGGAACATCTTTCTGGCGAGCTTCTGCCAGAGGCTCAATGCTTGCATATCCGATGTGGTGCAGTTCGTGCGCAACCGTGTTTTCGAATTTGGCCGCCGACTCCTCCGGGTCGAGGTAGAGAAAGATCGTCGGGTCCGTCAGAACGTCGACAACGAAGCTATTGGTCTTGGGCTTGATCACGGGAAAGACTTTGGTTTTGATGACGGCCTGTTCAGGAAGATAGGTCAGGGCGCGGCGGGCGGACGCGGTTAGATCGGCTTGCTTCCAGGCGTCAAGCGTTTTACGCAGGGCGGAAGACTTGGCGGCGAGCTCCGGGGAGAGAATGAATTTCTTGAAGTCGTCGTCGGTGAAGTCGCGGTGCATGCTGGCCTCACGCTCTTTGAGGCGGATGTAGGGCTCGGTGGAGAAAAGCCGCTGCCAATCCGCGTCGGATATGGCTGTCCCGGCGGCGTGCTTGTTGAGGATGGCGAGTGCGGCTTCGGCTTCGTCAGTGTTGAGGGCGAGTTGAATGCGGTTCGTGGCTGCTGCGGGAGTTTGGCCCTGGAGTGTGGAGAAAATTGCGAGGAGGAAGAGGAAAACGGCTATCGAACATTTGGCTTTGCACATGGAGCCTCCTGGCGATTGGACGAGGCTTGGCGGGTGAATGTGAGCGGCCTGTCACTGAGAGATACGGGCCTGGCTGCGCGAGAGTTCCCAGGCTTTGGCGTATTTCCAGGAGACATAGACGGCGTGATAGAGGTGCAGCAGCAGGCCTTCGTGGCCGTCCAGAAATCCGAGGCGGAAGACATAGTTGTAGGTGAAAGTGAAGAGCGGGCGGAGGACGATGTTGGCGAAGCTGAAGCGGACGGGGCCTTTGGCGGCGATCATCTCGGCGCCGAGGGAGGAATAGCGGTTCATGTGCTGGAGGTAGTCAGAAAGGGTGGGGTATGAGTGGTGGAGGATAGCATGGTGTGTTGCGCTGGTGACGCCCTCGACGCGCACGTCTTCGTGAACTGCTCGATTTTCGAAACGTCCGGTCCCGCGACGGAAAAAACGCAACTTTGAATCCGGCCAGAAGCCTCCGAAGCGCTCCCACTTACCAAGGAAAAAATTTTTTCGAGCGATGAGAAATCCGTTCAGATTCTCTTCATCGAGGCCGTACTTTGTACCGCGATCGCGCAGTTCTCGTGAGCGGGCATCATCCGCGACGGGAAACCCTTGCTTCTCCAACTCGGGAATGGCTGCCAATAACCAGGCAATCTCTTCCGACAACTTCGGTTCGACTTCTTCATCTGCATCTAAACTCAGAATCCAATCGCCCTGCGCTTTGTCGATTGCTGAGTTCTTCTGGGCGGCGAATCCTATCCAGTCTTCCACGAATACTTTTGCGCCGAACGATTTCGCAATCTCTACGGTGCGGTCGGTGGAGTGGGAATCGACTACGATGATTTCTCCTTTGCCGTCGGAGACCAGAGGCTGGAGGCTTTGCAGCGTGCGGCCGATGTTGGCTTCCTCGTTGAAGGTGATGATGACGACGGAGAGTTGCATGGTCGTGGGGCGAAGCGAAATTGTCTCATAGGAAATTGTTGATTGTTGATTTTTGATTGTTGATTGCAAAACCGCCGCTGAGATGAGGGTTCTTAATCAACAATCGTCAATCAACAATTCTTAATTTCACCATGCTTCCCACTGCCCATTGCTTCACAGATCAGAAACACAGTCAGTATCACTAACTCCGGCTCGATCGGATGCCGATAGCGCGCGTGCGGATAGACGAAGTAGTACACCGTTGGATAGGTCAGTATGAGCCCGGCGAAAAGCCAGGCTGCGGGCTTGGTTTGGCGAAGGGCGCGGATTGCACCCCAGATCGCGAGCACCGATGTCGCGAGAAAGGCGGAAGTGCGGAAGTCGAAAAATGCTGTGCTGCTGGTGGGGCGCGGGATGCCGTTCCAGTAATAGAAGAAGCGCTTCAGGCTGACGATGGCGAAGCGCGACGGGTTGGACTTGATCCAGTCCAAGGCTTGGCGCTTGCAATCCGCTTCGTAAGCAACTTCGCCCATGCGCTGGAATTTTTCGAGCTCGAGCTGGTTGAGATTGGGTTGAAGGTAGGCCATCAGCATGCCGTCAGCACCTTTCCAGTTGCCGAGCCGGAACTGCAGTCCGAAGTCGTCGCGGATGAACACGAAGCGGTGGAAGACTTCGTAGTTGCGCATGAGCCAGGGCGAGAGAGCGGCGAAGAAGACGAGCGAAGAGAATGCAACGCCGGCCAAGGAGGGCAGGCCGCGTTTAAAGCGCTGGCGCCAGATCCACAATCCGCAGAAGGGAAGAAAGGCGAGCATGGTGGGATTGGCGAGGGCTCCGATGCCGTAAAGTGCGCCGAACAGTGCCCAACCTCCGATCCCGTGCCAGCCTTGTAGTTCCAGCGCAAGCAGAAAAATGCAAGCCAGAATAAATGGCGTGAAAGTCGTGTCCCAGATCCAGTGAATGGACCAATACCAGACGTAGGGGTTCAACGCCCACGCATAGGCCGACCAGATGGCGATGCGGTCGCCAAACGTGCGATGCGCGACCAGGAAAATTGGGATGGTGGTGAGGGTGGCAAAGATGCTGTTGATGGTGAGCACCACCCATGCGGAGGTTTGCGTGTAGATGCCGAACAGCTTGAAGACGCCGCCGATCAGAAACGGGTAAAGCGGGGGTTCCCAGGCGGTGGGACCGGTGTTGCCGTCGTAGGGATTGCTGAATCCCTGGCCGAGGGCGATGGAGCGTCCCACGCGGCCCATTTCCCAGCCGAATTCGAAGTGGTCGTCGCCCGGGCGAATGCGGTATTCATGCAGCAGGCCGATGGCCGCGACTTGTAACGCGAGCGAGAGCGGGAGCAGCCAGAGGAAAAATCGTGGTAATCGGGTCCCGCGGTCTGTCGCCATCGGAGCGTAGTGTATCAGGCAGCAGTCAACTCGCCCGGGGGTGTGGCGGCGGGACGCCGCCACCGCAGCCGGCAAAGCCTGCCCTGAGCTTGTTGAAGGGATGCGGCGCTACGGTTGTGTTGCCGGCGCAGCGTCCGGGCGCGGGGCCACGTAGGGAACACTGGGCAGGCGTGTAACCTGGCCGCGGGTGGCATCGGCCACGTCGATGCCGGCGTGCTCCAGCAGCAGGCCCGTGGCGCGGTCCAGTTCGATGCGCGACTTCTCGTAGGCCGCCTTGGCCGAGACCAGATTCGATTCGCCCGTGGTTAACGTAGCTGCATCTTGCAGGATAGTCACCTGGGTGGTGAGGCCGACTTTCAGTTTTTCCTGATCGGCGCTGAGCGTTTGGCGGGCCAGGTCGACAGCTGACTGTGCAGCCTGCACAGCGACGCGATTCTGTTTCACATCAAACTGGGCGTTGCGGACTTCGATGCGAATCTGATTTTCCAGTTGTTTCTCGCGTACCTCGGCTTGACGGTATTCGAGTTCGGCGCGCACTTGGTTGGATTGCGCGAGACGGTTGCGTAGAGGAATGGTCAAGGAGAGTCCTACGCCCTTATCTGGGGCCGTGGAGTTGACCAGTTGTTGCAGCGTGCTGCCGTACCCGACGGCGGTTGTAGTTCGAAACGGCGGCGGCGCCGTGGCGGGATTAAAGCACTCCGTGGTGACGGTGGAAGAACAGTTGGGCAGGGCTGGGTTGACGTCTCCGCCGATCCCGGACCCGCCATAATAGGCGAAGGCCTGTAAGGTGGGCAGCATGGAATTGCGCACGGCCTTTACATTGAGGTCGCGGGAGTTGAGATCGATGCGCGATTCCACCAGTTCGGCACGATGTTTGAGCGCATCACTGATCATGTCCTGAATCGGGATGACCGGTTCTTCCTGTGGGACTTGCATGGTGGAAGTGGGAATCACGTCGGCTTCAGCCAGGATGGGGTCTTCGATGCTGCGGCTGAGCGCGTTCTTCATCAGCAATTCCTGCAGCTGCAGGTTGTTCTGCGCCACGATGAGGTTCTGCTGATCGGTAGCTAAGGTACTTTCGGCGCTCACCACCTGGATGGGCGGCGCGGTCCCGACTTGCGCCTGGTGCTTGGCGTCATCGAGCGCTTTCTGCGCGTAAGCGAGTGACTCCTGTTGCACGCGGACATTCTCGAAAGCGTAGACCAGGTCCCAATACATGTCTTCGATCTGATCGACCGTGGTGATGATCTGCAGGCGAAAGGCCACGTCGGAAATCTCGCGGTTGTTCTTGGCGATGCGGATGAAACGGGTGTTGGGCAGGAAGCCGAAACCTTGCAGCAGGTTTTGCGTGAATTTGAATTGGAAGTTAGAACTGATTTGGGGAGTGAGCAGGCTGGTGGGCAGGTTGGTGGTGACGTGGGTATTGTTGAAAGCCGCGGTGACAGCGCCGCCCCACTCAAAGCCCTGGGTGTAACCGAAATCGCCGGTGTAGGTGTTTTGCGCGATGACGGGGACGGGGCTCAGGACACTGGTCGATTCGGTGTTGTCCTTGTCGAGCTGGAGCGTGCCGGTAACCTGGGGATCGAAGCTGGTGATGGGCGCGCCAATCCCGAGGGTCGAGCTGACCAGACCATTGGTGCCGGTGCCAGCGCCGCTGGCGGCGACGGTGGTGCCTCCGGTGCCGGAGCCGACCGTGCCGCCAAGACCTCCAACCCCGCCGCCGGGAGTGTTCTGCACGATGCCAGCGTTCACACCCAGAATGCTGGAGCCGGATTTGGCGCGCAGCAGATCGGCATCGGCAATGTTGAGGTTGTAGCGCGCGATCTCGAGGTCGAGGTTGTTTTCGAGCGCGAGCGCGACCGCATCGTCGATGGAAAGATAGATCTTGCCATCACGCATCAGCGAGTCGATGCGCGGAGAATTGCTCAGATTCGGTTCCGCCACAGGCCGTGCAGCATAGGGCTGCAACAGATTCGGAAAGGCGGAGCGGGGAAGGGAGTAGTCCGTCAAATGCACGGGCTCCGCGGCCGGGGTCGCCGAGGAAGGCGCGGGCGGTGCCTGCTGCGCGTTTAGACCAAGCACCGAAGCAATCATAAAGGCCGAAGCCAAAGTCAGAAACGACTTACGTGCGCGAAAGACCACACCTGTAAAAAGCATGAGCTTTTCTCCTTACGCTACGCTGGTGTTAGGGCATTGCTGAAGTTACGCATTGAAGGATCAGATTTCAACAACGCCGATCTTGGATGCAAGATGCAAGAATTCGGTTCCTTCATCTTAGCGGGAGAATCGGCGGGGAAAGCGGCAGGAGTGTAAAGATTTGTGTGTGGAACGAAGCCTGGACCTCAGGCCCCGCAATCCTGAGGTCTGAAGTCCAGCGTTTGAGGTCCAACGTCGCATTACTGCTGATCCGTTGAATTGGCGGACGGCAGTTCCTTGCGCGGCGCCACGTAAGGAACGTTAGGCAGGTGCGAGACCTGGCCCT
>Ga0187781_10001406_pt1 | contig 18225 bp, 17 predicted proteins | sample 0715_SJ02_MP02_2_FD_132447 | JGI IMG/M metagenome (GOLD analysis project Ga0187781, IMG submission 132447) | Tropical peat soil microbial communities from peatlands in Department of Meta, Colombia - 0715_SJ02_MP02_20_MG | ecosystem: Environmental > Terrestrial > Soil > Wetlands > Peat | place... | reverse complement strand
GTTTCCGCAGATCGCCGAGCAGAAGAGCATGATCGCCGCCGTCTCCCAGCTCGGCATTCTGCTGTTGCTGCTGTTGACCGGCATGGAGACCGATCCGCGGCTGGTGCGGCGCGTCGGAAAGTCGGCGATCACGATTGCCGCCGCCGGCGTCGCATTGCCTTTCGTCTGCGGCTTTGCGCTCGGCGAAATGCTGCCGGATTCGATCCTGCCCAATCCCAATGCGCGCCTTGTGACCGCGCTGTTCCTGGCGACGGCGCTGTCGATCTCCTCGATCAAGATCGTGGCCGTGGTGGTGCGGGAGATGAATTTCATGCGCCGTGACGTCGGGCAGATCATCGTCGCTTCCGCCATCCTCGAGGACACTACCGGCTGGATCATCATCGCCATCTCGTTCGGCATCGCATCGTCCGGCACCGCCGATTTCCGCTCGGTCAGCTTTGCCATCCTCGGCACGCTCCTATTCCTGGCGGTTAGCCTTACGGCCGGCCGGCACATCGTGTTCGCGCTCATCCGCTGGGCCAACGACAACTTTATCAGCGAGTTTCCGGTCATCACCGTCATCCTCCTGATCATGATCGCGATGGCGCTCATGACCTACCTCATCGGGGTACAGACCGCGCTGGGCGCCTTCGTCGCCGGAATTCTGATCGGCGAATCGCCGATCCTGACCCGGCACATCGGCGAGCAGCTGCGGGGGCTGATCGCGGCTTTGTTCATGCCGGTGTTCTTCGGCCTGTCGGGCCTCAGCGCCGATCTGACGATCCTGAAAGACCCGCAGCTCCTGTTGCTCGGGGTCGGCCTCATCGCCATCGCCAGCTTCGGCAAGTTCTCCGGCGCCTTCGTCGGCGGCAAGCTCGGCGGATTGAGCGGCCGCGAATCGCTGGCGCTCGCGGCGGCGATGAACGCGCGCGGCTCGACCGAGGTGATCGTCGCCTCGATCGGCCTCTCTATGGGCGTGTTCAGCCAAAATCTGTTCACGCTGATCGTGGCCATGGCGGTGATCACCACTCTGGCGATGCCGCCGATGCTGCGCTGGGCGCTGCGGCGGCTACCGCTGCGCCGTGCGGAACGGCAACGGCTCGAACGCGAGGAGCTCGACGCTCGTGGCTTCGTGCCCAATCTGGAGCGTCTGCTGCTCGCGGTCGACGGCAGCGCAAACGGTGCCTTCGCGTCGCGGCTTGCCGGCGTCATCGCCGGCTCCGGCGACAAGCCGACGACGATCATCGAGCTCGGCCCGGAGCGCTGGCCGGAAAAGGCCAAGCGCGGCGAGGCGGACGAATCAAAGACGCAGGTGCGGGCCGCGGCGTACGCGGCGCTGGCGACCCCGCCCGAAGAGGCAGCCCGCGGCAGCGGCGAGGTGACGACCCGCACGAGAAAGGGCGCCAGCGCCGAGGCGGTGGCCGACGAGGCGCAGAAGGGCTACGACCTCCTGATCGTCGGCATCGATGCGACGCGGGCGCCGAGCGGCGGCTTCAGCGCCGAGATCACCCATGTCGTCGGCGGCTTTGACGGGCCGCTCGCCGTCGCCATCGCCGGCGGCGCGCTGGCCGGTGGCAGTGAGCCGATCGGCCGCATCCTCGTGCCGGTCAACGGCACCGATGTCTCGCGCCGCGCCGCCGAGGTCGCCTTCGCGCTGGCGAGATCCGGCGGGTCGCGGGTCAGCGCGCTCTACGTCGCCAGCGGCCGTGTGCGCGCGATGCGGCGCAGTGAAGAAGCCGTACTCAAGGACATTGTCGAGCTCGCCGACCGTTACGACGCCAGGGTGCGGACGGCGCTGCGCGTCGACACCGCCGCCGCCGACGCCATCCTCGAGGAGGCGACGCGCGGCAGCTACGACCTCATCGTGCTCGGTGTCGCCCGGCGCGCCGGCGAGACGCTGTTCTTCGGCAACACCGCCGCCGCGGTGCTGGAGCGGTGCGATACCGCGATTCTGTTCGTGGCGAGCTGAGATAGGGAACGAGCGTCATTGCGAGCGGAGCGAAGCAATCCAGCGCGGGCGTGAAGTCTTGATTGCTTCGTCGCTTCGCTTCTCGCAATAACGTATAAGCCAAAAGCAGGGCACGGAACCAGACACATGGATCGGCCGCCGACCGGCAACACCGTCGACGAAAGCGAAGTAGCGCAATTCGCGCGCCTCGGCGGCCAATGGTGGAACCCGCGCGGGCCGACGGCGGCGCTGCACAAGCTCAATCCCGTGCGCCTCGCTTATATCCGCGACCGCCTCGCTGCGCGATTCGACCGCGATCCGAGGCGGCGCGACAGCTTGTCCGGCCTGCGCGTGCTCGATATCGGCTGTGGCGGCGGCATCCTCTGCGAGCCGCTCTCTCGGCTCGGTGCGTCCGTCGTCGGCGTCGATCCGGCGCCGGGCAACATCGCGATCGCGCGCGAGCACGCCAGCCAATCCGGCCTTGCCATCGATTACCGCGACGGCAGCGCCGAGGCGCTGGCGCAAGCCGGCGAACTCTTCGATACCGTGCTCGCAATGGAGGTGGTCGAGCACGTCACCGATGTCGGCCTGTTCGTGGCCGCGGCGGCGGCGCTGGCGAAGCCGGGCGGCCTCCTGATTCTCGCCACGCTCAACCGCACCATCAAGAGCTTCGCGCTGGCGATCGTCGGCGCCGAATATATCTTGCGCTGGCTGCCGCGCGGCACCCATCAATGGGACAAGTTCGTGACGCCGAACGAGCTCGAGATCGCGCTCGAGCGGTGCGGCGCGCGCGTCGTCGACGAGACCGGCGTGATCTACGATCTCCTCGCCGACCGCTGGCAGCTCGCCGCCGACATGGACGTGAATTACATGGTGGCCGCGGAGAAGGCGGCGTGATGCTCACGCCCTGGCTCTGGGCCGTCTTCACCGTCATCGCCGCCTTCGCCCAGACCCTGCGCAATGCGATGCAGCGCGAGCTGACCGGCAGCCTCGGCACCGTCGGGGCGACGCATGTGCGGTTTCTGTTCGGATTCCCCTTCGCGCTCGTTATTCTCGCCGCGTTCCTCATCGCGACCGGCGCGCCGCTGCCGCGGCCGGCGCTCGCGTTCTGGCCCTGGGTCATCGGCGGCGCCTTCGCGCAGATCGCCGCCACCGCACTGATGCTTGCGGCGATGGGCCAGCGCTCCTTCGTCGTCACCATCGCCTACCTCAAGACCGAACCAATTCAGGTCGCGATCTTCGGCCTTATCTTCCTCGGCGACGCGGTGACTTGGCCGATGCTGACGGCAATCATCGTGGCGACCGCGGGTGTCGTGATCATGTCGACGAAGTCCGGCGTTGTTCGCTCGCGCAAGCACGAGGAGCGGGGGCGCGGCGGTATCAAGCCGACGCTGCTCGGACTTGCCGCCGCGGCGATGTTCGCGCTTTCCGCCATCGGCTTTCGCGGCGCGATTTTGCGGCTCGGGCTCACCGACTACGGGACCGCCGCGACCTTCACGCTGACGATCGCGCTTGCGGTGCAGGCCGCGTCGCTGTCGGTCTATCTCCTGCTGCGCAATCCCGCGGTGCTCGCGGCCATCATGCGGGCGTGGCGGCCCTCGTTGCTCGCCGGGCTTCTGGGCGCGCTTGCCTCGCAGTTCTGGTTCCTCGCCTTCGCGCTCGCGACCGCCGCCAGCGTGCGCACCCTCGCACTGATCGAGGTGTTGTTCGCCCAAATCATCGCCCGCTTCGCCTTCGGCCAGCGCACCAGCGCCCGCGAAGCGCTGGGCATGGTGCTCGTCGTCGCCGGCGCCGCGCTGTTGATCTGGGCGCAGTGACGGTTCAGTTGAACGCGTGCCGTTTAGTTGACGTCGTCCGGCAGGATGGGCAGCGGATGAAATTCGATGCCCTCCTCGTGCAATTCCTTGGCCTCGTCCGGCGAGGCTTCGCCGTAGATCGAGCGCTGCTCGGTCTCGCCGTAGTGGATCTTGCGCGCCTGCTCCGGGAAGCGCGGGCCGACATAGTCGGCGTTCCTGGTGATCGCCTCGCGCAGTTCCTTGAGCTTCTTGCGCAGCTCGCGCTCGTGCGACGACATGATCGCGAGCGGCTGCTTTGCCGGCGCCGCACCTGGAGCAGGCGCGGGTAGAGGCGGCGCCGGCGCCACCGGCGGAATGATCGCCGGATCGGCGGCCTCGGCGCGAGACAGACGCGGCGCCATGATCGCCTTCTCGACCTTGGCCGAGCCGCAGATCGGGCACGTCACCAGGTTGCGCTTCGCCTGCTTGTCGAAGGCGGCGGAATTCTGGAACCAGCTCTCGAAGGCGTGGCCGTGCTCGCACTCAAGCGCGTAGCGGATCATAATGGGCCCCGCACCGCGTGCAGATGCGCCGGCTCCGCCATCGGCTCGATGATCTCGAAGCGCCGGCCGTGATGCAGCGATGGAATGCGCGAGCGCGCCGCCGTGACGGCGGCCGGATCGATTTCGGCGAGGATGACGCCCGGCTCGGTTGTGCCCTCGGCGAGGATCTTGCCCCACGGATCGACGGCGAGCGAATGGCCGTAGGTCTCGCGGCCGCTCTCATGCTTGCCGCCTTGGGCGGCCGCGAACACGAAGCAACCATTCTCGATCGCACGCGCGCGCAGGAGCACCTGCCAGTGCGCTTCGCCGGTCGGCCTGGTGAAGGCGGAGGGAATCGAGAAGAACGAGGCGCCGGATTCGGCGAGCGCGCGGTAGAGCGCCGGGAAGCGCAGATCGTAGCAGATGGTGACACCGAGCCGGCCCCAGGGTAGGTCGGCGACGACGGCGAGATCGCCCGGCCGATAGCTGCGCGATTCGCGGTAGCTTTCGCCGCCGGCGAGATCGACGTCGAACATGTGGATCTTGTCGTAGCGGGCAACGACTTCGCCGCTGCGGTCGATCAGGAACGAACGGTTCGCCGCCTTGTCCGGCGAGGCCTTAACCGCGAGCGAGCCGATATGGACGTAGATCGCATGCTTGCGCGCCGCTTCGCGCAGCGCCGCAAGCGTCGGATCGCGCTCCTCATCGACGATCGCGGCCATCAGGCGCTCGCGCTTCGATTCGATGATGTTGGTCATTTCCGGCGTGAGCACGTAGTCGGCGCCGGCGCTTTTGGCTTCGGCGATCGCCGCCAGCGCCGCGGCGCAGTTGACCTCCGGCGCCATTCCCGACCGCATCTGCACCAGGGCGATTTTGAACGCCGAGCCGGCCGCCGCGCTCATGCGGGCTGTCCTTCGCCCGAGCCAAGCAGCGCGTCGAGCTTGCCGCCTTCCTCGAGCGCGTAAAGTTCGTCGCAGCCGCCGACATACGTCCCGCCGATGAAGATTTGCGGCACCGTGCTGCGTCCGTTGGCGCGCGCCGCCATCTGTTCGCGCATCTGCCGATCCTCGGTCACGTCGATCTCGCGGAAATCCACTCCCTTGCGGGTCAGGAGTTCCTTGGCCCAATGGCAATAAGGGCAGTATTTCTGGGTGTAGATTTCGACCGAAGTCATAACGATGCGTTAATTCTATCAGAAGCTTATTTGTATCAAACCTTTATATGGACGTTCGCACCGGATCGGCAACCCTGGCGAAAACGAGGACGTCGACATTGGCGGCCCCGGCGCGCAGCAGCGCCCGCGCACAACCTTCGACGGTCGCGCCCGAGGTGAGCACGTCGTCGATGAGCACGAGCCGGCGGCCGATGATGGCGGGCTTGCCGGCATCGGGCACCCGGAACGCACCCTGCACATTGGCGGCGCGCTCCGAGCGCGACAGCCCGACCTGCTGTGCCGTCGCCTTGACCCGCTTGAGCGCACCGCTCGCAACCGGCACGCCGGTCTGCGTCGCCACTGCGGCCGCGAGCATCGCCGATTGATTAAAGCGCCGCGCCCACAATCGGCGCCAATGCAGCGGCACCGGGACGAGCGCGTCGGCCCCGGCGAGAAGCTCACGGCCGGCATGGCCGATCCAGCGTCCCAGCATCGGCGCGAGATCGAGCCGGTCGCCATATTTGAGCGCGTGCACCAAAGCGCGTGAAATCTCGTCGAAGCGCACTGCGGCGCGGGCGCGGTTGTAGGCCGGCGGATCGGCGATCGCCTCCATCGACAAAATGCCCGGCCCCGGATCGTAGACGAATGGCACGCCGAGCCGTTCGCAATAGGGCCGCCGGATGAAAGAGAGCTTCGACCAGCACGCCGGACAGAGCCCCGGCCCGTCGACCGGCTCGCGGCACGCGGCGCAAAGCCGCGGCAAGGCGAGATCGAGGCCGGCGCGAAGCGCCGCGCTCACCGCCGCCGCGGTGCGCTTGAGCTGAGCCTTCGAGGCGGTTGCGGCGAGCACTCTCATCGCGGCCACGCTAGCGCCGCGCCACGCCTTTGTCATCGCCTCGCCGCGCTTCCGGGACACGAGGCTACGGACATGAGACAATCCGGCCATGGCCGAAGGCCCGCTGATATTCGACCGCGCGCTCGTTCGCGCCCGCCGCCGGCGCGCTTTGGCGTCTGGACCGGCGACGTTTCTCCTTGATCGCGTCGCTGGCGATCTCGCCGACCGGCTCGCGGCAGTGCTGCGGCGCTTCGAGCTTGCGCTCGATCTCGGCACGCCGGGCGAGGCGGTGCGTGTCGCGCTCGCGCGCCTCGGCTCGGTGGGGACGATCATCGCGGCCGGCGCGGCGCCGGATGTCGCCGCGGCGCACCGCGGGCGATCGGTCGTCGCCGACGAGGAAGCGCTGCCGTTTGCGCAAGGCGCATTCGATCTTGTCGTCTCGGCGCTGGCGTTGCAATTCGTCAACGATTTGCCCGGCACGCTCGTCCAGATTCGCCGCGTGCTCAAGCCCGACGGCCTGTTTCTTGCGGCGCTCGCCGGCGGCGAGACCCTGACCGAGTTGCGCCAAGCCTTCGCCGCGGCGGAAAGCGAAATCGAAGGCGGCGTCTCGCCGCGCGTCGCGCCGTTTGCCGATTTGCGCGATCTCGGCGCGCTCCTGCAGCGTGCCGGTTTTGCGCTGCCGGTCGCCGACGCCGACCGCGTCACCGTGCGCTACGATTCTGTTTTGGCGCTGCTGCGCGATCTGCGCCGCATGGGCGCGACCAATGCGCTCGTTGATCGGCGCCGCACGCCGCTTCGCCGCGCGACGCTCGTCCGGATGGCGGAGATCTATGCCGAGCGCTTCGCCGACGCCGACGGCCGCGCGCGCGCGACCTTCGAGATCGTCTGGCTTTCGGGCTGGGCGCCGCATCCGAGCCAGCAGCAGCCGCTCAAGCCGGGCACGGCGAAAACGCGGCTCGCCGACGCGCTCGGCACGCAGGAAATATCGACAGAGGAGAAAGCGGGATGAACGTCGTGACGCGGCGCGTCACTCCAGCGCGGTGGCGACGCTGGAGAACAGGTTCTGCACGTTGCCGCCGATGGCCGCGACCGTCCCGGCAATGACGATCGAGATGCCGGCAGCGATCAACGCATATTCGATCGCCGTGGCGGCGCGCTCTTCACGGAGGAAGCGCCGGAGCGATCGGTGAAGAGCGAGGGTCGGCAGCTGGAACATGGCTTATGGCTCTCTGGCGTTGGCGTCACAACAGGTTGGTCAGGTGCGGGATCAGCGGCTCGTCAGCGGGCGGCATCGGATAGTTGCGTAGCTCGTGCGGCCGCACCCATTTGAGCCGCTGCGCTTCGCGTGCTTCGACGATCCCCTCCCACCGCCGGCAGACAAAGAGCGGCATCAGCAGGTGGAAGTCGGGATAGAGATGACTCGCGAACGTCAGCGGCGCGAGGCATTCCTCCTTGACGTCGATACCGAGTTCCTCCTTCAGCTCGCGGATCAGGCTCTGTTCCGGCCGCTCGCCGGCTTCGACCTTACCACCGGGAAATTCCCACAGCCCGGCCATCGCTTTTCCCGGCGGTCGCTGCGCGATCAGCACGCGGCCGTCGGCGTCGATCAGGGCGCAGGCGGCGACTAGGACGAGCTGGCTGCTCACCGCCCGCCCTCAATCTGGCCAAAGGATAGTAAAGGTGTACTCAATCGGGTTGCAGAGTCGTGGCATTCATCGCGCGCGTTCATCGCAAGGTTAACGGAAGGCGAATAGCCGCTGATGTCATCCCGCCGGATCAACTGCGATAGTCGCCGTTGATCGCGACATATTCCTTGGTGAGGTCGCAGGTGAGCACACGGTCGTGGCCCTTGCCGAGGCCGAGCCCGACCTTGAGTGTGATCTCGGGCCTCTTCATCGCCGCGCTGACGGCGGCTTCGTCATAGCCCGGATCGCGCGCGCCTCTGTGGGCGACGCGGATGCCGTTGAACCAGATCGAAAGGCGGTCGCGGTCGGCGCGCTCGCCGGCCTTGCCGACCGCCATGACCACGCGGCCCCAATTGGCGTCCTCGCCGGCGATCGCGGTCTTGACCAGCGGCGAATTGGCGATCGACAGCGCGATCCGCCGCGCCGCTTTCTTCGAGGTCGCCCCTTCGACGAGGATCTCGACCAGCTTGCGCGCGCCTTCGCCGTCGCGCGCCACTTGCTCGGCGAGATTGGCGAGGACGGCGTCAAAGCCTTTGCGGAAGGCAGCGAGCCGCGGGTCGGAGATTTTCGCAATCGCGGCGACGCCGCGGGCGGCGGCGGCGCCGGTGGCGAAGGCAAGGAGCGTGTCCGAGGTCGAGGTGTCGCCGTCGATCGTCACCGCATTGAAGGTGTCCTCGACGCCGTGCCGCAACAGGTTCTGCAGCACCCCGGCCGCAATCGGCGCGTCGGTGAAGATGAAAGAGAGGAGCGTGCCCATATCGGGCGCGATCATGCCGGCGCCCTTGGCGATTCCGCAGATCGTCACCACGCTGGCGCCGAGACGTACGAAGGCGGCAGCGCCCTTCGCAAACGTGTCCGTTGTGGTGATCGCGCTCGCCGCCTCCTGCCAGCGCCCGGGCACGGCCGCGGCGACGAGATTATCCATGACGCCGGCGAATTTCGCCGCCTCGAGCGGTTCGCCAATGACGCCGGTCGAGGCCAGGAACACCTCGTCCGGCTTGCAGCCTGCCGCCTTGGCGGCGAGCGCCGCGGTCAGTTCGGTCGCCGCTCGGCCCGACTTGCCGGTAAAGGCGTTGGCGTTGCCGGAGTTGACGACGAGCGCCCGCGCCGCGCCGCGCTTGAGCCGGGCGCGGCACCAATCGACCGGCGCCGACGGGCACTTCGAGCGGGTCAGCACGCCGGCGACGGTAGTGCCGGCATCGAACAGCGCAAGCAGCACATCGGTGCGGCCGGCATAACGGATGCCGGCGGCCGCGGTCGCAACGCGCACGCCCGCGACCGGCGGCATTTCCGGAAACGAGGCGGGGGCGAGGGGCGAGACAGCGGCGGGCACGATTGCGTCATGCGCGGGCTCGACCCGCGCATCCATGCGGCGATGGAGCGTTCCGTTAGGTTCGATGGATTGCCGGGTCAAGCCCGGCAATGACGATCAAAGGGGAATAGGCGCTCGCGTCACTTCTTCGTCGGCGCCGCGGGATTGAGGGCGGGGTCGGCCGCCGCCGGCTTGTCGAGGCGCTCGATATTGGCGGCGCTGCGCAGTTTTTCCACCATCTCGGATTGGGCGCGGTGGGCGATGTAGTTGTCGATCTGGGTCTTGACCTGGTCGAAGGTCGGCGTCGGCTTGATCCGCTTGTCCTCGACCTTGATGATGTGCCAGCCGAATTGCGTCTTCACCGGATCGGAAATCTGGCCCTTATCGAGCTTGAAGGCGACCTCGGCGAATTCCGGCACCATCTGCTCCTTGGTGAAATAACCGAGGTCGCCGCCTTCAGCGGCGCCCGGGTCCTTCGACTTCTCCTTGGCGAGCGTGGCGAAATCGGCGCCCTTTTTCAGCTCTGCGGCGATCGCCTTGGCCTCGTCTTCGGTCGGCACCAGGATGTGGCGCGCGTGCACCTCCTCCTCGCTGGCTACCTGCTTGACCGCCTCGTCATAGACCTTGTGCTCGGCTTCCGGCGTCACCGCCGCCTTGCCGACGCCCTGCAGCAGCGCTTCCATCAGCAGCCGGTTGCGGTCGAAGGCGAGCCGGCGTTTGACGTCCGGGCGGTCGCCAAGCTTTTGCTGCTCGGCGGCCTGCGACAACAGCACCACATCGGCGAGATAGGTTATGAGATATTGACGCTTCTGCTCCGGCGGCATGTTCGGGATGTTGCCGCCGACCTCCTCCTCGGCATAGGCGAGATCGCTTTCGCGGATGTCGACGCCGTTCGCGCGGGCGACCACCGGATCGGAATCCTGCGCCCGCACCAATGCGGCAGGCGTGGCGAGAAACGCGGCAGCGGCGAGCGCGCAGCACACCAGCGGGCGGGAGAAGACCATGGATACGATCCTTCGGGCGAGGGGATTTAATCGCCGTTTGCGGCGGCTATTTCGGCGCGGACACTCGCCGAAACGCCACCGCTTGGCAAGGCGAAATCCGGACGCCCCTCGACACGGGGTGAGCGGCGCCGCGCATTGACAGCAAACCGACCCCCTCCTATGTCTCGGCAGTGCGCAAGACCCCCGATGCCGCCTTGCATAAGTCCCAATAGCGCCGCATTTTCCGCCGGTTTGGACTTGACGCCCATCGCGCCGAGACGAGCGAGAAACTTCCGGCATGACCCCGATCATTGGCGAATCGACGGCGCCGCGGCGCCGCTTTTATCTGGAAGGATGACGCGATGATCGGCGCTGTCGCCCGCAAGCTGTTCGGTTCCGCCAACGACCGCCGCATCCGCTCCTATCGGCCGCGGGTCGAGGCCATCAATGCGCTGGAAGCGGAGCTTGAGCAGCTCTCCGACGAGGCGCTGCGCGCGCGCACCGACGAGTTCAAGAAGCAGCTCGCCGACGGCGCGAGCCTCGACGATATTCTGGTGCCGGCATTCGCCACTGTGCGCGAGGCCGGCAAGCGCACGCTCGGCCAGCGCCATTTCGACGTCCAGCTGGTCGGCGGCATGGTGCTGCACGAGGGCCGGATCGCGGAAATGAAGACCGGCGAAGGCAAGACCTTGGTGGCGACGCTGCCGGTCTATCTGAATGCGCTCGCCGGCCGCGGCGTCCACGTCGTCACCGTCAACGACTATCTCGCCAAGCGCGACGCCGAGTGGATGGGGCAGATCTACAAATTCCTCGGGCTTTCGGTCGGCGTCATCGTTCACGGCCTCGACGACGAGCAGCGCAAGAAGCAGTACGACAGCGACGTCACCTACGGCACCAACAACGAACTCGGCTTCGACTACCTGCGCGACAACATGAAGTACCGGCTCGAGGACATGGTGCAGCGCGGCCACATCTACGCCATCGTCGACGAGGTTGACTCGATCCTGATCGACGAGGCGCGCACGCCGCTGATCATCTCCGGCCCGCTCGACGACCGCTCCGACTTCTACAACACCATCGACGGCTTCATTCCCAAGCTCGACAAGGTCGACTACGAGGTCGACGAGAAGCAGCGCACCGTCAATCTCACTGAAGTCGGCATGGAGAAGATGGAGCAGGGGCTGCGCGAGGCGAAGCTGCTGAAATCGGATTCGCTCTATGACGTTGAAAACGTCTCGGTGGTGCATCACGTCAATCAGGCGCTGCGCGCGCACAAGCTGTTCCAGCGCGACAAGGATTACATCGTGCGCAACGGCGAGGTCGTCATCATCGACGAGTTCACCGGCCGGATGATGCCGGGCCGGCGCTACTCCGAGGGCCTGCACCAGGCGCTCGAGGCCAAGGAGCACCAGCCGATCCAGCCGGAGAACCAGACGCTCGCCTCGATCACCTTCCAGAACTATTTCCGCATGTACGAGAAGCTCGCCGGCATGACCGGCACCGCCGCGACCGAGGCGGACGAGTTCATGGACATCTACAATCTCGAGGTCCTGGAAATCCCGACCAACATGCCGATGATCCGGCTCGACGACGACGACGAGGTCTATCGCACCGCGGCGGAAAAATTCCGCTCGATCCTCGCTTTGATCGAGGACTGCAAGACCCGCGGCCAGCCGGTCCTGGTCGGCACCACCTCGATCGAGAAATCCGAGCAGCTTGCCGAGATGCTGCGCAAGAAAGGCTGGGAGCAGCACGACTTCGCCGATCCGAACGCGTTCGCCGCGCTTTATTCCGGCGACGAGGGCGCCTCCAAGGCCAAGGTGTTCGCCGTCCTCAACGCCCGTTACCACGAGCAGGAAGCGCAGATCATCGCCCAGGCCGGCGTGCCCGGCGCCATCACCATCGCCACCAACATGGCCGGCCGCGGCACCGATATTCAGCTCGGCGGCAACGCCGATATGCGCATTCGCCAGGAGCTCGCCGCGATCGAGGAGCGGCGCGAGCGCGAGCAGTCGCCGGGCGCCGCGGAGATCCGCGCCCAGGTGGCGCGGCTCAAGGAGAAGGCGCTCGCCGCCGGTGGGCTCTACGTGCTCGGCACCGAGCGGCACGAGAGCCGCCGCATCGACAACCAGCTGCGCGGTCGCTCCGGCCGCCAGGGCGATCCCGGCCACTCCAAGTTCTTCCTGTCGCTCGAAGACGACCTGATGCGCATCTTCGGCACCGACCGGCTCGACGGCATGCTGCAGCGGCTCGGCCTCAAGGAGGACGAGGCGATCGTGCATCCGTGGATCAATAAGGCGCTGGAGAAGGCGCAGCAGAAGGTCGAGGCGCGCAACTTCGACATCCGCAAGAACATCCTCAAGTTCGACAACGTGATGAACGATCAGCGCAAGGTGATCTTTGACCAGCGGGTCGAATGGATGAGCGACGAGGCGACGGCCGAAATCGTCGCCGACATGCGCCACAGCGCGATCGATGATCTCGTCGCCAAGCACGTGCCGGAGAACGCCTATCCCGAGCAGTGGGACACCCCCGGGCTCAAGGAGCACCTCAAGCGCGTGCTCGGGCTCGACCTGCCGGTCGACGAATGGGCCAAGGAAGAAGGCATCGCCGACGAGGAGATTTTCTCCCGCGTCGAGCGCCGTGCCGACGAGCACATGGCGGCGAAGGTGGCGCAATGGGGCGCCGACGTGATCCGCTACATCGAGAAATCGGTCCTGCTGCAGACGCTGGACCATCTCTGGCGCGAGCATCTGGTCATGCTCGATCATCTGCGGCAGGTGGTCGGACTGCGCGGCTACGCGCAGCGCGATCCGCTCAACGAATACAAGGCGGAGGCGTTCTCGCTGTTCGAAGCGATGAGCCAGAATCTGCGCGAGGCGGTCACCGCGCAGCTGATGCGGGTCGAGATCATGCCGTCGCCGCCGCCGGAGCAGCAGCTCACGCTGCCGGTGATGGAGGCGCACAAGATCGACCCGACAACCGGCGAGGACGAGATGGCGCTGGCGATGGCGGGCGCCGAGACGCTCGCTCGCCACGGCATCGGCGGCGCCGCGCGCGCTGCGGCCGCGGCACCGGCGCCCGCACTGGCGCGCAACGCCCAGCCGGCGCCGGCGCGCAATCCGCAGGACCCGACTAGCTGGGGCAAGGTCGGCCGCAACGAGCCCTGCCCGTGCGGCTCAGGCAAGAAATTTAAGCACTGCCACGGCCGTTACGCGTGACAGGAAACGCTCGCCAGCCATCAGGGATCAGCAAGCTGCTGCCTGATCCCCGTTTCTCGATTTCTGATATTACTGCGTCCCGCTCCAGCGGCTGTCGAAAGTGCCGGCGGGCATGACGGGCTGTGCGCCGCGAAGCAGACTGGCGTTATTGGCCGGGGCCGGCGCATAGGCGTTGGCCTCTTGCTGCGGCGGCGCGGGCGGCGCGGACGGTTTCGCGGCGTTGGCCTCCTGGTGCGGCGGCGCCGCGGCGGGCTTTGCCGCATTGGCCTGTTGCGGCTCGGCCTTGTGCTCTTCCGACTTCGCGACTTCGGTCTTCGGCTTCGGCCGCGCAGTCGGGGTCTGCTTTGCGGTGGTGGTCCCGGTCACGGTCTCGCCCGCGGGCTTGGCGCTCGAGCTGTCCGACGAGAACAGGCGGCCGAAGAAGCCGCGGACGCCACTGCTCTGCTCCGGCGCCGCCGCCGGTTCGGTTGCGGCGACGCGGGTCGCAGGCGCTGGCGGCGCGGCCGGCTTCGAGCCGAACAGGCCGTCGAGGAGATGGCTCGAGGCCGGAGGCTGTGGCGGCACCTCGGCGACGGCGATTCCGGGCGGGGTGACGCGCGCCGGCGGGATCGGACCGGTTTGCGCCAGGAACACGCTATTCGAGCCGCCATCGAGACCGGAGGTGACCGGGGCCGGCACCGTGAATCGCGCGAACTGCGCGTATTGAGCCTCGTCGCTGCGCTCCTTTTCCTGGACCGGCCCGGCGATCTCGGGCGCAACCACATAGGCCGGGCACCGGCCGGTCGGATTGAAGGCGAGCGGTTTGTTGGAATTCGGCGGCGCCTCGGCGTCGAATACGTAGTGCCGGTCGCAGACGTCGACCTTGGGCTCGAGATGGGTCACCTCGAAATGGTCGTTGCCTTCTTTGATCATCTTCCAGAAGGCGAGATTCGGATTGTTGCGGTGGCGGGCGAGATTCGCCGGCGTCATCCGGAACGGATAGGCCTGGATCTGGAACGATTGCTGGCCGCCGAGGAACGCTTCGCGGGCGAGCGAATAGATTTCGCCGATCTGCTCGTCGGTCATGGCGTAGCAGCCGCGCGAGGAGCAGTCGCCATGGATCATCAGGAAGGCGCCGTGGCGGTCGTTGGCCTTGTCGAAGGCGTTGGGAAAGCCGGTGTTGATGGCGAGGTAGTAGTTGGAATTGGGATTCATCAGCGCCGGCGTGATGGTGTAGTAGCCCTCGGGTGCCTGGCGGTCGCCTTCCCTGACCTTCGGCCCCAAATCACCCGACCAGCGGCAGATCGGATAGACCTTCAGCAACTCGTAATGCGCGGTGGTGTCCTGCTTCCAGACCTCGAGTTCGGACTCGTCCTTGAAGATGCGGATCAGGATCGGCGAGTCCTTGGGCATACCCTTCTGCTCGAGCAACGCCAGCATTTGCGGCGACAGCTCTTTCATTGCTCGAGTGGGCAGGTCGTAGCCGTCGTTGCCGTAGCAGCCGGCAAGCGCCAACGAACCGGCGATCGCCGCCGATGCCAAAACGGCGCGGCAAATTTGCGCGCGGACGAGCCTGGCGCGGATCAATGCGATACTCCCCGACGGATGGACAATCCCCGTGCCATCACTGACCCAATGGTTATCCTTAAGAAGTGGCTTTCGCAAGGCGGCCGGCGAGTCGGCACCCCGTTGAGCATGGCGGTGCTGAATGAAGGGTAAAATTTTCCACGAATTTGGGCGATCCGACCGATCGGGCGACCGATCGTGGCGAGATTGTGGCAGATCAACCCAAGCTCCGGCCGATGGCCATGAACTTCTCCCGACGCAGGCGCACGATCGTCGCCTGGTCGAGGCCTTGCAGCTCGGCGAGCGCAGCGGCGATCGCCTCGCCGGTCGCCGCGATCGCCGCGGCCGGATCGCGATGCGCGCCGCCGGTCGGTTCCGGCACGATGGTGTCGACGATGCCGAACCGCACCAGATCCTGCGCGGTGATCTTCATGTTGGCGGCGGCGTCCTGCGCCTTGGCGGTATCGCGCCACAGGATCGAAGCTGCGCCTTCGGGCGAGATCACGCTGTAGATGGCGTGCTCAAGCATGATCACGCGGTTTGCGGTCGCGACTGCGATCGCGCCGCCCGAGCCGCCTTCGCCGATCACTGCGGCGACGTTGGGAACGCCGATGCGCAGGCACGCCTCGGTCGAGCGCGCGATCGCTTCGGCTTGGCCGCGTTCCTCGGCGCCGATGCCGGGATAGGCGCCGGCGGTGTCGATGAGCGCGATGACCGGAATCTCGAAATGGTCGGCCATAGTCATGAGCCGCGCCGCCTTGCGGTAGCCCTCCGGCCGCGCCATGCCGAAATTGTGCTTGAGGCGGCTGTCGGTGTCGGAGCCTTTCTCATGCCCGATGACGCAAACGCTTTCGCCGCGGAAGCGCCCGAACCCGCCGACGATGGCGGCATCCTCGCCGAAGGTGCGGTCGCCGGCGAGCGGCACGAAATCGGCGATCAATCGACCGACATAGTCGAGGCAATGCGGCCGCTGCGGATGGCGCGCGACCTGCGTCTTCTGCCACGGCGTCAATCCGCCGTAGAGCTCCTTGAGCGCCTGCTCGGCCTTGCCCTCGATGCGGTTGATCTCCTCGCCGATCGCCACTGCGTCGCCGTCGGCCTGCAGCGCGCGCAGCTCCTCGATCTTGGCCTCGAGCTCGGCCACCGGTTTTTCGAAGTCGAGATAGGAGCGCATGACGCGAACAGCTTGCAGCAAAAAGATGAACGACGGGTGCCGTGGTTGCGGCTAACTCGCCCGCGATGTGCGCTCAAGTCAAGGAATAGACCGCGCTCTACTATTGGTCTTGTGCCAGCGGATGCAGGTCGCGCACCAGGCTCTTCAGGCGCTCTTCCAGCACATGGGTGTAGATCTGCGTTGTGGAAATATCGGCATGGCCGAGGAGCGTCTGCACCACGCGAAGGTCGGCGCCGTTGTGCAGGAGGTGGCTGGCGAAGGCGTGGCGCAGCACGTGCGGGCTCACCTGCGCGGCGCGCAGCCCGGCCGCGGCGGCCAGCGATTTCAGCTCGCGGGCGAAGTGCTGACGGGTGAGGTGGCCGCCCTCGCCGGAGGAGGGAAACAGCCACTTCGATCCGCCGCCCGTGCCGCCGGCGCTGCCCGCTTCCGCGGCGAGCGCGAGGTAGTCCGCCATCGCCCGCTTGGCGGCGTCGTTGAGCGGCACCATGCGCTCCTTATTCCCTTTGCCGCGCACCACGACAAAGCGGGCATCGCGCCGCGCCGCCGAAGCGGGCAGCGACACCAGCTCGGAGACGCGTAGCCCGGTGGCGTAGAGAAGCTCGACCAGGCAGGCGAGCCGCACAGCGCGCAGCCGCACCGGAAGCGCCGCCGCCGGATCGCCGCTCACCGCGACACGGAGCAGGCGATCGACTTCGGCGAGGGTCAATGTTTTCGGGAGGTTGCGCGCGCGCTTGGGGCCCTCGAGCACGGCGGCGGGATCGTCCTTGCGCTGCCCCTCGGCGTAGAGGAAACGGTAAAGCTGCCGGATCGCCGAGAGCCGGCGCGCGACCGTCGCCGGCTTGAGTCCGCGCTTGCCCAGCGTCCCGAGATAGCCGCGCAGATCGTCGGTCGTGGCCGACGCGACCGAACGGCCGGCTTTGGCGAGGGAGGCAGCGAAATCGGCGAGATCGCGGCCATAGGCGCCGAGCGTGTTTTTGCCCGCGCCGCGCTCGGCGGTGAGCATGTCGAGATAAAGCGCGATGAGCCGGGCGTCGCCGCGTCGCGCCGCGCCGGCCGGGCGATGGGCGGTTTGCGCGGCTCTCTTGCGCGCCATCGGCCGCGCCCTCAACGGTTCTTGAAGAATCGGTCGGGCGGGATCGACACCGTGATCTCGCGCGGTTTCGGTTGCACGAAATGAGCCAGGGAATACAGAGCGCCGTAGACGAGGCCACATAATACGGCGATGACGGCGAGAAACCGAAGGAGACTCGGCATCGTCAGGCGCTCATCCCATTGGTGCCGGCCGGGGCGAGCGAGTACGATCATGTTCTCCGCGACGTGGCAAGCCGTCCCCGGCCGCGCGTTCGGCGGAGGGGCGGCACAGCGCCGGGCGCGGACTGAAATGGATCATGGCCGATATCGCGTTACACAATGACGCCAACGCGACCGCCGCGGCGGCGGCGGTCCTGGCGGCGCTCGGGCGCCGCTCGATCGTTCTCGTCGGCATGATGGGGGTGGGAAAATCCTCGGTCGGCCGTCGGCTCGCCGCACGGCTTGGCATTCCCTTCGTCGACGCTGATGCCGAGATCGAGCGTGCCGCCGGCATGAGCATCAGCGACATCTTCGCCCGCCACGGCGAAGCCGATTTTCGCAGCGGCGAGGCGCGGGTGATCGCGCGGCTCCTCGAAGGCGGCCCGCAAGTGCTGGCAACGGGCGGCGGCGCGGTGATGAATCCGGACACCCGCGCGTTGATCAAGGCGAAGGGCGTCTCGATCTGGCTCAGCGCCGATTTCGAGGTGCTGCTGCGGCGGATCAGCAAGCGCAAGAACGAGCGGCCGCTGCTGCAGACCGCCGATCCGGCGGCGACGCTGCGGGCGCTTCTCGCCGAGCGCGAGCCGATCTACGCGCAGGCCGACATCACGGTGCAGTCGCGCGAGGTCGCGCATGATTCGATCGTTGCCGATCTCCTCGCGGCGTTCCTTGCCTTTCTCAAGCCCGCGGCGTCGCCGCGCGAGGCCGGCTCATGACCGCACCCAAGCCACGGACCAGAACCGCGCCACGCAGCGCCGATCCGACCAGCTTCAAGGTCGCGCT